>LFIK01002417.1_pt1 | contig 15101 bp, 12 predicted proteins | sample 643401 | NCBI WGS metagenome assembly LFIK01 (sample SAMN03777447, study PRJNA286221) | soda lake metagenome | biome: soda lake; feature: Kulunda steppe; material: water; isolation source: sample T5-Br brine of Lake Tanatar-5 | place: Russia: Kulunda steppe | collected 2010-07 | reverse complement strand
GGGTCACGAGCACGCGCGCGCGCAGCGTCCGTGCCGCGAGGACGTCGTCCGCGTAGCCGGGGAGCCGCCCGTCGGTCGCTGCGGCATGCGCGGCCGCCACGCCCCGGACGACGAGGCCGGTCGCGAGAACGGTGCTGAGCAGCCGGAGGTAGGCGCTGGCGCCGGCGAGGACGTCGAGCGGACGGTCGCCGCGGCCGAGCAGGTCCTCGGTGACCTTCCGTGCGGCGTCCCGTGCCGCGGCGAGCGGTCCGGCGAGGTCGGCGAGCGCCTCGGGGAGCTCGTCGGGGACCAGCCCGTCGAGCAGCGCGAGCACGGTCGCGCCGCGGTCGGACGGCAGCTTGCGCATGACGAGGTCGATCGCCTGGATGCCGTTGGTGCCCTCGTAGATCGGGGCGATGCGCGCATCGCGCAGATGCTGCGCGACGCCGGTCTCCTCGACGTAGCCCATGCCGCCGAAGACCTGCAGCGCCGTCGACGTGAGCTCGACGCCGAGGTCGGTGCACCACGACTTCGACAGCGGCGTCAGCAGATCGGCGAGCTGCTGACCGGCGCGCCGCGCGTCCTCGTCGGTCGCGTGGAGCGAGAGGTCGAGCGCCCGGGCGTTCTCGAAGCACAGCGCCCGCATCGCGTCGATCGCGGCGCGCGTCTCGAGGAGCATCCGCCGCACGTCGGGGTGGTCGACGATCGGCGACTGCTCGCCAGGCGCGGCGCCCGGTGCGCGACCCTGCAGGCGATCGCGCGCGTAGGCCTCAGCATGCTGCGCGGCGCGCTCGGCGATCGCGAGGCCCTGCAGCCCGACGCCGAGCCGCGCATCGTTCATCATCGTGAACATCTGCCGCATGCCGTCGTGCGGCTCACCGACGAGCTCGCCCACCGCCCCGCCGTCACGTTCGCCGAACGCCATGACGCAGGTCGGCGAGGCGTGGATGCCGAGCTTGTGCTCGAGCGACACGACCTCGACGTCGTTCCGTGCACCGAGCGACCCGTCCGCCTCCATGAGGAACTTCGGGACGATGAACAGCGAGATGCCCTTGGTCCCCGGCGGCGCATCGGGGAGGCGCGCGAGTACGAGGTGGACGATCTGCTCGCTGAGGTCGTGGTCGCCGTAGGTGATGTAGATCTTCTGGCCCGTGATCCGGTAGGTCCCGTCGCCTGCAGGCTCAGCGCGCGTGGTGACCGCGCCGACGTCGGAGCCGGCCTGAGGCTCGGTGAGGTTCATCGTCCCGGCCCACTCGCCGGTGACCATGCGCGGCAGGTAGCGCGCCTGCTGCTCCGGCGAGCCGTGGTGCGTGAGCAGGTGGACGGCACCCGTGGTGAGCAGCGGGTTGAGCGAGAACGCCATGTTCGCGCTCGTGATGAGCTCCTTCACCGCGGTGGCTGCGAGCAGCGGGAACCCACCGCCGCCGTGCTCCTCGGGATGCTGCATCGCTCCCCAGCCCGAAGCGACGTAGCGCTCGTAGGCGGTGTGGAAGCTCGCCGGTGTGACGACGCCACCGTGCTCGATCCGTGCTCCCTCACGGTCGCCGTCGCGGTTGGTGGGGGCGACGACCTCCTCGGCGAAGCGGCCGGCCTCCTCGAGGAGCGCGGCGAGCGTCTCCCCGTCCGCATGCGCGAAGGTCGGCAGCGCGGAGAGGCTCGAGAGCGGGACGACATGGTCCAGCGTGAAGCGGATGTCGTCGAGGGGAGCGCGGTATCCGTCCATCCCTCGAGCCTACTGCTCCGCCGCGAGGCGCTCCCGGACACCGTCGAGGTCGAGGCGGTGCCGGCCGAAGCGCGCACGGTGGAGCACGGACAGCGTCGCGCGCGGCCCGTCGAGCCCCGGACCTCGGTCCTGCCCCGCCCGACCGAGCCCGGGCCAGTGCGCCGGCAGTCCGGACCACACCTCGAGCACCGGGACGAGCCGCACGGGTGTGCCGTCGCCGAGCGACAGCGGTGCGGCGAGCCCGTCCGACGCGAGCTGACCGGCGACCCGGACGAGCGCGGCGCGGGCGGCGGCCATGGCGTGGGGTGCGACGCCGTAGAGCTCGAGGTCGGGCACCCCGAGCCGTGCCGCGCCGTGGGTGAGGACCCAGCCGACCTCGCCGCGCCGGGCCGCACCATCGGGCCCCGGGTCGGAACCGTCGACGACGGCGACGGCGTCGGAGGGGTCGACGACACCTGCGGCCAACCGCGTCAGCCAGACCTCGTCGCGGTCCGTGCGCGACGAGAGGTCCCGCACCCCGACGACGCGCCCGGGGAGGACTCGGGCGAGCGCGGCGAGGAGCGCGCCCTGACGGGAGAGCCCCTCGACCAGCCCGTCGCCGGCGATCGCGACCTCCGTGCGCAGCATCGCCCGGCCGTCCTCCTCGACGGCGCGGACCACGGCCCGCTGCATGCGTCCACCCCAGTGCACGTCCTGCGCGACGGTCCCGTCACCGAGGTTGGCGGATGCTCGGTCGATGCCACCGGCGGCACGAGCCTCGGCGACGACGGCCCCGACGTCGTCGACGGGGCGGTCGAGGACGAGCGCCACCTGCGACGGTCGTGCTCCGTTCATGCCCCGCTCCCCTCCACGCCAGGTGCATCGACCGCGTCCGCCGCGTCGCGGACGGTGCCCGACAGGATGGCATGTCGTCGGTCCGCTGTGGTCACGACGAGTCTGCCCGAGTCGTCGACGTCCTCAGCCAACCCGACGATCGGTGCTCCCCCGTCGATCTCGACTCGGACCTCGCGCCCGATCGTGTCGCTCCTCGAGCGGTAGCGGTCGAGGAGCGCCACCGGACGGGCGAGGAGGCCGAGCGCGTCATCGAGGGCGCCCACGACCGCAGCGAGCAACCGAACAGGATCCGGGCGCGAGCCGGCGAGCGCGGCGAGGCACGTCCGACCCTCGACGTCCCTGACGTCGCGCAGATCGACGTCGACGCCGACACCGCCCAGCAGCACGTCACGCTCGGCCGCGCGATCACGCTCGATCAGGATCCCGCAGAGCTTCCGCATCGACCCGTCCGCCGCACGGTGGACGACGTCGTTGGGCCACTTCAGCCGGACGTCCACGGTCGAGGGCAGCACGCTGGCGAAGGCATCGAGCATCGCGAGACCGAACGCAAGGGGGACGAGCTCGACGTGCGGAACGGCATCGACGTCGAGCAGGACGGTCAGCGCGAGCGTCCCACCATCGGGATGGTCGTCCCAGCGACGGCCGCCACGACCGCGCCCCGCGGTCTGCCGGTCCGCGACCACCACCGTGCCGTTCGCGGCGCCGTCCACCGCGAGCCGGAGCGCGACGTCCTGCGTCGAGCCCACCTCGCCCGCGGGATGGACGTGCCGGATGGTCAGCGCATGGGCGAGCGCGTCCTGCACGGCACGGTGCGTGAGGTGCCGTGCCCACAACCCTCCATACGCCGGCTCCGCCACCGCTCGCCCTCCGGGACGCCCAAGGAGGTCCGGACACTACGCTGCCGCGACCCGTACGGACGGACCCCGGATGAGCGATACGACCGCGTCCAAGCTCGAGGAGCTCCGACGTCGCCGGAAGGAGGCTGCCGCCGGTGGGGGACCACAGGCCGTCGCCCGCCAGCACGAGCGAGGGAAGCTGACCGCCCGGGAGCGCATCGACCTGCTCCTCGATGAGGGCTCCTTCGTCGAGACCGATGCGCTCGCGCTGCACCGGGCCTCAGGGTTCGGCCTCGAGGACGAGCGCCACCTCGGTGACGGGGTCGTGACGGGGCATGGGATGGTCGACGGACGGCCCGTGTGCGTCTTCAGCCAGGACTTCACGGTGCTCGGTGGTTCGCTCGGCGAGGTGTTCGCTGAGAAGATCGTGAAGGTCATGGACCTCGCGCTCAGCATGGGCGTCCCGCTGGTCGGTCTGAACGACTCCGGCGGCGCACGCATCCAGGAGGGCGTCGCGAGCCTGGGCGGCTATGCGGACATCTTCCTGCGCAACGTCCGCGCGTCGGGCGTCGTCCCGCAGATCAGCGCGATCCTCGGACCGTGCGCGGGCGGAGCGGTCTACTCCCCCGCCATCACCGACTTCGTGCTGATGGTGCGCGACACATCGCACATGTTCGTCACCGGGCCGAACGTGATCCGGACCGTGACGGGCGAGGAGGTGACGATGGAGGAGCTCGGTGGCGCGATGACGCACGCGGCGAGGTCCGGCGTCGCGCACCTCACCGCGCTCGACGAGCCGACCGCCATCGACGACGTCCGGACGCTGCTCTCGTTCCTCCCATCGAACAACCTCGAGGATGCGCCCCGGGTCGAGCCGACCGACGATCCGGACCGGTCGTGCCCGATGCTCGACACCTTCATGCCCGACAGCGCGAGCGTGCCCTACGACGTGCGCGACGTGATCCGCGAGGTCGTCGACGACGGTGACCTGTTCGAGGTCTCGGCCGCGTTCGCGCAGAACATCGTCGTCGGTTTCGCGCGCATCGACGGGCGTCCTGTCGGGATCGTCGCGAACCAGCCGCAGCATCTCGCCGGGGTACTCGACATCGACTCGTCCACCAAGGCCGCACGGTTCGTCCGCACCTGCGATGCGTTCAACGTCCCCGTGGTGACGTTCGTCGACGTTCCAGGGTTCCTGCCCGGGGCGACTCAGGAGTTCGACGGCATCATCCGGCACGGCTCGAAGCTGCTGTACGCGTACGCGGAGGCGACCGTCCCGAAGCTGACCGTGATCCTCCGCAAGGCGTACGGCGGCGCGTACGACGTCATGGGCTCCAAGCACATCGGCGCTGACGTCAACCTCGCATGGCCGACGGCGGAGATCGCCGTCATGGGTCCGCGCGGCGCGATCGACATCCTTCACCGCCGCGAGCTCGCCCAGGCGGACGATGCCGCCACGATGAGGGTGGAGCTCGAGCAGCGCTACGCGCAGGAGTTCGCGAACCCGTGGCGCGCGGCCGAACGCGGCTACCTCGACGCGGTGATCGAACCGTCGGAGACGCGCCAGCAGCTCGTGCGCGCGCTGCGCTTCACTGCGACGAAGCGCGCGTCGGTCCCGGCGCGGAAGCATGGGAACATCCCGCTGTGAGCACCCTCGAGATCGACATCACTGGCGGGGGTGACCCGGGCCCGGAAGGTCATGCGGCCATCGCCACCGCGATCCGCCGCACCCTCGGTGCGCGCAGCAACGAGCGCAGGACGAAGTCGTCGGCCTGGGCGCGTGCCGGACGGCTCGAGGCGATGAGCGACGTGCACATCCGCGCGAAGGCACAGCTCGAGGGACTTCGGGGCCGTTGATCCTGCGCGGCGTGACCGCGCGGGAGCGATCACATGCCGGGCGCTGCCTCGCGGGCGGCCTCGGCCTCCTCGGCGGTGGCGTACACCGTCACGGTCGTCTCCATCCCTGCGGCCCGGTGACCCGGGACGGTGCAGATGACCGTCCACTCGCCCGGGAACAGGAACACGGTGCCGGTGCCGGTCTCGTTGCCGTCGGCCTCAGGGATGTCCGAGCCGTCCGCCGCGCCGAGGAACTGCGCGTTGTGGAAGGCGTCGCTGACGTTCACGACGGTCACGTCGACCGCACCGGTGACCAGGAACTGGTCGGTGACGTCGAAGTAGAAGTTGCCCATGTCCATGGTGATCGAGCCGCCGGGCCCGACGGGCTGGATCGGGTCGCAGCCCTCGGAGCCGGGCGGGCAGACGAGCGGGCTCGCCTCGACGGCGCCGTCGGGGAGCGTGGCGCAGCCGGAGAGCAGCGCGGCGGTAGCGGCGACAGCGAGCAGACGCGGGCGGAGACGCACGATCACCTCACAGGGACGTTCGGGACGTGCGGAGCATACCCCTGCGGACGGGGCGCCCCGGGTCAGCGGACGGCGACGGCCAGGGCGGCCCGCATGGTGACCTCGTGGCCGGGGACCGTGCAGACCATCGTGTAGTTGCCCGGCTCGAGCGTGACCTCGCCGAAGGCCGTCTGCCCGGGGGCGCAGGCGGCGATCTCCTCGCCGGTCTCCTCGATGACGAGGTTGTGGTTCGCACCCCGCTCGCAGACGATGGCGACGCTGAGCGTCCCCGGCTCGACCCGGACGCTGTTCGGCTCCCAGGTCAGGCGGTCGGTACCGAGCAGCGCGATGTCGGCGTCCGGGAGGCCGTCGGCGGAGCCCCCGCCGCAGCCGGCGAGGAGGAGTCCGGCGACCACGGCAGCGGCGCGGACGCGGCGAGCGATCGAAGGGACGTCGTGACGCATGTTCCACCTCGGAGAGCGGGAGCGGTTCTTCCTTGGAGGCCGTCAGGATACCGGGCGCGTGGAGGCCCTCCGAGGCGGAAGGGTTCCACAGCACCCCGACTAGGCTCCATCGCTCGGAGGTCCTGCCCGTGTTCGAGTCGGTGCTGATCGCGAACCGCGGCGAGATCGCCGTACGGATCGCACGTGCATGCCGGGAACTCGGTGTCCGGACCGTGGCCGTCTACAGCGAGGCCGACCGCGACGCGCTGCACGTCGCCTCGTGCGACGAGGCGTACCTGATCGGGCCCGCTGACCCCGCGTCCTCCTACCTCGCCGTCGACCGGATCATCGACGTGGTCCGGCGGTCCGGTGCGGACGCCGTCCACCCCGGCTACGGCTTCCTCGCGGAGAACGCCGACCTGGCACGTGCCGTCACGGCCGCGGGCGCCGTCTTCATCGGTCCGTCCCCTGAGGCGATCGAGCGCATGGGCGACAAGCTGTCCGCCCGCGAGGTCGCGCGAGCGGCGGACGTGCCCGTCGTGCCGGGCACGCTCGAACCGACGGCCGACCCAGCGGTCGCGATCGCCTTCGGCGAGGAGCACGGCTACCCCGTCGCGGTGAAGGCCATGTTCGGAGGTGGCGGCCGTGGCATGAAGGTCGTCCATGACGCATCGGAGATGGAGGCGGCCCTCGCGTCCGCCGCGCGGGAGGCGAGCGTCGCGTTCGGGCGCAGCGAGTGCTACCTCGAGCGCTACCTCGAGCGTCCCCGCCACGTCGAGGTGCAGGTGCTCGGCGACCTCGATGGGACCGTCGTCCACCTCGGCGACCGTGACTGCTCGCTGCAGCGGCGCCACCAGAAGCTCATCGAGGAGGCGCCCGCGCCGGCGATCCACCCTGACGTCCGCACGGCGATCCACGATGCGGCGCTACGCGTATCGCGGGAGATGCGCTACACGAACGCCGGGACGTGCGAGTTCCTGCTCGACGAGGACGGACGGCGCTTCTACTTCCTCGAGATGAACACGCGCCTGCAGGTCGAGCACCCGGTCACCGAGCTCGTCACCGGGATCGACCTCGTGCATGCGCAGCTCCGCATCGCCTCGGGCGACGGCATCGGGTTCACCCAGGCCGAGGTCGGGTTCCGAGGGCACGCGATCGAGGCGCGCATCAATGCGGAGGACCCGGGTGCAGGGTTCCTACCGGGACCCGGGACCGTGACGCGACTCGAGCCGCCGCTCGGACCCGGCATCCGCTTCGACACGGGACTTCGCAGCGGCGGGACCATCGCACGCGAGTACGACTCGATGATCGCGAAGCTCATCGTGTTCGCCGAGGACCGGGCGTCCGCGTGCCGACGGCTCGGCGCAGCGCTCGACGAGCTGGAGGTCGAGGGCGTCCCCACGACCGTCCCGTTCCATCGACTGGCCGTCACGCACCCCGACTTCATCGCCGCACGCCACGCGACCTCCTCGGTCGAGCGCGAGTGGGACCTCAGCACCCTTCTCCCGCACGAGGACACCGAAATGGTGATCGCTGGGGAGGGCCACCGCGAGGAGCAGGTCACGGTCGAGCTCGACGGCCGGCGCTTCGAGGTGCGCGTCCACACTCGGACGAGTGCACGACCGCGGTCGCGTCGCTCCACAGCACGCCCCGACGCCGCGACCGGCTCGGGCGGCTCGGGCGAGGTCCTCGCGCCGATGCAGGGCACCGTCATCGGCTACGCCGTGGAGCCGGGCGCGCGGGTCGCGGAGGGCGACCCGATCGTCACCATCGAGGCGATGAAGATGGAGAACACCCTGCGCTCCCCCGTCTCTGGGACGGTCTCCTCGACCGGGACGACTCCGGGGACCGTCGTGCAGCCCGGAGCGCTGCTCGCCGTGATCGATCCCGACTGACCGGCGGGGTCAGAGCGCCTCGCTGGGACGGTACGTCCCGAACTCCGTTCGGAGCACGTCGCAGACCTCCTGCAGCGTCGCACGCCTCCGCAGCGCCTCGCGCATCGGCGGAAGGAGGTTCGCCTCCCCCGCAGCCGCCGCGGCGACCTCCCCGAGCGCGCTCCGGACGGCCATCTCGTCACGCGCCGCTCTCACCGCGGCCGTCCGTGCGATCTGGTCCGCCCGGACCTGTTCGTCGACGCGCTGCAGACTCGGCGCGACCTCCTCGTCCGAGACGTAGCGGTTGACGCCGACGACGACCTGCTCGCCACTGTCGACCCGCCGAGCGTGCTCGTAGGCGGTGTTCTCGATCTCGCGCTTCTGGTACCCGTCCTCGATCGCTCGCACGGCGCCACCCATCGCGTCGATGTGGGCGATCTCCTCCATCACCTCCGCGACGATCGTGTCCGTCATCGCCTCGACCGCGTACGACCCAGCGAACGGGTCGACGGTCGCCGTGACGTCCGTCTCGTGTGCCAGCACCTGTTGCGTGCGAAGGGCGAGTCGAGCACTGTGCTCCGTGGGAAGCGCGAGTGCCTCATCGAACGAGTTCGTGTGCAGCGACTGTGTGCCGCCGAGCGTCGCGGCGAGCGCCTGGATGGCGACGCGGACCAGGTTCACCTCCGGCTGCTGAGCGGTGAGCTGGACCCCGGCCGTCTGCGTATGGAACCGCAGCATCATCGAGCGCGGATCCTTCGCGCCGAAGCGGTCGCGCATGAGCTCCGCCCAGACGCGGCGCGCTGCTCGGAACTTCGCGACCTCCTCGAGCAGCGTCGTCCGCGCGACGAAGAAGAAGGACAGCCGTGGCGCGACGACGTCGACGTCGAGCCCTCGGTCGACCGCAGCGGACACGTAGGCGATGGCGTCGGCGAGCGTGAAGGCGATCTCCTGCACCGGCGTCGCCCCGGCCTCCGCCATGTGGTAGCCGGAGATCGAGATGGTGTTGAAGTTGGGCAGCCGCTCGGCGCAGTAGGCGAACGTGTCGGCGGTGAGCCGCAACGACGGGGCCGGCGGGAAGATGTACGTCCCGCGCGCGATGTACTCCTTGAGGACATCGTTCTGGATGGTGCCGCGGAGCCGGTCCGCTCCGACGCCCTGCTCGTCGGCGGCGATCTCGTACATGAGCAGCAGGAGGCTCGCCGGCGCGTTGATGGTCATCGAGGTCGAAACGTCGCCCAGCGGGATGCCGTCGAAGAGCGCCCGCATGTCATCGACCGTGTCGATTGGCACACCGACCTTGCCGACCTCGCCCTCGGCGATCGCGGCCTCGGAGTCGTAGCCCATCTGCGTGGGGAGGTCGAAGGCGACCGAGAGCCCCGTCGTGCCCTGATCGAGCAGGTAGCGGTAGCGGCGGTTCGACTCCTCGGCGCTCGAGAAGCCTGAGTACTGCCGCATCGTCCACGGCCGCCCGCGGTACATCGTCGGGTGGATGCCACGGGTGTAGGGGAACCCGCCGGGCTCACCGATCGCCACCTGCCGAGCGATCCCAGCGACGTCATCCGGCCCGTACACGGAACGGATGGGGAACCCACTGACGCTCGGACGGGCTCCGTCGTCGGTCACGCTCAGGCGCTGCGCCGGTTGCGGACGAGCGCCTTGCGGTAATCGCGGTTCATCGACGCGATGAAGTCGATCGAGATGCCCTTGGGGCAGGCCGCCTCGCACTCGCCGTAGTTGGTGCACGAGCCGAAGTGCTCCTCCATGACCTCGACCATCGCCACGGTGCGCTCGTAACGCTCGGGCTGTCCCTGCGGGAGGCTGTTGAGGTGCATCAGCTTCGCGGAGGTGAACAGCTGCGCGGCACCGTTGGGGCAGGCGGCGACGCACGCGCCGCACCCGATGCAGGCCGCGGCGTCCATCGCGATGTCCGCGGAGTCCTTCGGGATCGGGATCAGGTTCGCGTCCTGCGCCGAGCCGGTCTCGACGCTGACGTACCCGCCGGCCTCGATGATGCGGTCGAACGCGGAGCGGTCGACGACGAGGTCCTTGACGATCGGGAAGCCGGCCGCACGCCACGGCTCGACGACGATCTCGTCGCCGTCCTTGAAGGTGCGCATATGCAGCTGGCAGGCGGTCGTGAGCTCCTGCGGGCCGTGGGCCTGGCCGTTGATGACCATGCCGCAGGTGCCGCAGATGCCCTCACGGCAGTCGTGCATGAACTCGATCGGCTCGTGGCCCTCGGAGATCAGACCCTCGTTGACGGTGTCGAGCATCTCGAGGAACGACGAGTCCTCCGAGACGTCGTTCGCCTCGTAGGTCTCGAAGCGGCCGGGCGCGGTGGGGCCCGCCTGGCGCCAGACGCGAAGGGTGACGTTCACTTGTAGCTCCTCGTCGCCATCTCGACGCTCTCGTAGACGAGCGCCTCGCGGTGCTCGGTCGGGTTCCCCGAGTCGCCGGTCCACTCCCACGCGCTGACGTGCGCGAACTCCGCGTCGTTGCGCAGCGCCTCGCCGTCCTCCGTCTGGTACTCGGCACGGAAGTGACCACCGCACGACTCCTCGCGCACGAGCGCATCGCGGCACATCAGCTCCGCGAGCTCGAAGAAGTCCTGCACGCGACCGGCCTTCTCGAGTGACGAGTTGAGCGAGTCAGCGGATCCGGGCACGCGGACGTTCGCCTCGAACTCGGCGCGGAGCGTCGGGATCTCGCTGAGCGCCTTCTCGAGGCCCTCGCGGGTGCGCTCCATGCCGCAGTAGTCCCAGACGATGCGTCCGAGCTCGCGGTGGTAGTGATCGACGGACTTCGTGCCGTTGTTGCGCAGGAAGCGCTCGTTCTGTTCCTCTACTGCGCGCTCCGCCTCGGCGAACTCCGGTGCGCTCGTGTCGACCTTCGGCTTGCCGAGCATCGGCGCGAGATAGTTGCCGATCGTCGCGGGGAGGACGAAGTACCCGTCCGCGAGCCCCTGCATGAGCGCGGACGCGCCGAGTCGGTTGGCCCCGTGGTCGGAGAAGTTCGCCTCACCGATCGCGAAGAGGCCCGGGATCGTCGTCTGCAGGTTGTAGTCGACCCAGAGCCCACCCATCGTGTAGTGCGGGGCCGGGTAGATGCGCATCGGCACGTCGTAGGGGTTCTCGCCGGTGATGCGCTCGTACATGTCGAAGAGGTTGCCGTACTTCTCGGCGACGACGTCGCGTCCGAGCCGCCCGATCGCCTCGGAGAAGTCGAGGTAGACACCGTTCTTCATCGGGCCGACCCCGTAGCCGGCGTCGACACGCTCCTTCGCGGCACGCGACGAGATGTCGCGCGGCGCGAGGTTCCCGAACGACGGGTAGCGGCGCTCGAGGAAGTAGTCGCGGTCCTCCTCGGGGATGTCGGCGACGGCGCGCTTCTCGTCGAGGTCCTTGGGGACCCAGATGCGGCCGTCGTTGCGCAGCGACTCCGACATGAGGGTGAGCTTCGACTGGAACTCGTCGCTCGTCGGGATCGCCGTCGGGTGGATCTGGGTGAACGACGGGTTCGCGAACATCGCGCCCTTGCGGTGCGCGCGCCAGATGGCGGTCGTGTTGCACGCCATCGCGTTCGTCGAGAGGAAGTAGACGTTGGAGTAACCACCCGTCGCGAGGACGACCGCGTCCGCAGCGTGCGAGCGGATCTCGCCGGTGTGCAGGTGGCGCGTCACGATGCCGACCGCGCGGCCATCGACGATGACGATGTCGAGCAGCTCGGTGTTGTTGTGCAGCTCGACCGTGCGCTTCTTCACCTGGGCCGCGAGCGCCTGGTACGCGCCGAGGAGGAGCTGCTGGCCGGTCTGCCCCTTCGCGTAGAAGGTCCGGCTGACCTGTGCGCCACCGAAGGAGCGGTTGTCGAGCAGTCCGCCGTACTCGCGGGCGAACGGAACGCCCTGTGCGACGCACTGGTCGATGATGTTGTTGGAGACCTGCGCGAGCCGGTAGACGTTGGCCTCGCGTGAGCGGAAGTCGCCGCCCTTGACCGTGTCATGGAAGAGGCGCTGGACCGAGTCGCCGTCACCGTGGTAGTTCTTGGCCGCGTTGATGCCCCCCTGCGCCGCGATGGAGTGCGCGCGGCGCGCGGAGTCGTGGAAGGTGAAGGCCTTCACGTTGTAGCCGAGCTCGCCCATCGTGGCAGCGGCGGACGCGCCGGCGAGACCGGTGCCCACGACGATCACCGAGAACTTGCGCTTGTTGGCGGGGCTCACGAGCTTCATGGCGAAGCGGTGGTTGTCCCACTTCGACTCGATCGGTCCCTCGGGGATCTTCGCATCCAGGACGGTCATCGGACGGCTCCTTCGCTGCGCGGTGCTCGACGGGTGCTGACGGTTCGTGTCTGGAGGTCGGCCGGACCGCTCAGGAGATGATCCCGAGCTGAACGGCGATGGGGAACGAGAGGTTGCCGCCGACCACGACCAGGGTGAACCCGACCGCGAGCGAGCGACGCAGGTGGTTGAAGCGCCGATTGTTCCAGCCCATCGACTGGAAGAGGCTCCACACCCCGTGGTAGAGGTGGAAGCCGAGCGCCGTGTTGGCGACCAGGTAGAAGGCAGCGACGGGGATCGAGGAGAAGCTCGCGACGACCTTCTCATAGGGCGTCGAACCGGCCGGAGCCGGGTTCGCCCAGCCGAACGTGAGGTCTGCCAGGTGGAAGGCGATGAAGAGCAGCACGATCACGCCGGTCCAGCGCATGGTGCGCGCGGCGAAGTCAGCGACCACGTAGTCGCGCGGGCCCTGGTAGCGCTGCGGGCGCGCCCGCCGGTTCATCATCGTCAGCTGGTAGGCGGAGACGACGTGGACGACGAGCGCAGCGATCAGCACCAGGCGCAGCAGGTTGAGCGTCCCGCTCTCGGGCAGGATCGGGTAGAGGAGGCGGCGGAGGAAGTCCGCGTAGACGTTGAAGTCCTCGGCGCTCTGGTAGAGCTTCAGGTTGCCGAGCATGTGCGCGAAGACGTACCCGAGACCGACGATCCCTGAGACCGCCATCAGGTACTTCTTGCCGAGCGCCGACCGGTAGAGGTCGAGGAGGAGCCCGGACCTGGAGGGGCGGGCAGCGGTCGTGGTGGCCATGGTGGTCGGGCTCCTCGTGCGCCGTCAGGCATCCGCCCCGCGACGCTCGCGCCGGGAGCACGATGCGGATATCCCGATTCTAGCAGCGTCCGACGCGGCCTCAGGTCGGAGGGAGCAGCCCCATCGCATCCCGGGCACGCTCGAGGGTCGGCGCGGCGACCTCACGTGCGCGCCCAGCGCCGTCCGCGAGCAGGCGCTCGAGCTCCGCAGGGTCGTCGGCGAGCTCGAGCGTGCGCAGGCGCATCGGCTCGAGGAAAGCGACCACGGCCTCCGCAGCCGCCGCCTTGAGAGCGCCGTAGCCGGCGCCGGCGTGCTCCTCCACGACCGCCTCCACGCTTCGGGAGGTGACCGCCGCGAGGATCTCGAGGAGGTTGGTGACGCCAGGCTTGGCGGCGCGGTCAGCCCGGATCTCGCCGTCGGAGTCGGTGACGGCGGAGCGGAACTTCGCGGCGACCGCGTCCGGCTCATCGAGGACGTGGACGATGCCCTTCTCGGAGGTCGCGGACTTCGACATCTTCCGCGTCGGGTCCTGCAGGTCCATGACCCGCGCGGCGACCGGTGGGAGGATGGCCGTCGGCAGCGTGAACACCTCGCCGAAGCGATGGTTGAAACGCTGGCCGATGTCACGTGCGAGCTCGATGTGGTGGCGCTGATCCTCCCCCACCGGAACCTTCGTCGCGTGGTAGAGGAGGATGTCGGCCGTCTGCAGCACCGGGTAGTCGAAGAGCCCGACGCTCACCGAGGCGTCGCGACCGGCGGACTTCTCCTTGAACTGCGGCATGCGACCGAGCTCGCCGAACGTCGCGACGCAGTTGAACAACCACGCGAGCTCCGCATGCTCGCGCACGTGCGACTGCACGAACAGCGTGCTGCGCGCGGGATCGACGCCGACGCCGACGAGGACCGCAGCGAGGTCGAGCGTGCGTCGGCGCAATAGCGCCGGGTCATGGTCATCGGGCGCGGTGATCGCGTGAAGGTCGACGACGGAGTAGACGCAGTCGGCCTCGTCCTGCAGCGCCACCCAGCTGGTGAGCGCACCGAGGAGATTGCCGAGGTGCACCGCACCGGACGGCTGCATGCCGGAGAAGACGCGCGCCCTGCCCGGCCGCGGCGACGCGGGAACGTCGCTCACAGCATCTCCGTGACGGCTGCGCGCTCCTCCTCGAGCTCGGCGACGGTGCGCTCGAGACCGGCGCGCGTGGTGGCCGAGAGCTCGAGCCCCTGCACGATCTCGTAGCCGCCCTTCCCGTCGGTCGTGACCGGGAAGCCGGAGATCAGCCCCTCGGGCACGCCGTAGGACCCGTCGGAGACGACGGCCATCGAGTGCCAGTCGCCCGGCGCCGTCGCACGGCCACCGACCCAGGTGGCGACGTGGTCGACGAGCGCGTTGGCCGCGGACGCGGCGGAGGAGGCACCGCGCGCGTCGATGACGGCCTTGCCGCGCTGCTGGACGGTCGCCATGAACTCGCCCTCGAGCCACGCACGGTCGGTGATGACCTCGGTGGCCGGACGTCCACCGATGCGCGCGTTGTCGAAGTCAGGGACCATCGTCGGCGAGTGGTTGCCCCAGATCGCGAGGTTGGTGACGTCGCTCACGGGCACGCCCGCCCGCTTCGCGAGCTGCGTGAGCGCACGGTTCTCATCGAGACGGACCATGGCCGTGAAGCGGTCGGTGGGGACACCGTCCGCGTTGGCCGCGGCGATCGAGGCGTTGGTGTTCGCGGGGTTCCCGACGACGGCGATGCGGACGTCGCTCGCCGCGTTGGCCGCGATCGCGCGCCCCTGCGCACGGAAGATCTGGCCGTTGTCCTTCAGCAGGTCGGAGCGCTCCATGCCCGGACCGCGCGGCTTCGCACCGACGAGGCAGAGCATGTTGGCGCCGTCGAAGGCCGTGTCGGCCGAGTCGGTCAGCTCGATGCCGCTGAGCAGCGGGAACGCGCAGTCGTCGAGCTCCATCGCGACGCCCTCGAGCGCGGGCAGCGCCGGGGTGATCTC
>LFIK01002415.1_pt1 | contig 15108 bp, 12 predicted proteins | sample 643401 | NCBI WGS metagenome assembly LFIK01 (sample SAMN03777447, study PRJNA286221) | soda lake metagenome | biome: soda lake; feature: Kulunda steppe; material: water; isolation source: sample T5-Br brine of Lake Tanatar-5 | place: Russia: Kulunda steppe | collected 2010-07 | reverse complement strand
GGTATATCCGACCCAGGCGCCGGAGCGCACCCGTTCGGCGAAATCGGCCATACGGTTCAACACATCACGCACGTCCGGCATCACGTCGCGGCCGTCGACGAAGACGGGGTCGCCGGACCGGTTGCGCAGCGCCGTGTGCAGCACTGGCCGCCCCTCGGTCCGATTGATCGCCTCACCGGCGAACATGGCGTCGCGATGGCCGGCCACGTCGGTCTGACGGGCAAGATCCATCAACAACGCCACGGTTTCCGCTGTGACCAGATGCTTGGAATAGTCGAGGAAAACGCCGTCGAAGGAGGTCGAAAAACGGTTGAAACGATCGGGATCCCGGTTGAACAGATCGCGAAGATCAAGATCACCGGCCGCCCGCCGATGAGCCTCCAGCGCGGCCCAGGCGGGCAAGGTCGTTACATCGGCCATTTTTTCCTCTTCTGCCGCCTGCGGCCGGGCGCCGCGTGTCCTCTCTCTCGTTAACGCCCCAATTCGCGGTCCACGATCTCACTTGCCGGGAAGCGCTCGTCTGCCGGAAAATCCTCCGGCGGCTGGCCGACAACGACGACGCTGAGGGCATCAGGGTCGAGCAGTGTTTCGGCCACCCGATTGACATCCTCGACGGTCACGGCCTCGATCAGGGTGTTGCGTTGCCTGATATAGTCTTCGCCCAGATTCTGCAACTGCATGTTCAGCAACATCGACGAAAGCTCGCGCGTGGATGTGAGCTGGAGGGGGAAGGATCCGGTGATAAAGCGTTGTGCATCTTCGAGTTCCGACTCGGTGATGCCGTCATCGCGCATGCGTGCCCATTCCTCGCGGATCAGATCCAGGGCGACCGACACGTTATCATGCGCCAGCGAACTGTTGACCATCAGCATATTCACGGAATCGGTATTGTAGAACCCGCTGCCGATGCCGTAGGTCAGGCCCCGCCGCTCGCGCACTTCTTCGGTCAGGCGCGAACCGAATCCGCCGCCACCCAAAATATGATTCATGACCAGCGCTGCATAATAGTCCGGGTCGTCGCGCCTGATGCCGGGCTGGGCAAGGGACAGGGCGCTTTGCGGTCCGGACCATTCAACCACGGTGCTGAACGGCTGTTCCGGCGGCTGCCAGTCAGGCACCTCGGCCGGCACACCCGATGCCGGCAACCCGCCAAAGGCGCGATCCAACGCCGGTCCCAACTCTTCCGGTGTGATGTCGCCCGCGACGGCCACGGTCAGTCCATCGCGAACGATACGCTCGTCCATGAACTGACGCAGGTCATCGACGTCGAGCGCCATCAACGTGTCCATGGTGCCCCGAGACGGCCGGGCATAAGGATGATCATCCATCAAGCGTTCGAGAAACGCCCGCCGCGCAATCCAGCCCTGATCGCCCGTGTTCGAGCGGATCGAACCGGCAACGGAATCGCGCATGCGTTCCATCGGACCGGCGTCGAATCGCGGCTCTGTCAAGGCCAGGGCCAGAAGATCGAGCGCGTCGTCGAGATTCGTTTTGGCTGTATATAGCGTGCCGGTGACCTGTTCGATCCCGGCGGAAAACCGCATTGTGATCGACAAATCCGAGAGCCGCTGCTGGAATTCGTCGTTGTCGATATCGCCCGCGCCTTCGTCCAGCAAGGTTGTCACCAGATTGGCGCGTCCTTCTTTGCCCGGCGGATCGGTTTCGATGCCGCCGTCAAAGGCGAAGTTTATCGCAACCACCGGCACCAGGTCGCTGGCTGCGAGATAGGCCGTGATCCCGGCGTCGGAAACCACCGTTTCGACCTGGGCGAAACCGTTTTCGCTTTCTTGTCCAAGAGCCATGCCGGATGGCATCAGGAACGCACCTGTCATTATGGCCCCCAGGACCGTTAAGGTTTTCGCGGCGAATGGCCGTTCTAGGCGGATGATCATTGCATGACCTCCGTATCCATATCCGGTGTCAGCGCATCGGGATCGACCGGCTCGTCCAGCCGAACCGCGGCGTCCGGATCCTCGGGCAGCAGGTAGCCGGTAACATGCCGGCCATTACCGCCAAAGATGGCTTCTGCCGCAGCCAGGACGTCATCCGCCGTCACGGCGTCGATTCGTTCCGGCCATTGTTCGACATCGTCGATCGTTCCGCCGGTCGCCAGCGTCTGGCCGAAAGCGTAAACCGGTGCCATCAAACTGTCGCGGGCGAAGGTAGCGCTGACGGTCAGCCGGTCTTTGGCGCGCGCGACCTCGTCCTCGGTCAAGCCGTCGGTGAGCAGCCGCTCGATCTCGGCGTCAAAGGCGGCCTCGAGCTCATCCATATCGGTGTCGCCGCGGGGCGTCATAAAGGCGATCAGCGGACCTCTGTCCATCCCGCTCGGCCGATAGCTGGTCCCAGCGGCCACAGCCACCTCCTGATCCAGCACCAGCGCCCGATAAAGCCGGCTTGTCGTGCCGGTGCCCAGCAATTCGTCCAGCACCTGAAGCGCATAGGCGTGGCCGTCCGGATCGTCGGCATAGGTGGGCGCCAGATAGAACCGCCGCCAATTCGGCAATTGTACCTGATCGGATCTCAAGGTGACGCTGAATTCGGCCGAACCGTCCGGTTCGGCAACACGGCGGCGTTCCGGCACGTCGCGGGCCGGCACTTGTCCATAGGTTTCCTCGATCAATGGCCGGACCGAGTCGGCATCGACATCGCCGGCAAGGATCAGAATCGCGTTGTTCGGCGCGTACCACCGGTCGTAGAACGACCGAGCGTCATCGATCGTAAGGTCCTGGATTTCGTGGCGCCAGCCGATGATCGGAATGCCATAGGGATGGTTCTGAAACAGCGTGGCGTACATCTGCTCGTTCAGCCGGGACGACGGGCGGCTATCGACCACCTGGCCGCGCTCTTCCAGGATCACGCCGCGCTCGGGTTCGACCACCGCATCGGTGATCACCAGATTGGCCATGCGATCGGCTTCCAGTTCCATCATCCGGGCCAGACGGTCGGACGCCACATTCTGGAAATACGCCGTGTAATCCCAACTCGTCATCGCGTTGGAGCGCGCGCCTTCACGCTGAACGATTCGGCTGAACTCGCCATCGGTCACTGTTTCCGTGCCGCGGAACATCAGATGCTCGACGAAATGGGCAATGCCGCTGACACCGGGCTCCTCGTCGGCGGCGCCGACCTTGTACCACAGCATGTGGCTAACGACAGGAGCCGACCGGTTCGTCACCACAACGACCGTCAGTCCGTTGTCGAGCTCGAAAACCTCGGGATCGAATACCTGGGCCGCCGATGGCGACGCCATACCGGCACCGGCCGCCACTGCAGCCACAAGGGCAGTCGCGGCCATGTTCGCGCGCTTGATCGTCACGTCCGATTACCTCCGATAGAATGCCGCTCGCCGCCGAAACCGAAGCGAGATCGTCTGGGACCAAAGGGTGGGAGCGACCTTGGAAAAGGTCAATCCCCGGCACCTGGATCATTGGTACGTTATGCTCAGGCCAGACGGCAAAACAATGGCATGAATACCATTGGCCGGACAAAAATCATGCGCAACCAGGGTGCTCTAGAATATTCCCGACAGGATTCCCCCATCCCGCCGTTCGATCGTTGGGATCCTGCCGTCGGTCAACGGACGGCCTTCCCGCCGAGCGCCTTCGAGCCGTTCGGCTTCCCGTTCGGGATCGACGATCGTATCGCGGCTCGACGGGGTCTGCCAGAAAAGCACCCGCTGAACGAAATTTTCATCCCCGCTCACCGATCCTGCGGCCCGATCAACCGCGTCGCGCACCGTATCGTCGGTCCCGGCCGCACCCGTCCGCGACAGAAGCATCGTCTCGGCAGCCGATCCCGAAGCCGAGGCGACCGCCCCTGTTCCTGTCAGCTCCCCGCCACTCATGGCGGCGCGCGCCCGATCGGCGGACGTGCCTTCCTGCGGCCGCGGAGCGCCCGGTCGCGGCGGCTGAAGCGAATGACTCGGCGGAATCGCCAAAGGCGCCCGCGACACCACTGCGAACTCGTCGGGCGCGCTCTGGCCGAACGAAAACACGTTGCGTGCCTCGCTGCAGGCCGTAAGCGCCGCAGCGGTGCCAATCAACACGCCGAGCTGTGCAATTTTAGACAATTTCATCATTGTCGATCCCCGCCCTTTCACCAGTCCATTCAAGATCGGCACCTTTTGATGCCAACAAATGCCGACATCATCTCTGCGCCGATCCTTCATCATTGTCGCCGCCGCTTCCTGCGTCACTATGACCGACGATACTGTCGTACAACAGCAATGCAACACCGATCATGATGGTGCTGTCCGCGACATTAAAGGCTGGCCAATGGTACCCCCAAATATGGAAGTCGAGGAAGTCGGCCACCGCCCCATATATAATGCGGTCCATGACATTGCCCACGGCGCCGCCCACAATCAAGCCCAACGCCGTCGCAACGAATGTCGAGCCGGTTCGTGACAGCCATACGATCAAACCGGCGCTGATGGCCAGAGCAATCGCGATCAGTACAGATCGCACGATCGGGCTGTCGGCCGCAAACATGCCGAAACTGACACCCATGTTCCAGACCGTGACCAGATTGAAGAAACCGGTCACGGCGATCGGCGGATGCCATGCCCCGGCACTGGCCGGGAAGTCGAACCCAAAGACGCCGTAAAGCATCCAGGTCTTCGTCACCTGATCCAACAGGAAGACGACCAGCGCCACACCCAATCCGAAACGCATCATCGCCTAGACGGCCTCTCGGACCTGCCGGCCGACCACGTCGGTGCAACGGTTGCAAAGGTCATTATGCGACCCCGCCGCGACCTCGGGCAGCACCTTCCAGCAACGGGCGCATTTCTCCCCCTTTGCAACCGTCGGGACTACGGCGACTTCGGCCACATCGTCGAGCCGATAAGCCGCTTCCGGCGCCGGTTCGGTGGTCAGGGTCAAGTCCGAGGTAATGCAGATATCGGCCAGATCCACCCCCTCGACACGGCGCTTGAGATCCTCGGTCACATGGACGGTCGGATGTGCCTGCAGCGAAGATCCGATCCGCTTTTCCACCCGCTCCAATTCCAGGGCGCCAGTCACGACCCGGCGCAATCGGCGGACGAACGCCCATTTTTCCGCCAGCGCGTCATCGCGCCATGCGGTGTCCACATCGGGATAGAGCTGCAGATGGACGCTGTCGGCCGTCTCGCCGTGGCGGGTGCGCCAGACTTCCTCGGCGGTGAAACACAGGATCGGCGCCAGCCAGGTGGTAAGGTGATCAAGCACCCGGTCCATCACCGTCCGGGCCGCCCGGCGTTGCGGATCGGCCGGATCGTCGCAATAAAGGCTGTCCTTGCGGATATCCAGATAGAACGCGGACAGGTCGTTGGCACAGAAGTTGTGCAGCGCCGATGACATGGCATGGAAATCGAAGGTCTCGACGGCCTCGCGGATCAGCCGATCCATCTCGAAAAGCCGGTGCAGAACCCAGCGCTCCAACTCGGGCATATCCGCCGGATCGACGGCCTCTGTCGCCGCATCGAAACCGTTGACGGCGCCCAGCAGATAGCGAAGCGTGTTTCGAAAGCGCCGATAGGCGTCGGTCTGCCCTTTGAGGATCTCGTCGCCGATCTTGACGTCTTCGGAGTAATCCGACGACACGACCCAAAGCCGAAGAATATCGGCCCCGAACTTTTTCTGCACCGCCTGGGGCGCCACGACGTTGCCCAGCGACTTCGACATTTTGCGGCCGTGTTCGTCCAACACGAAACCATGGGTCAGGACAGTGTCATAGGGCGCGCGCCCCCGCGTGCCGCAGCTTTCCAACAAGGAGGACTGAAACCAGCCGCGATGCTGATCGGACCCTTCGAGATACAGGTCGGCGGGCCATTTCAGATCGTCGCGTGCTTCGAGCACGAAGGCATGGGTCGAACCGCTTTCGAACCAGACATCGACGATATCGAACACCTGATCATAGGCGGCCGGGTCGTAATCGTCGCCCAGAAACCGTGCCGGCGGCGAGGTGAACCAAGCATCAGAGCCCTCGGCTTCGAAAGCGGCCGCGATTCGCTCGCACACGGCCGCGTCGCGCAGCGGCTCGCCGGTCTTGCGGTCGACGAAGATCGCGATCGGCACGCCCCAGGCCCGTTGGCGGCTTATGCACCAGTCGGGCCGGCTCTCGACCATTGACGTCAATCGGGTCCGTCCGGCTTCGGGCACGAAGCGGGTTTCCGACAGGGCCTTTAAAGCCGTCTCGCGCAGGCCGCTGCGGTCCATGGGAATGAACCACTGGGCCGTCGCCCGGAAGATCAAGGGCGCCTTGGATCGCCACGAATGCGGATAGTTGTGGCGCAGCGACCCCTTGGCCAGCAGGCCGCCTCCCTCGTTCAGCGCGGCAATGACAGCGCCATTGGCGTCGCCCGGCTTGCCGTCGGCGGTCAGCACGCGTTTGCCGGCGAAATACGGGATATGATCGGTATAAACCCCGTCTTCGGTCATGGTCTCGATCAGGGGCAGGCCGTGACGGCGGCCCAGCTCGAAGTCGTCGGCGCCGTGGGCGGGGGCGATATGAACCAGCCCGGTGCCTTGTTCGGTCGTCACGAAATCGCCCGGCAGCACCGGCACCTCGAAATCGAATCCCAACGCCGCGAACGGATGGGCCGTGACCGTGCCGACCAAATCGGCGCCGTTGACCGAAGCCCGGCGTTCCCAGCCGCTGATGCCGGCGGCCGACGCCACGTCGTCGATCAGATCGTCGGCAAAAACAAGACGCTCACCCACCGTCGCGCGGGCGCCATCGTCGATCGCCGTCACCTCGATAACGCTATAGGCGATGTCCGGCGAGGCCGCGACGGCCCGATTGCACGGGATGGTCCAGGGGGTCGTGGTCCAGATGACCACGGCCGCGCCGTCCAATTCCGGCATTGACGGTTTCGTGATCGGGAATTTCACCCAGATGGTCGGGGATTTGTGGTCGTAATATTCGACCTCGGCCTCGGCCAAGGCCGTTTTTTCCACCACCGACCACATCACGGGCCGAAGGCCGCGATAAAGATCGCCCGACAGGGTGAATTTATGGATCTCGCGGACGATCTGCGCCTCGGCCGGATAGGTCATGGTCGTATAGGGGGTCTCCCAATCGCCGGTTACCCCCAGCGACTGAAATTCAGCCGCCTGAACCCCAATCCAGTGCTGAGCGAAATCGCGGCATTCCTGGCGGAAATCGACGATCGGCACGGCATCCTTGTCCAGCCCCTTGGCCCGATAGCCTTCCTCGACTTTCCATTCGATCGGCAGACCGTGGCAGTCCCAACCCGGCACATAAACGGCGTCATATCCGGACATCTGACGGGTTCGGACGATGATATCCTTGAGGATCTTGTTCATCCCCGTCCCGATATGGATATTGCCGTTGGCATAGGGCGGCCCGTCATGCAGCACCCAGCGCGGCCGGCCTTTGGCCTGGGCCCGCAGTCGGCGATATAGATCGCCTTCTTCCCACGATTTCAGGATGGTCGGCTCTTTCGCCGGAAGCCCCGCCCGCATCGGAAAATCCGTCTTCGGCAGAAACACCGTCGATCGATAGTCGCCGCCATTCGATCCTGAATGTTCGCTCATCTCATCCCCATATCGGCCGAGCCCAAAAAACGGGCGGATCGTAGCGGAACACGCGATCCGGTCAAGCGCGACGCAATGGTTTATCCGGCAGCCGGCCGAGAATCAGCCGCCCGCCAATATCCGGCGGGCGGCCGCTGCATCCTCATTCATGCGCGACACCAATGTTTCGAGATCGTCGAACCGTTCCTCGCCACGCAAATAGGCCATCAGTTGAACCCGAACCGTCCGGCCGTAAAGATCGCCATTGAACTCGAACAAATGGGCCTCAACCATCGGTTCCGGCGTTTCGAACATGGGCCTGATGCCCAAATTCGCAACACCATCGCGCCAGACCACTGCGCCGCCGGCCTCTTCAAAGCCGCAGCGAACGGCATAAACCCCATAGGCCGGCCGAATATAGTCATCCATGGCGACATTGGCGGTCGGATAGCCCAGATCCCGCCCGCGCTGGTCGCCCTTGATGACCGGGCCCTCGATCTCGAAAGGTCGGCCAAGGATGGCCGCCGCGTCCTGCGGCGCGCCGTCTCGCAGGCATTGGCGGACCCGGCTGGAGGAATAGACCCCGCCGCTTTCATCGGATGCCTGCGTCACGATCGTGACCCCGAACCCGTATCGCCGCCCGAAATCGACCAGGGTTTCGGCATTGCCCTGGCGCCGGTGGCCGAAACAGAAATCGTATCCGATGGCGACATGACTGGCGCCAAGTCCCGACGCCAAGACCTCGGACACGAACCACTCGGCCGAATGTTCGCTGAAGGCCCGGTCGAAGGTCAGCACGACATGCAGATCGACACCCAGGGCCGCGATCTCGCGCGCCCGCACCGGGAAAGGCGTCAACCGGAATGGCGGGTCGTCCGGCCGGAACAGCGTGCGCGGATGGGGTTCGAACGACAGGACGGCCAGGGGCGCACCGGACACCCTGGCGACGGCCCGGGCTTCGTCGATCACGATGCGATGACCACGATGGACGCCATCGAAGTTGCCGACCGCGACGACGGCGCCACGCAGTGTCGAGGGAATGTCGGTATGGCTGCGGGAGAGATGCATATGCGAAATGCTTTCGCCTTGTCGTGTCGCCGGTGCCGCCCCAGTGCCGACGAGAGGGGGTCAGACGGCAAGCGTGTCGCGGCTTGGGACCATAAGAACCGCATCACCCGTGATGACCTTCTGGCCGCGAACGAGGCATATGGTATCCATGGTCACCCGCTGGCGATCCGGGTCGATCGCCGAAACGGTGCATATGGCAGTAACCGTGTCGCCTGGACGGACAGGCGCGCGGAATTTCAGGTTCTGCGACACATAGATCGACCCCGGTCCCGGCAAGCGTGTTCCAAGAACCGCCGAAATGAAACTGGCGTTTAACATGCCGTGGGTGATCCGGCCCTTGAATCGGGTCATGGCGGCATATTCTTCGTCCAGATGGACCGGGTTGGTATCCCCCGACACGCCAGAAAACAAGACGATATCGGCTTCGGTCACGGTTTTCGCGAATCGGTCGGTCATGCCGATCGACAAATCCTCGATAAAGTAGCCGACCGGCGGTTGAAAGGTTACGGCGTCGTCCAATTGATTCTCCCCGTTGCCCGAACTTCGTGTCACATGCTCAGTCAGTGTCCTGCAGGTACGATTGCCTTGCGCCGGGGCCTGGCACAAGGCAATCGCTGGCGAAGACTATGTTACCGCATCGCAGATAAACAAGACGTGACGATACAATTGATCGCAGAGGCCCGAATTCAGCCCCTCGTGAATTCGGGATCCGGAAATCAAACGGGCGCCGTCAACAAGGAAGCCGAATCACCGATCCAAGCGACATCCGGGCTGTCGCCGAGATCGGCGGCCAGATCGCGGACCGTCCGCCCGGCCACCGGATGAACCCAATCGCCGGCGACGTCGACCGCGGGAATCAGCACGAAAGCGCGCTCGAGCATTCGCGGATGGGGGATTTGGAGATCGGACGCCGAGACCGATTGATTGCCGTACATGATGATGTCGATATCGATCCGGCGCGGCCCGAAACGCCGGGATGGCATTCGTCCGAGGGTCCGTTCGAGATCCTTGACGGCATGCAGCAAGGCGTCCGGCGACAGGCCGGTCTCGACGACGGCGCAAATATTGATGAACGGATCCTGGTCGGTCACATACATGGGTGCGGTTTCGTACAGGGCCGAAACGGCGCCGAGGCGGGCAATCTGCCCGATGCCGTCAAGCGCGGCCCGGATCGTTTGGCGACGATCCCCGATATTCGCACCAAGTCCCAGGAGAACGGGTGTCATGCGGTAGAGCTCCTTTTAGCCGCGGCAGCACCCGGGGGAACCGGGCATCAGCATTTTCGCGGCCGTTGTCGTGGCGGCCTTATGCGCCCATGATTGCAAGGGTCATATAACCAACCATGCGGCAGCCAGAGGCAGGGCCGCTGTACAAAATGCGCCAAGACATGTCGTTGCCAGCAAATCGGGCCGTGTTATGGACTTGTAAGCAAGAAATGTCGAGGCTCAACAACCATGAAAGACTTTCGATTCGATCGTCGCCCGCGTTTGATGCCGCTGTCCATAGGCGGGTGATCCCATTGGCTGTAGATCTGGGCCGAAACCGAACAGGAGACCAAACCCCATGACAGACGAGACCCCTGCCGGCCTCGACAAAGGTCAAGACGGTCCCATGGAATTACGGGGATCGCCGGTCGCCGCCGCCATTCGGACCGACCTCTCGGCCCGAGTCGCACGGCTGACCGAAAGCGGCGTGACGCCGCATCTCGCCGTCGTCGTCGGAAGCGACGATCCGGCTGTCGCCAAATATGCCGCCGCCAAGGGGCGTATGGCCGAGAAACTGGGTATCGCCCTGTCGGTGACGGCGATCGAGCCCGCGCGCGGCCAGCAGGCCTTGAACGCGGCCATCGATGCTTTGTGTGCCGACCGGTCGGTTCACGGCGTGATCCTCGAATTGCCGCTCGGCCCCGGCCTTGACGCCGAGGAAGCCATCACCCGGCTGGCGCCGGAGAAAGATGTCGACGGTCTGACCACCACCAATCTGGGCCTTGTCGCTGCCGGCTGGGAAACCAACGCCATCGCCCCGGCGACGCCGGCGGCTTGCATCCGGCTGGCCGAGTTGATGGGGCCGCTGGCCGGCAAACGCGCCGCCGTGGTCGGCCGGGGGCGGTCGGTCGGCCGGGCTCTGGCGCCGATGCTGGTCAACCGCGATGTCACGGTCACGATCTGCCATACCAAGACGCCCGACCTGGCCGAAGCCTTGGCGCCGTGCGACCTCGTTTTCGTTGCTGCCGGACGGGCGGGTCTGATCGGCGCGGCGCATGTGCGGCCCGGCCAGATCGTCGTCGATGCCGGCATCAATGTGGTGGACGGCACGCTTTGCGGCGATGTCGACCAAGCTGCGGTCGCGCCGATCGTTGCCGCATTGAGCCCGGTGCCCGGCGGTGTCGGTCCGCTGACCTCGACATTGATCTTCAGCAATCTGATGCAGGCGATCGCTCTTCAACAGTCGGCCCGGTCGTGACGTCCATGCCGACCTCGGCCTTCATTTCCGACGAAACAATCAGGACAAGGCACCATGACGGCCAACCGAAACACGACACCCGACACTAACCCCCCATCCGCACAGAACACAGGCCGCGACAGCGTCTGGACATGGGATCTATCCACGTTCCGCGACCGGACCGCAGACCCCACACCGGCGCCCGGCGGCGGTTCGGCCGCCATGGTTTCGGCCGCCATCGGTACCGGCCTTATTCTGATGGCCTTGCGCGTCACTCTGGCCAAAGCCAAGTCCGAAGACGAGAGCCGCGACCTTCAAACCCTAATCAGCGGGGGCGAGGAATTGATGGCCCGGATATCGGAATTTGCCGACACCGATATCGAGGCCTTTGACGGATTCATGGCCGCCCTGCGCCTGCCGAAGACGACGGACGAAGAAAAAGCCGCCCGCAAAGCCGCCTTGGCTGACGCCACCATCGTTGCGACCGAAGTGCCGCTGAACGCCGCCGCCGCCTGCCTGGAGGGTCTGGATTTAGCAATCCGGGCCGAGGGGCTGGTCGCCGACATGATCGTTTCCGATGTCGGCGCCGGAGCCACGCTGCTGCATGGTGCGCTTCAGGGCGTCTTGCTGAATGTCGATGTCAACACCCGCGGCATGAAGGATGCGGCTGCCAAGGCCGATTATGAGCGGTCCCGCATCCACTTGGCTGAAACCGGGGCGGCGCGCAATGCGACGATTGCCGATCGGATGGCGGCCCGGTTCGCCTGAACCCGATCAGCATCAAGGACGATCAGCAAGAGGCGCCTGAAGCGCTGGGAAGATGAAACGCGGACCGCATCGGCTCAACCCTGAACGAAACCCGAGTCGAGCGCCGCCTCGATCCGCTCGGCCATCACCGGCCCCCCGCCGGGCATGCCCAGCGCCAGCAGGCGGCAGACATTGCGGCCCATGATCCCGGCGATGGTGGCGTTGTCAAAGCCCGCGCGGCGCAGGGTCGCGGTCAGCACGTCCAGCTCGTCCGCGGCGATCTGTGTGGCCACCGAACCATCGAAATCCGAGCCCAACGCGACATGGTCGCCAGCGTTCAGCCCGCGCTTATCGGCCATTTCCATGACGTATTCCATGACACGGGCGATATTGGCCACACCCTCGCCCACGGCATGGGCCCAATAGCCGATGCCCACCACGCCGCCGCTGTCGAGGATCGCACGCAGCGCATCGTCCGACAGATTCCGGGCCGGCCGGCAGGAGCCCTCGCAGATCGCGCGCACACCCGTATGTGAAACGATGAAGGGCTTTTTCAGAAGCTCAGCGGCATCTCGAATCGCCGCTTCCGACCCGTGGGCCATGTCGATGACCATTGCATGCTCTTCGGCCTCTTCCAGCGCGGTGCGTCCGGCAGGCGTCAGGCCGTACCGTTCACAGCCCTCGGAGGAGCCGCAGAGCGGGTTATCGAAGCGGTGGACCGGCGCGAACAACCGCAGACCGCGGTCGTAGAGCGTTTGGATCTCGGCCGCGACCACGCCGGGGCTTGGGTCATACTGCCCGACCCAATGCCCCCCTTCGAGGGCTAGAATCCCGCCGATCACGTTTGGGTTGTACTGGCGCGCTTCGATCAACGCCAACAATTCCGACGCGTTGAGTACCGGCATCAAACGCGGGCCGTTGCTGTTCTGCGACCGTTGCACCGCATTCCAGAAGAGGTCCATCTGGTAGAACGCCCGCCCCCGCGTGCTGCGTACGGGACGTCCTTGTACCGCGGCCAGCCAAGCGGCGTGGTTGGGATCCGACGCGCTGAGGCAGTCGGTCCACGGCAGGTTCACCGGGCTGTGGGTGACCATGGCGAAGACCTGCAAGGCAGTATTGCCGGCCTGCAGCCGCGGCAGATCGGCATGGCCGTAATCGGACCAAACGAGCAAGTCACGGTCCCATTTCAGGCTGTCGGCATGCAGATCGGCGATGAACAGCCCCGAATGTAGTGTTCTGTCGTCGTCATCGGGGTCCGGCGCCTCGGGGTCGAGGGCGAAGCGGTTGAAGCCGCGGTCCACCGCAGAGACGGCGGTGCCGCGAAGGCCCCAGGCTGCTGCTGCCATCGCGCCTATGCCAGCGAGTACGATGTGGCGACGTTTCATAATATCTCCGACCAACAGTCTAAAGTTGTAATCAAATGAGGTTAAGCCTGACCCAAATTGTGTTCTGGATCAAGCTATTTTGGTGGCTGACAAAGCGTCGCAGTCTTCCCAATCATTAGTGTGGGACGACATATCGCGATCGATCTCTTTGCGAAATGCGACTTCTCTAATACATTCTCCCGCTGCCATATCGAGCCGAATAACGGCGAAAATGTCCAAAGTGGCCTGTGGCACAATAAACGATCCCTCCAAGCCTGAAACCCCATTGCCGCTCGGGATCGGTCATTCCGGGGCCGGCATCGGCGGTGCCGGCTTGGTATAGGTCTTGGTCCGCAGCAAGGGCTCGTCCCCTGGAGCCGCGATCGACGTCGCACGCGACCAGACCTCAGTCGTGCTGGCGTCGTTAAGCGCTGTATTGCGCAGTGTGACGTCGGTAGCGACTTCCTGGCCCGGGTTCACATCCACCACCGCTTCAAGAAACGCGGCGCCAAAACTCACGCCTTCGGGCGTTTCCGGCCAATTCCAGCCGCTGCGTCCATCCTGCCGGAATGCGTCATAAGCCAGCATCGTCAAGAGGGCTTCGGGGCTGTGCACGCCATCATCGGTCAGGGTCGGGTAGGGCGGTACCTCCGGGGTGGTCATGCGGTCAGTATCCTGCCAGTCCGGCTGTGCGGTGTCGGCAATGGGGCCGGGAATGTCGCAGGGCTCGCCGAGGCATGTCATTTCCGAGACCTGATCTGCCGGCAGATCGCGGCGTGAGAGCGAAACAATGTCGGCGGTTCGGCTCTGCACCGGGCTCATCGCCATGCGATAGGAAACATGCGGGCCCTCTGTGATGCCGTTGGGCGTCATTTCCAGCGCGTCGACCTGAAGAAAGGCGATCGGGCGCGGGCCGCCGGGCGTGTCTGCATCGCCGACCTGCTCGATCCCTAGGCGCAGCCGATAGCGAATTTGCGGCGGGGCCCCTTCGTGGTGGCGCATCAGCAAGAGCGCACGAGTCGGCGGGGCGACCCGGTTGAATTGGCGAAAGGCCTCGTGATCGTCCCCTGCTGCGGCCTCAAGCCAGTCGGCCTGCGCCGTCTGCGCATCCAAGGGCTCATATCCTTCGATGTTGGTGTAGAGTGGAACCAAACCGTTCGTTGACGGTTGCCGGAATTCCGGTCCCAAGTCAGGGGTTTTTTGGGGGTCTTGCGCCGTCAGAAAGGCCGAATGCGCCCAGCCGCTCCCTCCCGGCAATGCGGCGCTGGTCACCCGCAGCCAGGTTGCGCCGTTGACGGTGGCCGTCTCTCCGGTCAGCCGAACATTGACGGCATCCGGGGCCAGCGCGCCGATGATGGTGCTGTCCGGCACGCCGGGGATGTCGCGGATATTGAGCACATCGTCGTCCTCGACCCCGGTTACCCGATAGAGCGCGCCGTCGCTCTCCGGCAGTCCGTCGGCAGGTTCCGCGAAGGGATCGTCCAGGAACGGGTCGCCAAGGGCCGGATTTGCCGATGCCGGCGGCACGGCAAAAGCGGCCAGCGCGGTCGCAAGACCCAGTGTCATCGCGTTTCTATACAGAAATGAAGCCGTCCGAACTTTCATGAATGCCTCACCTGGCCGCCGGGCCCTGCACTCCGAGAGAAGCGCAGAGCTCTGGTTGGCAGAGCTCTGGTTGATTGTGTCTGGCTGTCTGCCGGGAAACCTTGGCTGGGTAACGTTATTCGCGCGTTTCCACCAATTCGACGCGTCGGTTTTCGGCGCGGCCTTCCTCGGTGCGATTGCTGGCGATCGGCGCCATCATGCCGGCACCGGCAGCCTGCATCCGGCCTTCGTCGATCCCGTGCTGGCTGCTAAGCCAAGCGGCGACCGATTGCGCCCGCTCCATGGAGAGCTGCAGATTGTAATCGAAGTCGCCCACATCGTCGGTATGGCCCACGACCAGCAGCTGCAGCTCGGGTGTG
>LFIK01002414.1_pt1 | contig 15109 bp, 11 predicted proteins | sample 643401 | NCBI WGS metagenome assembly LFIK01 (sample SAMN03777447, study PRJNA286221) | soda lake metagenome | biome: soda lake; feature: Kulunda steppe; material: water; isolation source: sample T5-Br brine of Lake Tanatar-5 | place: Russia: Kulunda steppe | collected 2010-07 | reverse complement strand
GCCTATGCGGAGAGCCGCAACGACGCCGAGGCCTATCTGTACCTCGCCCGACAACTGCATGAACGGTTCAACGCCCGCAATGAAGCGTTTCAGGTCTACCGGCAGGCCTTTCGGGCCCGTCCCCTGCCCGAGGCAGCTGTAGAAGCCTTTGAAATCTTTGGCAACTACGGCTTCCAATCCGCCCTTGATTTCCTTGAGGAGGCTGACCGCGCCATCCCCAATTCTTATAGAATCAAGCAGACGTTGGGCTGGGCATATTCGACCTTCTACCTGATGCCGGAAGCGGCCGAACGGCATTACCAGTCAGCATTCGATCTGGCACCCCATGACGGTGCAAGGCAGGAAATCGCGGCCCAATTCGGTGGTCATCTCGAGAACCTGGGCCGGTTTGATGAGGCCCTGGATTTCTACCATCAGGCGCAGACACGCTTCGTCAACGCAGGTGAACGGCATGTACTCCCCGAAATCATTGTCAACCGGCTGAGTGCGCAACGTTTTCAAGAAGCCGGAGAAGCACTGGAACGGCGCCGGGACATGGGTAATCTCAACGAGACCTGGTACGATCTGCAGCGCACCCGTATCGACAACGCCCAGGCGCTAGACAACGAACGGCGCAGGTTCTTGGATGAGAATCCGTTCCTTCAGGAATGGGACGCCCGCTTCGGCGACAGCTTGACTCTGTCGATCGAATTCCCGATCAACTCGGATGTCATTCCAGGAAGTGCCTATGGCGTCTTGAGCGATGCGGCCGCAGCACTGCAATCGCCCGGCGGTGAGCGCTACATTTTTCTGGTCGAAGGGCATACGGACATAACCGGCACCGATGCCATCAATTTGCCGCTGTCCGATCGGCGCGCCGCCGCCGTCGTACAACATCTCAGAGAATACCATGGCCTGGAAGCCAGCCGCCTGCGGTCTGTCGGCCATGGGCCACGCCATCCCATCGCCACCAACGAGACCGAGGCCGGACGCTCTGCCAACCGCCGCGTGGAAATCCGCCCCTACGGCAATATCAGTGATCCAGAGGTGGCCGTCACATCGAGCCTGGAGGCCTCCCGTTTAGCACTTTCTCCCGATGGCCGGTTCGCGGCCATCGGCTATTACCCCGTCCAGATCTGGGATGTCCGCCAAGGGGTCAGGGTTCGCGATCTTTTTCGCGGCGCCGACCGCCATTTTTCGCCCAATGGCCGGTACGTAGCGGCGATTTCGAACTACACCGAGGTCGGCGGCAGCGTGACCAACATGCTTTATGTCTATGATGCCAAGACCGGCCATGCTGTCGCCCAGCTTTACAACCCCAACGAAATAAGACGCCTGGCCTGGAGTCCGTTCAGCGACGAGGTGGCATTCGTCACCATCAGCGGCTTTCTCAAGGTCTACAATATCGCTGAACGCCGCCTGCGCGGCGTCACGCGGCTCAGCGATATCCGGACGTCGAGCGTGCTTGCCTGGCTGCCCGGCGGGGATCAGATCGCTACGGGCGAAGCTCGCGGAAGCGATGTCAAGCTGTGGAACGCCGATACGCTGGACCTGGAGCGAACCCTGCCTGGCGTAAACTGGGCTCACTCCATCGGTGCAACGCGTGACGGGCGCTTGCTCTACGCCTTCGACAATAATCGGACACTGAGTGTCTGGGATCTGAACGGCACCGACACACGTCCCCGTCAGATGCAAAGCCCGATGTCGCCGGTTACGGTCCTTTCGCATCCTGAACGGCCCTGGGTGGTCTTCAATGCCGGATTTAACCGTGACGGGGGCGGCGGCCTTGGGGTCATTGATCTTGAACGCATGGAAATCGTCGCCACCAGAACGTCTCCTGACTTTACCGATGTCGGCCTCTCGCCGGATGGTGAAGTCGTTTACGGAGCCTGGGATAACGCCATCCACACATTCGAGATTGAAACGTTGAACGAGAGGGAGACCATTGCCAGCCAGGCACCCGCCGGGCAGCGCTTGGCAATCGATCGCGACAACCAGCAACTCGTTTCAGGCGACGAGGACGGCAGCCATGTCTGGAACTTGACGACGGGCCGCAAGGTGCATTCGATGATCACCCCCAGTGATCTGGGTTTCCGCCAATTGACCGACGGCGAAGGTCGGTTCGTCACGGTCGACGAAACCGGGCGCATCGTCGTTTTCGACGGCCGCGATTTCAGCGAGACCCGGTTGTCGGATCTTCCGATGACGGTAACGGATGTTCAGATCGGGCCGGATCACGTCGTCTTCATCGGACGGGACCAAGGGGTCGATGCCACCGAGCAGCGCGAGGCCCAGGTTCATGTCTATGCCAAGGCGGACCTGATGTCGCTCGACACCGCTGCGGTCCCGATCACCCGCTTTACGGTGCCGCTTGTGACCGGTCCGCTCCAATATGCCGAGTTCCGTGGCGCATCGGTTGAAACCACGGCCATCGACGCCAATACCGGCCTTATGGCCTTTGGCAGTTCCTGGCAGGACGGATTCGGCACCGGGTACACCTTTTCCCGCATGGCCCAGATCTACGACTTGACGACCGGGGACCGTGTTCAAACGATTACCCATGACGATGATATTTTCGGTCTGGAATTCCTGGCCGAGGAAGATGATGCGCTTCGGATCGACGGCCGGGGTTATGCCAGAGTCTATGAGGTCGGCAGCGGAAATGAAATCCGTTGGTCACCGCGCCCGTCCACCACGACGATCGCCATCGAGACCGGTGAAGATATCGAATGGTCTTGGGACTTCGTCCGGGTCGGTGACCGGCGGGAATTTTTCCCCGGCACGCTCCGGTCGGTAGTAGCGGACCCCGACAAGAACCTCATCGTCGCCCTGACCAATGCCAACGCCCTGGTTTTCATGGATATCGAAACCTTAACCCGGCATCTGACCATTGTGGCCAAGGCGGACGACGAGTGGATCGCCTATACCCCCCATGGTGAATTCGCGGCATCGCGCCGCGGCACCGATGGGGTCTTCTGGTCGCTCGGCGACAATTATCTGCCGTTCGATGCGCTGCGTGACCGGTTCGAAAGCCCTCAACTCGTCCAGCGCCACCTCGCCCGGCTATTCGAGCGAGTCGACCCCGCCGATATCCCGCCGCCGGAAATCGAAGCGGACCTGTTCGACATGCCCTACGCCGTTTCACTGGCCTCCCCGCAAAGGCTGGAAACAACCGAGGACACCTATACTTTGAGTCTGCGGGTCGAAATGCTGCAGGACGACCTAGCCGAACCCCAGTTCGAATATGTTCACAACGGCCGCACCATTCCCCGCGCGCGCGGTTTCGACGAAGACGTGTCGTTCTTCGACGATGCCGACGACCTCGAAAACGAAGTCGTCGGCATCGATCGGCGGTTCGACTTGGACGAAGGCTTTAACCTGATCGAGGCCAGCCTGGTTTATCGCGGGGCGCGCCTGGAAACCCAAAGGGTGGAAATCATCAGGGACGTCGAGCCCGCCGCTGCCGACACCCCCTTGCCACCTCAGATACGCCCAACCACCCAGCTCTGGTATTTCGGTGTCGGCATCTCGGAATACGAAATTGAAAACCAGAACCTGGATTATGCCCATCGCGACGCCCTGGCGCTGCAAGAGAAATTCGAAGCTCAGGAAGGAGTGCTTTATTCCAAGGTCAACACGCTGGTGCTGACCAACGAAGAGGCGACGGAGCGCAATGTCCGCATCGAACTCAACGACTTCCTGCGGCGCGCATCGGCCGAGGATGTGATCGTCATCTTTGTTGCCGGGCACGGTGTGCGCGACAACGATCAGCATCTCTACCTGATCACCCACGAAGCGGATATGGACCGGCCCTATACCGGGATGAGCATGGGCCGGTTCCACGATCTATTGACGGCGAGGCCGATCAATCAGAAGGCCATCTTCATGATGGATATCTGCCATGCCGGCTCGTTCGGGCCCCAGCGCCGCGGCCGCGTCACGATCGAAGATGCGGTCGATCAACTCGCCGAAGGGACCGGCACAATCGTCCTGGCCTCGTCGACAGGCTCTCAATCATCGCTGGAGCACGCGGATTACGGCGGTGGCCACGGCGCCTTCACCGCCGCTCTACTCGAAGGGCTTGCCGGGCAAGCGGACATCGAAGCCGGCAATGGCGATGGTTTCGTCAGCATACAGGAGCTGATGAGCTATGCAGCGCGCCGGGTGCCCGATTTGACCGATTTTCGTCAGCATCCGACCATTCCCATGATGGAGAATGTGCGCGACTTCCCAATGACCGCCGTGAACTTCTGATGCTTGACGCGGGATTGCCGCCATTCCGCCGGCAATCCCGCGCCGCCTGTGCCCCCGGCCGACGCTCGTCCGTTACCCTTTGGCCCGGTCCATCGCCCGGCGTTGCTGATAATCTTCACGCAGCAAACCAAACAGCAGATGGTCGCGCCAGGCACCGTTGATCTTGAGATAGGCGCGGGCATAGCCTTCCTGCTCGAACCCCGACCGCAGAAGCAGCAACCGGCTCGGCTCGTTCTGAGGCAGGCAGGCGGCCTCGACCCGGTGCAGCCGCAGATCGGCGAACGCAAAGCCAAGCACGGCGGCGACCGCTTCCGACATATAGCCGCATTGGGTGAACCGCTCGCCGATCCAATAGCCGAGACTCGCGGTTTGGGCGACCCCCCGCCGGACATTCGACAGACCGATACCGCCCATAACGGTTTCGTCGCTTGCCCGGAAAACCAGGAACGAGTAGGCCTCGTCCTCGCGCCACTCCAGTGCCTGACGGCGAACACGCCGAAGAAACGTGCCGCGCGACAAGGCATCGGGCGGCCATGTGGGCTCCCATGGGGTCAGGAATTCACGGCTATCGTCGCGGATCGCCGCCCAGCCGCGCCAATCGGACGGTCGAGGCGGCCTCAGGAAGACCCGGCGGCCCGGCAGCACCACTGTAGGGAAGCCCCGGATGCCAGTGGTCAGGAACCCGATCATGTCCGTGGTTTCGGCCCGTTCACAGCAGTGCCTCCGTTTCGGCTAAGCCGCAGGCCGCAGGCGGCCGGTGATCGCGTCATAGGACTCAAGCGCCGAGGTCGGCCCCAACGCCCCCAAAGTCGGCCGCGACGAGAAAAGCCGCTTGGCCACCCGGCGAACCGTCGGGACGTCGACCGCCGCCAGGGAGGCCAGTTGCTCCTCGACGGTCAAGACCCGGCCATAGATCAGCATTTGCTGGCCGGCCTGCTCACAACGCGCCATGGTGCTTTCCATACCCATGACCAAGCCCGCGCGCAGCTGAGCCTTGGCCCGTTCGACCTCACCCTCGGTCGCGGTATTGATCACGTCCAGGATCTGATCGCACAGGACCGGGATCAACGCCGGCGCGTCGCCGCCGCCGGTGCCGGCATAAACGCCGAACAGCCCGGAATCGCAATAGGACGAACTGAAACTGTGGATCGTATAGACCAGCCCCCTCTTTTCGCGGATTTCCTGAAACAACCGCGACGACATGCCCCCGCCCAACAGCGTCGCCAACACGTTCACCGCATGAAAATCCGGGTCGTGATAGCCGACGCCGTCGAAACCCAGAAGTAGATGAAGCTGCTCCAGATCCTTGTTCTCGCGGTATTCACCGCCGCCGTAATGCGCCCGCGCATCGGGCGTGGCCGGGGTTGACGGCAGATCGGCGAACAACGCCGCGGCCTGATCGACGATCCGGTCATGTTCGACCAATCCCGAGGCGGACAGAACCATGGTCGGCCCGGCATAATGCCGCTTCAAATAGTCGATGATCGCGTCGCGCGGCAAGCTGGCGACGACGTCGGGCAGCCCCAGCACCGGCCGGCCGAGCCCCTGGCCCGGAAATGCCGCCGTCTGGAAATGGTCGAAAATGATATCGTCCGGCGTGTCGTTGGCCTGACCGATCTCTTGCAGGATCACCGAGCGCTCGCGTGCCAGTTCTTCGGAATCGAAAACCGAGTTCTGCAGGATATCGGCGGTCACATCCATGGCCAGCGGCACGTCTTCGGCCAGAACGCGGGAATAAAACGCGGTGACCTCACGGCTGGTAAAAGCATTCATATGGCCGCCGACGGTCTCGAGCTCCTCGGCGATCGTGGCCGCACTGCGGCGCTTGGTTCCCTTGAAGACCATATGCTCCAACAAATGCGCCACGCCGTTGACTTCGGGCGCTTCATTGCGCGTTCCGGCACCGACCCAAAGGCCGACGCTGGCACTGCGCACGGTCTCGATCCGGTCCGTGACCACGCGCAAACCGTTTGGTAATGTCGATACCTTGATATCCGTTAACACGATCGGGTCGTCTTCCTTTCATATGTCGGCATGTCATTGAATCCCATCGAGTCCGCATCTAGGCGAACACGCGCCCATGATGTTTGATATGGGCCTGTACGGCCCCGAGATCAGCCGGCAACGCGGCCGATCGTTCCGGCCGGTCGAAGAGATCGGCCAAACGCGGCGGCAGCGGCGGCCGGAAGCCCGTCGCCCGCTCTACCGCATCCGGGAATTTTGCCGGATGGGCGCAGGCCAGCGCCACGATCGGGGTCGCAGCCGGAAAACCGCCTTGCCTGTCTGACTGGATCGCCGCGTTGACGCCGACCGCCGTATGGGGATCGATCACTTGGCCGGTCCGTTCATAGGTGGTGCGAATGGTTTCCAGAATGCCGGCGTCGTCCAGCTTATGGCTGACGAACAGTCGCTGGGCCCTTTCCATCTGAGACCGGCTGAGATTGAACCGGCCAGTGGTCCGGAACGCCTCCATATCGTCGGTAACCTTGCCGCCGGCGCGATCATGCAAATCGAAGAGCAGCCGCTCGAAATTGGATGAAATCTGGATGTCCATCGACGGGCTGAGCGTCGGCACCACCGTGCTCGACTCCATGGCGCCGGATCGGAAAAATCGATCCAGTATGTCGTTGGTATTCGACCCGATAATCAGTTTTTCGACCGGCAGCCCCATTTGGATCGCGGCATAGGCGGCGTAGACATTACCAAAATTGCCGGTTGGCACGCTGAATGCCACACGCCGGTCAGGCGCCCCCAGCGCGAGGCCGGCGCTAACGTAATAGACCGTCTGGGCCATGATACGCGCCCAGTTGATGCTGTTGACGGCCGACAAGCCGGCCGCATCCCGGAACGGCGCGTCGTTGAACATCGCCTTGACCAGCGCTTGGCAGTCATCGAATGACCCTTTTACCGCGATCGTATGGACATTCTCCGAAGCAACGGTTGTCATCTGACGGCGCTGGACGTCCGAGACCCGGCCTTCGGGGTAGAGAATAAAGATGTCCAGATTCTCGCGGTCGCGGCAGGCCTCGATCGCCGCAGACCCGGTATCGCCCGAGGTCGCGCCGACAATGGTGATGCGTTGACCGCGCTTGGCCAGCACGTGGTCGAACAGTCGCCCCAGCAGTTGAAGCGCATAGTCCTTAAAAGCGATGGTCGGGCCGTGAAACAGCTCCATCAGCCAAAGCCGATGATCTAGCTGGGCCAACGGCGCCACCGCCTGATGGAGAAAGCCCCGATCGGGATGGTTGGCATAGGTGTCGGCCGTCATCCGAAAAAGTGCGTCGTCGGAAATCGATCCGTCGACGAACGGCTTCATCAACCGGGCGGCCAATTGGTCATAGGGCAGTCCGCTCAATTCGCGCAGGTCCTGAGCGGTCAGGAACGGCCATTCCTCGGGGACGTACAGCCCGCCATCCCGGGCGAGTCCGGCGAGCAGTACGTCATCGAATGACAGGGCGGGGCCAGTCCCGCGGGTGCTGATGTAACGCAAGGGTCAAGCCGCTTTCGTATGCCTAAGGTTTTGGTATGCCAGTGTTTGAGATTGGAGAGTCCAACATGCCCCTAGCGTATACGACCAGAGCGCGTCACGGCAACCGGTGGCGAACACCATCATCGGCATTACCGTCAGGCGCCGCCGATATAGCGCTTTTGCAGATGGGTCTTGAATGCTGCAGAGTCCAGAGGGCGGCCGGTCGCCCGTTCCAGGATATCGCCGGTACTGGCCGATGCCCCAAGGGCATGCACGTTTGTGTGCAACCAGTCGACGATGGGGGTGAACCGGCCATCGGCGACAAGGGTCGCAATGCCCGCACCCGCGCTTTGGTGCAGGGCCTTGTCCGCCGCTTCGGCGAACTGGGCCGCTGCCAACGCGCCGAGCGTATAGGTGGGGAAATAGCCCCAGATACCGGCCGGCCAATGGATGTCTTGCAAACAGCCCATCGCATCGTCGGGGGGCGTAAGACCAAGCAGATCGCGCATGCCATCGTTCCAAGCACCGGGCAGATCGCCAAGCGTGAGATCACCGGCCAGCATCGCCTGTTCGAGTCGATAGCGCAGGATAACGTGCAGCGGATAAGTCACTTCATCCGCGTCGACCCGGATGAAACCGGGTTCGACCCGTACGGCCCGCCGGTACAGGGCGTCCGGGTCCGGTACGTCCGGCTCCCCGACATCTCGGTTCGCAGCCTTTTCGCCGCCGAACGCGTCGACCAAATGCGGCCGCAGGAACGCCTGAAAGGCCCGGCTGCGGCTGATCTGCATTTCGATAAACAAAGACTGGCTTTCGTGCAGCGTCATGCCCCGAGCGTCGCCGACGGGTTGGTCGAGCCATCCGGTCGGCCGCCCCTGTTCGTACAGCGCATGGCCGGTTTCGTGCAGCACCCCCATCAACGCGACGGTATAATCGTCCTCGTCATAGCGGGTGGTGATCCGGACATCCTCGGTCGACCCGCCGCAAAACGGATGAAGGCTGACATCCAATCGGCCGCGATCGAAATCGAATCCCAGCGCCGTCATCATTCTTTCGGCAAGCGCCGTCTGGTCGGCCTGCGGGAACGGCCCGGCCGGTACGGGCGGCGGGGCAGCGGCGCCCTGGGCCTCCAGCACTGACGACAAGACGCCCGGCACATAATCGGCCAGATCATCGAAGATCGGATCGATGACGCCGGCACGCATCCCCGGATCGTGCTGGTCGAGCAAAGCATCGTACAGCGGCAGATCAAGCGCGGCACCCACAGCCGCGCCAATATCACGTTGCCGATCCAGGACGGTCTGCAGATGCGGCTTCAGCGTCTTGAAATCAGCATTGCGCCGGGCGTCGCGCCACGCCATCTCGGACGCCGATACGGCCCGCGAATTCGCGGCGACCAGGTCGGCCGGCACCGCCGTTTCATGACTGTGAACGCGGCGCATCTCGGCCAGATTGGCGCGATCCCATGAAGCCAGGCGGTCGGCCTCGGCTTCGGCCGCCTGGAGATCCTCGGCAACGGCAGGAGCCGATAGCATATCATGGGCAAGGACGCGCAGTGTTGCCAGCGACTGTGCGCGGCGATCCGCAGCCCCGTTCGGCATCATCGCCTCGCTGTCCCAGTGCAGCGTTCCCAATGCGTCGGACAACGCCGCGCGCCGCGCGAAAACCGCCCGCAAACGGTCATAGGGAGAGGCGTTGGAGTCGGTTGTGTCAGCCGTCATCGGTTCTTCTCCGGCACAGTCTCGGGATCGTCCTTGCCCGGTTCGCGGCGCAGGAACATCGCGATGTAGACGCCGATCATGGTCAGGGCCAAAGAATACCAAGTCAGCGCATATTCGAGATGGTTATTGGGGATATCGATCCGGGTCTGGCCGGCGACGGGATAGGCGTCGGGCGGCATGGCGGGCGAGTCCGCGACCTCGAAAATCAACGGGCCCGGATCGCCTATGTCCGCGACCTCCGCCATCGTCTGCAAGTCGGGCCAGAACCAGTCATTGCGCTGGGGATCATTGTCGGGCTGCATCCAGACTTGGGCCTCGGGCACCCGCGCGATGGCCGTCATGGTCAACTCTCCCTCGGGCAGACCGTCGGGACGGGCACTCTGAGCGCGGTCATCAACCGGCACCCAGCCGCGATTGACGAGAACGTCGGTGCCATCGGGACGGACAAGCGGCGTCACCACATGAATGCCGGTTCGGCCGTCGCGGGTGCGCGCGACGAGGTGAAGCTCTCGATCATGCTGAAAACGGCCGGTCAATGTCACCGGACGATAGTCCCAGTCATCGGCCTCGGCCTCGGTGATTTCCGATGGCAGGGCCGCCGGTTCGCCGCTGACCCGGTCTTCGATCCGATCCAGAAGGTCCGTTTTCCACGATAGCCGCTGAACCTGCCAGGTACCAAGACCCACCAGAATCGCAAAGGCGACAAGCATCGACACCGTCGCGGCGAAGGTCGGCCGAAACTTATAGGTCACGATCGTTATCCGCTGACGTCTCGAAATCAGACCGTCGATAGCGGTATTGCATCGCGGTCATATAGGCCTTGATCGGGCGAAGAAGCAGCGCCGTCAGGCCCAGAACCACGGTTCCGCCGACCAGTGCATGGACCCACACAGCCGGCGCCCATTGGGCCTCGATCCACAAGACGAACGGCACCGCCACAAATCCGAGGATGAAAATCAAGATGACGGCCGGGCCGTCGCCGCTGTCGTTCTCGGCCAGACGCAAGCCGCAATGCTCGCAAGCTTCAACGACCGTCAAATAGCCGCGAAACAGCCGCCCAATGCCACAGCGGGGGCATCGGGCGGCGATGGCCGCGGACACCGGTGAAACCGGATCGTAATACGTCATATAAGCGACCGATCTTTGCGGCAACCAAGCCTCAACACCGACGCGGCGTCCGGCAACAGTCCTAGGGACCGCTAGTGGGTGAGGTCACCAGCCCCCCACCAGTAAACGGCCACGAACAGGAACAGCCAGACCACGTCGACGAAATGCCAATACCAAGCGGCCGCCTCGAACCCGAAATGGCTGTCTTTCGTGAAATGACCGGGTTGATTCACGCGCCACCAACAGACGGCCAGGAAGATCGTGCCCACGATGACGTGAAAGCCGTGAAATCCGGTCGCCATATAGAAGGTCGACGAATAAATGCCGTCAGCGAAACCAAAGGTCGCTTGGCCGTATTCGTATGCCTGCAGAAATGTGAACGTGATGCCGAGCAACACGGTCAGACCGAGCGCCTGGCTTGCTTCCTTGTTGTGACCTTCGATCAGGGCATGGTGCGCCCAGGTGACTGTGCAGCCGGAAAGCAGCAGCACCAGGGTCATCAGGAACGGCAACGAGAACGCATCGAAGGTGACCACGCCTTCCGGCGGCCAAACACCGCCGACCGGATACAACGCGGCGCCGAAAAACGCCCAGAAGAATGCGACGAAGAACATCAGCTCCGACGCGATGAACAGCAGCATCCCGTAGCGCAGGCCGAGCTTGACCACGCCGGTGTGGGCCTTCTCCTCGACCGATTCCTTTATCACGTCGCGCCACCAGCCGGCCATGCAAACCATGACCGCCGCTGTGCCGAGAACAAGCAGCCACGTGCCCATCTCGTGCATCCAGAGGACGCCACCGATGGCCATGATGCCCGCCGCCATAGACGTTACGAGTGGCCAAGCACTCGGCGCCACCAAGTGATAGGGATGGTGCGGCCCGGACTCCAGGTCCGGACCGTGGCCGTCATCGTGATGGGCCTCGTTATGGGCGGTGATCTCGCTCATATCCCGTTTCAACCCCGATTTTGTTTACGTTGTCGGTTCCGGCACCGTCGCCGAGGCCGATTGCTCAATCGCTTCATAATAGTCTTCGACCGCGTCGTCCAGTTCGTCGCCGTCTGTCAGATAGAATGTATAGGACAGCGTCATCGTTGTCAGATCATCCTGGGTGCTGTCGTCGGCAATGGACGGATCGACGAAGAAATACACCGGCATTTCCATCGACTCGCCGGGTTGCAGCGTCTGCTCATCGAAGCAGAAACATTCCATCTTCTGAAAATAGTAGCCGACATCGAAGGGCGACACATTATAGACCGCCATCCCGGTCACCGGTTGATCCGAGGTGTTCTTGACACGGTAATAGGCCAGATTCGGCTCCCCGACTCGAACCGTCATCCGCTGCGTTTCTGCCTTGAAGTCCCACGGAAGCGCCGAATCGGTTCTGGCCACAAACCGGATATTCATTTCCCGGTCGAGGATCTCCGGCGAATAGCCTTCGGCGACCTGGGTCGTGCCCCCATATCCGGTCACGCGGCAGAATAGATCATAGAGCGGCACGGCGGCAAAACTCAGGCCCGTCATCCCAAACACCAAACCGAACAGAGACAGCATCACGGTTCGATTGCGACGGCGCATACGATCGGACATTGCAGCTAGACCCCGCTTTCGAAGTTGACCATGGTAATCACCCAAATCAACGCCACCCAGGCGACCAGCGCCACGGCGAGAGCAATGTTCTTGCCGCGTTGGCGCCGCCGCAAGGCGTCGCGCTCGGTTTCGGCGTGCATATCGATATCCCGTCCTTCCGCCATCTAAAGGCCCCGCATCCACACGATATTGTCGACGATCAACAGCCCGAAGACGCCGAACAAATACACTATTGAGTAGCCGAACATCCGCCGCGCGGCTTTGTGGTTCGTTGTCGCGCCATCCTCGAAAAGCACGGCCACAGCGTAGCAGACGAACACCGCGCTCAGAACCCCGGCCCCAATGCCGAAGATCGGACCCGCCGCGCCAAGCAGCCAGGGCGCCACGGCCACCGGCGCCAACGCGATGGTGTAGCCGACGATCTGCCGACGCGTCGTGCGCTCGCCCGAAACGACGGGCAACATGGGAATGCCGGCCCGGCGATAGTCATCGCTTCGATAAAGGCTCAGCGCCCAGAAATGGGGCGGCGTCCACAGGAAGATAATCGCGAACAGCAAGACGGGCACGATCGACACATCGCCGGTCACCGTCGCCCAGCCAATCATCGGCGGAAAAGCGCCGGCCGCCCCGCCGATCACGATGTTCTGCGGTGTCGACCGTTTCAGCCACATCGTATAGACGAAAATGTAAAAGCCCGATGCGATCGCGAGTATGGCCGCCGCGACCCAATTGACCGACAGACCAAGCAGCAGGATCGACGCCACCGTCAGGATCACGCCGAAGGCCAGGGCGTCATCCGGGGATATTTTGCCGGTAACGATGGGGCGGCGCTTTGTCCGCGCCATGATCGCGTCAATATCGCGGTCGAACCACATATTGATGCAGCCAGCCGCACCGGCCCCCACCGCAATGCACAGGATCGCCGTCACGGCCAGGACCGGATGAAGGCTGCCGGGTGCCGCGATCAATCCTGCAATGCCCGAGAAGACGACCAATGACATGACGCGGGGCTTTAGAAGGGCGACATAGTCGCGCCAGGTTCCGTCGGATCCGAATTCGGCTGCCGTACTTTCGGAAGACGGAAGACTTGCGGAGGACGGGATACCGGCCCGCGAAAGTTCGGTGGTCGAATAGACGGCTGTCGCCCCGGTATCACGATCCAGGGGACCACGATCAAGGGGGCCGCGATCAATGGAAATATCGGACATCGATTTCGATCTCATCCGTCTTCTATTAGCACGGAACCCAGGTCACGGGCACAGGTGCTGTCCGTCCCGGCAAAGGGACATGGTTAGACAAGGCTGCGGGATGGTCGGGGCGTTGTAACGGCGCCCCAACCATCCCCAAAGTTTACCGAACGCGCGGCAGCGTTTCGAACTGGTGGAACGGCGGCGGTGAGCTCAAAGACCACTCCAACGACGTCGCACCGTCACCCCAATAGTTGCTGGCCACCTTCTTGCCCCAGATCAAGGTATACAAAGCGATGCCGACAAAGAGGAACGCGGCCGCCACCGAGATATACGCGCCGATCGAGGAAACATAGTTCCAGCCGGCATAGGCGTCGGGATAGTCCGGAATACGGCGCGGCATACCCGCCAGACCCAGAAAGTGCATGGGGAAGAACAACAGGTTCACGCCGATGAACGTCATGTAGAAGTGTACCTGTCCCCAAAATTCAGGGTACTGCCGGCCCGACATCTTGCCAATCCAGTAATAGAACCCGGCAAACATCGCGAACATGGCACCCATCGACAGCACATAGTGGAAGTGTGCCACGACATAATAGGTATCATGAAGGACGGTCGTAATACCGGCATTGGCCAGAACCACACCGGTGACGCCGCCCACGGTGAAGAGGAAGATGAATCCGACCGCCCACAGCATCGGCGTCTTGAACTCGATCGACCCGCCCCACATGGTCGCAATCCAACTGAAGATCTTGATGCCGGTCGGGACCGCGATGATCAGTGTGGCTGCCGTGAAATAGGCCTTGGTGTCGACCGAAAGCCCCACCGTAAACATGTGGTGCGCCCAGACGATGAAACCGACGACCCCGATTGCAACCATGGCATAGACCATGCCCAGATAGCCGAAGACAGGCTTGCGGGCGAAGGTCGCAACGATATGGCTAACGATGCCGAACGCCGGCAGGATCATGATGTAGACTTCAGGATGGCCGAAGAACCAGAAAAGATGCTGGAAGAGGACCGGATCTCCGCCGCCGGCCGGATCGAAGAAGGCCGTCCCGAAATTGCGGTCGGTCAGCAGCATGGTGATCGCGCCGCCAAGAACCGGCACCGCCAGCAGCAGCAGGAACGCGGTGACCAGCATCGACCATACGAAAAGCGGCATCTTATGCAGGGTCATGCCCGGCGCCCGCATGTTGAAGATGGTCGTGATGAAATTGACCGCGCCCAGAATCGACGATGCGCCCGCCAAGTGAAGCGCGAAAATAACCATATCGACAGCGGGCCCTGGATGCCCGAGCGACGACGACAAGGGCGGATAGATCACCCAGCTGGTTCCAGCACCGGGCCCGACAAAGGCCGACGCAAGAAGCAGAATGAAGGCCGGCGTCAACAGCCAGAACGAAATGTTGTTCAGCCGGGGAAACGCCATATCCGGCGCGCCGATCATGATCGGAACGAACCAGTTACCAAATCCCCCGATCAGGGCCGGCATCACCACGAAGAAGACCATGATCAGGCCATGGGCGGTGATATAAACATTCCATTGCTGGCCATCGGAAAAGATGGTCATGCCCGGATTGGCCAACTCCATCCGCATGACCAAGGAAAACAGACCGCCGATCAGTCCCGCGATGATCGCGAAGATCAGATACAGCGTTCCGATATCCTTGTGGTTGGTCGAAAACAGCCACCGCGCCATGAAACCAGGCGTGTGATCGTGATGGTCGTCATGGGCGTGCGCGCCGGCATTAGCCATGGCTGGTCCCTCTCGCTTTCTTTGGGTTGCTCTGCCTGATAACG
>LFIK01002413.1_pt1 | contig 15111 bp, 16 predicted proteins | sample 643401 | NCBI WGS metagenome assembly LFIK01 (sample SAMN03777447, study PRJNA286221) | soda lake metagenome | biome: soda lake; feature: Kulunda steppe; material: water; isolation source: sample T5-Br brine of Lake Tanatar-5 | place: Russia: Kulunda steppe | collected 2010-07 | reverse complement strand
GCTCAGGCCGGTGGCGGGCCAAAGGCGTTTTCCTTCTCGTCGCCCTTCAGGATACCCAGTTCCACCAGCGCCCAGAGCCCGGCGATCAGGGCGATGAAGCCCACGACCATCGGCAATGTGCCCGGCATCATGGTATCCGGCCCCGGCATGCCTTCGACCTGCATCATCGGCATGCCGGTGTCACCGAGCGGGCGGTAGCCGATGCGGAAGGTATCGAGCAGCGTCAGCAGCACGCCCGGCCCGTAGAACAGCGCCAGACGCGGCATCGGCGGATGGCCGCGATCCGCCAGTCGCTTGGTGGCCAGTGCCAGCGCCGGATAGAGCGCCGCCAGCGAAACGAGGAGGGTGACGAACCGACCGAAGAACCCGGCGCCGAAAAGCGCTCCGACGATCACCTGCAGGATCAGCACGGCGATCACCAGCACGATGACGCCGATCCACCATTGCCCGCGTCTGATGCGGCCTTCGAATGAGGTGAAAAGTTCCATGTTCGCTCCCTTCGCTACCCGGTCCGATCAAGAGGCTACGCCTTGCGCCCGCACGGCGCAACCCGTCGCAGCCCTTGACCCATCCGCCTCTCCACACCCCCCTGTTTTCCGGCGGCGGACCACGCTATGTGAGCGGCAGACAGGCGGACACGGCAGGGCCGGGTCGCGCGAACGGATCAACAGGGAGGGGGCGGGCATGGGCGCCGACGCAATCGCGATATCGGGGGTGCGCAAGGTCTATGCCGCCAGCGGCAAGTCCCCGGCCAAGACGGCGCTGGACGGGGTGGACCTGACGGTGCCGGACGGGGCGATCTTCGGCCTGCTGGGGCCGAACGGGGCGGGCAAGTCCACTCTGATCAACATCCTCGCCGGGCTGGTGATCAAGACCGCGGGCCGGGTGCAGATCTGGGGCTTCGATCAGGACGTGAACCCGCGCCAGTCGCGCGCCGCCATCGGGGTGATGCCGCAGGAGTTGAACATCGACCCGTTCTTCACCCCGGCCGAGGCGCTGGAGGTGCAGGCGGGGCTGTATGGTGTGCCGAAATCCCAGCGCCGGACGGCGGAAATCCTTGATCTGATCGGGCTTGCGGACAAGGCCGATGCCTATGCCCGCACGCTGTCAGGGGGGATGCGACGGCGGCTGTTGCTGGGCAAGGCGCTGGTCCACGCCCCGCAAGTGTTGGTGCTGGACGAGCCCACCGCCGGGGTGGACATCGAATTGCGGCAGATGCTCTGGGCCAATGTGCGCAAGCTCAATGAACAGGGGATGACCATCATCCTGACCACGCATTACCTGGAAGAGGCCGAGGAGATGTGCGACGAGATCGCCATCATCGACCACGGCCGAGTAGTGGCACGCGATGCCACCACCGCGCTGCTGGGGCGGCTGGATGCCAAGACGCTGCTGATCCGCACCGAGGCCGCGTTGGGCGATCTGACCCTGCCCGAAGGCGTGCAGTGCGAGAGCCGCGACGACACCCTGCTGGCCCTGACCTATCCGCGCACCCGCATCAAGGCCGGGCAGGTGATCGCCGCCGTGCAGGACGCGGGCGGCGTGATCGCCGATATCGGCAGCGAGGAACCGGACCTCGAGGATGTGTTCCTGTCGCTCACTGGCGGGCGCGGCTGAAGCGGCGCCCGCGCGCATCGGCGCGGGGAGCGACCTGGTCCGAAGGCGGGACGGTGGCTTGCGCGCTCAGCCTTCGAAGCCGTCGTCATACATGAACATGAACATCTCCATATGCAGCAGGTCCATGAATTCGCGCGCCTCGGCCCGGGTGGACAGGTCAAAGCTGTATTCACCATCGGTGGCCGCATTGATGGCTTCGGCGGCGGCGATCAGCGCGGCTTCGGTCATGGGGCCATAGGCGCCGTCGACCTCGGCGGGGTAAAGCTGCATCAGTTGTAACTCGAGCTGGATGATGCGGCGGGGCACATAGTCCCGTGCCTCGAATTCGGCGCGCAGAACGTCTCCCACGCTCTCGGCGCCCGCGAGCGAAGGGGTCAGCGGCAGCGCAGCACCGGCCAGGGCGGCGGCAAGAAAACGACGACGATACATGAGGGCTCCTACGGCAATGGGTCGTGAGGTGCCTTCATGCCCCGCCGAACGCGGCGATCCCGTGGCGCGGGGACGCCAAAAGGCGGGCATTGGCGATCAGTCCAGCAATTCGGCGACCCATGCCGGCACGATCCGGCTGGCCGGGCCGCTGCGGTGTTCATCGAACCGCGCGGTCGTCGGCTCCAGGTTCAGCTCCAGCGTGCGGGCGCCGGACATGGCGGCTTCCTCCACGAATCCCGCCGCCGGATAGACCTGCCCCGAGGTGCCGATGGCCACGAACAGGTCGGCCTGCGCCAGCGCCTCGGCGATGCGGTCCATGTGATAGGGGAATTCACCGAACCAGACGACATCGGGGCGAGTGGCGGGCGCGCCGCAGGCCAGGCACGGATCATTGGGCGCCATCACCTGCGGCGCGTCCCAGACATGGCCGCAGGCCGCGCAGCGCGCCCGCATCAACTCCCCGTGCATGTGAATGACATCCTGCGCGCCCGCACGTTCGTGCAGGTCGTCAACGTTCTGCGTGACCAGCGTGACCGCCGCGGGCCGCGCGGCCTGCAACCGCGCCAGTGCGTCATGCGCGGCGTTGGGCGCGGCGCCCAGCAGGTTCGCGCGCCGGGCGTTGTAGAAATCATGCACCAGCGCGGGGTTGCGAGCGAAGCCCTGCGGGGTGGCGACCTCTTCCAGGTCGTATTTCGTCCACAGCCCGTCCTTGTCGCGGAACGTGCCCAGCCCGCTTTCCGCCGATACCCCGGCCCCGGTCAGGATCACGATGCGCGGGAACGCGCCCTTGTCAGCCGCCATGCCCACCTCCCCTTTTCCCGGAAGCGAATACGAAACACGGCATCCGCGCAACTGCAAGCCGCCCATGCGCCGCCGTCCGATTGCCTTCGCCGCCTGCGGGTGCTACCTGCCTGTCGCAAATCAGGGCTTCGGAGCACTTCCGCATGAAAGACTACATCATCAAGGATATTTCGCTGGCGGAGTTCGGCCGCAAGGAAATCGCCATCGCCGAGACCGAAATGCCCGGCCTGATGGCACTGCGCGACGAATACGGCGCGAGCCAGCCGCTGAAGGGCGCGCGGGTGGCAGGCTCGCTGCACATGACCATCCAGACGGCGGTGCTGATTGAAACACTGACCGCGCTGGGCGCGGATGTGCGCTGGGCCTCATGCAATATCTTCTCGACCCAGGACCACGCCGCGGCGGCCATTGCCGAAGGCGGCACGCCGGTCTTCGCGGTCAAGGGCGAAACGCTGGAGGAATACTGGGATTATTGCGACCGCATCTTCCTGTTCGAGGATGGCGCGAACATGATCCTGGACGATGGGGGCGACGCGACGCTCTACATCCTGATAGGCGCGCGGGTCGAGGAGGGCGAGGAGAACCTGATCGCCGACCCGCAGTCCGAGGAAGAGGAATACCTCTTCGCCCAGATCCGCAAGCGCATGGCCGAAAGCCCCGGCTGGTTTGTCAAGCAGCGCCACAAGATCCAGGGCGTGACCGAGGAAACCACCACCGGCGTGCACCGGCTTTATCAGATGATGGAGAAGGGCCACCTGCCCTTCCCCGCGATCAACGTGAATGACAGCGTCACCAAGTCCAAGTTCGACAACAAGTACGGCTGCAAGGAAAGCCTCGTCGACGGCATCCGGCGCGCCACCGACACGATGATGGCGGGCAAGATGGCCGTGGTCTGCGGCTATGGCGACGTGGGCAAGGGCTCGGCGGCCTCGCTTCGCGGCGCGGGCGCCCGCGTGGTGGTGACCGAGGCCGACCCGATCTGCGCCCTGCAGGCCGCCATGGATGGCTATGAGGTTGTGACGCTGGAAGACGTGGTCAAACGTGCCGACATCTTCATCACGGCGACGGGCAACAAGGACGTGATCCGCCTCGACCACATGCGCGAGATGAAGGACATGGCCATCGTCGGCAACATCGGCCATTTCGACAACGAGATTCAGGTCGCGGCGCTCAAGAATCACAAATGGACCAACATCAAGGATCAGGTGGACATGATCGAGATGCCCTCGGGCAACCGCATGATCCTGTTGTCCCAGGGGCGGCTTCTGAACCTCGGCAACGCCACCGGGCACCCAAGCTTCGTCATGTCGGCCAGCTTCACCAACCAGGTGCTGGCGCAGATCGAACTGTTCACCCGGGGCGATGAGTACGAGAACAAGGTCTATGTCCTGCCCAAGCATCTGGACGAAAAGGTCGCGCGCCTGCATCTGCAGCGCATCGGCGTGCGCCTGACCGAGCTTTCGGACGATCAGGCCAGCTACATCGGGGTGGCCCCTGACGGGCCGTTCAAGCCCGATCACTACCGCTACTGACGCGAAAACGCGCAGCGAGGGACAGAAATCACATGAGCCGCAACGATTATATCTTTACCTCGGAATCCGTGTCCGAGGGCCACCCGGACAAGGTCTGCGACCGCATCTCGGACGCCGTGCTGGATTACCTGCTGACCGAGGATGCAAACGCGCGGGTGGCCTGCGAGACCTTCGCCACCACCGGGCTGGTGGTGATCGGCGGCGAAATCGGGCTGCCGGACCGGAACGGGCGAACCGGTGCGGACCGGCTGAAGGACGTGATGGGGCGCATCCCGGAACTGGCGCGCGAGTGCATCAAGGACATCGGCTACGAGCAGGAGAAATTCCACTGGAACACCTGCCATGTGCTGAATTTCCTGCACGAGCAGTCGGTGGACATCTCGGTCGGCGTACAGAATCAGGGCGCGGGCGATCAGGGGATCATGTTCGGCTATGCCGTGGACGAAACGCCGGAACTCATGCCCGCGCCGATCCTCTATTCCCACGCGATCCTGCGCCGCCTGGCCGAGGCGCGCAAGGCAGGTGACCTGCCCATGCTGGGCCCGGACGCCAAGAGCCAGCTTTCGATCCGCTACGAGGATGGCAAGCCGGTGGGCGTCACGCAGCTTGTGGTCTCGCATCAGCATCTGGACCCCAAGCTCACCAGCGACGACGTGAAGGCCATCATCCGCCCCTATGTGGAAGAAGTGCTGCCCGAGGGCTGGCTGACCAAGGGCACCGAATGGTGGGTGAACCCCACCGGCAAGTTCCTGATCGGCGGCCCGGACGGGGACGCGGGGCTGACGGGGCGCAAGATCATCGTGGACACCTATGGCGGTGCGGCCCCGCACGGTGGCGGCGCGTTTTCGGGCAAGGACCCGACCAAGGTCGACCGCTCGGCGGCCTATGCGGCGCGCTACCTGGCCAAGAACGTGGTTGCCGCCGGTCTGGCGCAGCGCTGCACGCTGCAGGTCAGCTACGCCATCGGCGTGGCGAAGCCGCTGTCGATCTACGTGGACACGCACGGCACCGGCACGGTTCCGAACGCCGTGATCGAGCGCGCGGTGGCGGCGGTCATGGACCTGACCCCCACCGGCATCCGCGAGCATCTTGACCTGAACAAACCGATCTATGCCCGCACCGCCGCCTATGGCCATTTCGGCCGCGCGCCGGAATCGGATGGCGGGTTTTCTTGGGAGCGGGTCGATCTGGCCGACAAGCTGAAGGCAGCGGTCTGACCGTGCCTGCGGCAGGGTCGTTTCGGCATCAGTGGCGATGCGACCCTGCCCCCCCCTGCAAGCCCCTGCACTTCCGCCAAGACGAAGAAAGCCCGGCATGCCGCCGGGCCTTTGTCCGTGCTGTAAGCCGCTTCAGTGAAGCTGCTTGTCCACCGTCTGGATAGATGACGCAACCAGCGCGCGGCGGTCGTCGTCGCTCAGCTTCTTGGCAATCACTTCGCGCGCCGCAGCCACCGCGACGCGGGCGGCCTTTTCGCGCACCTCGCGCACGGCTGCCGCCTCGGCCGAGGCGATCTGATCCTGCGCTGCCTTGATCCGCCGCTCGACCGAGGCCGCCATGTCAGCCTTGGCCTGATCGGCAGCGATCTGGGCGTCCTCGCGGGCACGGGCAACGATCCGGTCGGCCTGGTCCTGCACACCGGCGTGCTGCTTCTCGAACTTGGCCAGAACCTCCAGCGCTTCCTCGCGCAGGCGCCGGGCCTCGTCCAGTTCGCCGCGGATGTCATCGGCGCGCTTGTCCAGCAGCCCGGTGATCATGCCGGGCACCTTGAAGTAATACAGGATGCCCGCAAAGATCACGAAAGCGATCAGCACGATCAGATCGGTATTGCGGAGCGAGAAGAACGGGTAATCCCCCGCCGCCATCGCCGGACCGGCGGCCAGCAGCATAGCCCCTGTCAGAAACCGCTTCATGCCGCGTCCTCCCGCTTCAGTTGCGCATCGACAGCAGCCGAGACGGTCTTGGCATCGGCCTTGACCGCGAACACGCCCAGCACCTCGCTGGCGGTGTCACGGGCGATTTCGGAGACCATGTCCATGGTGCTGGCGCGGATCTCGCGGATGCGCGCCTCGCTCTCGGCGGATTGCGCGGCGATCTCGGCCTCGGCCTTGGCCATCTGCTTGTCGAGTTCGGCCTGCATCTCGGCGCGGGCCTGATCGACGATCCGCCCGGCTTCGGCGCGGGCCTCGGCCAGGGCCTTGTGATAGGCATCCTCGGCCTCCACCGCCTTCTGCTTGGCCTCTTCGGCGGCGGCAATGTCGGCGGTGATGGTGCCGCGACGGTCCGCCAGCACGGCCGCGATCTGCGGCAGCGCCACCCGCGACAGGATCATGTAAAGCGCGACCATAGCCACCAGAAGCCAGAAGATCTGGTTCGGGAAGGTGCTGAAATCGAGCTGCGGCATGCCAACCGCGTTTTCGGCAGAATCTTCCATGTCGTCCCCTTCGGTCCTGTGGATCACCGGGAAGCGGGCCGCGCCCGCCTCCCGGCCGTAAGGAAAAGGGTGTCGATCAGACGGCGAACATCAGCAGCAGGGCGACCAGGAACGAGAAGATGCCCAGTGCCTCGGCGAACGCGATGCCGATGAACAGGAATGCCGTCTGGCCGGGGGCGGCCGAGGGGTTGCGCAGCGCGCCAGCGAGGTAATTGCCGGCCACATGGCCCACACCGATACCCGCGCCGCCCATGCCGAGACAGGCCAGACCAGCGCCGATGTAAGCACCCATTTGAACGAGATCGCCTTCCATGATCGTTTCTCCTTACGTTGGAAGTCAGTTGGATAGGGGTTGTTAAAGCCGACCCGGGCCGCTTCGGCTCAGTGCGCCGGATGCAGCGCGTCCTTCAGGTAGACGCAGGTCAGGATCGTGAACACATAAGCCTGGATCACCGCCACCAGCAGTTCCAGCGCGTAAAGCGCGGTCACCGCCAGGATCGGCAGGAAGAAGGCCGCGCCCAGGGCGGCGGCAAAGCCCGCGAACACCTTGGCCACCGCGTGCCCGGCCATCATGGCCCCGGCCAGACGAATGGAGTGACTGACCGGGCGGACGAAGTAGGAAATCAGCTCGATCAGCGCCAGCACCGGGCGCAGCGGCAAGGGCGCACTGTCGACCCAGAAGAGTTTCAGGAACTTGGTGCCATGAAGGATAAAGCCCAGCGCGGTGACCGAGATGAACACGGTCAGCGCCAGCACCGCCGTCACCGCGATATGCGAGGTGGTGGTGAAGGCAAACGGGATCAGCCCCAGAAGGTTCGCCATCATCACGAACAGGAACACCGTCATGATGTAGGGAAAGAACCGCACCGCATCGCGCCCGGCCACATCCTGCACCATCTTGTAGATGAAGCTGTAGGTCATTTCCGCGACCGACTGCGCCCGTGACGGGATCACCGCGCGCCCGCGGGAGCCGTAGACCATCAGCGCCGTCGCTGCCAGAACGGCCAGCGCCATCCACAGGGTCACGTTGGTGGGGGTGTACCAGTTGACCACGTCGCCGCCGAACAGCGGCTTTACAACGAACTGGTCCATGGGCCGGATGTCTATGCCGTTCTCAGCCACGCGCGTCGTTCCCTCGTTCGGCGGCGGCCTTTGCCGCCTGTTCGTTCTTGGTCTGAAGCTCGCGGGCCGTGCGCAGCATGGTGCTGACCCCGGCGGCGAAACCCAGCAATGTGAACAGCACCAGGAGCCAGGGCATGGTGCCGAACAGCACATCGAGCCCGTAACCGATGCCGAAGCCGATGCCGAGGCCCGACACCAGCTCGATAACCATGCGCCAGGCAGCGTTCGCCAGCGTATGATGATCTTCCTTCGCCGCGGGCGGGTCCTGCGTCGCCTTCAGCGTTTCGATCCGCTTTTCCAGCGCTCGAAGCCGCTCCAGATCGCGCGCATCGGCCATGTTTCCCCCGGGTCCGGAAGCTGCGCGGAAGCTAGGCGGGGGCGAGGACGGAGTCAAGCGCGAAGGCGGCGCGTGACCGGGCGCTATCATATTGTTTTCGTTTGATTTTGGAAATTTGCCGCAACGCAGCGTTGGCATGTAACGGTGTCCGCCCCTGCGCGAGCATGTTCAACCTTTCGGTTGACCTTGCTCCGCCAAGCGCCCAGAAGTGGCCCATGTCTCCGCCGCTCGATCAGGTTTTCATGGCGCTGGCCGACCCTACGCGGCGGGCGATCCTGTCCATGCTGCTGGAAGACGACATGGCGGTGACCGACGTGGCCGCGCCGTTCCAGATGTCGCTGGCGGCGATCTCGAAGCACCTTGGCGTACTGGCGGCGGCGGGGCTGATCAGCCAGGAAAAGCGCGGCCGGGTGAAGTGGTGCAAGCTGGAACCGGACGCCCTGCGCGAGGCCAGCGTCTGGATGCAGGGCTTCGGGCAGTTCGAGCCGGTGAACCTGGACGCCTTCGAACGCTTTCTGGAAGCCGAGTTCGGCACCCAAGTCGCAACCCGCCCGGAGTAGCGGTTGCCGGGGACACCACCGCGCCCCCGGCGAATCCGATCAGAACCGCAGTGACACGTCGCGGTGCACGGACACGCAGCGCGCCACTTCCAGCGCGTGGTCACGCTCCAGCCGTGGCTGTTCGCGCATCCCCAGCGTGAAGCGGGTCTCGGCCTCCAGTTCGCGCAGCGGGCGCAGGAGCGTTGCCGCCGCCGCGCGCCGCCATTCGACAGCTTCCCGCGCGACCTCGACCGCCGCTTCCGCCGCTTCCGCTGCCGCCTCGGGCGAGGCGCGGCGCCCGGTCAGCCCGTCGCGGATCGCCGTCAGCGCCGCGCGCAGATCCGCCGCGCCGGGCACCCCGCCCACCTCGGTTTCAAGCTCCTGAATGCGGGAAGCCAGCTCGTTGTCGTCGGCCACGTTCACCTCGGCGGCCAGCGCCTCGACCTGCGGGCGGAACTCGGCGAAGCGGTCCGCGGCCTCGATGGTCTCGGCCATGTCGCGGATGGTGACATAGGCGGCTTCGGTATCGCGGCGGAAGGTGTTCCGGGCCATGGTCTCGGCCTGAACCAGCGCCTGGAAATCGCGCTGCGCCTGCTCCCAACGGTCGGGGATGCTGGCTTCCACCTCGGCGCGCTCCTCCATCACTCCGGCGATCTGCGCCTCGACCCGCTCACGCGCGGCAGCGGTCTCGGGGGCGTCGCCACGCAGGTTGCGTAACTGGGACTCCAGGTTCTCTACCCGGATGTCGATACTGACCAACTGGCGCCGGATGTCGGCCACTTCGCGGTGGAGCGGGCGATACTCCGGGGTCGCATCTTCGATGGCCGCGCTTGCCGCCTGGAATTCGTCGAATTGGTCGAAGCCCGCGTCATAAGCGGCCAACGCCGATTCCACGTTGCGCCGTTGCCCCTCGGGCAGCACCGACAGGTCGGCGCCCTCCAGCGTGGACAGCAGGCCGCGCACGGTGCTTTCCTGCGCGGGCAGTTCGCGGGCCAGCAACTCCTCCACGCAGACCTGCAATCGCGGGTTTCGTGGCGGTGGCGCGTTCTCGGACAATAACTGCACACGTGCGGGCAGGTAGTTCACAAGCGGCGGGTTGTAGCCCACGATCACCAGCGCCAGCAACTGCAGCGCGATGAACGGGATCACCCCCTTGTACATGTTCAGCGTCTTGACCGTGCGCGAGGCCACCCCTCGGAGGTAGAACAACGCGAATCCGAAAGGTGGTGTCAGGAAACTGGTCTGGATGTTCAGCCCGATCATGACGCCCAGCCAGACGGCGGTGATGTTGGCCTCGGGGTTCATCAGCAGGATCGGCGCGACGATCGGCACCACCACGATGGCGATTTCAATGAAGTCCAGGAAGAAGCCCAGCAGGAAGATCACGATCATCACGATCACGAACTGCCCCCAGAAGCCCCCGGGCATCCCGGCCAGGAAATCGCGCACCATGTGTTCGCCGCCAAACGCCCTGAAGGCGGAAATCAGCATCGCCGCGCCCAGCAGAATGATGAACACCAGCGACGAGGTCTTGGCGGTCTCGATCATCACCGCGCGCAGGGTGTTGTTGATCTTCAGCGTGCGCCAGGCGCTCCAGCCCAGCATGGCCAGCAGCGTCAGCACCGCCAGCGCGGCCAGCGCCACGCCCAGGTGATCGCCCGAACGGTCAAGCTGGCGGATGTTCAGGTTGAAGGTGATGGACAGCACATAGATCGCCACCAGCATCGCCAGCGCGATGGTCACCGGCCAGAAGCGGAACCGGCCTTCATAGATCTTGTAGCCCGCCATAACCACGGCACCCGCAGCGCCCACGGCCCCGGCCTGCGTCACGGTGGCAACCCCGGTGATGATGGAGCCCAGCACCAGGATGATCAGCACCAGCGGCGGCACGATGGCAAAGAATACCTCGCCCCAGAAGGCGCGGTCCATGCGGCCCTCGATCGGCACGGCTGGGGCGCTTTTCGGGCTGATGAGCGCGAACACCAGGATGAAGACGATATAGAGGCCCACCAGCAGCAGCCCCGGAAACAGCGCGCCCATGAACATGTCGCCCGCCGAGGTGGCGGTCACGCCCAGCTCCGACGGCATGGAGAAGGCGCCCGTCGCCTCGCGGTATTCCTGCGTCCGCATCTGCGCGGCCTGATCCACGGCCGAGGACAACTGGTCGGCCAGAATGATCAGCACGATGGACGGCGGGATGATCTGCCCCAGCGTGCCCGAAGCCAGCACCGAGCCGGTGGCCAGCGGCTGGCTGTAGTTGTTGCGCATCATCGCCGGGAGCGAGATCAGGCCCATCGCAACCACGGTGGCGCCCACAATCCCGGTGGTGGCGGCCAGCAGCGCGCCCACCACCACCACCGAAATGCCCAGGCCCCCGGGCAGCGCGCCGAACAGCTTGGCCATGGTAACCAGCAACTCCTCGGCGATCTTGGAGCGCTGGAGCATGATGCCCATGAACACGAATAGCGGGATGGCGATCAGCGTGTCGCGCTCGGCCTCCCAGTAGATACCTCGAAAGTTGGTCACCCCGGCGCTGAGCCACTCCACCGCCGTACCGTGCATGAAAAACGCGCTGGTATCGTCGAAGAACAGCCACCCTGACCCAGCGGCGAGGCCGATGGTGACAATGGCCGACCCGGGCAGCGCAAATGCCACCGGAAAGCCGATGCCCAGCGTGAACATCATCATCAGGACGAGGATGATCAGAAAGATGACTTCCATGTCGGCTTATCCTGCTGCCAGTTTCGGGTCGGTGGCCGTCTCCGTCCCCTCGGGCTCGGCGTTCGGATCGAATTCGTCCCGCCAGTTCGCCGCCGCAGCCAGCGTGTAGGCCGCGAACTGGAACAGCATGCTCACCGCAAAGACGCCCAGGAACACCGCCAGCGTGTATTTCGTCATCATGCCATAAGTCTGCTGGCCCTGTTCGAACCGCAGGAAAGGGCCGATCAGCGTGGACGCGCTGGTCGCTGTGCCCAGGATCAGGATGGTCCAGCACATGGTCATGCCCAGCACCACCGAGCCGATCCCGTTGACAAGCGCGCGCGCCCGGTGGCTCATCGAGGAATAGAAGACATCGACCCGCACATGCCCGTCGGTGGCCAGCGTGTAAGCCGAGGCGAACAGGAACAGCGCCGCGTACCACATGCGCACCAGGTCGGCCATGAAGGGCTGCTCATAGGCGAAGATGAACCGCCCGATTACCATCAGAAGCTGCACCAGCACCACCAGCAGCGCCAGCCAGAAGAACCCGAGCGTGCGGGTGAACGCGGCCACCACGAAGCCGAGGATCATCAGCGGCACGTGCACCATCGGCCCGCGAAAACGCGTCTGACCGAGCTGGGTGGCCAGTTCGTCACTGAACAGAACCCGGTGCAGCCCTTCAGCGCGCAGCCACGACACCGCAGTATCGCCCAGCCCCACGAACAGCACCGCAAAGAAGCAGGCCCGCACCAGATAGTTCGTCAGCGCTTCGATTCGGGCACTGTCGGGGCGCAAGGGTTCGTTGCGGCTGCGCAGCACCATCACGACCGTCAGCACCGCAGCCACCACATACAACGAGGCCGACAACAGGCCATCCGTCTGCCCCTGCAGAAACCCCATGGCACCGGCCTGCTCGCGCCAGTGGACCAAGTAATTCTCGATCAGAAAGGCAAAGGTCACCATGACCGTCCCCCAGGCCAGAAGCCTGAGCATGATCGGCCCGATGCCGGTTGCCGGGGTGGTGTGCGGCATGGTTCGGTCCCCGTCGGAAACGATCTTGATAGCTGCCATCACGCGGGAAAGCGGGCCGAGGCCATCCCGGCCCCGCCCCGCTCCACAACGCTACTGGCGCGGGTCACTCGATCCCGAGCACCCGGTTGCGCTTGAAGGCGAACTCCTGCTCCGAGATTGCCAGCCAACGGCCAACATCGGCGCGCGCAGTGACAAAGGCCTCATGCATGCGATTGGCAAGATCAGAGTGCTGCCGAATCTCGTCGAACACTGCCTCCGACGCCTCGCCAAAGGCTTCAAAGACTTCGTCACTGAACTCGCGCATCTGAATCCCGTGGTCGCGGATCAGCATGTCGAGGTAACGACCGTTATTGGCGTTGTACTCCGCCATCATACGGTCGTTTTCCATGTGGCAGCAGGCCTGGATAGCACGCTGTTGCCAGCTCGGCAGGCTGGTCAGCCAGGACTTGTTCATGGTCAGCGACAGCGCCGGACCGGGCTCCTGCGCGCCCGGGTTGTAGTAGAAGCGCGCGGCCTGGTGCAGGTTCAGGTAATAGTCGTTCCACGGACCCACCCACTCGGTCGCGTCAATGGCCCCTGAGACGAGGTTTTCGTAAATCTGGCCGCCTGGCAGCGACACCACCGACACGCCCAGTTGCGACATCATGGAGCCGCCGATGCCGGGGATGCGCATGCGCAGCCCGCGCAGGTCTTCGGGCGAGTTGATTTCGGTGTTGAACCAGCCGCCCGGCTGACAGCCGGTGTTCCCGGCCAGCCAGCCCTTCAGGCCGTATTCGTCACCAAGCTCATCCCACAACTCCTGCCCGCCCATGTAGTGGATGAAGGCGTTCTGCTCCAGCGCGGTCAAGCCGAAGGGAACCGAGCAGACATAGGCGAACGACGGATGCACGCCCTGCCAGTAATAGTCCGCGGCGTGAAATGCCTGCGCGTTGCCGGCGGCCACTTCGTCGAACACGTCGAAAGCGCCGACCCGCTCACCGGCGGCGTAGTATTCAGGGGCAATCGCGCCGTCCGTGGCCTCCTCGATCAGCACCGCCAGACGCTGCGCGCTGGTGCCCAGGCCGGGAAAGTCCCGCGGCCAGGTCGATACGATCACCATCGGCGTGCGCCCCTGCGCAACCGCCGGTGCCGCAAGGCTGGACGCGGCGACAGCCGAGCCGCCAAGCGCCGAAGTCTTCAGAAAAGAACGACGATCCATCATGGTCCTCCCAGAGAGTTTCTTGCTTTTCCCAGCCTCGCCCGCAGGCGGCTGACGCCCTGTGTTAGAGCATAACGGGCACCCCCTTGAAACAGAAAATTTCAAGCCTGCGCGAATTTTTCAGGCCCCGTGAAGCCCCATGCCGCGCCCTAGCGCGGCACCGGGGGCGCCGTTGTCCGCTTTGCACGCATATTCCACCAGTTTGCTGAAAAAATGATCGCCGCGCCCAGGAAAACCAGCACGTCCAGCGCCTCGGCATAGAGCCAGACACCGACCAGCGCGATCACCGGCAGCCGCGCGAACTCCATCGGCGCCACGGTCGAGGCCGGGGCCAGCGCCAGCGCCGAGGTCAGCGAGAAATGCGCCGTCAGCCCGGTCACGCCCACCACCAGCAGCCACGGGATCAGCGCCACCGACGGCCAGGTGAACCCGCCAATGAAGGACAGCGCCAGCCCGAACAGCGTCTGCGAAAGCGTCATCCAGAACAGCACGCACCAGACGGAATCATGCCGCATGATCCGCTTGGTGAAGAGCACGTTGAGCGCAAAGCCCAGCGCGGCCAGGATCCCGGCCAGATGCCCCGCATTCAGCGGCTGCACCCCCGGTTGCGCCACCAGCAGCACGCCGCCAAAGCCCAGCACGGCGACCGCCAGCTTGCGCCGGGTCAGCGCCTCGCCCAGCAACAAGGGCGCCAGCAGCGCCACCCAGATGGGCGATGTGAACTCCAGCGCCACCAGTTGCGCCAGCGGGATCATGGTGATGCCATAGAACCACAGGTTTTGCCCGGCGAAATGGAACACGTTGCGCGCCAGATGCAGCCCCGGCACGGACGGCACCAGTTGCCGCAGCCCCGCACGGCTGAGCCCGGCCACCAACGCCAGCACGATGCCGAAGCCGATGAGCGAGCGCCAGAACATCAGCTCGAACGAGCTGAGTTCGACCTGAATCGCGCGCCCGGCCACCGCCATCAGCGTGAAGGACGCAATCGCGCCCGTCATCCACAGCGCCGCCAGCAGCGGCCGGGCCTCTTCCTGCTGCATGGTTCCCCCGACAGCGCCCGTACGGCGCGCTCCGCTGATACCCAGCTTGCGCGCCGGATACAACGACCCCGCGCGGCAACACAGCGGACCGCTCTGGCGATTCCTGTCCCGGAAATGTCGGTATCGATCCTGTGCCCGCCCGCTGGCCCGTTATACGAAGCCTCGAACAAGAACACCCAAAGGGCGAGGGACGCATCAATGGCACACAAGACCGACATCGAGATAGCGCGTGCGGCGTCGAAGAGGCCGATTCAGGAGGTTGGTGGGAAGCTGGGGATCCCGTCGGAGCATCTTTTGCCCTTCGGGCATGACAAGGCGAAGGTTTCGGCGGAG
>LFIK01002412.1_pt1 | contig 15113 bp, 13 predicted proteins | sample 643401 | NCBI WGS metagenome assembly LFIK01 (sample SAMN03777447, study PRJNA286221) | soda lake metagenome | biome: soda lake; feature: Kulunda steppe; material: water; isolation source: sample T5-Br brine of Lake Tanatar-5 | place: Russia: Kulunda steppe | collected 2010-07 | reverse complement strand
GCTCCGCCATCCGCACACTGACTTCATCAATCACCAGGTCATGGTGTTTCAGCAACAGCAACACACCGAGATCCTGATAGTTCAACAGCATCGAATCACGGCCGATCAGCACCCGCACCGCCGGCTCGCGGTACGCGCGAAACCCCGACGTCAGATCGTGGACGTCGCTGCCGCTCAACAGCCGCAGATACCACCACGCCAGCCGCCGCTGCCAACTGGCACGCACCGGCGCCGCACCGACAACCACATCAGCACCCGCTGCCAGCGCCTCGCAGAGCACGGGCAGCTCGTCGGGCAGATGCTGGCCATCGGCATCCATGGTGATCACCGCCCCAGCGCCCTGCTCGAGCGCATACCGCATCCCAGTCTGCGTCGCCCCCCAGGCACCCAGCGACACCGCCAGCCGAATCACCGTGGCACCCGCCGCCTCGGAAATCCGCGCCGTGTCATCACTGCTGGCATCGTCGACCACAATCACGCCATCAACATGCGCGCTTGCACCTGCCACGACAGCGGCAATCGTCGCCGCTTCGTTCGCAGCAGGAATCACCACCCAGATCGGGGCGATCGCTGCGCGCTCGCTCATGCCTGCGCACCATGCCAACGCGGCGGTAAGAGTCTCTGGCCGGCATGGTTCAACATCACCATGGCAAACAACAACAACGGCGCGATCACCGGAAACCGATAACGCCAGTCGTAATCGATGAACAGCAGGCCGTGAAACGCCGCACCGGCAAAGGCAAGCAGCAGGGCCAACAACACCGCGCGCGACGCTGCGCGTGACAACGTCCGGCCAAAGAGCAACCACGCCAGTACGGTCACAGCGAACACCAGCGTGATCGCGGTATTGGCGAGCAAGTGGGCGATCGAGAAGGTGCTGGCATATGGCGACCAATAAGTCACAAACCGCACGACATACACCTGCGCAAAGCCGAGCCAGTCACTGGCATGGGCAATCGCCATATCTGGCCTGTCCCAGACAATCACGCCTTCGGTCGCAAAACGAGCCAGAAACCCGATCTCGGGCGATCGTCCCATCCAGTCGGTGTTGGTGTAGACATGAATCAGCGTGGCGTAGCCGATGGTAAGCAGACAGAACACCACGACAAACCCCGCTGCCAGTTGCCATGGCCGCAGCCGATCGACCCTTAGCGCCAGCGCCAGAAAGAACACCACAAACGCCAGCGTATACGCCAGCGAGGTGGGCCGGCCGAACAGCACGAGGAGCAGCAGCACGACGGCAATACTGATCTGCACGACACGCTGCGGCAGCGATGCATCAACACGCGTCAGCATGAACACCGACCACCAGACTCCTGCCATAATCAGAAACGCGTACAGATTGTCGGTCAAGAGATAATGCGGCCAGTACATGAAATCGGCAGAAACCAGCAGCAACGGCAGAATCGCCGCAATCGGCAGCCAGCTGACCTTCAACATCCGCGCAGCGCTGCACAACATCAGCACTGCCAGGCCGGTACACAGCAGGTTCAACCAGAACCAGACCTGCTGCCAGGTCTCGCTGACGCTGACCTTGAGAAATGCCATCAGCGTCATCGGTACCAGATACAGCCGCTCGGGGCGCGAAAACCGCGCAAACCAGTCGTCGATCCTGAATCCGTCCTCGATCATGTAATCCGACCAGACATCGAAACTGCGAAAGTCAGAAGCAAACTTCGGGCCGAGCGGCCAATGCCGGATCAACAGCAGCAACAGAACGGCAACCAGCACCGTCCAGCCAATGACATGTGCACGCTGCCCCACAGCACGCAGAAACCTGTCAAGCCTGATCGGCAAGACAATCGAATCCATTGCTCTATTTGAGGCTTTTTATTTGAACGGTATCGGGCTCGAGACCGGACGCGTCACCACCCGCCCGCATGCGTCTGATCCAGTGCAGCAACCCCGCCAGCGCCAGACTGACCAGCAGGATCAGTGCCACATACCGATAACGCACCAGCGCACCGACCATCGGCACGGTGATCGCATACACAGCTACCCAAGCGGATGCCGGCAGGACGACCAGCCACAACGCTGGCCGACCCCGCCAGACCCACATGGCATAGCCGAAAAACGGCAGCAACGGATAGATCAACGCCATCTCGACACCTGCCAGCACCCGCTGAACATTGCGGAACGGCGGCGCCTCGGCATGCGGCAGCCATTGAGACGGAAACGGTGCCAGCAACCCGATCTGCATGGCCCGCGGCAGATAGGCCACCACATCGGTCGCGCTGGTGAACAAGACACTTTCGTCGACCAGCGTTCGGCTATGCGCGTATTCGGTGAGGAGATGGTTGCGTGCGCCGGTCAGCCGACGAAAACTGTCGTCCAGCCGACGCGGCAACATATCGCTGCGGACCCAGACCGCATCGCGGATAGCCGTCTCGGTCGCATCAAGCGGATCTGATATCCTTTCCGGAGGCGCGGCTGCATCCATTTCGGCTGACTGCGTGTCTACATCTGAGACCTGATCGCTGCTGTCGACAAGGGTGGTCCATTGCGCGTAGCCACGACTCTGATGACCGGCAAGCATCACGATGGCAACCAGAACAACAGTCGCCACACTGATCAACGGCGCTGGCCAGCGAGCGATACTGCCCTGCCAACTATTCAACACGACTGCCAGCAGTGTCACTGCAACCATGATCACTGCAATCAGTTGCAGCATGTCGGCGGCCAACCTGCGCACCACGAACCCCAGCACGAAGCCGGCCGCGATGAAAAGCAAACCGCCAATGCAGTGCCGTAGCATCCGCAGCCAGTGCATCTGTGTCTGCACCCGCAGCAATTGCCACCAGCCATACATCGCCAGCATGATTGCACAGAACACAAAGATGTCACGGTGTGGCTGAGCGTAGAGCGTGGCAGCACTCGGAAAGAGCAGAAATGGCAGGACAGCGATCAGCGCGTGTCGACGTGATTGACACACCGCTTGAACCAGAATGAAGACAATGCTCATCCCGGTCGCATACAGCACGGACTGGACTGGCGCAAACGCCCAGGGACTCGGCACCGTCACGGCATACCAGGCAGACAGCAGGCCGGACACACCCCAGCCCTCCGGACGCAGTTCCCAGGCCTGCCAGCCTGATTCGACGATTGCTTTCGCCTGCAACGCGGCGACGGTGTGAAAACCACCGACATCCCACGATCGCAGCAAGCCGTTGCCGTCGCTCCATTGCGGGAACAGCCAGGTCAGCAGCACCAGCTGGATCACCCAGGTGCTGGCAAGACTGACCAGAAAGAACAGCCCCCAGACACGTCGCGTCTTCACCGAAAGCGCATCGACAACCCCGAGCATCGCAGTCCGTATCTTCACTGACGGCTTGACTGTCAGCACCGGCCTTCCACAACGCACGGCGCAGTGTCAGCAAATCCAGGGAGCAACGATCGGTAAACGTCCAGCGTGCGTTTGATCACCAGCTGTTCATCAAACGCGTTCAGCACCTTGCGTCGAGCGGCAGCGCCGAGCTGGCGCGCCCGGTCACGGTCGTTGGCAAGTCGCGCGATCGCGTCAGCGAGCGCCACCGCATCACGCTCGGGAACCAGCAGCCCTTCGACCCCATGCGAGACGACATCGCGGCAACCCGGTCGTGCCGTCGTGATCAACGGCAGCCCGCAGGCGCCGCCTTCGATGAGGCTGCGCGGCAGGCCCTCGCCGTAGTAACTCGGCAACACCACCGCATCGGCGTCACGCAACACCTGCGCCATGTCATCGACATGACCGAGCGCGGTCACCAGCCCCTGCGCCGACCAGTCTGCCACCTGGTCGGCAGTCAGGCTGTCGGGGTTACCCGGGTCGGGCGCGCCGGCAAGCACACACTCGACGGCAACGCCGCGCTCGCGCAGCAGCCGCGCTGCCTCGACAAACTCAGCCACGCCCTTGCTCTTCAGCAAACGCGCGGCCATGACGACACGAAACGCATCACGCCTCACTGGCTCGTCGACGGGTGCAAAGCGCGTTGTATCGACGCCTGAGCCGGGTATCAACACAACCCGCCCTTGACTGGAGATGCCGCTTCGCTGAAACAGTTTCTGGTCATCGGCATTCTGCACGATGATCCGCGATCGCTTGCCGCCAAAGGCGGCACGCATCAGCTCCCTGATCGGCAAACGCCCGAGCCGCGCGGCACGCCCTTCACTGGTGAACAGGTAGCCAAGACCGGCCACTGCGTTGACACGCGGCGTATTGCCGGCGAGACGTGCTGCAAGCGCGCCGTAGACAGCGCACTTGATGGTAAAACCGTGCATCAGGTCGATGTCGTGCCGGTGCAGCAGCTGCCGCAGACGGTAGACCAGACCCAGCTCGCGCAGCGGGTGCAGACTGCGACGGTCCATCGCGACCGGACACCACTCGAATCCCGCTGCTTCCAGCCGTGCTCCATACGGCCCCGGCGGTGACAGCATCAGCACCCGATGCCCGCGATCGCGCAACGCCTGCGCGAGCGACAGCCGGAAGTTGTAGAGATACCATTCGGTATTGGCAAACAAGGCGATGTTCATGGAGGTCCTGTTCGGTCGCCAGTCGTGGCTCGCGCCAACGCGTCTGGCAAAACGGCACCATGATACACACCCGCATACCGTGCAAGCACCTGCGACAACGAGAAACGCGCCAACATGTCAGATCGGCGTCGATCTGCCGCCGCCTGCTCGCCTTGCCGGACACCGCTACCAAGCAACGCGAGCAGCGCCTCGCGCAACGCTGACGCATCCGCCGGCGGCACCACGGTTCCGTGCGCCCCGAGAATCAGCGCCGCGTCGCCCACATCGGTTGCGACACACGGAACCCCACACGCCAGCGCCTCGACCAGCACATTCGGAAACCCTTCGCCATGCACCGACGGCAACACCAGCCCGTCAAGCGCCGCCATCAGCTGCGGCATGTCAGAGCGCAGCCCCAGCACGCGAACCGACGCCTCCACACCGCACCGTTGCAAGAGCGTGTGCAGCGCCGTATTCGACTGATCGACGCCCTGACCGGCAAGCAGCAGGATCGCCGTCGAGTGATCGTGCACGACGCCGGCCCACGCCTCCAACAAGCCGGCATGATTCTTCTGCGGATCCCAGCGGGCAATACACCCGAGCAGCGGCGTGTCGTCAACAACGCCGAGTGCGGCACGGATGGTTGACCGCGCGGCCGGATCAGGCCTGAACCGCTCTCCGTCGACACCGTTGGGAATAATCACGAAACGCTCAGCCGCATACCCGGCAGCCTGATGCGTCAGCGCACCGGCGTGCGAGCAGCTGATGATCTGCTCCGGCACCCACTTTGACACCCGCGCACACACCCAGGCGACAGCGCGCACCGTGCGTTTGTTATCACGCGGCGATAACGTGCTGTGACGGATATTCCAGATCACCCGCCGCACGCCGACAAGGCGGGCGAGCAGACCACCGACGAGATCGGCATGGTACATCCACGTCTGCACAACATCCGGGCGTTCGTGCCGCAGCACCCGATACAGTCGCAACAACCCCGACACCGGCAGCCGGCCACGCGGCATGCCGATGGTCAGCAGGCGAATCCCGGCAGCGCGGAACTGCGGCCCCATCGGCCCGTCATCAGTCATCGACACCACCGTCTGCCGCAGCCCCGGCAACCCGGCCCCGGCGAGCTTCAACAGCATGTGCTCGGCACCGCCGGTCTGCAGCCCGGCAATCACATGCACCACATGCTTGGTCGCAGATTGCGCGGGCGGCATGTCAACGCGATCACTCACCCAGCGGACGCTCGGCGCAGCCCGGTCTCCGCCCACCGACGCACAACCAGATCCAGCATCAGCATCGTCAGCAGCAGCATCGGCGCAATCACCGGGAATCGGTAGCGCCAGTCGAAATCGACGAACATCGTGGCATGGAATGCCGACCCGGCCAGCGCGATCAGAACCACCAACAAGGCCGCCCGCGATTGCGGTCGATCAAGCCAGTGGCCTGACACGACCCAAGCAACAAACGCGCCAAGGAACGCCAGCTTGACAGTGAAATTAGCAATCAGATGCTCAAGTGAGAATGTGCTTGCATAAGGAGACCAGAACGTCAGAAAGCGAACAATGAACAACCATGCATAATCCAGCCACCTGCCAGTATGTTGAATGACTGTATCCGGACGGTCATAGACAACCAACCCTTCGATCGCAAAGCGTGCGATGAATGACAGCTCACGCGACCGAGATATCCAGTCTGTATTGACGTAGACACTGATCAGGACACCATAACCGAGCGCCAGCAGGCCAATCAGGCCAGCGATTCCGACAGCCAATGACCGTGGACGGATTCGGTCCACCCCCACACCGACCGCCAGAACAAACGCGACAAACGCCAACACATACGTCGGCGACGTCGGTCGTCCAAGCAATACCAGGCCGAGCAACAGCAGAGCCACCAAGATGAAAAACACACGCTGTACGCGCGATGGATGGACGCGTGTCAACACGAACACCACCCACCAGACCATCGCCATCAGCAGGAACGCGAACAGCGTGTCGGTCAGCACATACTGCGGCCAGAACATGAAATCCGCCGAGAGCAGCACCAGCGGCAGCACGGCGGCGATGGCAAGCCAACTGACCTTCAACATCCGCGCCGCGCTACAAATTGCGAACAGCGTCAGCGCAGTCCACAGCATGTTGAGCCAGACATAGACATCGCGCCACAGCTCACCAAACAACAGCTTGAGCAGCGCCATGACTGTCAGCGGAACCGTGTAGAGGCGCTCCGGAAGGCCCAGCCGTCGAAACGCTTCTCCATAATCGAAACCGGCGTTGAGCAGACGATCGGACCAGGCGTTGAACGCGTAATAGTCACTGGCCAGAAATGGCTCGAATGGCCAGTGTCGGATGAACAACAACAGCAGGACAGTCGTCAGAACGAGCCCCCCGATCAGGGCTCCACGCTGAGCAACAGCCTGTAATAATGAATTGGCGCCCCGCATGCCGGTCATGCCTTTCTCTTCGACGCTGATACAAACCGCTCGAACACATGTAGAAACCCGACCACTGCCAGGCTGAACAGCAGAATCAGCGCGGCGTATCGATAGCGCACCAGCGCTCCAACCATCGGCACGGTGATCGCATACACCGCGATCCACGCCGAGGCCGGCAGCACCATCAGCCAGACTGCCGGCTTGGCCCGCCACACCCAGAGCGCGACGCCCAGAAACGGGAACAACGCATACCAGACGAGCATTTCGGCACCGTTCAACACCCGTTGAATATTGCGAAACGGCGGTGCTTCAGGATGCGGCGCCCACTGCGCCGGGAATGGCGAGAGGACGCCAATCTGCATCGCTCTCGGCAGATACGCAAGCACATCAACCGCGCTGCTGAACACCACATCGCCATCGACGAGTGAGCGGCTGTGGCCGTAGTCGGTCAGCAGATGATTGCGGGCGCCGGCCAGCCGTCGAAAACTCGTGTCGATCCGCCCCGGCAACCACTCGCTCGGCTCCCAGACCGAACTGACAACGACCGGATCGGCGTCAGTCAACATCGTGTCCGACGGCATGCCATCGGATGTTCCTGGCTCATCAGCCGCACGCTGCTCGTCATTGGATGCCGAGTCGGTGGCAACGGTAGCCCAGTCGCTGTAGCCGCTACTCTGATGACCAAGCAGCATCACCACTGCAACCGCCAGACTGGCAAACACACTGATCAACGGCCCATACCAGCGATCGGGAAAACCGCGCAGGGCATGCGCTGTCGCGACCATGACACTGATCACCAGCATGATGACGGCGATCAGCTGCAGCAGGTCAGCAAACAGGCTGCGCACTGCAAATCCGAGCGTGAACCCCGCAGCGATCAACAGCATCCCGCCAAGGCACAATACCAGCATGCGCCATAACGCATGTTGCGTCTGCACGCGCAACAACTGCCACCAGCCGAGCAGCGCCAGCATGACGGCAAAAAACACGAACAGATCACGGTGAGGTTGCGCGTAGAGCGTCGCCGCACTCGGAAAGACAAGAAACGGCAAAACGGCGATCAAGGCGTGCCGACGCTGCCCGCAGACCGCATGCATCAGGACGAACACCACACCCATCCCGACTGCATAAAGCAACGACTGCACCGGCGCGAAGGCCCATGGCGCCGGTATCGTCATTGCATACCACGCCGACAACAACCCCGACACGCCCCAGCCGTTCGGCCGCAGCTCCCAGGCCTGCCATCCCTGTTCGGCAATCAGCAGCGCCTGCGCTGCTGCCACCGAGTGAAACCCGCCGACATCCCAGCCGCGGAGCAGACCGTTCCCGTCACTCCAGTGCGGAAACAACAGCGTCAGCAGCACAAATTGAATGAACCAGGTGCTTGCCAGTGTCGTCACAAAAAACACGCTCATGACACGCCATGCGCTGGCAGACACGGCATCGAGCAACGACCGCATTGGCGAGAGATCCTGATCAGTTGACAGTCGAAAGCGCGTCAAACGCTTTCAACCGTGACCTGCGCTGAGTTCAGCAGCAGGGACTTGTACGCTGCCGCCACATTGTCGATCGAAAATCGCTGCAACGCCACTGCGTCTGGAGCGTCCTGCGCGCTGCTCAGCAACTGCCGCATCCGCGCTCCCATCTGCTGCCAGTCGCCGACAGGAACCAGCTGCCCGCCCAGCGCGGCGATGATCTCGGCCGGTCCGTGCGGACAATCCGTCGATACAGCCGACACACCCAGCGCACGCGCCTGCAGCAAGGCATTCGGCATTCCTTCCCATCCCGACGACAACGCGAAAACCTTGGCGCGGGCAAGGTATTTGTACGGATTGGCATCAAAACCGGGAAACCAGCAGCGATCAGCGATACCGAGCTGATCGGCGAGCTCTAGCAGACTCGTGCGCAGTTCACCGTTGCCGAGGATGACCAGTTGCGCCGGCGCATCGAGCGTGGCGAACGCTCTCAGCAAGTCATCAAACCGCTTCTGTCGGGTCAGCCGCCCCATGGAGAACACGACAGGACCGCGACCAAACGCAGCAAGATCGACCGCTTCATTCGCCATCGACCGCATCGCGTCGGGATCAATCGGATTAGGGATGCACACGACGTTTTTCGCATCACCAAGATCAGCCGCAACGCCGGCGGACGGTGCAACCACCGCATCCGCCCTGCGATAGACATGCAGCACCAGCGCATCGACGATACGCTGCTGCCGCGACACCGCACGGTGACGCTCGGCACAAAATGCGTTGGTTTCACGCAACACCAGCCTCCCCCGCCAGCCGGCAACGCGCGCTGCCAGAAACACCAGGCTGTTGGCGTGGCGCTGCGTCGACAACAAGGCAACCGCGTGCTGTGACGCACGCAACAATCGCACCAGCGGCATGAACGTTGCCAGTGCCCGCCGGCAATCCAGCGACACATAGTCGACGCCTTCGGGAATCTCGTCGACCAGCGGCCCTTTCCCGGTGCCGGAGACCAGCGTGACCCTCACACCTTGTCGAACCAGCGCTCCAGAAACAGCAAGAAGCACGCGTTCAGCACCGCCACCATGCAGCGTTGGCAGGTAGACAAGCACCGTATCACCCTCGACACAGCTCATGTGTCGAGATACGCCGCAATGTCACTGAGCGCGTTGAACGACACCAGCTCTTCGGGTGTTGCGATCGGCAGCCCCTCGACGCGGTAACCACGTGCAACCAGGTGCTTGATCACATAAAGAAAGCCATGTTCGCCAGTGCCGGTGCCGTACTTACCTTGCAGCTCCTCGGCCAGCAGCCGCCGCATCGGCTCGACTTGAAACACGAAGAGACCAATGTCTCGCTCTCCACGGGTGACCGGTTCGCCGGATTCACGCGTCTCGGTGACCGACACCACCGCGCCGGCAGCGTCGCGCTCGACGCGTGTATACGCACTGTCGGTGACTGCAGTCACGAACGTCAGTGCGTTTTGATGATCCATGTGAGCCTGCAACATCGCGCGGACAGTCTGCGCGTTCAGAAATGGGATATCCGACCAGACGACCAGCGCATTCAATGACGCAGAATGCGGTTCGAGCGACCGTAACGCGGTGAGTATTGCGTCACCCATCCCCTTCGGCATATGCTGAAGAGTAGTTATTGGTGTTGCAGATGTGCATGCAAGTGCATTCGCGATCTCGTCGTGACCATCGGGCGATGTGACAATCAACGGGTGTCGATCAAACGGCGTCAGCGTTTCAACCAATCGCTGAATGATTGGCACGCCGCGGACCGGAAACAGACACTTGGGATACGGCAGCGCAGCGCGTGAACCACGGCCAGCTGCGGGGATGATGATCTGTAGTTTTTTGCACATTGGGTACAACAGGTAATCCATTCGATCTTTTTTGCAAAAAAGCGGCGTGCGTCTCAAACACCGCACCAGTTAATGATCAACGCATAGAGAACGCCCGATCATGAACAAGCAAACTGTCGTCTACATTGTTGGCGACGAGAGAGTCTACTTTCCATCGCTGGTTGCCTTTTCAAGTCTTGAGCAGCACAACCCGGGTCGCTTCGATCTCAAGTTGATCACGTATTCCGACAAGTTGCGTCGTGACCAACACGATGCGCTTCACAGCGTCGGCGTCGATCTTGTCAATATCACCGACCTGCCGGCGTCGATCATCGACAACACGCCGCCGATGTGGACAAACTCCGGCCACGCCACCCGGTGGCCGACTGAAATGCTCATCAACTGGGCGATGCCGGAATACTTCGCAGCAGACTACGAGCAGGCCATCAAGCTGGATTATGATGTGCTCTGCATTGCTCCCATCGACGAGTTGGTCAACGCCCTCATCGACGGCGTGGCATTTGCTGCAAAGCCAACCAGAACGCTGCCGCACCGAATCAGCGATGAGCACGCAGCAGACTTTGCGCAGGCCACCGGCTATGCCATCCCGGATGATCTGGCGATTCAGTCCGGGATCGTCGCGTTCAACACGCAACTGACGTCAGCACTCGATTTCTTCAAACAGTACACCACGATCTACAACGCGCTCTTTCAACACGATCCGAACATCTTCCTGCTTGACCAGGTGGCACTGGCAATTCTGTTCCACAACCACCGAGAACACTTCTCGCAACAACATGAAAGAATCAACGCCTACTCCACCCGAACCCCCGGAGCCTGCCTGATTCATTACTGGAGCAGGTCCAAACCCTGGAACATGACACCGTCGGTCATGTTGAAACGCGTCAGGCGTGGCAAGATCCCCCGCATCCTGTGTTCACAACTCTGGCTCAATCATGCCAAGGACCTGCCGGGATTTGGTGCATTCAGCGAGGCACGACCCTGGCTGAGCGACCGCATGGCGCGCAAGTTGCTGACACTGCTGCCGTATGGATGAACCGCAAGCCAAGGCTATACACCAAGGACCTCGGAGACCCGCTGATCAATCTGCTGATACGCGGCGCGCATCGTCGAGAAAGCATGATCCGGATAATCGCTTGCCGATACTGACAAGCTGGCCTCGAACACACGCTCCAGATCCGATCCATTGCCAGCGATCTTGAGAAACTGCTCGTCCTGGTAGATATCTGGCCAGGTCAGCAAATGCGACATATCAGGTTTCAACAACACAGCACCAAACTGCGCCGCTTCGAAATCACGGTAGCAAACCTCACTGGCGCCAAACGGCGACAGGACACTGCGTACGGAACGGATTTCCTGATTGTACTGACGCCTGCCGACCTTGCCGACAAGTGCAGCGTCTCCCAGCCGTCTGGCGGCAGACGTCAACTGCCGTCTGTTGTCGTTGTCAACGGTAAAGCGAGCATGCAGCAAGGGTTTCTTGTCAGGATTCGAGATCTTGCTCGGGCTGGTTGGCCAGAGACGCAGGCAATGCCGCACACCAAACAGACGCTCGAGAATCGGCGGCAAACGTTTGGTCGCGACTGTTCGGGGATATAGGCCATACCCGACATTCCAGCCAAGCCTGACGGTGTCATGCAGGAGCCGATCGACATCGAGGTCTGGCGCTGCGTCGATCAGCCGTTGCCGAGTCTGCCCGGTATCGCGCAGCAGACTTTGCTTGACATATCGATCGCACAACGCCAGCACATCAACCTGAAACCTCCGCGCAGACGGCGAGGTGTCAAAGTAGATCAACTGCTTCACGCAGTCGCGCAACCGCTGCAGCTCGCCGGCAGTGAAGTTCCGTAGCGTGCCGTTTTCAAAACGCTGAACCATGCCGAAAACGCACACCACTGCCGACGGATTCTGGCTGATTGCGCGCAAGGCAGCGGCATACGTTCCGCAAAAGCATGTGTCCCGAGCTTGCTGCGAACGCAGCAATGGGTACATCAAATGCACCGGAATGCGGTTGCCCTTGTTTCCAGGGTGTAAAACAACCAGTCTGGCAGATCTCACTGCTGCGCCCCATCGGCTATCCACCCGGCGCTAACGGCAATGTGCAATGCCGCAACAACATCCGATTGGCGGATCGTCAACACCATGATGCCTTGATCGCGAAACATGTGGCGCATCGTTTGGAGACTTCGTGTGCGTTCTGCATCGGATCGCTTGTGTGTATGGCGGTCGGGCACTGAGACCGTATCCGATACTCGCGCAGCAACCGCCGCCTTGGCTCGCGCGGCGCGCTGCACAGCACGCGTCTGTTCATCAACGTCGAGATAGACGAGACTGCAGTGCAGGAAACGCCGATAAAGCACCCCGAGCCAACGCGCAGCAAGGTTGAACAACACGGGTCTCGTCCAGGGCACTGATGCAAGCCAGTTGATCGGCCCCTCGTCCATGACCAGTGGCTGTCTGAAAACAACTGCGTGCAGCATGTTGTATAACCCCGTCATCACGCGTGTCGTGCGAGCAATTCGGTCGCTCAGCGATCCGGCAACACCGATCAGAACCAAAACAAGAACGCCAGCAATCAACAGATTGCCGAGCGGTGCCTTTAGCGCCGCCGTCAACAACGCACGCTTGCCACCCACTCTTGACTGCCCACGGCTGTGTGGTCGCCAGCCACCGTGTTCGTGCACAGTGTCCGCCAGTATCGACGCGAGTGTTGTCTTGCCAGCACCCGGCAACCCGATAAATTCGACCGTCATGCATTCAGAGGGACCAGGCAGGGAGCCAGCACGGTGAGCGTCGATCACTGCAGATCCAACTCAAGTTGTTCACGGTACAACTGGATCACGATATCGGTCAGCCGCTCACCATCATGACGTCCAGCGCCCCCTTCAGCCATCAGCGGCCTCAGCAGAAGCTGGGCAGGAACCTTCTGCAGCCCGTCAATATCAACCGGGACAGCCGATTCCAGCAACTCGTAGCCGTCGTTCACCAGGTTATGGGTAAACAGATCGAGTTCCGTCCAGCGTACCTTGGTCGATGCGGTCAGATATTGAAATGCGCCGTTGATATAGTCCGATGCGACATAGTCAGGCGTTTCGAAGTCGGCGCCGATATTCGTGACAAACACTTTCAGCGCTTTGCGGTTTTCGCCGATGGCGTCGGCAACGCCACGCAACAGATACGTTGGATACAGAGAAGAATGCTGCGTCCCCGGTGCGTAGACGATGATATCGGCATCACGCAGCACATTCTGGACTTGCTGACTGGCCGTACCCGGTCGATGCCGCGACGCGAGGTAACGAGACTGCTCGGCATCGTTCAACAGATCAAGCGATCCGCTGAGCAACGGCGCATCGAGCATCACCAGCTTGCGAATGCGCGTGCTCGAGCGTTGCTCGACAATATCCGCCTCTGAATAGAGGATGCCACCATCCTCTCTCAGCGCAGCAAGGTGCTTGTTGTCTACGCCGGCAACCAGCACCCGCCCCTCGACCTCGAACAACTGGTTGATATATTCGACTGCGCGTTCCAGATCACGTTCGAAGTACAGAAATGCACCGCCGTAGACGCAGTTCATCAACGAACAGTCTGAAAAATCAAACGGCGACCCGATGATTTTTTCACTGATGCGAAGGTGGTCAAGGAAACACCTGACAAACACCCGCAATGCCGCTGTCGCCGGCCCTGGATCGAGCGCTGGATCTACAATGGGACTGACACAGCCGCCGTCAGCAAAACGCTGCAGCTGTTCGATCACGGCGTCATGCGGGCTGGAAACCGGATACCGGTAGGAAAACAGCGCCCGCCAGTGCTTGCCGTTGTCTGAATCAGGAAGGAGCAGCTCCTGCACCTTCCGAATATCGGAGGGGCCGAGCATACTGAAATGACGACGCACTTCACCGGTTGACTTGCCGTCATCATACGCATTGATGACCGACGTCAGATGAATGTTCCGACGCTTTTGCAGGGCAGGCAGCAACGCCCCTGCACCACGCCCACCATTGATGACAACCACACTGATCATCGACGCTGCCCCTCAACTTCCATCATCGTTGCAATGTCGCTCCAGACGCTCCGGGTGATGCGGACATGATCGAGACCTGCCGCCCTCGCTGCCGCCAAGCCTGCCTCCGAGTCTTCGAAAACGATGCAACGCTCGGGCGTCACTCTGGCGTTCTGCATGGCAGTCAGAAACCCCTCCGGATCAGGCTTGCCATTGACAACATCGTCTCTGGTGAGACAGATGTGGAAGACTGGCGCTTCTTGCAGCGACCGCAACGCGACGTCGAGCGTTCCACGCGACGCGCTGGTGACAAGACTCAGAATCTTGCCCGACTGCTCGGCCCAGCGAAAGAAATCAACCACACCATCAAGCCAGCCAACGGCAGTCGGCAGCAGTTCGCGCGCAATCGCCTGCTTCTGAACGACCAGGCGTTCGACGTCTGCTGGTCGCAACACGATTGAAGCAGCATCGAGCAACCGCTTCACTGCTGCATCCGTTGCCAGCCCGGCAACGTCACGATAATCAAACTGAATATCGAATTCTGAAAACACCCGCCGATACGCCTCGGCGTGCGCCGCTGTGGTGTCTGCCAGCGTTCCGTCAAAATCGAGGATGAAGTGCTGTTTCTGCGCCAGCAACGTCCTGCTCGGTAAGACCAACCTCCCGCGACTAGTCACGTTGACGGGCAAGCCGTTGCGCGTGGTCGGCAATCACCAGAAACTGCGCATGCCAGCGCTGCGGATCATGATCGCGACGAATCTTGTTCCACGCGGCGAAGCCCATTGTCTCGACAAGATCGGGGGCATCCAGAAACCGGCGCAGACAGTCGATCAGCGAAGCGAGGTCGTC
>LFIK01002411.1_pt1 | contig 15113 bp, 13 predicted proteins | sample 643401 | NCBI WGS metagenome assembly LFIK01 (sample SAMN03777447, study PRJNA286221) | soda lake metagenome | biome: soda lake; feature: Kulunda steppe; material: water; isolation source: sample T5-Br brine of Lake Tanatar-5 | place: Russia: Kulunda steppe | collected 2010-07 | reverse complement strand
CGTTGTTCCAGCACTTGACTTTTTAAGTGAACAGACTTTGTGTTGGGCGCGGGAGACTCGTACGTGTACAGAGGAAAGCGCGCGTACGCGCATTGTTGTTGCAATGCAAGATATTCTCATGTATATGAAATGCGTTCCGGCGGTGTATTCTCAAGTGGACATTATGAAAATGACGTTTGGAGACGCCGTACAGGACAAGGCGTTGTGTGACACAATCCAGGGTCTCCAAATGGTGTCATCAATCTGCAACGCTCTAAGCTAGTTAACCCAGCAATTGTCGAACATGATTTTCAACTTTTAAATGTCATGCATGATAAAGCAGCATGAAGCAATGCTCAATGACCGCTTCGATCTGTTCCTCACGGACATGCGAAAAGTAAGATTTATCATGCGGTTGCACGATTCAGTGTCCCATGTTGCGTAAACTAATTAAATCCGTAGCAGCTGATACTGAAGCCGGGGTTTGCGACACGCGGGAGAAGCTTCACGAGCCTTCACAGTCTTGCAGTATGCAGTCTCTATAATCCTCTTTTTCCTGGCATTGCTTGTCCTTGGGTAGGAATCATTTACAGTCGCGTTAATATGGGAAACACATGCCGCAAGTACCTACTGAATGCTGCAACCCGGTGGAACAGGATCGTTGTGCGCTCAGTATATGTTCCCATTGCTAGATTGACTGCCGCAGTTTGACCCTTTAGGGCAAGCTCCCACTTCCAGCATAGGTAAATCCCTTGCATTGCCAGGATTGTGGCGCCCAGCGTGCATTCTGATGTTTGGCGGAGGGATCCCCCATTCAAATGTTAACGTCTCGGGAGCTATCGAACTTCCATCTACTGCCTCATATTTAATTGATGGATCATTTGCTATTTCCTCGAACCTTTTTGTCTCCTTCATAAGCTTGTTATAATCAAGTGCTTTGTTTTGTAACGTATTCCACTCATCGGATATACATACGGGGTTACTTATTGTTTCGCATCTTTCCCTGCAAAATGGATTAACTTTGTCGCCTTCCTGTTGACACATGAAAGAATTTTTTAGCGAAACACGGCTTCGCCGTGGAGTATGATTGTCAGCCTTGACATTCTCAATCATTCTCCTCAAATAGTTGGCGGTCATGCCCGACAAGTAACAAATGCTTTGACCCCCACTAGAGTGGCAAACAAAATTCGGAGAATCGCTATTGTCTTGTACTGCAGCCCTTTGTGGTGATGATTCATATACAGGAGCAAGTACCGGTGTTGATGCTGGTGCTGGCGATGGCGGCGCGGGAGAGGGTGGCGCTCGGCACCCGTCGCACAACATTGACGATGTTCCTTTCACTTCGGAGCATGACACACATGTGTAACTCATCGTTTTGTTTTCGTAAACCGACGATACTAGGTTGAGTTGAATACAAAATCATATATTTAGCATTCGTCAGCTCACTTGTTCATGACCGGCCATGTCGCAGGTCTATCCCTTGGTATACAAAAAGCAATTGAAAACGATCACGTGATGGTTTGTCTTTTTACAATGCAAGCGTACCAAACGTCTTGTGCATTGTATGGAGTTACTGCTTTACAGATACGCAAAACGCAACAAGGTCACTGTGCAAAACCAGTGGTATGGACAGTGTTCGTGTAAAATGGGATGATGTGTTTGTTACAGAATAATATGTCTACGTGTATGTTATGTCTACGGACTCGTAGCATGTACAATGCGAAAAATCTACAGCCCGTACACAAGCGCCGCCATTGCCGAAACTGCGCATACAAAGCCTGTCATAGCAGTGCCACGACGAATCTGAGACTTTTGCAGTTGTTTTTGTTTACAGACCACATGTTTTAAACAGTTTACGTTCTTGTGATTCTTGCGAATCTTTGCCGAGTTGCGCACAATAAGTTTCTCGTTTACGTCCACGCGATTGTCGACGGATTCAATGTTTGCGGCATTGTCGCGCGTGGCGTCTTCATTTGCCTTGGTCTGAACCGCAAGCAAAGCAACGTTGGAATTTGTCTCCAATATTGCTTTGTCGGCCACTTCTACCTGTTGCTCGACGTTTGCAATGGTTGTAAACGCTTCAACAATGGACGTTTCATTGTTGGTCACGCGGTCTTGGGTGTCGCCCAATTCTTTCCGCGTTTCCTGGAGACCTTTGCAGGTCGATTCGGCCAGACCGTTGACGGTCTTGATTCCGGGGACAAACTCGGTGAGACCGGAAGATGCCCAATTGCTCGCCAACACGGCATTCATACCGCGCGATGGATGGAAGGCGTCAATCAACCAGTTTGTTGCGTTGTACATGGGAGTGAGCGACGAGTCCTTGGTAACGGAGTTGGAAGTCAGCAGTGACGTGTAGAAGTACAAAGACAAAATAGCAGCGATATCCTGAGTCTCCGAAAAGTCGGTCTCACGCAACTGCATTGGAATTTGTCCGTTCGTCTCTGGCAAACTGCCTAAAACAATATCGGGCATGTCCTTTGGCAAAGTGTAAAATACGAGGGTGGTCAACCATGCAGCATATAAAGAGTACTGCAGTGTGCTGAAACCACTCAAGCCTGCAAAGGGAAATAGTGTAGGACCGTACTTTGTCAAGTACTCGATGTACCTTGATTTCCACGTTTGGCGCTCGTTTTCATCGAAAACATTCAGGAGCACACCTTCTTTTACCGTTTCGGGCAAGAAAAACACGACGGGTGACTGGGTTAAAAATGTGATAATGGCATCTGCGATGCTCTCGTATTCGGTTGGTGTGGTGGGCAGGGTGAAGACATCTTGCTGAAAAATGGAGGGATCGCTTTTAGTGCGCACGGTTGCAAGAGCGTAATGACCAATTCCAGACCATGCAAACAAGGGGAACTGTCGGCTTGATGTTGTAAACACCGTTGTCACGCCATCTTCTCCGTCCTCTGTACGTGTAAAAGCGTAAATAGTGTCTCTGCTGTCAGGGCTCGAGGGGTCGCGTAACATACACAGGAGCTGAGTAACAAGCATGCGTTGCAGAGCAAGATTTCCGTACTCTAAGCATTGACCAGGCAACACGCTCGTGTTTTGGTCGAGACGATCGTACTTGGGTGAAAATTCGTATCCCTGGCACTCCGATGTTGTGGATTCTTTCTGATTCTCACTTTTGACATTGCTATTGAATGCGCTACGAGATGCAAGATTAGAGACGATGTCGTGCGAAGCAATCTGGCATTTACGTTCACTACCTTTGGACAATCGGCTGTTTGATTGTGCTTGAGAATCATCTGGCAACACTTTGGGGATAGCACCAGGCTTCCCCACTTCAGCGTGCAAAAGCAAACGCCACTTACCACCCTCGTCGTTCCACTGATAAACAATCACTTCGTTCGCCATGACTTGATTAATTGGCCTGTTCTCACTCAGTTCAACAGACTCGTAAATGGATACGACACCACTTTCTGCATTTCTACCTGACTGACTAAAAGCGTAAATTGCAAAAAGCTTGGATTCACCATCAGCGGGCTTCCTGTTTATTTCCAAAGACACATCCAGCTCCGGGACAACTTCAACGTCTGAAGAACTGCTAACATCCACATAGAATGCCTTACCCTGGCGAAGCAAACGGTCGGGTTTTCTGCTGTCTGTGACGGCGGACAGGTATGAGACATCGGCAAACTCAAACGCACCGAGGACCGAGGAAATTGTAAATGCGTCAGGCGAATTCACAAGCAGTTGAGGCGTGTAGTATGTTTTCATGATGTTTGAACGAACAAACCGGGGTTACTGTATGATGAACGAAATTGAACGGCGGTCATCTGAGATGTAGACTCCGTGAAACAAAGTTTTTTTTTTCAAAGCAGGCAAACACCACAGTTGGACGCAAACATTCCTACAACTTTGTGCTAGTCTTTTGCGCATCGCCCTTTTCCTTGGATTGCTTTCGCCGCGCGATGTATGCATCCAATGTATCTCCCCTTACCCTTAGTGGCACCTCCGTGCTTTCTGGTTTTAATTCGCCTTTTAGCTGGGCAAGGCGAAGTGGTACGTATCGCTTCATAAACCAGTGTTCCAGTTTTGGAAAAAGCACTTGGGTGCAGTACACCTCGTCGTAATAAAATCTTCGAATCCACATTTTGCGGTGTTCCGAGTGCGGTTCCACAACATACACCACAAAGTCACACCACTTTCTTTTCCCAAAATGCATCAGGCCCTGTATCTGGTCAAAATACTGAGCAGGGATACCGGTGTTTTGATAGCGGGAATCTTCGACGTAAAATTCCCTTTTTGACGAGGGACATTTAATTTCCAGACACCCGTCTTCGCCGCATTCTTCAACCAGTCCGTCCGGGCTACATCCAATATACCAAAGGTCTCGTCGTAGCATAATACCGCATTCCCAGCATTTAAAAGGGACACGAGTGACCCCTGTTTCCGAATCGTGCCATGCACTTGCCGCATCGGATTCTTGATCAGCCATCACACCGCAGAGACGGGCAAGGGCATGAGCATCCTTGGGCGGCGAATTAAAGTGTATGGATTCCGGTGCGTCGGCAATTGGCTGACCCGGCATGTCAGAGTACCAAGACACTTTGTCCAGCGTGTCCAGCACGGGAAGAAACCCAACGTCGCCTGCTGACGTCTCGTGTTTCATCGCACAAGGCAGCGCGCAATCTGTATGTGAACACGTTCCGTCTTTTTGTATAATGTTTGCCAGACGCAAAAGCTTCCATAGAATATATGCCTCACGCGCTTCGTCTTCATAAAAAGAACCGTGTTCTGTGTGACGTGACTTTACAAAAGATCCCCAAAGCTGTCGTCGCAAAAGTTGTGTGGGTGTGCAATACGGACTGTGACCAGCGGCCGCGCCAAAGCAGCTACCTGTAATACGATCGCGACGATATTCAAACCAATCTTCACTTTTTTGCTCAGATTCATACGCGTGTCGTATTTGGGCTCGAGATGGAGTCATGTGCTGTTTCATCTCCTCAAGCGTTCGAAACGTAACATCACTGCGGCGTTTCTCCACGGCCTTCCTCATCGCTTTTTCCCGTGTCGGATACAGCGTGAATGGCAACGGTGGAATACGATTTCTTTTTTCTAGCGGTACGGAGGATATAGAACGCTCAAAAACCGAGGCTTCGTCGTAGTTAGAACGACCCGTTTTGCCAGACGACTGCATGGAAGCGAATATAGCTTGTACGCTGGCATTTGTGAGCGTGCTTTCCAGCGAAGACTCTGCCATAAGAACCGACTTTCTGTATTTTGGCTGTGTATAAAATGCAACGTTGGCTTGACCAACGTCATGTGTACGGCAGCCGTGTAGGCGAGTAAGCAAACCTAGCAACCTTGTAGTATGAAGCAGTTATGTGGTGTTTGAAGTATGAATTGCCTTGTACAGATTTGGTTTGATACAATAGTTCGATGAACACGTCGTGTTGCAACCGTTTCGTTTGTACAATTTAACCCACGTTTTCTAACATTGTTTACAAAGGATGCAAAAGCTATTGAGCAACACTTTTTAGAAATTCTTGACGCTCGTCGTCTTCAGCTAAACCATGGGACAGGGACTTTGCAAGCTGACTGAGATCAACAACACCTTGATTGGTCCACGTTGAAGGGTCTGACAACACAGAAGGTGGTGGTACCCATCCTCGGTATTCGCATATCCAACAAAACAGATTTTCTTGTCTCCGAAGCTTATCTTCACCCCGTAGAAGCGGCAACATGGGGAACAGTTCGACAAGCCCAAGCATTTGACAGATTTTGAATAACGTAAATGGGTAACTCAAAAAATTGTGTCTATCTCTACGCGGCGCTTTTTCAAACGGTTCTTGCATTTGCTCAAAGATAAGGCGAGCAAGGGTTTCATGTGCTGGTGACATCTGTATAGGTGGCTTGCCACTTAGCAACGACGTGATCTGCACAATATGTTTATAACATCGCAGGAGCTGTAAATGATCTCGCACAATGTGCCGGACCATGGCGTACGTAATGTTGTCCCGCGAGACAGGACCAAAGACTTCATACATCTTACTCATAATTCGGTTGATGTGGGCCGGTAGTATACTTGACTTTTCTTTGCCTTGAAGTTCGTTGAGAGCATCATTGAAATGATTAATGCGCTTGTATTGGAACATGTTGAATTCCACACTGTCCTCCCCAAATGCCATACTTGCAGCCGTGTTGTCCAGGTACGTTTTGGTCCAATGACAGCGTGGGCATACAAGAACCTGCTCTCCAATGCCTTTGACCATAGGAACCTTACACAGTGAGCAATGGTCCGGGAGAATAATATCCACGGAGGGCTTTTCCACACCCAGCGTCACCAGCATTTCCGAGACCACGCCTCGAGCAAGGTCGGGAGTTCCGTAGTGTATGGAACGAGTACGACCTGGAGTATTTGTCATGGATGGAGTAAACGGCGACCCGAGTGCTTTATCGGGCGTTGAATTAGACGACAAATACGCTGTATTTTCAGCTTGTTTTTCCATGTGTATCATGTCTGCATGCGTTCCCAGACTCACTCGATTTTGATGGAGACCCGTTCCAGTATCGGACCAACATGCCGCTGCTGCCTCTGAAAGACTTGGTGCATACACTCCAACATTTTGGGACTCTTCGCGTTGGTCTGGATTCGAGTCATGTGGGCATTGCGACACGTTTACATTGACTGGGGCATGAACGAGCGCCTCTCGTTGTTTGCGCTCTTCTACTGTGACAGCAGGTCGTGTTTCCTTCGAGCAGTCAGCGTCAAGCAGCCGAAAGCCGGTGCCCACTGTTGGTAGAGCATGCTTTTGCTTTGCTGCGCCCCGGAGTAAATCCTCTTCTTCCACCCGCGCGGCATGGGCGACAACATACCGTCGCACCGTTTGCTCAAATTCGTCCATATGAATACCACTCTCAATGCGCTCACGTGCGTGTACAAGACGCTCGAGCTGCATTTCAAGGTGTACGCGATTTGCAAGCAACCCGTTTTTCATTTGAGCTAGCCGTTTGCGTACCACATCTTCGGCAACACGCAACACGACCGCATAGTGTTCAAATTCACGAACACGTTTTCGCTGTCGACGTATGCACTCCTGCATCCCGAGCTCCGCGCGCGGATGCATTGCATGTAAATCTATCGTTGCAGGCACATTTGCAAATATTTGTGCATATTTTTCTACAACGCGCTCCCCTGGCTCATGCTCGGTCATGGATAGTTTTAGAAGCAATGACGGTGCACGAGCAAAGGCGTACACACAACGGACTAGGACGCATTACGCGGCATAGGCAGCGCGTACTCCTGCATTCATTTTATAATGCAAATCGCACATATGTGAATACAGACAATGTTATACCGTCGTTTACTTACTCCTCCGCATGGAAACTAACGCGAACCGCGCGACAGGAGGCCATAGCATTGCCGCTGCTCTTTCACACAGTATATCTCAAGTAACTGATGACTTACGTCGTGCAACTGTCGCAAACACGGAGGCTGCAACGAACGTGTTTGCGGACACAGGCAACGCAACGGACGCGTATCTACAGGTAAGCGGTACGGACGCAATGCCCGTAGAGGCACCCAGAATGGATGATTTAAAACACATTGGGGTAAGCGTGGACAATGTAGAAAACTACTATGATCCGACATCTTATCCACGTGAAGCAGCAATTGCTCCGTCGTTTGCAGTCACCAAAAAGCCTGCCCTTACATGGTCACATTGGGCTGCAATCGCCCTTGGTGCCACGCTTTTTATTGTTTTAATCATTGTCATTGTTATTGTCGTCCGACGCGCGACACGGAAACAGAAAAAGTCTACAGATAAAACCAAGCCTGAGAATGCAAAGGATCTCGTTCCAGTTCAAAAAAGCCCTGGTGTGCTAAATCCGAGTGCACTTTCAGTAACGCCACGCCTGCACGAGGCGGCACCCGCAATGCTTTCCCATGTAGGTGCTTCCAAAGGCCCAGTGGTACCGACCTTTCATGTAGCCCGTAATAAGCAAACGTCGAATCATCGTACTTCAAAAGCGAGAGCTCAGGCAAGCTCCGCCAAACCGTTGATGACAAGTGACAGTATTGAGGTTCCGATGTCACCCGGTAGCAACACAAAGAATGAGACATCAGGCGACCAACCAATAGCACTGGGAGGCGCTTTCAAAAACTCTGAGCTGCACCAAAGCGAAAACGAGGGCTCACTAATGAATCGTCAGGTGAAAGAAAGTCCTAGCGGTGGTTTACGTACGCTAGCACAAACCTGACGCAACACCAAAACATAACGATCACTGTCTCAATACAGATGCAACAAGTACGTGAACAATAACAGATTATCTCAGCAAATCAAAAAGGTATTTTACTGCGCGCAAAACAACATACAAAGTCATGTATAAATGTTACATTTATTACGCGTTGTCTGTATAAATGAGTTCAAAGGCTTCTTCAAGGGATTTTACAATGGTTCCAGTCACGGTGCTCATGTGATTTTTTGTAAACTCCAGGAATGGCTGCAAGACCGGCGGTAGAACAATGTAACGATTCGCAAGGCAACCGTGCTGCTCGGTTTCACTTAAACGGACAAGGTCCAGCAAATCCATGGAACGCTCCCAAGACGGCAAATACGCTTTGGATAGATCAACGACCTTTGTTACAGGTCCAGGGGGGAGGCCCATCAATTCTTCGGGCAAACCTTGGGCCATTTCTGCTGCCCTGCTATCTACAACAAACCCTGACAAAGGAGAGGAATTGTTTGAACCGTATTTAGCGACGTGCATGACCTGGCACATGGATCGACGCGCGTCCTGTATATCGTCTAACGATGGATTTTGTTTGTAAGGAAGAGGGTGTACGGAAGCGATAATTAATGGCCAGTCCGTTACATCATATTTTAAAAACCTTCCACCCACTATTTTAGGAGGAGTTGTTGCCATTATGTTACACCTGCTGTGGTTGATTGAATTGCACATGAGTCCGCATAAGTGATTACGTTCGTTATCGAACGGATAGGTGCTGCGTAATCTTTTGCGAAGAGATGCTAAAGCACATGATTTGTGGAGCACACATCTGCACAGAAGACATGGAGATGGGAGCGACGATAAACACGATTTTTAGGAACGAGGTCTGTTGCAGCCTCACGTAATTCGATGTTCGACCAGACGAAACCAGTTCTACAAGGCAACGTACACCAGAAGTATTTGGTTCCCATGGCGGAGCATCACACAAGTGAGCACACCCAAACAAAGGGGTCTATTGTATTTTGCAAGAGAGTAGAAGAAGCGTTTTTCTACCTATTTTTTGCATTTGCCATTCTTGCAGGCGTCAATTGGGGTTTGTACGGCTTTGCACAAGTCGATCTTGTCCAAGTCATCACCAACCGTAACAAGGTAGCGTCACGGGTGATCTATGCCATTATAGGTGTTTTTACTCTTGTGCTCTTGGGATTAACGGTAGCGTATGCTGTGCGCAGCAAGTGCAGTAAGCGTAACGACGACGAGAAATAATGTATAGGAGTATACCTTTACGGCGTTTTGTATGATCTGTTGTTTTTTTTTTTGTTTCTTGGGGACCTGTCGACACACATTGGTTTTGCAAAACATGCAGTTCTACCGCAAAACGCTGCGGACACGAGTATATAGCACCAGAGACCGTAAAAACCCACGGAGACACAGATAACTGAGGGGCATAAGCAAAATGTTTATCCTGAACTACTACACACATGAAACCGTTCATATGCAGATGTATTGTAAATCACCTATCGAACACCCTCCAGCACATGTGCAATGCTTTGCATTGTGACTTCAGTTGCAGCATCAACTTCCGCCACGCAGGAATTGACGATGCATGACTGCAAAATGTGCACAGCCTGTTGAATCAAGTGCGACACCTCGTCAAGTGTCGGTAATCCGTTGTGCAATGTAGGCAAGTCCTGTGTACGAATCTGCAGCCGTTGCAAACTTGAATGTACATACTGGTCGTCGATAGACTGCATGCAGTACTCAAATGCAACACGGGTTTCTTCTCTTAAGGCATACTCCTGTGGAGTTTCTATTTTTTCGTGACACAGGGCACCTTGTAAGGGTACATATGGCCATTTGTTATACATGTCGACACTGTCCATCATCATCTGCGATCCGCGTTTTATTAAACGCTCTCTGTCTTGAACAGATTTCTTGATGTCTTGAACTGCACCTTCTGTGCACTTTCCTCGACGCGTTTGCAATACGCATTGCCGCGCCCGTTCAAACGTAAGGTTTCTGCGATGTTTCAAGACAAGTTCTGCTGTTTTCGACAAGCTGATTCGTGACATTTCGACGATAAGGTCCAAATACAGTGGACTGAGACAAGACCGTATAATTCGAGCTTGCACCGCAGCGTCAAGCTTACTCATGGTGGCCACTTGGACCGCGGACGAAAACCACATATCGGTTTCATTTTCAAGGGCGCTTATCGTATCACTGATTTCCATCTCTCTCCGTGTTTTTACCATAGACATGTACAGGTATGGTGCAAACCCATACGGTGGATACCGCAGTGATGGATCGTTGGTGGAACGTGCAACGTAATACATTTTTTTGTGCAGGCGCAAAATTTCTATAGAAGTCAATGCTCTTCTTGTGAAGGGACACAAAGCAATGTGCTTACTGAGTAAGTACTTGGCAAGTACTGTACAGTCAAATCGATATCTTTGTCCCCTTGAGGTGCTGCTGTGTGCCGGTGGGTGAACAAGCACGAATTGGAACGCGGGGTTAATGCGCTCCAATGATACGAAACAAGAGATGTTTGCAAAACGCACACGTCTCCACCATCTTTGTATCGTGCGTATAGAGTGATGGGCACTACGTGTCCAAGTTTTTACACAGACCAAGGATTTCCCACCTGGCCTCCGCTTTCTTCTACAAAAGTCACCGAGCAAGGGTTCCGGAGACACAGGCGCGCGGTTGCGTTTTGCGACGGGCATGTTCAACAGTTTTTGTACACCAAAAAAAAAACAGCAATCAAGACGATAACACAAACGTTTATTGTCTAGCTTGTGTGTACACAAATCATGTACACCGTATGCTTTGTTTAAGCCCTCGCGCCGCGTAGGCGGCCCGTGGATTACACCGCGCGTTTCTGCATGCGCATTAATCTTGTTTGTTCGTCCTGTTTTTTCTTCTTGTTGTGTAACCCAAACCAGACGAAAAAGACAATGAGGCCGATTGCAACGAGGATACTACATATAAACACTATTTTTTGCCACGTTTTCCAGCTTGTAAAAAATTTACCAGAAACCTTACTCTTCATGTCTTCCTGCAAAGACGTGTTGGATTCCGGCTTCTGTTCTTCAACGTGTGTCATGTCACCAACAGCTGCATTTCTTGTTCGCCTTGTGTATGGATCCTGATACTTGCCTTTTTGTCTGACTTGCGGTGGAGCGCGAAAGGCATGTTCAATCTCAAACATGGTCGGCTCTTTCCGGGCAGGTGGTTTACTGGTTTTCACAGGCGCACGCTGTGACTTTGGCACATCCGTGTTTGTAGTCGGATTTGGTTTATCTGTTGTGCTTTTAGGATGCTGGTCCGATGCAACCGGTTTGTCAGTCGAAGCATTGTCGTAACTCGACACAACATTTCCGTCTCGACCACCCACGTTAATTTGTACAAGCGGCTGTGTGTGTTCGCCTCGCCCACGAAAAGAATCGCCATGAAGGCTATCTGTAGTCTTGCTCGGTATCCTGTCTCCGCCAGACAGATGTGTACTTGACAACATTGCAGGACCGTACGAGAATGCTGTACGGGTATCTTTCATCGATCCCGAGTACATGGAAGTTAATAAATTCTCAGGTCGCACAGGCAGAATGTTCAAGGACGTTTTTGCGTCAGGCATACTGATGACATCCTAAATGTGTTATTGTAATGCTCCTGTAATAAATGTTAGTGTGTTTCAGAGTCATTTGTATGAATTCAAAGTGTTAGGTTGCACATGCTTTCTGTCTCATTGTACCACGTCTTGTTTTTTTGGGTCGTGAAGTATCGGTACCTGTATCGTGTCTGTCCATTGTCGATTGATATGGCTGCAACGAGTCCTCACACACGTACGGGGCACTGAATGACGAAACACATTTTTCACCGTAGCATAAGAACCTATGTTCGGTTGGAGCACTCAAAGGGGGTAATTGTGCTGGTGTTGTTGATGCGCATTGTTCAAGAGTATCGGCAGCAACAAAAATTCGCCCAAGTGTTTCAGCAACGTTTTTTCCTTGGCCAAAACTCTCTTTTAATAATCGTATACCAGCTGCGGCCCGTAACAGGAGATCTTTGTCAAAGTCGCGCGGTGATTGCTTTACACGATTTACAACTTTTTCAACGCGCGTCAGCGTTGCCTCGCGTCCTTCGCCATAAACAAGGTGATAAAGACCTACTCCTTTGGGAGATGTATATAATGTTTCCTTTCTGGTTTCGTACACACGATCTCCTGCTCGAATGTTTGACAACACCTCCAATGCTTCATTGATTTTTCCGACACAACTTGTGTACGCGCACATGATTCTTTCAATGCTTCAAGCAATCTCAATTTCTCTTCTGTTGCTCTATGGAAGTCACTTTTATATTCATGTCTTAAAAGTACCGTACATCTACTACGTGCTCTAGTCCGCAACGCTTGTTTAAGGCTCGCATTTATTAGCAATATCTACAAGCTGCATTAGCTGCATTTTATACACGGTGTTATGCTCCAGAGAGCATAGCCGACAGGGCGCTGCGCGCCCATCGCTATACATATGAAATTAGTTTATCATGAGGGTTTGATGCCGCTTTTACGGCAAGGTAGTGCTTAATTTTCTTTACTTTATCAATGGTCGCGTGTGGTAATAGCTTGTCCAAGCGACTCTCTAATATTTGTTCTGCGACAATGTAAGGAAGGGTCTCACAATCAAACACAAGGGTCTTGAGATTGCAAATCGGTTGATAGTGCTTTCCATGTAAATGTAATATGGCAAAGAGTGGGTTGCTTGGTAAAGTATTATGTGCGAGGTCATCATCAACTTGATGAAGCAAGTGACCGTTGTCGTCGATTATCAAAAGCGTCACTCCAGTTATTCTCTGAATCAGGGCCACACAGACTTGCTCGCCCCAAAACGTGTTTTTCGCCATTTCCTCAAACAAAACTCGGCGTTCTTTTGCCGTTAGATCATCCGGGTCTGAGCAATTGAGCACCGGCAAAACATGTGAATATTCGCCAAGTAAAACAGTGTCTTTTTCTTCAACGGCGGAACGTGCAATTTGTATCCACTGGGAGCATGCGCTGTTCATTAACGCGCATTCTTTGTCTAGCACTTTCGAAACAACATGGTAGCGAAGGGCTTGTGGTGTAATACTTGCACACGTCTCCTTTATGCAATGAGCGTCCAACACCCTGTTGATGATCTGCTGATGTTCAGCAGACGCGTGGTTTAGGGCTAGAGTGACCGACGCGAACAAGCAATTACCATCCGGACTAATGGCAATAGATTTCAACAACCCTTTGTATAATGCTTTAAGCAGTGCAGAAGGTGTACGCCGAACCATGAAAAAGCTTGTGAAAGGACTGGGGCAGGATCACCGCGTTAAACATGAACAACGCGAAAGTCCAGGTCAGCGATACAACCGCATGTTCGCACTCTTGTGTTCGTTCCCGTTTGGATGCATTGCTCGGAATTAAAAGACAACGAAAGTCAAGTTTGCCTTGATGGATTGGAAAAGAAAGCCGTCACGTAGTCGACTGCGCGAACTGTATCATGGATACACGCTCGTGATGCAAGACCCTGGCTTTTCACGTGTCTTTTGGTTTGCACTTTTTTGCATGTGTGCCGCTCAATGCATGCAGTTGCCAAATGCCCAAGTCATACGTGTTGCAAGCGTTATGGCTATGGCTATGGAAGCAGTAAATACGTGTATAGAACGCGTATGCGACAGAATAACGACCAAGTTTGATTCTGATATACGAGCCGCGAAACATATGGCATCCTTTGCATGTTTTCTATGCACTGGCTATCTTATTACCCTCTTCACATGGTCTGTTTTAACGTCTATACGCTTTGTCGGTCCACTCTTTGTTGATACTGCTTATCTTATTTAGGTCCACGCAGGCGATCAGACGACTGCTCTTCAGTTTCGGAGTCTGCAATAAGTTACCTAACGACGCTTTGTAAAGGCTATGTTTGTTGCTCTGTTGACCGGTCTAAGTCAAGCAGGTACCGTGCCTTCCTATGGGCGCCTTGTTGTCTTAAATGGGTCGAGTACAATACAAACACTAGATTTGACATTGACGGACATATTATCAGGATGCACGCCGTCCGCATTTTGCAAGATTATGACACGCGCTTGGAACAGGTCGTGTACGGCACGCGGTCTTCGATGCCAGTGACAATACCCCCTGATCTTTGTGGACTCGTGTATTCCAAAACATTTTTCGATGAACTCGGGCGTTTGTCGGACAAATCCGTAAGCTCGCTCTTGTACCGCTACAGAGCGTCGTCTGGTGTCCATTGTATAATAGAGTACATGTGTGAAGATGTCGCTGCACGGAGAAGAGGTCCGTCACATCCAACATCATCACCGTCGAGCTCAGCGCAAAAGGCTACAGCTATGGCAAACACGTATTTTCGAGGATATTTGCGTTTATTGGGAGCTACGTCCTTTGCGACCGCGTTTGAAAAAGAGCATGGGCGGCACGCGACTTTGGAGTTGTGCAAAGACCTCATTCAGAAAACCGAGCGCGAGATCGACCCGCGCAAGCGGAATGTTTGTACGGAACCCTCTTTTTCATCAGAAGAATACGTTTGCGTACCTGGTTGGAATGTACAACAAAACACCATGTTTGAAAATACTGGTACAGGACCGTTTTGTGCCTCTGACACGGCCTCGTTAGACACAGAGAATCATAAGGAACAGTGTGGAAAAGATGGTGTCGAATCGATGTGTCGTCATCCTTCACCGTTTTATGTATGTATTGCGAACGAAAGCGAAAAACAGAATATAAGAGCTCGATTTTTACACGATTATAAGGCCATGAAAAAGTATCGTATGGACCAGAAAAATGATATACAACAAGAATACAGTGCTTTGAAAAAGGCCACGGCGACAGCAGAAAGGCTATTGATGCTTCCTTTATGTTTACAGCCGGTGACGCTTTCGAAAACACAAATGTTTTTGGCTTCTACTGGACCGACCGG
>LFIK01002410.1_pt1 | contig 15128 bp, 16 predicted proteins | sample 643401 | NCBI WGS metagenome assembly LFIK01 (sample SAMN03777447, study PRJNA286221) | soda lake metagenome | biome: soda lake; feature: Kulunda steppe; material: water; isolation source: sample T5-Br brine of Lake Tanatar-5 | place: Russia: Kulunda steppe | collected 2010-07 | reverse complement strand
CGGTGCGCAAGGGTGGGTGGGTGGGAGCGCCGGTCGGGGCGGGCGCGGGCAGGGTTTTACGGATTGGCGATCTTGCGCAGCGCACCGGCAAAGGTGATGCCGTGATCGAAAACACCATTGCGCAGGAATTCGATCGCCTCGGCAATCACCATCGGATTGTACATCATGAAGGTATGCGTGACCGGCAGTACGATATGATCGGTCATGCCGTCGAGCTTGGTGCTTTCGACCGACACCACCCCATCATCATCGCCGTCGATCAGCGCCGACGTCAGCGGGTTGATCGACACATCGCCCGCGATAATCCCCAGATCGTAATCGGGAAACGCCGGAAGGCTGGTCGGCGTCGATCCGCGCGCAGTGCCCAGTTCCAATCCGGCAGGACCATTGAACCAGTAAAACGCCTCGATATCCGAGAACGCATCAACCAATTCGGACCCGTGATTGGGCGGCGCCATCATCACCACGCGGCCCATCTCTTCGGGGCGATTTCGGTCCAGCCAGCCACGCGCAAGAATCCCACCCATGGAGTGCGTGACGAAATTCACGCGGCTCCTCGCCTCACATTGCGCGACTGCCTCGCCCACATGGTCCATCAGTTCGGCGATCGGGGCCGCGCGGGACGGGTAGCGGTGATTGACCACCTGATAGCCGTGCCGACTCAGCACCTCTTCCATCAACGCCATGGAATTGTCGGTTCGCGCCAGCCCGTGCAGCAACACGACGCAATCGGCGGCGGCTGGTGCCGGGGTCAGGAGAAGGGCTGTCAGAAGCGCACGCATGTCGCATATATATGCAGACAGGCGACCCATGCCAGAGGGAACGACATCATGAGAGCACCGAGACTGGCCGTGCGCGCGATCCTGCGCCATCAGGGGCGGCTTCTGCTCGTGAATGCCTGGCCAGACGGGCAGAGCGACCTGTGGTGCGCGCCGGGGGGCGGGGTCGAGGCCGGGCAGTCGCTGCCCGACAATCTGCGCCGCGAAGTCCGCGAGGAATGCGGGCTCGAGATCGCGGTCGGTATTCCCTGCCTGGTCAACGAATTCCACGACCCAGACAACGATTTTCACCAGGTTGACATCTATTTTCATGCCGAGATCACGGGGGGCACGCTGGATGCGAGCTGGCGCGACCCGGCGGGCGTGGTGACGCGCCGACGTCTGGTCACCGCGGCCGAATTGCGCGCATTGCGCTACAAACCAGACACTCTGCCCGAGCTGGCCTTCGGCGCATCGGGCATCGCAAATGGTGCGCTCTACGACCCGCTGGAGCCGATTATCCGCTAACCCTGCTCGGCGAGGAATTTCTCTGCGTCCAGCGCTGCCATGCAGCCCATCCCCGCGCTGGTGACGGCCTGTCGGTAAACATGGTCGGTCAGATCGCCCGCCGCGAACACGCCGGGAACAGAGGTGCGCGTTGTGCCGGGCTCGACCCAGACATAGCCGCCCTCTTGCATCCGTAGCTGGTCGCGGACCAACTCGCTCGCCGGGCTGTGGCCGATGGCGACGAACACCCCGGCGCAGGCCAGATCCTGCGTCTCGCCCGTCGCGACATGGCGCAGCCGTGCACCGCCCACCCCGGGGCCGTCGCCCTCGCCCAGTACTTCCTCGAGCGTATGGTCCCAGATGACCGCGATCTTGGGGTTGTTGAACAACCGATGCTGCAGGATCTTCTCGGCGCGCAGGCTGTCGCGGCGATGAACCAGTGTCACCTTGCTGGCGAAATTGGTCAGGAACAGCGCCTCCTCAACCGCGGTGTTGCCGCCGCCGATCACCACCACCTCGCGCCCGCGATAGAAGAACCCGTCGCAGGTCGCGCAGGCCGAAACCCCCATGCCCATGAATTTCTCTTCCGATGGCAGGCCCAGCCAGCGCGCCTGCGCGCCCGTGGCCAGTACGACCGCATCGCCCGTGTAGACCGTGCCGCCATCGCCCTGCGCGCGGAACGGGCGCTGCGAAAGATCGAGGCTCGCGATGTGGTCGGTCACGATCTCGGACCCCATTTCGCGGGCATGGGCTTCCATGCGCTGCATCAGCTCGGGGCCCATGACCATCGTGTCGCCGGGCCAGTTCTCGACCTCGGTTGTGATGGTCAACTGGCCGCCGGGCTGCATGCCCTGCACAAGGATCGGCGCCAGCATTGCCCGTGCGCCATACACCGCCGCAGTGTAGCCCGCCGGGCCCGAGCCGATGATCAGAAGCCGCGTGTGGCGCGTGTCGGTCATGTGGGGTCCTTTCCTGCCAGAGCCTGCATGGCGCCTTGCGACCTAAGCCACGGCAGATGCCGACACAAGCCCCGGCGGCACCTGCTCGGGCACCACGGGCGGCAATGCCGACAAAATCTTGCGCAGTGTTGAAATATTATTGCGCCAGACCGGGCCGCGGCATACAAACCCGAAAACAAGACAGGGAAAGCAGATGACGAGCGGAAAGCTGGACCCAATTGACCGCCGGATTCTGGCCGAGTTGCAATCCGACGGGCGAATGACGAATGTCGAACTGGCAAAGCGGGTCGGCATCTCGGCCCCGCCCTGCCTGCGCCGGGTGCGCGTGCTTGAAGAGCAGGGCTTCATCCGCGGCTATCATGCCGATGTGAACGCCCGCGAACTGGGCTTCGAGGTGCAGGTGTTTGCCATGGTCGGGCTGAACAGCCAGGCCGAGGCCGATCTGGCGCGCTTCGAGCAGCGCTGTCGTGACTGGCCACTTGTGCGCGAGTGCCACATGCTCAATGGCGAGATCGACTTCATTCTGAAATGCGTGGCGCCGGACCTGTCGACCTTCCAGCGCTTCCTGACCGAGGAATTGCTCGCCGCCGATAACGTGATCACGGTCAAGACCTCGCTGGTGATCCGCCGCGCTAAAAACGAGCCCGGCGTGCCCTTCGACGTGCTCGAGGCGCGCGCAGCCGACGCGGTCTGAGGCGCCCCTCTAGCGAACGATCTCTTCGCTGCGAACGAACATGTTGTTCCAGGCGCGGTCGATCAGTTCGGGCGACATGTGTCGCGGCTTGCCTTCGAACTCGCAGATGTTGATCATCTGGTCGATCAGGAAGATCGGCTGGTAGTTGGAATACACATTGTCGATGGTGGGATACTTGTTGCGGATCAGGTGGATGACCGTCTCTTCATCCAGTGGCATCTTGCGCTTTTGGGCGACCATGGCGAAGATCTTCAGGAAATCGGCCTGGTTCGGACCGTCGATCTTGATCTTGTAGAAGATACGGCGCAGCGCGGCCTGGTCGAAGATCTCGTTGGGGTGGAAGTTGGTGGAGAAGATCACCAGCGTGTCGAAGGGGACGACGAATTTCTCACCCGATTGCAGGGTCAGGATGTCGTAATTCATCTCCATCGGGACGATCCACCGGTTCACGATGGCCTGCGGCGGTTCTTCCTGGCGGCCAAGGTCGTCGATGATGAACACCCCGCCGGTCGCCTTGAATTGCAGCGACGCCTGATAGGTGCGCGAGACGGGATTGTATTTCAGATCCAGCATGTCGAGCGTCAGCTCGCCGCCCGTGATGACGGTCGGACGCTCGCAATACACATAGCGGTTGTCGAACCTATTGCCGGTCTGACGCAGCAGCGACGGGTTATCCTCGGAGGTTTCGGCAACCGTATGCACGATGGGGTCGTAGACGCTGACGATCTGACCGGCATGGACAATGGCGCGCGGTACGTAGATCCGATCGCCCATCGCGGCGCGAATCCCGTTCGAGATCGAGGATTTCCCGTTGCCGGGCGGGCCATACATGAGGATCGAGCGACCAGAGCTGACCGCCGGGCCAAGGTCGTCCATCAGATTGCCGGGCAGCACCAGATCGCCCATCGCGATCTTGAGTTGCCGCCGCGTGATCTGGATGTTGCGGATCGACTGGCGCTTGATCTGTTCTTCATACATCGACAGCGGAACCGGCATGGCGCCGTAATATTCCGACTGGCTGAGCGCATCTAGCGCGCGGGCCTTGCCGCTCTCGGTCAGCTGGAAACTCGCCTCGGACCCCGTATCGGCGCCAAAGGTCGCCATGGCCTCGATCAGCTTTTCCCTGCGGGCGATATCGACCAATTCGATCGTCTGCGGAATCGGCAGGCAGATTGTTCGTGCCAGATCCGTGACCTTGTTGATCGACATGCGGAACATCGTCTTGAGCAGGATGTCCTTCATTAGCACGGTCGTCAGGCCCGTCGCCTCTAGGCTGCGGGGCGTTGCGGGGGCGAGGATGGGTCCGGGTTCAAGTGTCATGGTTGCCAGATCTCAGCAGTTGTGAACGGGTATGGCACAAACGAATGAAGCGGGCGTTACCCCGTCGCGGCCCCGCCGACAGAGGCAAGACCTAGATAGAACAGCAGGCACGGACCCAGCGCCAGCCCGAGCGGAAACTCGCGCCGATGCCAGCTTTCCCATTCCGGGGCCCAGCCCGTGACCAGTCGGCTGCGCCGCGCCAGCCGGTGCGCGAGGAAGCTCACCACGATCACCGCCGCGAGCAGCAGCAGGAACTGGTTGAGATCCCCCAGCGCGACAAAAGGCGCCATCGCGGCCATGAACTTCGCGTCCCCGGCCCCCAGCAGCCCCGACATGCTGAGCGCAAAACCAAGCACCAGCACAACCGCCAGGCTGACCCAGCCCCAGGCCCAGCTCTGCAATGGCAGGACGAGCAGGCCGATCACCAGGTACACGGCGACAAGCGCCAGAACGGCGCGATTGGGGATCTTCATCCATTTCATGTCGCTCCATGCCACCCAAAGCGCCAGCGGCGCGACGAACGGCAGAAACCACAGCGCGGCAGCGGCGGGCAACATCATCACCCCGTCCCCCCCCCATCGAGCGCGCGCAACGCACGGACTGCTTCGTCGAAATGCTGCGGATGGGTCTCGATCGCATCGTTGAGCAGGGTTCGACCGACATTCGTGTCACCCTTGCGGATGGCCACGATGGCCATCGTGTGCAGTAGCTGTGCGCGCTCAGGCTGGCTCATGCGCACCATCGGCAAGCTGTAATTTCCCTGTCCTGCACGTGCCAGCGCCAGATTGTTCTTGGCCGTGAACATTTCGGGGTCATGCTGCAGCGCCTGATTGAACAGCTGTTCGGCCTCGCGCGGGTTGCCCCGTGTCAGCTTGGAATACCCCCAGTTGTTCAGAACCCGCGCCGGGCGTGTGGTCAGCCCCGCCGCCGTCTCGTAGAAATGATCGGCGCGGTTCCATTGCTCCTTGCTGTCGGCGATCATCGCCTCGAGCCTGTAGCGGTCATAGGTCTCATGCGTCGGCGGAATGGCGTTCAGCGTCTTTTCCGCCTGCTCCCAATTGTTGACCCGGATATAGGCGTCGGCCAGCATCACGCTGTCGTCATGCTCGGCCTCGGGGTGCCGGGCCACCTCGCGCCAGACAGGCACCGCGTCGCTCGCCCGCCCGGCGCGCACCAGCGACCTTGCCAGCCCTCGCCGGTTGCCCAGATGGTCGGGGTTCTCCTCGAGCTGGCCCTCGAAATAGGCGACCGCTTCGTCGGGGTCGCCGGCAACGAGCATCAGCTCCGCCAGGTTCTGCTGGTCGACTGCCGTTACACTGTCGATGGCGCGGGTGACACTCGCCTTGCTGCTGTCCTGACACGCCGACAGCGCGGCCACGCTGCCCGCGAGCAGCGTCAACAATATTGGGTGGCGCATTTTTGCGTCCTCACTGCTCTTACAGGGGCGCTGCAAGCAGAAGATACCTGCCGCTGCCCCGTCTCATCAGCAAAAGCTGATGTGCCTCGGCGTCATCATAGCCTGTTTTTTCCATGTTTTCGATGGCTAAACGCAGATTGCGGCCGATTTCCTCGGATCGGCCGGCATCATAGCTGAAAGCGTTGCGGAAATGCAGATGCGCCTCGCCCCATTTGCCCTGCTCGGCCAGCACGACCCCAAGATTGTTGTGCGCGGGCACAAAGGTGGCATCCTGCTCGAGCGCGCGGCGCAGATCCTGCTCGGCCTGGCCCAGCCGCCCCAGCCGCAGATTGGCCGACCCGATGGCCGAGAGGACATCGACACTGGGGCCATGCTCGACAGCAGCGCGGGTATAGGCGCTGAGCGCGACCTCGAACTCGCCCGCGGCCATCGCGCGATGACCGACCACCAGCCCGTCCACGGCGTCAGGCACTGCACCCTCGCGTTGCGACGGCGCGAACTGGTCGGGCCCGCCAATCGGCTGCGACCCGGTGTCCCCGCAAGCAACCAGCAGCAGGCACAGCGCGATGCAGAGGGTCGGGCGCACGCTCACGGCCCGGAGATGGCAGACGGGTTCAAGTCTGCCGTGATGCCCACGACCGAGGGGCCGATCAGGATGATCAGCAACGGAGGCACGGTAAACATCATCGTGCCAAGGGTCATCTTGGTCGGCAGGATGTTCGCCTTCTCTTCGGCCCGCATGAAGCGCTTGTCACGCATCTCCGAAGCAAAGACCCGCAACGCATCGGTGATCGAAGTGCCATAGGTCGAGGCCTGCACCATGACCGTCACGAAAGATGTGATGTCGGACACGTCACAGCGCTTGGCCATGTCCTTGAGCACCTCACCGCGCTCGCGTCCGGCCTTGACCTGCTGTCCAACCGCGCCCAGCTCCTCGCCCAGCGCGGGATAGGCCTGCTTGAGTTCGCGACCCACACGCTGGATCGACTGGTCCAGAGACTGGCCGGCCTCGACACAGATCAGCATCATGTCCAGCGCATCGGGAAAGCCCGAGGTGATCTCGGTCTTGCGCGCCTCGACCCGGCTCTCGATCCAGCGGCGGGGGCCGAAATAGCCCAGCAGCATCGGTGCAACCAGAAGTGCGCCCAGCGAGACAGGGCTGTCGAAGGTGTCCGGCAGCAGAACGAAGCCGACAAGCAACGAGATCAGCAGCCCGCCAACGGCAAGGATGAATTGAAGCGCCACCATATCGCGCGCGGCGTTCTTGCCGTAATACCCGGCCTGGATCATCTTCATCCGCGCGGCCGAGAGTTGTTGCTCATCCTCTGGCTCGAGGAACTTGCTGAAATTATCCAGCGCCTTGATGTCGCGCCCCGCAGCACGGCGAAGGTTCTTCGCAGCGTCCGGGCTCTGGCCGGTCTTTGTCTGCTCGGAGAATTTCTGCATCGGGTCGGGCGACTCGCCATTGGCCAGTGCGATGAAAGCAATGACCAGCAAGGCAACCCCGATCACCCCGGCGATTGCGACCAGTCCGAGAGGGGAGTTGAGAATGTCGAACATGAGACAGACACCTTTGGAGGATGCGCCGGGGCGCCTTGAAGCTCAGACCTTGATATCGGTCATCTTGCGCATGTAGAGGATATTGATAACCAGAAACACACAGACGACAATCGCCAGCGGCAGGTAGAGCGGCGTGTCCTTCACGTCATCATAATAGTCGGGCTTGATCATCTGGATCATCAGCATGGCCACGATCGGAAAGCCCGACAGGAACATGCCCGACCACTTGGCCTCGGCCGTGATGGCGCGGACACGCCTGAAAAGCTTGAAGCGAGAGCGCACGACCTTGGACAACCCGTCAAGGATCTCGGCGAGGTTGCCACCGGATTTCTGCTGAATGCCTACAGCCACGGCCAGGAAGCGGAGGTCTTGCAAATCGACTCGTTCGGCGAATTCGGCCAGCGCCTCGCTCGCATCGCGGCCGTACGAGATCTCGTCCGCGATCAGGCCCAACTCCGTGCCGAGCGGGTCGGGAACCTCGTCCGCCGCAATGGACAGCGAAGCGCCGAACGGATGGCCCACCCGAAGCGACCGCACCATCAGGTCGATGGCTTCGGGCAACTGTTCCTCGATCGCGCCGACGCGCTTCTTGGCCTTGCTGCTCACCCAGAAGAACACCCCGCCGAAACCGAACGCGACCGACATGGCCAGCCGGATGGGGGGCTCGGTGCTGGTGGCCAGTGTCAGCATGACGAAGCTGAAAACACTCAACCCGACCATCAACAGCAGCAGGGACTGTTTCGAGAAGGCGATATTGCCCTTGCGGGCGCGTTCTTCCAGCAAGCCCAGAAGCGGCACTGCCGATCCCGAGCCATGGACCGACCGCTCCTTGCGGAGTTGTTCGATCACATCCCGCTTGGTCGAACCCTTCTGCATAAGCTCGAGACGGCGGTTCATCTTCGAATCGTGCTCGATGCTCTTGCCGAAGATGATCAGGTAGAGGCCCTGGATCACCAGCAGCACGGCACCGAAAATCGCGACATAGATCAAGGGGCTGAGCGAGAGTTCCATATGTTATCTCCCCTGGCGGACTTCGTCGTAGATGGACATGGGCAGGTCATATCCCCAGCGCTTGAACCGGTCGGCATAATGCGACCGCAGGCCAGTGCCGGTGAAATGGCCGAGAATCGTGCCATCGGGTTCCAGACCCGTGCGCTCGAAGCGAAAGATCTCCTGCATGGTGATGATGTCACCCTCCATCCCCGTGATCTCGGTGATCGAGGTCATCCGGCGCGAGCCGTCCTGCAGGCGCGAGGCCTGCACGATCAGATGCACGGCCGATCCGATCTGGCTGCGCACGGCGCGCAGCGGCATCTCGATCCCGGCCATGGCGACCATGTTCTCCAGACGGCTGATCCCGTCGCGGGCGCTGTTGGCGTGGATGGTGGTCATCGACCCGTCATGGCCCGTGTTCATGGCCTGCAGCATGTCGATCACTTCCTCGCCCCGCGTCTCGCCGACGATGATGCGGTCGGGCCGCATCCGCAGGGCGTTGCGCAGACAGTCGCGCTGCGTGACGGCGCCCTTTCCCTCCATGTTGGCGGGGCGGCTTTCCATGCGGCCGACATGAATCTGCTGGAGTTGCAATTCGGCCGTGTCCTCGATTGTCAGCACGCGTTCTTCATTGCCAATGAAACTCGACAGCGCATTCAGCGTGGTCGTCTTGCCCGAGCCCGTGCCGCCCGAGACGATGACATTCAACCGCGTGGCCACAGCTGCTTCGAGATAGAGGGCCATCTCTGGCGAAAAGGCCCCGAAGCGCACCAGGTCGTTGACGCTGAGCTTCTCTTTCTTGAATTTCCGGATCGAAACCAGCGAACCATCGACGGCGACCGGCGGAACCATGGCGTTGAAGCGCGAGCCATCGGCCAGGCGCGCGTCGACATAGGGGTTCGATTCATCCACACGCCGCCCGACGGCTGACACGATCTTGTCGATGATGCGCAGCAAATGCCGTTCATCGCGGAACGTCACATCCGAGAGTTCCAGCTTGCCCGCCCGTTCGATGAAGACCTGCTTGGGGCCGTTCACCAGGATATCGTTGACCGTGTCGTCCTGCAGCAGCGGCTCCAGCGGGCCGAGGCCCATGACCTCGAAGAACATGTCCTGGTTCAGGGTCGCCCGTTCCTCGCTGTTGAGGACGACATCGAACTCTGACAGCGATTCGGCGACGATGGTGTTGATCTCCGAGCGCAGTTCGGCCTCGCTCGCATGTTCCAGCGCCGACAGGTTCAGGTTCTCGAGCAACCGCTTGTGCAGATCGGATTTCAGCGCGTTCAGGCGCCGCTTGCGCTGCTCGGCGCGATCCGATGGGGCCGCTTTCGCAGGGGCCCCCTTGCTTTTGGAGTCGGACGCGCGCGGCGGCTGCTTCGGTGCCGCCGTCGCTGCGGGCTTCGGCTGGGTCGTGCTGTCGGGCACTGCATTCACAGGCTTGACGGCCCGCGCTTCGGTTGTCTTGCGGTAACGTGAAAACATCTTGATCCTCTTGCCTACGCAGCGATCGTCGAGGCCTTGGCAGTCTCGAACAGGGCCTCCGCGAGTTTCCGGATTTCCTTGTGGACAGGGTTCTTCGGCGCGTATTCGGCCAGCGGCAGGCCGTGGTCATTGGAATCGCGCACCTGCGAGCCGCCATCGGGCAGATGGACCCCGATGCTGATACCGAGGCTTTCTGCCATGCGCTTGGCGCGCGACTTGCCGCCCAGATCGGTGAAGCGCGGCGCCCGGTTCAGGATGAAGCGGTGCTTCTCGAGCGAGATGTTGTCGGCCTTGAGCGCACGGATCATGCGCAGCGTGTTCTGCGCCGACCGCAGGTCCAGCTCGAGCAGCGCGAAGAACAGATCCGACATCTCGAGCGCAGTCTCTGTCCAGTGGACGATCGTGCGCGGCATGTCGATAATCACGAAATCGAAATTCTCGCGTGCCATGGAAATGACGCGCTCGATCTCGTCAGGCTGCAGCAGATCGAGCGGCAACATGTCCGATGGCGCCGTCAGCACGCTCAGACGGTCCTTGAAAGTCTGCATCGCGGCGAAGAAAGCATCGCGGTCCATGCTGCTCGTCTGCGAGAGCAGTTCGTAAACCTTTTCGGTGCGGGCCATATCGAGATAGGTCGCGACCGCGCCGGACTGGAAGTCGAAATCCAGGATGCAGACCTTCTGTTCGTGCTGTGCAGCCAGGGTGCTGAGGTCCCAGGCGAGGTTGACCGCGAAATTGGTGCCGCCAACGCCACCCGACAACGCATGGACGCAGAAGATACGTCCGGACCTTGCGGGCTCATTTGGTGCGGGGCCTGGGCCGCTGCTGGCCTGCTGCGCCTTGTGCAACCGGGTGATCGCATCCTGAAGGGCGCCCTCCGGCAGCGGGTAGGGCACGAAATCATCCGCCCCCGCGCGCAACAACTGATGCAACAGGATCGGAGAGAGCGCCTCGGCAATCAGCAGCACCCGGACCTTGCGCGCGCTTGCCTTCTCGATCACCGACCGGACGAGCGGCAATTGTTGTTCATCCTCGTCATCCAGGGCGATGGCCAGCAACTCGAGGTCCCCGGCGTCGTCGGACTCGATGAAAGCGGCAGCTTCCGCAAAGGTGAGATCGCCCCATTCCTCGTGGAAGACAGTTTCCATGTCTTCGATAAGCAAATCGAAATTCTGTACGTTGCGCGAGACCGTGCAGGCTCGAACAGTCTGGGCTTGGTGTTCAGAGTCGCTCGCCATCAGGGCATCCTCAAGACAATTATAGGTCGCCGCAGTCCCTACCATCGGGAATCATCGTCCACGCTGAGGGTATCGCAGCTTTATTGACCAATCATTGTTCAGGAATCTGGCGAGATTTAGACTAAAGAACTGAATTTATTGGGCGCAATTGGCGAGTATTGCCTTGATTTCACGCTGCATTGCTGTCTAGCGGCGCAGGCACGCGCAAGGCGTGTGCGTCGGAAGCCGGGATCAATCGAAGCGCGAAAAAGCTGCGCACGGACAAGTGCCCGGGCGCAGCGCAGCGGAGCTGGAACGATCAGCGTTCCGCGCTGTCGACATAAGAGCGGTAGATGATTCGGGCGTAGTTCCCGTCCAGAACCATGTCGCGCCGGACCAGCCCCGAAATTTCGGTGACAGTGCGACGGTTGGCGCGCTCCTTGCCTTCGGTCACGATCAGCGGCTGGGTCTCGCCACGTGAGACGACGGCCTCGATACTGCGCCGCGGCACACCCAGCGAGACCAGATGGCGCATCACTGCATTGGCACGCCGTTGGCCGAGCTGCTGGTTGTAGGCTGCACTTCCGACCAGGTCCGTATGGCCATAGATGGTGAAGCGCAGTTCCGGGAATTGCCGCATCCAGTGCGCCTGATGGCGCAGGATGGTCCGGGCTTCTGCATCCAGCGTCGCACTGTCAAAGGCGAAGTTCACCATCGACGGCACCTCGGCGTGGAAGCGCCGCGTCATGATTTCGGCAAGGTTGATCTGGCCCGTATGCACCAGATGATTGGTCATCGTCGGGTTGCCGAAGCCACCTTCGTCAATCACCGCCCCGGCCTCGCGGTTGTAACTCGAGGACGGGTCGGTGCAGGCAGACAGGCCCAGACCGGCAGCCCCCATCAGGAAAAGGCGTCTGTTCATGGCCATCTGCGAGCCCTCCGATACAAATCTCTTGTTCTGCGCCGGGTCAGTCGAGCACATAGCCATACGACCCGCTGAAATCCTGCCGCGCCACTTCGCCCTCGGCGCCCGAACCCGGGGCCGCGAGTCGCCCGCCAAGGAACAGGTCGCGTTCGCTTGGTGGCCGGACGCGGTCGGTGGGCAGCGCGATGGCTTCCCCGCGCGTGGGCGAGACCAGATGCGCCGAAATGACGATCACGAGTTCGGTCTGATTGCGCTCATACTCGGCGCTGCGGAACAGCGCCCCGAGGACCGGGAGCTCCGACAGCCACGGTATCCCGCGTGACGCCGCGCGGAAATCATCCTCGAGCAGACCCGCGATCACGAAGCTCTCGCCATCGCGCAGCTCAACCGTGGTCGAGGTCTGGCGCGTGCGGAACGGTGCGACCTGCGTGCCCTGAATATTCACCGTGTTTGCGCCGTCCAGCGATGACACTGACGCGGTGAGATCGAGATTGATGACACTGTCGTCAAGCACTGTGGGCGTGAATGCCAATTGCACACCGAAGGGCCGGTACTCCACGGCGATATTGTCGTCCCGCGCGACCGGAACCGGATACTCTCCGCCGGCCAGGAAGCTCGCCTCCTGCCCTGAAAGCGCGGTCAGGTTCGGCTCGGCCAATGTCCGCGACAGGCCCTGCGATTCGAGCGCCTCAAGCAAAACCTGCGCGGTCAGGCGGCCACCACCCAGGCGAAAGCCCAGAGCACCCTCGCGATCAGCGCCGCCCGGCGTGAGGCTGCCCCCGCCGATGCTCCGCCCGCCGACAACAGATGCTCTGCTGCCACCCTGCACGTTGAAGCTGGTGCCCAGGTTCTTGCTGACGCCACGCTGCATCTCGGAGAAGCGGACCTTGAGCATCACCTGCTGCGTGCCCCCGACGCTCATCAGGTTCGACACTCGCTCGGGCGCGTAGCGCTGCGCGAGTTCCAGCGCCGCATCCAGCCGCGCCGCCGAAGAGACGATGCCCGACAGCACGATCCCGTCATTGGCGGTGCGCACCTCGATCGTCTCGTTGGGCAGGATCTGGCGCAGCCTTTCGCGGAACTCGGCGACATCGGGGGTGACCTGCACCTCGACATTCGAGACCAGCTCGCCATCGACCCCGAGAATTGTCAGTGTCGTGCGCCCGGGTGCCTTGCCCAGCAGATAGATTGACCGGTCCGAGAGGGTCGAAATATCCGCGATGCCGGGATTGGCGATCGAGAGTTCGGCAAACGGGTTCTCCGTCTCGACCACGATGGCGCGATTCATCGGCACACGAAGTGTCGAGGCCGAAGCACTGTTGAGAACGCGAATGTTCTCTGCATGCGCGGCAGGGACCTGAACCAGCCCTAGCGCCGCGCCGGACAGCAGCGCTGCCGCGATTGTCCTGAATTTCATATTGCCTGCCTTCCGAAACTGCTCGACTGCGTTTTTATTGACGGCTTGCTTACCGTTTTTCAGACCCGGTCAGGCCGGGAAATTTGAGGCATGATGGGTGAAAACCGGATTTTTGGCAAGAATCTTGTGCTTAGCGACATGTCTTGAAGTACCTTTTTGCAACATTCGCTTGAATTTTTGCCACATATGGGTGTTCGCCACAGCACCCCCACCAAAATGTGCGCACCCGTCGAGGCGCTTTTTCGGCCTGACGGGTGCGAAATCGTCATGGTGCCGGCCCTGTCGCAGGGCCGCAACGGCGTATCGCAGTCAGTTCGTGCAGGGGATCTCGATCAGCGACGTCTCACCGCCGCGACGGGTCCGGATGTGGCAACGCTTCTCTTCCTCGACCTGCCGTTCCTCGCGTACCACCCCGAGCATACCGTCTTGCGTCATCTCGATCGATCCCGTCACCGAGTCGTCGTCGGCGCCGACGAGCGCCAGCGACAGCCGCCCCGAGCCTTGCGCCTGGGCAAGGGCCGCCGCCTGGCTGGGCGTCGCCTCGACCGTCACGGTGCGGGCATTGGCGGCGGGCGCAGCGCGGTCCATATCGGCGCTCTGATCGACGGCGATCAGACGCAACCGCGACTGGATCAGCTGCGTGACGTCGCCGCGGTCACCCGTGCGCCCCGACCAGAAGACATCGACATGATCGCCAGGGCGCAGGAAACCTGCCACCCCGCTGGTCGCATTGACCGGAATGGTGAACGCGCGCATGCCGGGGCTGAGATGCGATGTCACGCCCGCGGTCTTGCCCGGCTCGGTCAGCTTGGTGGACAGGATCGGTTCAAGACGGTCCATGGTGCGAAGCACGATGCGTTCATTATGGCCATCGGGGAAAAGCTCGTCGAGATCGGTATACGCACCCTCGGGCACCGCATTCTTCGGGAAGGGGATGGTCCCGATATCTTCGCGCGTGATGGCCTGGCCGTAGCTCATTGACCGACGCGCGGCGACCACATTGACCATCTCGGCCGAGCTGGCGTTATGCCGGGCCTGGGCGAGTTCCGCCTGCATCGACGAGATATAGTCGTTCGTCTGATAGACCGCGTACCCCGCGAGTCCGAGACCTGCAACAAGGACGGCTCCGAATGCCATGCGCATCTGGTGGTTCCTTCTCCAAAGACGTTCGCGGATTCCCCGCAGCTGTCGCTGTTATCGCGCGGAATTGTGGCCTGAATGGGGACAAAGCGCGGGGAACTTGCGACATGGTTCACAGCACGCAACACGACCCGCATCAGCGCAGGACAGAGGAGGCCGCAGGGCACCCCCCGCGGCCTCGATAATCTCGGAACTTGCGTCTCGCGGACGAAATCAGCTGCCGCTGCCGTCGCCGATCGTCAGGTCGCCGGTGTTGCCGTCGAACGTTGCACCGGTCAGAGCGTTGTCGATCCGCTCGCCCATGTTCTCGGCGCCCGAACGGACCGAAGCGACAACGGCGATGCCCAGGCCCACGATTGCGGCGGTCAGCACGACCCAGTCAACGGTCACAGCGCCCGATTCGTCAGCGGCGAAGGTCTTGATGTTTGCAAAGAGTTTCATGTTCTGTCTCCAGGTTTCCAGGTTTCTACTCTGCCATCCGGGCGACTTGCTCTGTCCGATCACCGTTTGGCTGAGACCGGTTATCGCCCCGAATCGTGGCTGGAATTTGGCGTGTTCAGGACCATTTCGGTTCTTGTTTCCGATCACTTTGCGACACTGTTTCCGCCCGTGCACCGAAACGGGCCGATCTGGCGCATTCCGGCAGGGAAACTGGTTTACATGATCGCAACAGCGCCAGAGCAGTTTCCGCGGCACCTGGCAAAACAACTGGAAACGGAAGCTATCGAGCGGCATACTG
>LFIK01002409.1_pt1 | contig 15130 bp, 13 predicted proteins | sample 643401 | NCBI WGS metagenome assembly LFIK01 (sample SAMN03777447, study PRJNA286221) | soda lake metagenome | biome: soda lake; feature: Kulunda steppe; material: water; isolation source: sample T5-Br brine of Lake Tanatar-5 | place: Russia: Kulunda steppe | collected 2010-07 | reverse complement strand
CGGGCCCGTCGTCGAAAAGCTGACCGGGCCGCGCAAGGGCGAGCTTGCGGAAATGCGCCCGGTCGGCACCGGAAAAACGCGCATCATCGCCCATGTGCCGGCACGCGGACTCATTGGCTACCTTGGTGAATTCCTCACCGACACGCGCGGCACCGGGGTGATGACGACCCTGTTCCATGGCTGGACGCCGCACAAGGGGCCGATCCCGGGGCGCCGGGCGGGGGTCCTGATCTCTATGGAGGGCGGCGCGTCGGTGGCCTTCGCGCTGTTCAATCTGGAGGAGCGCGGGCGCATGTTCATCGGCGCGCAGGAACAGGTCTACGAGGGAATGATCATCGGCGAACATGCGCGCGAGAACGATCTCGAGGTCAATCCGCTCAAGGGAAAGAAGCTGACCAATGTGCGCGCGGCGGGCAAGGACGACGCGGTCGTGCTTACCCCGCCGGCGCGGCCCACGCTCGAGGAGGCGATCAGCTATATCGACGATGACGAGCTCGTCGAGGTCACGCCGAAGGCGATCCGCCTGCGCAAACGGTTCCTCGATCCGCATGAGCGCAAGCGGGCGGCGCGGCAGGCGGGCTGAGGCGCTCCCGCCCGTCTTCGCCCCGCGAGGCGGGGCTCATCCCGTTGGGCCGGGCCGCGCTGGCGCGCGGAAGGGCGCGTCGGCGCCCGGCGCGGGATCAGGCCGTCGGGCAATCCTGCGCGACCATGGTGCGCCGAATGGCTTCCTGATTGCCCTTGAGCCGGGCGACCTCGCCCTTCACGCCGCCGCCGCTTACCGGGACACCGATCAGGAATACCGTCATCGCATCACGACGCGCGGCGCTGTCCTGCTCGTCCGAGGCGCGTGTGAGCGCCTCGTCGGTAAAGGCCTTCTCACGGGCGAGGCGCTCACATTCCCAGCCCGCGTATTGCGAGGTGCTGATCGCGGCGGGCGTGATCTCCTCGGCGCGCGGCGCGCATGCGCCGACAAGCGCGAGACTCGCGCTCACGAACACTATTGTCTTCATTCTGGAATCTGCCTTTTTTCGAATCGTCGATGCGGCCTTGCCGCGGGGCTACTCACCCGTCTATACGCGGGAGCCGTTTATGGGCGGTTAGCGCGAAAGCGGCAGATGACGCAGACAGAGAACAGCGCCGCGAACGGCACCTATATCGTCATCCTGGCGGTGAGCCTGTGTCACCTGCTCAACGACGTGATGCAGTCGCTGCTCGCGGCGATCTACCCGCTGCTGCGCGCGGAATTCGCGCTCGATTTCTGGCAGATCGGGCTGATGACACTGGCCTTTCAGGCCACGGCCTCGCTGTTGCAGCCGCTCATCGGTCTCTACACGGACCGGCACCCGATTCCGCAATCGCTGCCCTTCGGGATGGGCTCGACGATGGCGGGGCTCGGGGTTCTGGCCTACGCCGACAGCTACGCGATGCTGCTTGCGGGGGCGATGCTCATCGGGGTGGGTTCGGCGGTGTTTCATCCCGAGGCGTCACGCGTCGCACGGCTCGCATCGGGCGGGCGCTTCGGCACGGCGCAGTCACTGTTTCAGGTGGGCGGCAATTTCGGTCAGGCGATCGGGCCGCTTCTCGCGGCGTTCATCGTGGTGCCTTTCGGCAGGCCGAGCGTGGCGTGGTTCGCGCTCGCGGCGCTTGTAGGGATGATCATCCTGCAGCAGGTCGGCGCGTGGTACGGGCGCATGCGCAGGTCCGGGCGCGGCCCCTCCACGACGGCGCCGGGGCTGCGGCTGCCGCGGCGGCGCGTGGCGGTGGCGATCGCGATCCTCGCCTTCCTCGTGCTCTCGAAGAACGCCTACACGGCGCTTTTCACGAGCTACTACACCTTCTTCCTGATCGAGCGGTTCGAGCTGACGACGCAGCAATCGCAGATAATGCTGTTCGTGTTCCTCGGTGCAGCGGCGCTCGGGGTGGTGATCGGCGGACCCATCGGCGACCGGATCGGCACGCTCACGGTGATCTGGGTGTCGATCCTGGGGGTGCTGCCCTTCGCGCTGCTGCTACCCCATGTCGATCTGCTTTGGACGGGGGTGCTCTCGGTGGTGATCGGGCTGATCCTCGCCTCGTCCTTCCCGGCGATCGTGGTCTTCGCCCAGGAACTGGTTCCGGGGCGCGTCGGGATGATCGCGGGGATCTTCTTCGGGCTCGCCTTCGGGCTCGGCGGGATCGCAGCCGCGGTGCTCGGGGTGCTGGCGGATGCACGCGGGATCGAATGGGTCTTCGCCGCCTGCAGCGTGCTGCCCGCGCTCGGGATCCTCGCGGTGTTCCTGCCGCGGCGCGCCGAGCTTCAGGGGCGGTTCTGACTCAGTCGGTTTCCTCGACGATCACAAGGTCGCGCTCGGCCGCGCCCTTGGCATGACTCAGCGCCTCCTGATAGGCGGGTGACTCGTAGCAGGCGACGGCATCCTCGAAGCTGGGAAAGCGGGCGACGACATTGCGCGCCCGATCGCGCCCCTCGAGCTGCTTGTAGCGCCCGCCGCGCGCGAGAAACCTGCCGCCATAAGCGGCGATCGCGCCCGTGGCGAGCTCGGCGTAGCGGCCGTAGGCCTCGGCGTCGGTCACCTCGACATGGCCAATCCAGAGTGCGCTCATTTCATCCTCCGATCAGGGTTTCGACGGCCTTGACGGCCGCTTCGGCATTTTCCGGGCTCGGCCCGCCGGCCTGGGCCATGTCGGGGCGCCCGCCCCCGCCCTTGCCGCCGAGCGCCTGCGCGGCGGCGCGCACGATGTCCACTGCCGAGAACCGCGCGGTCAGATCGTCGGTCACCCCGGCGGCGACGGCGGCCTTGCCGCCGGTATCGGCCACGGCGAGTACCACGCCCGAGCCGATCTCGGCCTTCATTTCGTCGATCAGGGCGGGCAGATCCTTGCCGTTGACCCCTTGGAGCAGCCGCGGCGCGAAGGTCACGCCCGCGATCTCGCGCCGCTCGAGGCCACCACCGCCGCCGCCCATGGCGAGCTGGCGCTTGAGCTGGGCGACCTCGTTGGCGAGTTGGCGCCGCTCGGCGATGAGCGCCTCGAGCCGTGACTCGGCCTCGCCCGGATGGGTGCGCAGCGCCTCGGCCATCGCGGCGACGCGCTCGGCCTGCGCGCCGAGATGGGCGAGCGCGGCGTCCCCGGTCAGCGCCTCGATCCGGCGCACGCCCGCCGAGGACGCGCTGTCGGCGGTGATGGTGAACAGCCCGATCTCGCCGGTGCGCGCGACATGCGTGCCACCGCACAGCTCGATCGAATAGGTGTCGCCATCGCTGCCCTTGCCCGAGCCCGGCGCTCGCCCCATCGAGACGACGCGCACCTCCTCGCCGTATTTCTCGCCGAATAGCGCGAGCGCGCCGAGTTCCTCGGCCGCCTCGGGGCTCATCACGCGGGTCCCGACGCCGGTGTTGGCGCGGATATGGGCGTTGACCTCATGGGTTATCGCGCGAAGTTCATGCTGTGTCAGCGCCGCGCCATGGCTGAAATCGAAGCGCAGCCGGTCCGGGGCATTGAGGCTGCCGCGCTGGGCGACGTGCTCGCCGAGATGGCGGCGCAGCGCCTCGTGCAGCAGATGCGTCGCGGAATGGTTGGCACGGATAAGGCCGCGCCGCTCGGGATCGACCGTAAGCCGCGCGCCCTGCCCCGGTTGCAGCCGGCCCTGCTCGACGGTGGCGAAATGAATGAAGACGCCCTGTGCCTTCTTCGTGTCGGTGATCCGGGCGTGGCCCGTCTCGGTCGCGAGCGTGCCGGTGTCGCCCACCTGCCCGCCCGCCTCGGCGTAGAACGGGGTCTGGTTGACGACGATCTGCAGCTCGGCCCCGGCCTCGGCGCCATCCTGCGCCGCACCATCCGCGACAAGGGCGATGATCTGGCCCTCGGCGCGCTCGGTGTCATAGCCGAGAAACTCGGTCGGGCCGTGCTCCTCGGCGAGGTCGAACCAGATCGCCGCCTCGCGCGTCTCGCCCGAACCCGACCAGGCGGCACGGGCCTTGGCCTTCTGCTCGGCCATTGCCGCATCAAAACCCGCCACATCCACGGTGCGTCCCTGCTCGCGCAGCGCGTCCTGCGTCAGGTCGAGCGGGAAGCCATAGGTGTCGTAGAGCCTGAAGGCCGTCTCGCCGGGCAGCGGCGCGCCCTCGGGCAGCCGAGAGGTGGCGTCGTCGAGCATGCGCAGCCCGCGCTCGAGGGTTGTGCGAAAGCGCGTCTCCTCGAGCTTGAGCGTTTCGGTGATCACCGCCTCGGCGCGGGTGAGCTCGCCGTAATGGCCGCCCATCTTCTGCACCAGCGCGCGCACGAGCTTGTGCATGAGCGGGTCGCGGGTGCCGAGCTGATGGGCATGGCGCATCGCGCGGCGCATGATCCGGCGCAGCACATAGCCGCGCCCCTCGTTCGACGGCATCACCCCGTCGGCGATCAGGAACGCCGCCGCACGCAGATGATCGGCGATGACGCGGTGATGGATGCGGCCGGGGCCGTCCGGGTCGGTGTTCGATTCCTGTGCAGACGCCTCGATGAGGCTGCGCATCAGGTCGGTGTCGTAGTTGTCGTGCTTGCCCTGCAGGAGCGCGCCGATGCGTTCGAGCCCCATCCCCGTGTCGATCGAGGGCTTGGGCAGATCGACGCGCGCGCCGTCGGCGAACTGCTCGTACTGCATGAAGACGAGGTTCCAGATCTCGACGAACCGGTCGCCATCCTCGTCGGCGCTGCCCGGCGGGCCGCCGGGGATGTGCGGCCCGTGATCGTAGAAGATTTCCGAGCACGGTCCGCAGGGGCCGGTGGCGCCCATCGACCAGAAATTGTCGGCGCTGTCGATGCGCAGGATGCGTTCGTCGGGCAGGCCCGCGACCTTCTTCCAGAGCGCCGCCGCCTCGTCATCGGTATGGAACACCGTCACCAGAAGCCGCGACGGATCCAGGCCGAATTCGCGGGTCACCATCTCCCAGGCATAGGGGATCGCCGCTTCCTTGAAATAGTCGCCGAAGCTGAAATTTCCCAGCATTTCGAAGAAGGTATGGTGCCGGGCAGTATAGCCGACATTGTCCAGATCGTTGTGCTTGCCGCCGGCGCGGACGCATTTCTGGCTGGTGGCGGCGCGCGGATTGTCGCGCTGCTCGACCCCGGTGAAGGCGTTCTTGAACTGCACCATTCCCGAATTGACGAACATCAGCGTCGGGTCGTTGCGGGGCACCAGCGGCGAGCTCGGCACGATCTCGTGTTCGCGCTGTCGGAAATAATCCAGAAAGGTCGCACGGATATCGTTAAGGCTGGGCATCGGGCTCCCCGGCGCGGTTGCGGCTGGCGCCCCGTTTAGCCGCGCGCGGCGAGGCTGTCCACAGCCCCCGCGCGGGCCGCGTGCCGCGGGCTCGCGCCGCCCTTCTCAGCCCTCCTCGACGATGTCCTCGCCCGGCGGGATATGCAGATCGAGCCCGTTGGCGGCGCGGATCTTGTCCTCGATCTGCGCCGCGATGCCGGGATTGGATTTCAGGAAGCTCTTGGCGTTCTCACGGCCCTGGCCGATGCGCTCGTCACCGTAGGAGTACCACGAGCCCGATTTCTCCACCACGCCGGCCTTGACGCCGAGATCGATGATCTCGCCGGTCTTGGAGATGCCCTCGCCATACATGATGTCGAACTCGACCTGCTTGAACGGGGGGGCCACCTTGTTCTTGACGACCTTCACGCGTGTCTGGTTGCCGACGATCTCGTCGCGGTCCTTGATCGAGCCGATGCGGCGGATATCGAGCCGCACCGAGGCGTAGAACTTCAGGGCGTTGCCGCCCGAGGTGGTCTCGGGCGAGCCGAACATCACGCCGATCTTCATGCGGATCTGGTTGATGAACACCACCGTGCAGCTCGACCGGCTCATCGAGCCCGTGAGCTTGCGCATCGCCTGGCTCATCAGCCGCGCCTGCACCCCGACCTGGCTGTCGCCCATGTCGCCCTCGAGCTCGGCCTTCGGCGTGAGCGCCGCGACCGAATCGATCACCACCATGCTGACCGCCCCCGACCGCACCAGCGTATCGGCGATCTCGAGCGCCTGCTCGCCGGTGTCGGGCTGCGAGATCAGGAGCTCGTCGAGATCCACGCCGAGCTTGCGCGCATAGAGCGGGTCGAGCGCATGCTCGGCATCGACGAAGGCGCACACCCCGCCCTTCTTCTGCTCTTCGGCGATGCAGTGCAGCGTCAGGGTCGTCTTGCCCGAGCTTTCGGGGCCGTAAACCTCGATGACGCGGCCATTGGGAATGCCGCCGATGCCGAGCGCGATGTCGAGCCCGAGCGAGCCTGTCGAGGTGGACTTGATCTCGGCGACCGGGTTGTCAGCGCCCAGCCGCATGATCGAGCCCTTGCCGAATTGCCGCTCGATCTGCGAGAGTGCGCTGTCGAGCGCCTTCTGCCGGTCGGTGTCGCGCTTGTTCGTCATGTCCAGAAGGCTTTCCGTTGACATTGATCCGCCCCTTATTTCATACGCGCGAGGACGCGGCAATGGCCGCAATGTTCACGCCTTGTTCGCGCAATGTGACGCGGACGCGGCGGCAGTGCAACCCCTTTTCCCAGGCTGGGCCAGAAGGGTTAACGAAGCGTTGACGCGCGGGGAGCGGACGAATGCTGATATTCTGGGAGCAGCGGCTCGTCTTTCTGGCCACGCCCAAGGCCGGCTCGACGGCGATCGAGGCCGCGCTTGCGCCGCTCACGGCGGTCACGTTCGAGCGTCCGCCGGTGATGAAGCACACCCCGGCCTACCGCTATCACCGCTTCATCGCGCCCTATCTCGAACGCTCCAGCGGCGGTGCGCGCTTCACCACCGTCGCGCTGATGCGCGAGCCGCTCGACTGGCTGCGCAGCTGGTATCGCTTCCGCCAGCGCGAGGATGTCGTGGGAACGGATCGCAGCACGGTGGGGATGTCCTTCGAGGCTTTCCTCGACGCCTACATGCAAAAGCCCCGCCCCGCCGTCGCAGATATCGGGGCACAGTCGCGCTTCCTGTCGGACAGGTCCGGCGGCGTCGGCGTCGATCACCTGTTCCGCTACGAGGAGCTCGACAGCTTTCTGGGCTTTCTCGAGGAACGCCTCGATTGCGAGGTGGTGCTGCCGCGGGTCAATGTCTCGCCGGATGTCGCCGTCGAGGTCGGGCCCGAGGCCGAGGCCCGACTGCGCGAATTCGCCTCGGCCGATTTCGCCCTCTACGAGAGCCTGCCCCGCCCCCGCGGCTGACCCCGCGCGCCGGAGCGCGCGGGGCACGGCTCAGTCCGGGCGTCCGGCGAGCAGCGGCTCGGTCATCGCGCGGCTGTAGGCGCGGGCCTTGTCGAAATAGGCGTCGTAGCTCTCGAGCACCCGCGCGACGTCCTCGTGGTCGTCCATGAGTTCCTCTCGCACCTCGAACCAGGCCTCGCGCATCGCGTCAACGACCTCGGACGGGTAGTCGAGGAACTCGACGCCCTCCGCGCGCAGGCTCTCGAAGGATTGCGCGTTGTAGTAGTCGAACTGCGCGTGCATCTCGAGCGCCGCCGCATAGGCGGCGGTTTCGCAGATCTTCTGCAGATCGGCGGGCAGCTCGTCCCAGGCGTCGCGGTTGAAGACGATGGCCACCGCCGCGCTCGGCTCGTTATAGGCGGGCAGGTAGCACAGATTGGTGATGTTCTGCAGCCCGAATGCCTCGTCGAGCATCGGGCCGACCCATTCCGCCGCGTCGATCGCCCCCGACTGCAGCGAGGTGTAGATCTCGTCGGCGGGCATCAGCACGGCATTGACGCCGAGCTTCCGCATCATCTCGCCGCCGAGCCCGGCGATGCGCATGTTGAGCCCGTCGAGATCCTCGACGCTCTCGATGCGGTCGCGGTACCAGCCGCCCGACTGGGTGTTGGAGTTGCCCGAATAGAACGGCTTGAGACCCCGCTGCGCGTAGATGTCGTCCCACAGTTCCTGCCCGCCGCCCCAGCGCAGCCAGGCGAAATGCTCATAGGAGGTCATGCCGAAGGGCACGCCCGTGAACCAGTGCAGCGCCGGGTTCTGGCCGGCGGCGTAATAGGGCGGGCCGTGGCCGACCTCGGCGTTGCCCTGCTGAACGGCATCCTCGACCTCGAAGGGGGGCACCAGCTCGCCGGCGCCGTGCACCGTGAAGCTCATGCGCCCGTCGGACATCGTCTCGACGAGCTCGGCGAAGCGGGTGACGTTGGTACCCACCCCGGGCGCCTGCTCGGGAAAGGACGAGGGCAGGTTCCAGCGGATATTGCCCTGGGCGATGGCGGGCGCGGCCAGCGTCGAGGCCGTGGCCAGCCCCGCGCCGCTGGCGATGAAGGTTCTGCGTTTCATGGATCCTCCCTTGGATTCGTGCTGTGACTCTAGCGGAAAATCAGGTCCGGCAGCCATGTCGCGAGCACCGGAACACTCAAAAGGATCGCGAGCGCAACGATCTGCAGCGCAACGAAGGGCACCACGCCGCGATAGATGTCCATGGTGGTGATCTCGCGTGGCGCGACGGAGCGGAAATAGAACAGCGCGAAGCCGAAGGGCGGCGTCAGGAAGCTCGTCTGCAGGTTCATCGCGAGCAGCACCGCGAACCACACAGGCGAGATGTCACCGCCGAGCACGGCCGGACCGAGCAGCGGCACCACGATATAGATGATCTCGATCGCCTCGAGGATGAAGCCGAGCAAGAACACGATGAGCATGATCAGCACGAGCGCCCCGAACTCGCCGCCGGGCATGTCCCGCATCAGCGACTCGACGAGGATATGGCCCTCGAAGCCGCGAAACACCAGCGCGAGCATCGACGCCGCGATGACGATCCCGAACACCATCCCGGAGATGCGCATCGTCTCGCCGAGCGCGCTGGCCAGAAGCCCGCTGCGCCAGAGCCGCAGGATCGCGGTCCCGGTGCCGATGGCGATCAGCGCCGCCGCGAGGAGGGCCGCCGCCCCCGCCGGCGTATCGAGCGCCGCGCGCCCGAAGCCCGCCATGCGCAGCGCCACCAGCGCGAAGGCCGATACGCCCGCCGCCGCGATGAGCCCGCGCCCGCGCCATCCCCGATAGCGCATGAAGCCCGCCAACAGCGCCGCGCCCACCGCGCCGAGCCCCGCCGCCTCCGTCGCCGTCGCCACACCGACGAGGATCGAGCCGAGCACCGAGACGATCAGCAGCACCGGCGGCAGGAACGTGAAGCCGACCTCGCCCCATGTCACCGGCGCCGCCCGCGCCGGGCGCACCGCCCCGCGCGCCGGCCGCAGCGCGACCAGCAGATACAGCCCGTAGAGCAGCACCAGGATCAGTCCGGGGATCAGCGCCCCGGCGAAGAGGTCGCCGACCGAGACGGGCTGCGGCGCGAAATTGCCCGCGCGCTGCTGCGCGTTGAGATAGGTGTTGCCGATCTGATCGCCCAGAAGCACGAGCAGGATCGAGGGCGGCACGATCTGCCCCAGCGTCCCCGCCGCGCAGATCAGCCCGCTCGCACGCTGTTTCGGGATGCCCGCCTCGAGCATCGGTCTCAGCGCCACAAGCACCAGCATCACCACCGTCGCGCCGATGATCCCCGTGGCCGCCGCGATCATCGCGGAGAAGGCGAGCACGGCGAGCCCCATGCCGCGCGGGCTGCCGCCAAGCATCCGCGAGAGTACCCCGAGCATGTTCTCCGCGAGCCGCGACCGCTCCAGCAGCACCCCCATCACCACGAAGAGCGGCACCGCCATCAGCAGCGTGTTGTTCATGATGCCCCAGACCCGAGCGGGAAAGAAGGCGAGCATCCCCGCATCGAAAACGCCGAACTGCGCCGCGATCAGCGCCGTGATCATCGGCACCCCCGCGATCGCGAGCATCGCCGGAATCCCGCTCAGGATCGCCCCGAACAGCGCCAGCAGCATCACCGCGAGGAAAAGTTCGTTGGGACTCACTCCGCGGCCTCGGACGCCTGACGCAGCACCGCCGCGATCCCCTGCACGATCATCAGCGCCGCGCCGACAACCACGCAAGATCGCACGATGAAACGCCCCGGCAGCCCGCCGGTCTCCGACGACCCCTCAAGAGTGCTAAGAGAATACATCACGTTCGGCCAGTAAGCCCATATGACCAGGCCGAAAACGGGGATCAGAAAGAGCAGGGTCGCGACCGCGTCCGCACCCCGCCGGTAGCCGGGCGAGAGGCGCTCCGAAAGCACCTCGACGCGCACATGCCCGTCGCGCGCCATGCACACCGGCACCGCGAGAATGATGAACACCGCAAAGCTGTAGGTGGCGAAATTCTGCAACCAGATCGACCCGGTGCCGAAGCCGTAGCGCAGCACCACGATGGTCAGCATCGTCACCACGAGCAGCCCCACCGCGCTCATGCACAACGCCCGCGTGGCGCGGTCGACAAGAGCGCTCAAGCGCAGGAAAAGGTGGCGCAACTTGCCCTCCCCGACAGGTCATTCATGTCTAAAGCGTTTGGGCGGACGGCGTCAACGCACCGCGCTTCAGCGCATGAAGACCCGCAGGCGCGGCAATTCGGTCGGGTTGATCCCCAGCGCCTGATACCCCTCCAGCGACAACCGGCTTCCCGTGCCCGGCACACCGCCCGACGGGCGCAGTTCGACATCGAGTTCGCGCCCGCTCTCCTCGTCCACGACGCGCCCGCTCTGCGGCGAGGACACCATCGGCGTGCGCAGCCAGGCGCCGCTCTCCGCCGGGCTGCCGAGCGACGCGATCGTCTCCCCGAGCTCGCCGCCGCGTCCCGGCGCGGCGAGCGCGGCGAGCTCGGTCTCGTCCTCCGCGTCGGCTTCGTCGGTGTCGCGCGGCTGCGGGCGCGGATCACCCTCTTGAGGCGCTGCTGCCGTGTCCGCCGGGGCGGGCGCGTCGTCGTCGAGGAAGGGCACGCTGCAGGCCGCGACGAGGAGCAGCGCGGCGCAGGAAGGAAGCGGTCGCATCATGGTCATGGCGCGATGATACGCGCGCCGGCGCCGCGCATCAACGCCGGTGTCCGCGAAAACGCCTTGTCCCTGCACGCGCCGTTGACTAGCTTTCGAGGGCACGAGAGCCGTGGAGGGGAGGCCCGCTCGCATGACCGCACCGCTTATCGATCCGTATCACCGCGCCATCAGCTACCTTCGGGTCTCGGTGACCGATCGCTGTGATTTCCGCTGTGTCTACTGCATGTCGGAGCAGATGAGCTTCCTGCCCAAGAAGGAGTTGCTCACCCTCGAGGAGCTTGACCGGCTTTGCACGACCTTTGTCGGGCTCGGGGTGGAGAAGCTGCGCATCACCGGCGGCGAGCCGCTCGTGCGGCGCGGGATCATGACGTTTTTCGAGGGCATGCAGCGTCATCTCGAGTCGGGCGCGCTCAGGGAACTCACCCTGACCACGAACGCCTCGCAGCTGCGCCGTTACGCGCAGGCGCTGCGTGATTGCGGGGTGCGGCGGGTGAATGTCTCGCTCGACACGCTGGACGCGACCAAGTTCGCCGAGGTCACCCGCTGGGGCCGCCTGCCGCAGGTGCTCGACGGGATCGAGGCGGCACGCGAGGCGGGGCTGCGCGTGAAGATCAACACCGTCGCGCTCAGGGGCTTCAACGAGGACGAGCTTTTCACCCTGACCGAGTGGTGCGCGCGCGACGGCCACGATCTGACCTTCATCGAGGTCATGCCGATGGGCGATCTGGGCAACGAGGACCGGGTGGATCAATACTGGTCGCTCAGGGATCTGCGCGCGCGGCTCGAGGAGCGCTACAGCCTGACCGACACGCCCGAACGCTCCGGTGGCCCCGCGCGCTATGTCCGCGTCGAGGAGACGGGCCAGCGCATCGGCTTCATCACGCCGCTGTCACACAATTTCTGCGAAAGCTGCAATCGCGTGCGGCTGACCTGCACGGGCGAACTCTACATGTGCCTCGGCCAGGAGGACATGGCCGACCTGCGCGCGCCGCTGCGCGCCTCGGACGATGACGCCGTGCTGGAGCGCGCGATCCGCGACGCCATCGCGAAAAAGCCCAAGGGCCACGATTTCGACTATTCGCGCCAGGATGTGCGCGGTCAGATGAGCCGGCACATGAGCCACACCGGGGGCTGATCCCGGGGCCTGTCGCCGTCCATCTCACCCGAACGGCGGCCGAGAGATGGAGGTGAGCGCGCCGCGGCGTTCCTCGGCCGCGCGCCAGCGCTTGGCGAGCCGCCCTGTGCGTTGAACGAAGGTCCCGATCGGCCGCCGCCGTCCCCGCCGTCGCGGTCGCTCACTCCGGAAAGCCCCGAACGACAACAGCTTCCGGCAGGTCATGCTTGCAGGGGGCGGAGCCCGGCACTAACCTCGCGATCGAACACAGCGCGGGGGGACATCATGACGGACACACGGCAGCACGGCTTCGACACGCTCCAGGTTCACGGCGGCGCGGCACCCGACCCGGCCACCGGCGCGCGCCAGACGCCGATCTACCAGACCACCTCCTATGTGTTTCGCGATGCCGATCACGCCGCGCGTCTGTTCGGCCTCGAGGAGGTCGGCTACATCTATTCGCGCCTCACCAACCCGACCGTGAACGCCCTGCAGGGCCGCATGGCCGCGCTCGAGGGCGGCGCGGGGGCGGTCTGCTGCTCCTCGGGGCACGCGGCGCAGATCCTGGCGCTGTTTCCGCTGATGCAGCCGGGCTGCAACATCGTCGCCTCGACCCGGCTCTACGGCGGCACGGTCACGCAGTTCTCGCAGTCGCTCAAGCGCTTCGGCTGGAGCGCAAGTTTCGTCGATACCGACGATCTCGCCGCCGTCGAGGCCGCCATCGACGAGAACACGCGCGCCATCTTCTGCGAGTCGATCGCCAATCCCGGCGGCTACATCACCGATCTCGACGCGATGGCCCGCATCGCCGACAAGGCGGGCCTGCCGCTCATCGTCGACAACACCACCGCGACTCCGTATCTGTGCCGTCCCATCGAGCACGGCGCCACGCTCGTGGTGCACTCGATGACCAAGTATCTTACCGGCAACGGCACCGTCACCGGCGGCTGCGTCGTCGACTCGGGCAAGTTCGACTGGACCGCGAGCGACAAGTTTCCCTCCCTGTCGCAGCCCGAGCCCGCCTATCACGGGCTGACCTTCGCGGAGGCCTTCGGCCCTCTCGGCTTCACCTTCCACTCCATCGCGGTGGGGCTGCGCGATCTCGGCATGACGCTGAACCCGCAGGCGGCGCATTACACCCTGCTCGGCATCGAGACGCTGAGCCTGCGCATGGACAAGCACTGCGCCAATGCGCTGCGTGTGGCCGAATGGCTCCAGACGCACCCGGCCGTCGAGTCCGTCAGCTATGCGGGGCTGCCCTCCTCGCCTTATGCCGAGCGAATGCAGCGCATCTGCCCGCGCGGGGCGAGCTCGATCTTCACCTTCGCGCTCAAGGGCGGCTACGACGCCTGCGTGCGCTTCGTGGACAGCCTGAAACTGTTCAGCCATGTCGCCAATCTCGGCGATACGCGCTCGCTCGTGATCCACTCGGCCTCGACGACGCACCGCCAGCTCACGGAGGCGCAGCAGAAGGCCGCCGGCGCCGACCCCAACGTGGTGCGGCTATCGATCGGGATCGAGGATGCCGACGACCTGATCGCGGATCTCGATCAGGCTCTCACCGCCGCGACCTGATCGCGCGCCTTATCGGAAACCGAAATCCGCAATGATTCGCGCGGTCACGGTCACCTCACCCTCGGCGAGCGAGTCGCCGACGCCCGCGGCGCTCTCCATGCGCAGCATGGGGCGCGGCTGGTCCGAGACCTGCTCGTCGCGCAGCCGGATCAACCGGCCGAGCGTGACGCCCGCCGCGTCCGCATAAAGCTCCACGCGGGCGAGCGCATCGGCCACGGCGGCGCGCCGCGCCTCCTCTCTGAGCGGCTCGAGGTCACTCAGCCCGAAACGCAGCCCGTGCAACTCGTTGACGCCTTCAGCGAGCGAGGCATCGAGCGCCCGCCCGAGCAGATCGAGATCGCGCACCGTCACCTCGAGCACGTTGCGCGCCTCGAAGCCGTCAACCTCGCCGCTGTCGCGGTCGGGCCGCGCCTGTAGCGACAATACGCCGGTCTGCATGTCGCGCCGCGCGACTCCGATCTCGCCGAGCCGCGTGCGCACTCCCGCCATTGCGACAGCGGCCTGCTCCATCGCCGCTTCGGCGGCCGCGTCCCGAGCACTCACTCCGATGCTCATCGTCGCCATGTCCGGGACCGAAGACGCCTGCCCCTCGCCCTGGACCGTGATCCGCCCGTTATCGGCCTGCGCCGCGACCGCGCCCGCCGCCGCGATGGCGATCCCCGCCGCCAGCGTCCGAATCACCGAACCAATCCCCGCCATAACGCACCCCCCGAGACCATTCGGAAGGAGTTTGCGGCCGCGCGGTCCGCCCGACAAGCCAAAATCGCGCAACCACAGGTCGGCCCCCGCCCCGTGCGGCTTCCCATGAGCGCCAAGCTGCTGTAGTTTATCGAAACCGTGCCGGGCACAGTTCGGCGCGCGCAGCGATGTGCTATGTTAATGCGATGACACCCCAGTTCGCCCTTGTTCTGTCCTTCGACGGCATCACCCTCCTGCAGCGCCATGCCGCGGGCTGGGAGCGTGTGGGATCGGTCGCGCTGACGGAGTCCGACACGCTCGAGCAGGAGTTGACAAGGCTTCGCGGGCTGGCGCAGGAGCGTGCGCCGGGCGGGTTCACCACGGCGCTCGTGATGCCCGACGCGGAAGTGCGCTACACCGAGGTTGCGATCACCGCCGCCGACAGGGCCGGCCAGCGCGCCGAAATCAGGAACGCGCTCGAGGGCGAAACCCCCTACGATCTCGACGAGATCGCCTTCGACTGGGAAACCTCGGAGAGAACGGCGCGGGTCGCGCTCGTCGCGCGCGAAACACTCGAACAGGCCGAGGAAATCGCCCGGCACCACCGCTTCAACCCGGCCTGCTTCACCGCCGCGCCGCGCGCATCCCAGTTCCCGCGCGCGCCCGATTTCGGCGCGAGCAGCACGCTCGAAACGCTCCTGCCCGAAGGCGATGCGCTGGTCCCGGATCGCCGTGTCATCCGCGAGGGCGCCCGCCCGGACCCCGCGCCACCCGAAGCGGACGCGCCCGCGACCGCCGCGCATGTTGCGCCGGAGCCGCCCCGAACCGGGGCATCGGCAGATGCGGCTTTCAAGGCGGCGGCGCCGGCAAGCGGGGCGTCG
>LFIK01002408.1_pt1 | contig 15134 bp, 18 predicted proteins | sample 643401 | NCBI WGS metagenome assembly LFIK01 (sample SAMN03777447, study PRJNA286221) | soda lake metagenome | biome: soda lake; feature: Kulunda steppe; material: water; isolation source: sample T5-Br brine of Lake Tanatar-5 | place: Russia: Kulunda steppe | collected 2010-07 | reverse complement strand
GTGTGTGTGTGTGTGTGTGTGTGTGTGTGTGTGTGTGTGTGTGTGTGTGTGTGTGTGTGTGTGTGTGGATGTCTGTAACTAGCGAGTCTGTGCGCGCACATGCATGCTGTGTTGGTGAACCCGTGTGATCCATTGGCCAATGCTTGCCAAAGCAAGCACCGCGCAAACTGGTTCGTTGAGCTTTCCGCGGCTGCTATGCCTGTGCATGCGCACGTGGTCGTGCACCAGCCTCTTGGATGGGCTCAGAAGCAGCAGCGGCGAACGTGCCTGTGTGCACACACGTGTGCTTGCGCTGTGCTGCGCGGCTGCAGGGCCGGCCAAGGATTGCGTGAAGCGCATGCTGCAGCGCGACCCCAAGAAGCGCGCAACCGCCAACGAGATCCTGAAGCACGACTGGATGCGCGAGAATGGTGTAGCGAGCGACCAGCCGCTGGAGATGGAGGTGGTGTCGCGCATCAAGAACTTCAGCGGCATGAACAAGCTGAAGAAGGAGGCCCTGAAGGTGGGCCCCAGAGTGCAGGGTTTCGTCAAGGCCCACAGTGCATGAGCAAGCTGTGTAGGAGGCCCTGCAACAGTGAGGTGCCGCGCACAGCATGTGGCACGTGGCACGCATCCCTGGCCACCACGCGCTTAGCTTTTACTTGGGCAATGGTGGGTGGGGTAGAGGGTGGTGTGGCTGCTTTGGGGAACTGCGGATCCATCATGTGCATCGATTGCAATGTCAATTCATCCGTACATTGATGGGCCCATCAGGCAGGAGGCACCCTGGGTGGGCCCTTGCTCCCTCCCATGTGCCTGCACGTGTCATTGGGCCCCTGCTCCCTCCCATGTGCCTGCATGTGTCATTGGGCCCCTGCTCCCTCCCATGTGCCTGCACGTGTCATAGGGCCCCTGCGGCAAAAGGAGTCTTGGGCTCTGCCGGGCAGAGCGCCCCCCTGCCACAGCTGAGGCCGTGCCCTTGCCTCAGCTACTTATCTGAAAAACAGTTGCAAGTGGTGTGCCCGCAAGGAAAAGGCCAAGCAAGGCCCAGGGCTGCACGCAGGCACTGAAGCCCCCCCCGGCTCCAGCCTCTTGCTGCGTCCTACCCTGCCCGTCGTGCACCACTATTCAGCATTGCTACATCCCGACCCATTTCCCCGCGCGCGCGCACACACACACACACACATACACACACACATATACACACACGCAAGGGTGACACTGCTGGTAATCGCTGCCCCTCTTGTTGCCTGCGGCAGGTCATTGCACTGAACCTGCCGATTGACGAGATCAGCGGCATGCGCGAGATGTTCATGGAGATCGACAAGGACAAGAGCGGCAACATCACGCTGGCCGAGTTCTCGGCTGCGCTGCACAAGAAGGGCCAAGTGGTGACGGAGAAGGAGGTGGAGAGGATCATGCAGGTGCGTGCGAGGAGGTGGAGGAGCTGGAGCATTGGTGCACGGGGGCAAGCGCACGCTCAAGCACATGTAGGCGTGTGCGCGCGTGTGATTTTGTGTATGTCTGTTGCGCGCTGCAGTCTAGGGAGCGGGCATGTGTGAACGCATTGCCTGTTATCTTCACAACGATGCGCATACCATGCGCCGAGTGCCATATTAGGAGCCATGCATATTAGGAGCACAGCTGATCTGGAGCGGGATGCAGCTAGGGTATGCCAAACGGGCGCATGCCAATGGTTTCCATCCCCCAAAATGCATGGAATTCCAGAAGCAGCGTTGCTTTTCAGCAGCAGCAGCAGCAGCAGCAGCAGCAGCCACTTCTCTTACCCAGTCATCAGCAAGGCGTAATTCAGAGCAGACAAACCAAGATGGGTCCTCCTGCTCAGAACCAACTGCCGCTGCGCAGTCTGGTGGGAAGGGGAACATTAAAATGAGGTTGTCTGGATTGTGCATGTATATGCTGCTCAGGCTGTGCACACGCCTCGCTGGCAGTGCGCCCATGATACTTGCATGGTCCATCCTGTCCTCTCTCTTGCATCTGTGGCACCGAAGCGCTTCTGCCCTCCCAAAGCCAGTTGAAGCGACTGTATGGCCCTGCCTCCTCACACGCCCACTGTCACCACTGCGGCGACCACTGTCACCTGCGGCGACATTCACAGGAGGCGGATGTGAACGGAGATGGCACCATCGACTACGAGGAGTTCCTTGCAGCCACCATCAACATGGGCAAGCTGCAGCGCGAGGAGAACTTGAAGACCGCGTTTGAGCATTTTGACCTGGATGGCAATGGCCAGATTTCGCACGATGAGCTGGTTCAGGTGGGTGGCAGAGGTGTGGGTGTATGTGCACGTGGTGCAGCCGTTTGCATGCGCGTTTGCATGCTCTCTCAGGTGTGGAGAGGTGCAAGATGGCATGCGCCCTGCAAGTTTGCATTGGAGCTTAGCAGCCGGCTGGCGCTCCATCTAGCACAGGTTCCAGGACTGGCAGCAGGGGTAGGCCCTTCTGGGGGAGATTGGGTAACCTTGTACCCTTGACTACATTTCCTTGGTTAAATAAGTTGTTTGATTGGTTGCCCAAGCTACTCTTCCTGGCATGCTTTTGACATGCGCTGAACCACAGTAAGCTCCGATCATGCGCAATGTTGAGCAGTCTCCTCCGTAAGGTTGCCATCCTCTCAAATCTATGACCTCACTGCCTGTTTATATCCCTGTTCCTGGACATTTGCGGGTATGCACGTGCGCTCACACACACGTGCACACGTGCACACACATACACACGCACGCGCACGCGCACACACCCTTAGGAAGGCGCGCATGTGTGTACACACACTGATCATTTGCAGTGCCTGTCGAAGCTAGGCATCAACGACTCACATGTGCAAGACATCATCAAGGAGGTGGACGCTGACGGCAACGGCCAGATTGACTACAATGAGTTCTGCATCATGATGCGCAACTTAGACTGAGCAACTAAGCACGGCTCAATGCATCCAGCAAGGCTGTGGCCAAGTTTGTGCTGCTCATGCTTCTTGGACAGGGATCTGGTGCATCCTGTGGTATTAAGCTTGCACACAGGTTTTACCAGGGAAGGAGGTCCAGGCTATTAGTTGTACAGGGCGGGGATGTGGAGCAAGAATTCACCATTGAGCCATGCAGAGGGGCATCGATGAACATCCATTGATCGTGGCGAGCGCATGTGCATGATTAAGAAAGCTTAAATAGTGTTTGCGAGAAGCGCAAGCAGCAAGGGTGTCTGGCTGGCCATGATTATTGGCCTGCACAAGGCAAGTGCAAAAGGACGCAATGTCAAGAATAATGCTTGAAAGAGCAGGTGATGTAGCTTGATAGCTGCTGCCGCTGCCAGTGCCCGTTGCGAATTCTCGCATGTAGTTTGGTCGCATGAAGGGCGCATGATGCCTGGAGAACTCTCTCGTGGCTAAGAGCTTCACTTGTTGTGCTCATGGCCTGTACATTGAAATGCTTATTTTGGGTCTGGGCATGTCTTTAATGAGTGGTGATGGTGGTGACCTTGACACAAAGGAATTGAGATGCTCGGCAATACCGAGGCGCTTCAAGCTTTCATGACTCTGTTGCAACTTAGTGACCACAGATTGATGGTTATGCGCCTGGGCCTCCTCGACGCACACTCGTTATTATCCACGGTCCTCGTGCCTTTATTTGAACAATGCTGACAAAGGATGAACAACTGCAGCATACTGCCAAGTAGGATAAGGCAACTTACATGTTTGGGCTAATTGCCAGCCTGGTCGATAGGTTGATTGGTTTGTTGCTGGTCTTTGCCAGCCAAAAAATAGTCCATAGTGTCCGAGATGGAATGGCAGAGTTTGTTGTGCCGTTGAGAGAGGAAATCAAAGACAGCCTGAGTCTGACTAGGCAAGGCATGCAAAATATAAAGGGCCTCCAAAGAGAAGGACTGGCAGAAAGGGAAGAAAAGGAACAATGACTTCTTTCTGAGAGAGCACACAAACAAGACAGTGAAAAAGAATATGCACCTCATTTCGAACAGCATCACAGGAGCACTTGTCGCAGTGGCCATTTCAAACGTGCCAGATGAAGAATTCCACCGCGAGAGTGTGTGCTTGCAAATGAAACTGCTTATATTCCTCATGACATGCTAAGGGAGATCAAGGCACAGATAACGAGGTGGTATCAGCGGGGCACCCCAATTTCGCGCACGAGTGCTAGTTTGTTGTTGCATTCCTGAGGGTGCATACTATAGTCTCAGCAAGATCCGAACACGCTTTCCTCATCCTAAACCTCAGGTCAGCGGAAAACTCTGAGTAACAAATTGGGTACGAAGGGGGTGTTGTGTGGACTGGCTGCGGACCGCGGGCAGCGTACAAATCCTAAAAGCAGAGGGGACAATCACGGAGCCTGTGCACACGTGGACATGCTGGATTCTCTCGCTCTTTCTCTCTTTGGCGGCTGAAGCTCAGATTCTCAGAATGTTTTATGTACACACTTTAAGTTGGACCACACACTATTGCACTGCTGTGCCATGTTCCCCAAAGGCCTGAGTGGATTTCTACATCATGATGGGGTTCATTATTACAAGTTTCCTTCCATACTCAACAAAATATTGCTGCAAGTTTGTCCTTAAGTACGTATTTGCACCGAATACAGCAATAGCAGTATTGTCAACCACTTTAAGTACTCAACTCCAACTCCAACCGACTGAGTATGTATGCAGTGCAGCACACTTCTGGCTGCAGCACTTACATGGCGTGATATTTTCCTGCAAGAAGGCTTCAAGCCTGAAAATTAATCAGGTTTATGTGTCGCAGCCCCGCATTCCCTTTCAGGCGCGCAAAATGTCAGGAGCCCAACATGTCTTAGCCCGAGGCTGAAGCTTGAGGCCAGCACACCGGTGTAAAACTCGACATCAACTCGGCTTTTTAAAGGCTTTGAACCAAGAAAAATGCTGAGGTAGCACAGAAAGGAAAAAGCACAGCCCAACAAGGCGCAGACTGCTTCACGCCTGGGTTGCCCTTTAAGAAATGTTGAGTTGTAAGGTGGAGGGATGACCTAAATACATCATCTTTGCTAGGTAGGATCATACCAGGTGCAAGCACCTTCCACTGACATTCAGCGAAGAAAGTTCAAAAGTAAGCGTGTACACGCTGACATGTCAGGGTGTACTGCCAGCCTTTATTTGTGGCCTTTGCCAGCGCGATTTTGCTTTTCTTTGTTTTGGGTCGAGGATCGTTTACCTTATTTCTAAGCAAAGAAGAGAAGAGAATAGACGACTTTGACCAGGGACAACCGAATAACAGCACTCTTCTCACAACCCAACTGGTATGTGATCTAATTCTTGCACCAAGTCCCATAAGGCTTTAAAATGCATGAAAGTATTATTTTACGTGCCTGTTTCTTTTATGGATGGTTATCTAGAGCAAGTGTCTGCCTGCGATCGTCGGTCGTCGATTGTCGGCCGCCAGTCTGCGACTGGGAAAAGCAATATTAATCCCATAGTTAAGTCAATTCGACTTTAATTGACATGAAATTCACCCTCCTTCTCGTCGCCCTGGCTCATTCCAACACTGCATACTCGAGGGTGCGTAAGTTGCTGTGAATGCGCAAGAATTCCCTGGCATAGATGACCCCTAGAAATTCAAAGGGTAAAGAGGCTGGTCAAACGCATCCAGTGGGTTGCTTAACCCTGCAGGCCCCTTAGGAATCAGATAAGTTCCAGGCAGGGGCATGTAGAGGCTCCCAGATCTGCCAATGGTGCCTCATAAGGTGCTTTATAAGGTGCAGTACTTTGCAGAACACTTTGAGGATAGCCAATTGCTTGGTGCAGGAGCCACCAGGGGAAGCGACCAATGCCTCTGTGGACCTTCGATCGGAGATGCCTGAAGAACTGATCAAAACCCACTACCAGGTATGCTTTGGTGAAGTCTGTTTTCAACTTATCAGTGTGGTGGCCCTTTTTTGTCAAAGAGTGTGATTCTTTGGACGAGGATCTTATCAAGAGGAGTCGCAATTTTGTGAATGCTCAAGAGTTGCGGTACCTGCAACCCTTGCCCCTGCAGGATGGTGTGGCCGACAATGTGGGCAGTGCTGACCTGCCAGTTCCTAAGAAATTGCGGAACTTGCTGCAAGGTGAGCTGTACAGGTGGAAGGCATGGAGAACAACAGGACAATCACAGGAAAGAGTCTCTGCAGACAATAAGTCCTGCTCATGCTGCTATGATGTCAACATGCTACAGACCCAACAAGCTGGAGCGTGGCCAACCGGATTGGCAACGCAGTCAGCCAGGCTTTGCACGCAGCTTGGGGAGGACTAGCGGAGGCCTTGGGAGGGATGATGGATAGCATTAACAATGCCGGTGGAGGGAGCGATGCTGGGGAAGACAGCACGGGCCCGGACAAGGGCACGGGCAAGGGCGAGGGCCCTCAAGGGAGTGCGCAGGGTGCAACAAGCGGCGCTCGCCCTGCAGAGGATCAGCAGCAGAGTGCTCCGGATGCTGGGGATCGCACTGACCACGTGGACGATTTGGAAGATGCAGGTGACGATGAATGGGGAGCTGCCCCCTGCTGAGGACCAGGACAGCCGCCTGTCCCACCCTCGGATGTTTGTGTACAGGCTGGGTTGCCAAGCAGATCTTGCTTGCTGCTGTCCTACGTAGTGCCGCAATGGAGCTGTGCTATGATGGAGCTGTGCTACGATGGAGCTGTGCACGCTGGTCCCTCCAAGTCAACAGTTGAGGCAACAATAATCTGTGCCTTGTGCAGGTGCATCTGCGGCAGCTGCTGCCCAGGACCTTGGAGACACAGCACGTGACTTTGGAGCAGATGCCCTCAACTCCATCAGGCGAGGGTTCAGCGATGTGCTTGACAGGCTGTCTGGCGGTCTGGCAGAAGCGCAGCGGGCGGTTGCGCCATGAGTTATGGCTCATGAGTGTGGTCATGCTGATTGTTTGGAGTATGTGTGCTTGATCTGTATAGTGGTGATACAAAGCACAGTGACCTATTTAAATTGCTACAAAAGGAGAACAAAAAGGATACAAAATCTTGCTGAGGAAGTCATGTCATAGAATGGACCGTGAGATTGAATTTCTTTTGGTGCCCTGTTTTCCTTGACTGATGTAGGGAGTGATATATTGCCTGCTTGGTTTTTCTATTTTTTTCTTGGTAGGTTCACTATGTTGGTAAACTTATAAGATTGCTCATTGCACCGCGAGACCATGCCATCTGTGACATCCATACCTGAGTCAGTAGTCAAACTTTCCTTTCTCATCTACACAACAAACTTTGCTATTCTATCTCAAATAGTTTGGATTACTTTTTGGCTTTCAACGACCAGCCATAAAGCAATCAGCCTAACGGCCTTGCTGGCGTTAAAGCCTTACTTGTAATATACTAATTTACGGATTGAAAGGCCAAGCGAGTGCTGGTTCTAAGCTCCTCTAGCAGCAGGGCCCAAAGCAGGAGAGTCCATCTAGCTGGCAGCGCTTTTCCTTTCAATGCACATGTTTCCAGCAGAGTCATGAGACTTATCACACCCATTTTGGAGTGCCCATAGGGTGTCAGATTGGCTTTTTGGATGATCGGAAACGTGCAACAAAACCAACTCTGCCTTCATACCTACGACACAATATCCCAAACCATTTGTCACGCACTCTCTCCAGACTAAGACTCTCTGGTCACAACTTGAATATCAAGCAGCTCCAACAGCAACAGCACAGAGTTCCTGATGAGCTTAGAATCTGCACTAAATGCAACTGGCACTGTGTGCAAGATGAAGAGCATGTCCTCTTAGATTGCCCAAGTGCTGACTTGCCAAACTTGCGGGTCAAGCACCACCAACTCTTCCGCTCCCCCCCTGGTAGCTCAAAGAGGCGAAGAGACTTTATTAGCCAAGTAGACACCAAAGGCCTAGCCTTGTTTGTATGAGTGCTAAGAATGCTGTGCCTAGATTTCATATCACAACCTTGCCTGCCTTATGTTGGTTTTGGTCGCAGGCCCGTTTGGCTTCTGCTAAGCTGCCCTCATTTGGCAGGTACAGCTTTGTAACCTAATCTAACCTTTTCCTTTCAACCCAGGAACCATTGCCTACACTAATGAGGCTATTCTCTTGGATACCACACAAGAACTGACACCAACCACATCTCCCTCTCTTAAAGACATGACTAAATCTAACGCACCCGTGCCAGAGGAGGCTACACAGCCCAGCCATGGCTGATCCAACATTGTGAAACCTCTGCAAATATTCAGCTACCATAATTTCCTCCGATCTTAACTCTCCCATTGGAAAACAGCATCAGACCCTGGACCCACTGTCAATCAATGGGTAAAGACAGCAAAAACAACTCTAGCTACACATTCAGCCCCATTGATAACATCATCCTGCCCACTGACCTTGCCACGCAATGTCCTTTGTGTCACACATGCAGACTATCTCAGTGACCACATTACGTTGCTAATAACTCTTCCCATCAGTACCCTCATAATTCACATTCCCATCATCAATGATATCCACACTCCCAAGCCTTGCCCTCATAAAAGTTTAAAACTGCCCTATCAGTGATTCTGACCGGTTTACTTTCATGAAATCCCTGAAAGATCCTGCATATAAGGTAGTACAAGAGTTAGAAGGCACCCTCAACATTTTCAACCCAGCGTACCTTTCTGCTAATGTCTTTCTGAGCAAATTAGATGATGAAAATTCCAGAAACACTGCAACACCTCATTGGATTGGCAATCAATCTGCAACAAATCCGCTGCAGAAGCTATTTGAGACATGGCCAGTAGCGTGGCCCATATCACTCATTCTTTTTTAGTCGATTTGAAAATTGGCAGCACCAAAAGTGTCTCCTCTGATCACAGCCACTACAATCCACATTCTGTCAGCAAAAAACGCGGTTCACTTGTAAAAACATTGGGCTTCATCAAATGTATACAGGCTCAGCTCAAGCTAATCTCTGCCAGCCATAAGATGGTCAACTTAGAGTGAGATTCTACAAAGTTGATACTAAAAGCAGGATAGCACTCAACAGACTGGCCGCCCTTGTCAACCTCAACCCTAAGCAGAAGAACTCAACTCCAGTAAATTCACAAGCTTTTGGCATACAAAAACACTGAAGCCAGCACCCCTGCCATCCACTGCCTCACCAATAACACACAGTAGCCAACACCCACTTCAATGTGAAACTTGTCTCATCTGCTACCATGAAACCTCAGACAGAAAACTTACCACCCTCTCAAGCAGTGCCTCCACCACAGCCTCGTTCTGCTACACAACAGATATGAATTTACTGGGCACCGTATCCCTCGTTCTTCGACCCCTATATCCACATCTGCTATTAACCATGGCACTGCAGAATCAATGTAGACAGACCGCGCACGAGAACGGCACGCAAGCCAGCCTGGAACCTGTGACAAATTCAAGAGCTTGGTGATTCGGAGGAAATGCAATCATTGCATTGCAGGGGCTGCCCCCTGAGACTGTATTGTTTTGTTTGTGAGGCAATCCGAGAAATGGGGAGGATCTTGTCACACCAGATAAGTGCTGCAGCCAGAACTTATGGCACACTTGAAGTGTGTTGCACTGCATGTTCAGTCGGTTCAACCGACTCCAAGTTGGAGTTAGTTGGCTGAGTACTTGGCCGGTTGGCAATTCAGCTATCGCGGTATTTATGTAGTGGTTATGTCTAGAAGCTATTCTGCATGCAGCAGACTCTCAGCCTGACAATCTGCCTGACGTGCTTTGAAAATAGACAGAATGGTTTTAGGATTACAGCCTTGGTTGGCCCCACTGGTGTTGTGTAAAGAGGGCGTGGCAGATGTCTGTTGCAAGCATCAAACAGTCCTCCAACGTCCAAAAAGGGAGTGAAAAGAGCTCAGTTTAGGACAGGCAGCTTCTTAAATGCTCCCTTTCCGTTCCTGTATCCTGAACCAAAGAGTAGTTTCCATCCAGAGTTTTTTGCATGTACTGCGACATCCACCATAAATCCAATCGGAAGCTGAGTCAGCAAGTCCCAAGTGGTGAAGTCAAACGTGTCTTCAAGAGTTATTATGATTTTGGAGACTCGTGTCACTGCCACAAAGTAGCAGCCTGGAATAGTATATGCAGGACACACACACAAGCCCACATACACAGAGCGTATGCGTGTATGAGCCAACTTCATAAAAATTGACTAGGGAGGCGCATAGCTCTCCAACATTTGCAGTGCTGTCTCCGCCAGCGCACTTGCTGTTGGGCGAGCCTTTGGGTCCGTTGCGCACATCCGCTTGACAAGTGCCTGCACAGCAAGGACACCACAGTGGTGAGCATTGTGCAGGAAAGCACAGGCCAAGGCACCTCAACTGAAGCATATGGTGCGCTGCTGCATGCGCCAGAAGCCTGCACACGCGGTGTTGGCTGTATCCTGTAAGGCACCCCCAACGCACTCACTTGCAGCGCGAGGTGCCCCGGCACAAGCTGCCCACCATTTGGGCTTGGCATGTGCGGCTGGGCTGTGCCAGGCAAACTTGCGGAGGCGGCGGGGAGCTCGGGCATGGGCAGCAGGCCACCTCCCTGATGGAGACCACCTCCAAGCGGGGAGGCAGGGGGGAGGGTGGGAAAGGGGAGTGTGGCATTGGTGATGGCCAAGGCGAGCGAGCCGCCGCGGTCAAGGGCCACCTGTGTGGTGGGGTCAGGGGCGGGTTAGATGTTGGCATGTGGAGTGTGCATTTTGCTGCTCATGTCCAGGCCAGCACATGATGACTAGCACATACCTGCACCTGTGTGAATTTGCAGGACAGATTGGCACATCCAGCACCAAACATCCTCGTCATCATCATCATGACCATCATCATCACCGTCATCATCATCATCATCGCAAAGCAGCAGGAAAGGAGTGATCAGGACAACGCGGACCACACCTGGAATGGGGATCGTCCGTAGCACATGGCAAAGAGTGTGCAACCCAGGGACCACACGTCTGCAGCACCCAGGTCCAGGGTGGTTCCTGATGGAGGGGACATGAGCTCTGGGGCGCGGAAGGTAGCCGTGCAGTTTGACTGCAGGGGGTTGAGTGCACAAGCTCTACAGCATGGCCTTACGCTGCACTCTCAAGGTAGTGCATGAATTGAATGCCAGGGTCACTTGCCGCGCTCTTGAGGCAGCGTATGCATTGAATGCCAGGATCACATGCCATGCTCTTTGGGGCATTGCATGAACTAAGTTGAGAGCACGCCGGCTGCAGCCATCGGTGGCACGGTGAAGCGCACCCACTCTGCTGTTGGTGCTGCACTGGCAGGTGCTGGCACAGAGACATTGATGGAACAAGGCATGCAGCCACCACTGCGAGAAGTACAGAACTGGGCATGTGCTGCAGCACGCATGTGTTATCGCAGGGCAAATGCATGTGGCTGGATGGACCGTGTGTGAGGTGGACATGAAGCATGTGTGGCCTCAAGGGCGCTCGCATGTTGCTTCATGCACACGTGATAATAAAGCGCAAACAGCCGGCGATCAGTTAGCCATGGCACTGAGCTTGAAACTCAGGACAGGATGATGTAATGGGCGAGTATTGCTGAGTGCCTTGTGACAGGCTTTGGACAGGCATGTATGCGTCCAGACCTAGCTACAACATGCATGCACCTAATGACTCAGGCGCAGCTTCACCCAGCGGGATGAGGCACATATTCATGCCTGGCGTTAACCTCCCGGTAAATTGGTGTGTTTTGCATTCGCGCCCAAAGTGGGCCAAAACCATCCCCGCAGCACCAGCAGTGCGCACCTCTGCATCCTCTTGCAGGTTCATCGCGGCAGGCCTGTCTGGAATGTGCAAGTGGCGCTGGCAGCTGCTCCCGAAGTCCATGATGACCGCTCGGTAAGCCCCCTGTGTGGTTCATCATCAGGGTGCCCACGAGTCAATTTGCGCAGATGGCCCCCAAAGTCCATGATAGCCGCGCGGCAAGCCCCCTGCATGGGGTTCTTTAGTCTTCCCATCGTATGCTAATTTTTCTGGGGCCTCACGTGTCTATATGTCCAGGAGCCAGACTATCCAGGTGCTGCACACTTTGCAAGGTCACATGCCTCGAATGTGACATGAGGCATGCATGAGATCACAGTGGCAATAACGTCACGGTCCATGCAAACCAAGGGGTCCGCGGCGGGCGTCAAGGAGAGGTTTACTGGTGCAGCTAACAGGCCACCTCAAGCATCCCCTGCACGGGGGGTCATCATGATGCATCTTCCCCTGCGAGAGCGGCAGATCATGTCCTGGCCATAGCACACTGTATGCCAGGCACGAGCCAGCCCATAACCTTGATGTGGGGGCAACATGATGCATCTTCGCTGCAAGAGAGCGGCAGATCATTGCCTGGCCTTCTCACACATCCTGGCAGGCACAGGTCAGCCTACAACCTTGATGCGAAGCTGCCGAGGTTCTTGCCAGCTCTTCCCCGTATGCTCAAGGGCAGCGCTCTCGCCGCGCAGCAGGGCCGATGACTCTGAACTGGGTGGCTGCAGCAGCAAGGGCAATGTGAGAGGGTCCTGAGACATCAATAGACTCAAGCTGCAACGTCAAGGTATGAGCAGGAGCTTGCAGAGTGCATGCAGCACAGATGAGCCAATGCTCTCCACAAAGCACATGTTTTGTGCTATGTAGTCTGTTTAGGCCATATGTAAGGTAATTCCACCGTTTCTGGAGTGGACAATTTTATGTGAAAGCGCGTTGTTAAAGCATAAGGTAATGCTGCCTGGAATAAGTATTTTGCGGGGACTCCGCTGGTGGTCGCGGCTGGGCGAACGGTGCACTCAGGCACAGTGTCCCCGGCCCCCAGGAGCTGCGCTGCGCCCCTTCCCACGCCCGCAAGTGTGATTTGGTGTCTGGTTTGTTTGTGTTGGCGTTCTTGTGACAGTGGCGAGCGCAGGAGAAGCAGGGGGCGCGGTATTCCGACCCCAACGCGCATGCTTGCATTTGATTGACGCCGGTCGGTTCGTCCCCCGCCCTTTCCACGAGGCGCCCCATACAGCACACAGCGCACCCCCGCATTGCGTGCAACAGGCATAAAGATCAACAATGACGTCCAGGGGAGGGGGCGGGGCAGCAGCGCGGGCGGAGGGGGGCGTGGTCAAGGGGAGGGGAGGAGCTAGCTGCAGCAGTGTGCTGCGTCCGCTTGCAAGCACACTGCGAGTACGCCCTCCTCCTCCTGTGCAGGCTTAAACAGTACAATGTGGCACATGCACGCAAATCCCTTCCCCTTCTTGAGTGCTCCACAACACTCCATGCATATACAGATACAGTCTCGCACACACCACACGCACACACATACAATGCAAAAGATGTGTCACATCTGAATTTGTTTCCAATCTCAAATTGTTTTTACCCTGTACTGCACCAGCTGAACCAGTTCAATGCTTACTTGCATTGCTATGGAGACAGGCAGGGCAGGTGAGCTTTGGCTGCTTTGACTCAAGCGCTGTATGAGCACATTGTGCGGTTTCATGTCCCCTGCACACAGGAAAAGGGTACACCCAAGTGTTAGCGCCCATGTACAAAATGTTTGCTTACATGTGCGCATGCAAGTGCGTGTTGTTGCGTGTACAGGTTTGCTTACTGCATCCAGCTTTTTGCGTATGAGCAACTTAGCCTTGCTTATGTTGAGATGATTGCTAAAAGCCGTGAGCATGGGTCACAAACAATAGTTCACATCATTTACCATGGACGCCCAGAGAGGCACACCATTTACCGTGGACGCCCAGAGAGGAACACCATTTACCTTGGACGCCCAGAGAGGCACACCATTTACCGTGGACGCCCAGAGAGGAACACCATTTACCTTGGACGCCCAGAGAGGCACACCATTTACCTTGGACGCCCAGAGAGGCACACCATTTATCATGGGCGTCTGAAGCTCACCCTCATGGCCTCAGCAGGGCCCCGTGCATGCACACAACCCATAAGAACATACCGAGTGCACCACACACACACAGGGAGACACACTTACAGGGAGGCATACTTACAGGGAGGCACACTCACAGGGACATACACTCACAGGGGAGCAGACTTACAGGGAGGCACACTTGTTTGGCATGCCAAGCCCACTGAATGCGCTACGTCTGCAAGGTGGGCCGCACTTGCATGGCTGGCCAGTTTTGCATGGTGCGCCACGCTCACGCGGTGCGCCACACTTGTCACAGGCCACACTCACGGTGGGCGAAGCCAGCCTCGTGCATGCTCGCAAGGCCTGATGCAATCTGCAGCGGCAGCATAAGGGGCAGGCCATCGGTAAGGAGCAGTGGCGGGGCAGGTGTTGTGAATGCTTGGCACGCCATCAGCAGCACGATCACAGAGCTTGAGTGCATGGCAGAGCCCTTGGAGAAGCCACAGCTTCCGGGTGCCTGACATTGCAGCCACAGCTTCCGGGTGCCTGACATTGCAGCCACAGCCACAGCCTGACATTACAGCCACAGCTTCCGGGTGCCTGACATTGCAGCCGCTGAGCGCATGGCGGCAGCCCTGGGAAGCCCTGCTTTGGGAAGCCTGACTATGCAATTGCTGGGCGCTCTCAAGGTGCTGTAAGGTGCTGCTGCGCGCCTCACCTGGTGGAAGATTGACAGGGTGTCTACGATGGACAGGAGCAGGGTGCCGGTTGCCAGCGGGCCCCCCTGCCGCGCGCCGCCCGGATGCGCTGCCGCCCTGCGCTCCAGTGCCTCCAGCTCCTCTGCAAGCGTGCCTGCACCCCAAGGGTGGGGAAGGGCACGGCAGCGCTTGGCCGCTAAAGGGCGGGGGGAAGGGCGCGGCAGCGCCGGGCAGAGAAGAGAGCAGGCAAGGGTATGGCAGCGCTTGGAGGTGAAAGGGCGGGGCAGTGGGGCAGGGCACTGCAGCGCTTGGCGGCAAAAGGGCTGAGTCCATGGCGCATGCAGGGGGGGGGGGTAAAGACACCGAGGGCAGAGGCGCGCGCCACCCAGGCTGCGTGCTGCCACGCAGTCCTGCAGCCGCAAGTGCTGCATGCGCGAACGTGCGCAGTGCGTGCTGCTCACCATCTGTGTAGGCCGGAAAGAGGAAGGAAAAGCGCGTGCAGGTATCTGCCGCTGACCCGCCCTCGCGCCCAGATACCACGTGGGTCTCTGCAGCCACAGTCATAGGAGGGAGTGCAGGAGCCACAGTGACAGGAGTGAGTGCGGCAGCCACAGTGAAGGGGAGGGAGTGCGGCAGCCACAGTGAAGGGGAGGGAGTGC
>LFIK01002407.1_pt1 | contig 15136 bp, 13 predicted proteins | sample 643401 | NCBI WGS metagenome assembly LFIK01 (sample SAMN03777447, study PRJNA286221) | soda lake metagenome | biome: soda lake; feature: Kulunda steppe; material: water; isolation source: sample T5-Br brine of Lake Tanatar-5 | place: Russia: Kulunda steppe | collected 2010-07 | reverse complement strand
GGTGCCTCACCGATGATCTCGGCATCCAGCCCCTCCGGCACAACCACCGGGCGCTGGCGCTCCCGGGCGTGGGCCACGGCGCGACGCACCAGCGCCAGGGCCTCGTCCACATCGAAGGGCTTGGGGAGGTACTCGAAGGCCCCGCCCTGGTAGGAGGCCACCGCGCTGTCCAGGTCGGAGTGGGCAGTCATCACGATCACCGGCAGGTCGGGATGGGCTTCGCGCACCCGGGACATCAGGTCCAGACCATCGATGCCCGGCATGCGGATATCGGTGACCAGCACATCGGGCGGGTTGTCGAGCAGACGCTGCAGCGCGGTATCCGCGCGCTCGATGCACTCCACGTCCAGGTCGGGTTGGGCCAGGGCACGTTCGAGTACCCAGCGGATGGCGCGGTCGTCGTCGACGATCACCACGCGTGCGGCGTCAGTCATGGCGCTTCTCCAGGGGAATCAGCAATCGGAATTCGGTCTGACCGGGCACGGAATCACATTCGATCAGGCCCTGGTGCTGGTGCAGGATCGACTGGGCGATGGAGAGCCCCAGGCCACTGCCTTCGGCGCGACCGGAGACCATGGGATAGAAGAGCGTCTCGCGCAGCGCCTGGGGCACCCCCGGCCCATTGTCGATCACCCCCACCTCGCATACCAGGCGGTGACGCTCCGCTCCCAGGGTGAACTGACGCCGCGCCCGGGTGCGCAGCACCAGCCGAGGCTCGGGTGTCCCCGCCTCGGTCATCGCCTCCACGGCGTTGCGCGCCACGTTGAGCAGCGCCTGGATCATCTGGGCCTCGTCACCGGCCAGGTCGGGCAGGCTGGGATCATAGTCGCGCTCGACCCGCACCTTCGGCTGCTCGACAATCAACAGCGAACGAACTCGCTCCAGGACCTTGTGGATATTCAACGGTTCGTGGCGGGTCACGCGGTTAGGGCCAAGCATGGAGTCCACCAGGTCGCTAAGTCGATCCACCTCCTCGACGATGATGCGAGTGAACTCCTTCAGATTGGGATCGTCCAGGTCGCGCTCCAGCAGCTGGGCCGCGCCCCGGATACCCCCCAGTGGATTCTTCACCTCGTGAGCCAGGCCGCGGGTTAGCACCTTGATGGTCTCCTGGCGGGTCTGCAGCGCCTCTTCCCGGGAGATTCGCATCAGCCGGTCGCGAGGTTCAATCTCCAGCAGCAGCTCCTCCCGGGAAAGCGGTGTGACCGTGTAGTCCACGGTAAGGATCTCACCGGCCAGCATGACCAGACGCGCCTCGCGCTGGGTAAAAGGGTGGCACTCGTCCCGCGCCTTGCCCAGTACCTCACCGAGCTCATCATCGTTCTCTACCAGGGTGCACAGCGCTACACCCTTCACCCGACTGAGGCTGATGGCCAGCAGCGCCTCGGCGGAAGGATTCATCCATTGCAGCCTCAGCTTGCCGTCCAGCAGGACCACAGCGTTGGAGAGGTGCTCCATCAAGCGTTGATACATCGATTCGGCCATGTCGGGTTCCGGGGGAGGCAACAATCTTTTGCAAGAAGCGATCTACAAGAAGCGATCTGCAAGAAACGCGCCAGAGTCGCGAGGCCCGAGATCACTGGCCGCGAGATGTCAGGACAAGACCCTAACGCACCAAAATAGTGCAAAAGGAAAACAGCTGCACGGCTTGACGGCCGACTCTGGTGCGCCAGGTGCCCCACGAGGGCTCAGCGAGGGGTAGCACGCTCCTCATGACGGCGCAGAGGAGGAGCATCCTCGGGCAGTCGACGAACCGCTTCGCCGCGACGCAGCGGAGACGGCGTCTCGACGGGCGGCGCCGGCTTCACTTGCCAGGGAGGCCGCATGCCATCGTGTGGAGGGCGACAGGGGCTCGGGGTCCCGTCCGAGCACCATGGCCAGGGTACCCGGCGCGGGGGCAGCTAATCGGCGGGGCGGTTAACGCTGGCCCGGTGCACAAAGATGGTCACCGGTGAGCTGCGATGACGAACGGCTCCGCTGCCGTCGAGAAGTTCGGCCTGCAGCACGTGCTCGCCGGGATTCATGTTGCCGACCATGAAGGCCGTGGTGTGCATCGCCGTCTGACTCACCTCGCCATTCACCAGCAGGCGCACCCGGTGGTCCTCGCGAAGCTCGGGCTCGATGCCCAGCTCCACCGGCACGTTGCCCGCCGCACCCGCCGGGAATGCCTGCTCATGGGTGGGTGACAGCATGCGGAAGCCATCGTAGGGCATGAAGGGCTGCCCGGGCGAGCCCGTCGCGGCGGCCGCTCCAGTGCCCTCGACGCGCGGTGCGGGCTGGCCGGTGCGCACCTCCCCGGTGGCCGGCACGACCGTCACCGGCGCCAGTTCCACCTGTTCGCCGCCCCGCTCCGGATTGTCGGTGAACACCACGTTTCCCTGGGCGTCGGTGGTGCGGTAGATGTTCTGAGCCTGAGCGGCCAGGCTGAACGTTAGCCCCACCGCCAGGACCATCAAGGCCTTGTTCATGGATACCCCCTGCGTGCCGCTTTTCTAGCGGTCTGTGGTTGGTGTCGCAAACTGCTTATTGGATAGTGAACAAGATAAAGGGGTTCCGCCATGGCGGAACCCCTTTTTATCAACGCCGAGGCGCCGATGCCGAGCCAGGTCGCTTAGTCCCTGGCCCCTGCCGTCATCGGCAGTTCGCCGTTAACAGCTGTAGTACATGTCGAACTCGATGGGGTGGGTGGTCATGCGGATGCGTTCCACGTCTTCCATCTTCAGCTCGATGTAGGCGTCGATCATGTCATCGGTGAACACGCCGCCCTCGGTCAGGAAGGCACGATCCTGGTCCAGCGCTTCCAGGGCCTGATCGAGGCTGTGGGCCACGGTCGGCACGGCCTTGCCCTCTTCCGGCGGCAGGTCGTAGAGGTTCTTGTCCATGGCATCGCCGGGGTGGATCTTGTTCTTGATGCCGTCGACACCTGCCATCAGCATCGCCGCGAAGCACAGGTAGGGGTTGGCGGTCGGATCCGGGAAGCGAAGCTCGACGCGCTTGCCCTTGGGGCTGGCGGTGTAGGGGATGCGGATGGAAGCGGAACGGTTTCGCGCACTGTAGGCCAGCATCACCGGCGCCTCGAAGCCCGGCACCAGGCGCTTGTAGGAATTGGTGGAAGCATTGGCGAAGGCGTTCAGGGCCCGGGCGTGCTTGATGATGCCGCCGATGTAGTAGATCGCCATCTCGGAGAGGCCGGCATACTCGTCGCCCGCGAACTGGTTGTTACCGTCCTTCCAGAAGGACTGGTGCACGTGCATGCCGCTGCCGTTGTCGCCGACCAGCGGCTTGGGCATGAAGGTAGCGGTCTTGCCGTAGGCGTGAGCCACATTGTGGATCACGTACTTCATCTCCTGGACCTCGTCGGCCTTCTTGACGAGAGTATTGAATTTGATCCCGATCTCGTTCTGGCCGGCGTTAGCCACCTCGTGGTGGTGCACCTCGACGGTCTGGCCGATCGCCTCCAGAGTGTTGCACATGGCACCGCGGATATCGTGGAAGCTGTCCACCGGGGGCACCGGAAAATAGCCGCCCTTGACGCGCGGACGGTGGGCCAGGTTGCCACCCTCGATGGCGCGGTCGGTGGACCAGGCACCCTCTTCAGAGGTGATCTTGTACATGGAGCCCTCGATGTCGGACTTCCAGTGCACCTCGTCGAAGATGAAGAACTCGGGCTCCGGGCCGAAGAAGGCGGTGTCGCCCAGGCCGGTGGACTGCAGGTAGGCCTCGGCGCGCTTGGCGATGGAGCGCGGATCACGCTCGTAGCCCTGCATGGTGGCCGGCTCGATGATGTCGCAGCGCAGCACCAGGGTGGAGTCTTCGGTGAAGGGGTCGAGGAAAGCGGAACCATCTTCCGGACGCAGAATCATGTCGGACTCGTTGATACCCTTCCAGCCGGAAATGGAAGAGCCATCGAACATCTGGCCGTTCTCGAAAAACTCCTCGTCCACATCACGGGCCGGAATGGTGACGTGCTGTTCCTTGCCACGGGTATCGGTGAAGCGCAGGTCTACCCACTTCACGTCATGTTCTTCAATCAGGGCGAGAGTCTTGTCAGACATGGTGTCCTCCGGGGTTGAGCTTGGCTCGAAGCCTTGGGGTGTTGCGAAATCCAGATGCTGCCGTTGCAGAATACTGCTGAGTTTTAGCATGCCACGGACGAGCTGCCCACGGCTGCCGGTATTCTTTCCGGCGCTGCCCAACATAAAGCACACTTCATGCCAATACTGCACCTTGATGCGACAAAAATACAGCAACATCATGATTTAAAAACATAAAGCAAAAGACCTTGGCGCACCAGCCTGAATCAACGGCTCCTCAATTTCATCAAGGACCCTCTTTCATGCAGCACTTATGCACTTGATGTGTGCAAAAATAATCGCCAATGCACCATAACGGATCGCCATAGGTAGCCAGGGCGCCATCCCATCCGCCAATCGGAGTAAAATCACCCTTCGCTTAACCAGGCTTTTACTACCCGAACCGATTGATACGCATATTCACCCAAGGCTACAATCGCTTACAGCGCCTTGAGGCGTCGGCAGTGAATTCCTAGCAGCCGGCTAGCGCCCCCCCCCATGGTGCGGCCAAATCCCGGAGTTCGCATGATCGATTTCACCGGCTGCATTCTTATCGACGCCCGCTGCGCCGGCTCCCGCCTGCCAAGGCAGCTGGCTATCGTCGCGCCGCTGGCCCGTGCAAAGGCGGCCTCCTTCTCGATGCGGATTATCGACGATACCGGCGACCCTCGGCTGCCACGCATTGCACACCGCTGTGGCGCCCGCCTGATCAGCGTCTCCCCTGCTCCTCTGGGGCAACGCCTCAACGACGCGATCGCCCGCTGTAACGGTGAGGTGCTGGTCTTCCCCGGCCTCGGCAACGCAACCGGCGCCGAGGCCCTGCTGGCCTTGGCCAACGAGGTTGCCGCGGGTGAATGCGATGCCGCCCTGCTCCCCGACCTGCACCGCGGACCGCTGCAGCGACTGCTGGCGCGAATCAGGCGTCTGCCCCGGGGCGAAGGCCTCTGCCTTTCACGCAGCTGGTTCGAGCGAATCGGCGGCTGCGACCCCGCCCACGGAGACAGTGCCCTAGACGAATTGCTCGAGCGCCTGCGCTCCTGCGGCGCCCGAGTAAGGCCCGATGGCCCCTGAACTCGGCGTTGACCTGGCTGGCAATTGATCAGCCATTCCGCATACGTTGACTGCCCGTCCCAGCCCGATATTGAGCTCGCCACGGGGTGCCGGTAAAGTATCTGACCTAATTAGCCTGTCGGCTGTGCGCACCAAGAAATGACCGCTAATCCTGAGATGATACGAAAGAATTTCTGGTCCGGCCTGGGCGTCGCCGCCGTGGCGGTACTCCTGATTGCCTGGGTCGTCCCCACCTGGGGCGGACGTGGTTTCGCCGTCGGCATGCAATCCCGCACCCTGGCCACCCTCGGCGCCTGGGTCATGTTGTTGTGCGCCCTACTGCTCAGCCTGGTCAGTGCCGTGGCCCTGATGCGCGCCCGCCAGCCCTTCGCGGCCCGACCCGACCTGCTCGGCCTGTGGCACCAGCTTTGGCCTTTCGTCTACGTACTGTCCTTCATCGTGGCCATCGACCGCTTGCCACTGACCTGGGTCGCGCCGGCGCTGATCGCTGGACTGCTGCTGATTCTCGGTGAGCGGCGCTGGCTAGTCCTGCTGTTGACCTCAACCATTCCCACTGGCGGCCTCTATGTGCTAACCGCTCACCTGATGCGCATAGGAGTGGTCTGACATGGGCGTTGATGCCATCTTCAGCTCCTTCGCAGCCGCCCTCCACTACGAGTCCATCGCCGTTATTCTTGGCGGGGTGCTGCTTGGCTACATCGTCGGCGTCATCCCGGGCCTGAACCGTGCAGTAGCCATCGCTATCGCCATTCCGCTGACCTTCTACATGTCGGCCTATGCGGCCATTGCCTTCCTGATCGGGCTGTCTAAGGGCACCGCCGCCGGCAGCGCGGTCTCGGCGATACTGCTGAATACTCCCGGTGAGCCTTCCTCGGCGGCGACCTGCCTGGACGGCTATCCCATGGCCAACGCGGGCAAGCCGCGCAAGGCACTCAAGGTGGGTCTGCTGGCTTCGGTGATCGGCGACCTGCTGGCCACCCTGCTGCTGATCGCGGTGGCCATCCCCTTTGCCTCGGTGGCGCTCAAGTTCGGGCCCTATGAGCTGGCCGCCATCCTGATCTTCGCACTGGTGTTCATCGCCGGCATGGCGGGGGGCTCCTTCCTCAAGGGCCTGGCCGCCGGCGGCATTGGGGTGATCCTGGGCACCGTGGGCATGGACCCCGAGACCGGCGCCATGCGCTTCACTTTCGGCTATGCAGAACTGATGGAGGGGGTGCCGATCCTGCCGCTGGTGATCGGCACCCTGGCGCTGGCCGAAATGTTTGTGCAACTCGACGAGTACCGCCGCAACAAGGGCGGCAGCGTGATCAAACTGGGCAAGGAGTCCGATGACGACCTCTCCTGGCAAGAGTTCAAGGGCACCCTGCCGACCATCTTCAAGAGTACCGGAGTGGGTGCCTTCGTCGGCGCCCTGCCTGGCCTCGGCCCCTCGGTGGGTGCTTTCATGGCCTACGGCCTGGCCAAGCGTACCGACAAGGATCCGGACAGCTTCGGCAAGGGCAACCCAAAGGGCATCGCCGCCGCCGAGGCCTCCGACAACGCGGTGATCCCGGCCAGCTACATTCCGCTGTTCGGCCTGGGCATCCCGGGCAGCGTCTCGGCGGCGCTGCTGGTTGGCGCCTTCATGATCCATGGCATCCAGGTAGGGCCGCTGATGCTACGCGACCATCCGGAAATGCTGTTCACCCTGTTCTCGGGGATGATCGTGGCGAGCGTGCTGATGCTGGCCGTGGGCTGGTACGGCCTGCGGCTTTTTGCCAAGGTCACCAGCGTGCCGCCGCATATTGTGATTCCCGTAGTGATATTCCTTTGCCTGGCGGGCATTCAGGTCCAGGGCTACGGCACCTTCGGGCTGGTCACGGTGTTTGCCTTCGCGATCTTCGGCTATTTTCTCAAGAAGTTCGACTACTCCTTCGTGACCTTTCTAGTGGCCTTCATCGTTACCCCGATGCTGGAGATGAACCTGCGCCAGTCGGTGATTCTTTCAGGTGGCGATATCGCCATCCTCCTCGATCGGCCCATCGCCTTGACGTTCGTTATCTTCACCGCACTGCTGGTGCTGCACCTGACCTGGAGTGCCTACCGCCAGTGGCTCGGCAAACGACTCAAGGCGCCCACCGCCTGACCCCCGGCCGGCCATTAGCAGGCTCAACAACACAACCCACGAGGTGTGAACCATGAAAACCCAACTGATGGGTACCGCTCTCCTCGCCTCCGTCGTGGCCTTCGCCTCGGCCGGCGTGGCACAGGCCGATGACTTCCCGAGCAAGCCGCTAACCCTGGTGGTCGGCTGGGGCGCCGGGGGCAGCACCGATATCCAGGCCCGCGTGCTGGCCGACATCATGACCGAGGAGCTGGGCCAGCCGGTTAACGTGGTCAACCAGCCTGGCGCCGGCGGCGGCGTGGCCCTGGCACGCCTGGCCAACATCCGCGACGAGGGCTACACCTTCGTGTTCGGCACCTCGATGACCATCACCTTCGGCCCGCTCTCTGCCGAGACCACCTACGACCTGGATGACTTCCGCTACGTGGCCGGGGTGACCCTGGGCCAATCAGCCATCGTCACCGGCGAGAGCCGTCCGTTCGGCAATAGCTGGGAGGATCTCGTGGCCTACGCCCAGGAGAACCCCGGCACCAGCTATGCCACCCAGACCGCACTGGATCGCATGATCATCGAGTACATCGCCCAGCAGGAGGGACTCGAGCTGCGCATCGTGCCCACCTCCGGCGGCGCCGGCATGGCCCCACTGATCCTCTCCGGCGACGTCGACTTCGCCTACAGCGGCGGTACCCACTCCGGCTACGCCGAGACCGGCGAGATGCCGGTGCTGCTGAGCTTGGCCGAGGATCGTCTGGTGGCCTTCCCCGACGCCCCGACCCTGCAGGAGGCCGGATACGACATCAATGCCGCCGAGATCCGCGTAGGGATGGTGCCCAGGAACACCCCTGACGCCCATGTGGAGCGCCTGGCCGAGGCCCTCAAGGCAGCCACCGAGGATCCGCGTTTCATCGAGATCACTGAGGAGCGCATCCTGATGCCGGTGACCTGGATGCCCGAGGAGGAGGTCACCCAGCTGCTCAGCGACCAGATCGAGGGCTACAGGGCCCTGATCGAGGAGCTCGGCGGCCTGCCTGGCCAGGAATAGACCCCCTCGGCCGGGAGCACCCGCGCCAGCAGCATGACCCGCGACGGGCGCCCAAGTGGCGCTCGTCGCGCGTTGACAGCTCATCGAAAGCGCGAATCCGCTATTACCGAGCCGGGGGAGGCTGTACAATGCGCGCCCTACATTCCCTGCCCCGCGCCTAGGGTACGTAATACAACGTGTACATAGGTGCGTACCTATCAGTGAGACACACCTCATGAGCACGAACGCTAGCAATTCAGACGTCAACAATCTGCGCAACATCGCCATCATCGCCCACGTTGACCACGGCAAGACCACCCTGGTCGACAAGCTCCTCAGCCAATCCGGCACCCTGGACCGCAAGGCCGAGGGGCAGGAGCGCGTCATGGATTCCAATGACCAGGAGAAGGAACGCGGCATCACCATCCTGGCCAAGAACACTGCCATTCAATGGCAGGACCAGTCCGGCCGGGATTACCACATCAATATCGTCGACACGCCGGGACACGCCGATTTCGGTGGCGAAGTCGAGCGCGTGATGTCGATGGTCGACTCCGTGCTGCTTCTGGTCGATGCCGTTGATGGCCCCATGCCGCAGACTCGCTTCGTCACCCAGAAGGCCTTCGCCCAGGGGCTGAAGCCCATCGTGGTGGTCAACAAGATCGACCGTCCTGGCGCACGCCCCGACTGGGTCATCGATCAGATCTTCGACCTGTTCGATAACCTCGGCGCCACCGATGATCAGCTCGACTTTCCGATCATCTACTGCTCGGCGCTGAATGGCGTTGCCGGCATGGACCCGGAAGAGCTGGCCGAAGACATGGCGCCCATGCTCCAGTCCATCGTTGACATCGTCGAGCCGCCCAAGGTTGAGCTCGACGGTCCGTTCCAGATGCAGATCTCGGCGCTGGATTACAACAGCTATGTGGGCGTTATCGGCCTGGGCCGAATCAAGCGTGGCGCGGTCAAACCCAACCAGCAGATCAGTGTGATCGGTGTGGATGGCAAGGTGCGCAAGGGCAAGATCGGCCAGGTGATGACGCACATGGGCCTGGAACGCGTGCAGACCAACGAGGCCACCGCCGGCGATATCGTCTGCGTGACCGGCATCGATGACCTCTCCATCTCCGATACGCTGTGTGACCCGACCAATGTCGAGGCATTGCCGCCGCTGTCGGTGGATGAGCCCACCGTCTCCATGTCCTTCCAGGTCAACGATTCTCCGTTTGCGGGCAAGGACGGCAAGTTCGTCACCAGCCGCAACATCAAGGACCGTCTCGAGCAGGAGCTGATCCACAACGTGGCGCTGCGCGTCGAGCCGGGCGAGACCCCCGAGAGGTTCAAGGTCTCCGGCCGCGGCGAACTGCACCTCTCCGTGTTGATCGAGACCATGCGTCGCGAAGGCTTCGAGCTTGCCGTAGGACGCCCCGAGGTGATCATCCGCGAGATCGACGGCGTCAAGCAGGAGCCGTACGAAGAGGTGATCATCGACTGCGAGGAGCAACACCAGGGCGCCATCATGGAGGAGCTCGGCTACCGCAAGGGCGAGTTGACCAACATGCACCCCGACGGCAAGGGCCGCGTGCGCCTGGACTTTATCATCCCGGCTCGCGGCCTGATCGGCTTTCGCGGCCAGTTCCTGACCATGACCTCCGGTACCGGCATCCTCACCAGCCGCTTCGACCACTACGGCCCGCTCAAGCCCGATGCCTCCATCGAGCGTCGCAACGGCGTGCTGGTGTCGATGGTCGACGGCAAGGCGCTGGCCTATGCGCTGTTTGCTCTTCAGGAGCGCGGCAAGCTGATCATCGATCACGCTACCGAAGTCTACGAAGGCATGCTGATCGGCATCAGCAACCGCGCCAATGACATGGTGGTCAACCCGACCAAGGGCAAGAAACTCGACAACATGCGCTCCACGGGTAATGACGAGAACATCGTCCTGACCCCGCCGGTGAAGTTCAGCCTGGAGCAGGCCATCGAGTTTCTTGACTCCGATGAGCTGGTCGAGGTGACACCGCAGCACATCCGGCTGCGCAAGAAGCTGCTCAAGGAAAACGAGCGCAAGCGCTCCAGCAAGAAGTAAGGCAGCCGCTTCGTCTCACGACGCCCGCCCGGGAGCTCCCCGCGGCGGGCGTTGTCGTTGTCGGCCCCGGAATCCTCTATGCTGGTGCCGATATCCAGTTGCCATTACCTGCCTGCCAACCCGACAAGGAGACCCCGTATGCACAAGCACGTGGAATGGGACGACCCCGGCGCCGACAGCGTCATGTGCCACTTCAAGAAGGACCCCACGGGCCACTCGGCCCCAGGCGCAGGCGATGTCCTCTCGGCGCGCTACCAGGATGCCGTGGTGAGGGTGAAGGTGGCGGCCTACGTGGAAGGCACCTCCATCGGCGAGGTGGCGGCAATTATCGCCGTCGACAACGGCCGGCGGCTCAAGTCCCATGGCAAGCTCGCCCTGGGCGACACCGTACGCCTGCCCGACGAGGCCAGAGCCCTGGAGCCACGTATCGGCCAGAAGGAGGATGACGACGAGGACAACGATAAAGAGCGCTAGTCGATAGCGGCATTATCGGCAACCTTAACGTCTGCTAAACGCTGCTTGACTGGCTCCCGGCCGCGTTTTGCCGCAAAGTTGCGGCACGGGCCCTCCGGCCACCCAATTCGCGTCACGGAGCCTTCATGAGCACTCACAACGTCTGGTCCCACAAGGGGACCTTCCTGCTGGCTGCCGTTGGATCGGCGGTGGGTCTTGGCAACCTCTGGCGCTTCCCCTACCTCACCGGTGAGAACGGCGGCGGTGCCTTCATACTTGTCTATGCCCTGACCATCTTCGCCGTGGGCATTCCGATTCTGATCGCCGAGACCATGCTCGGACGCAACAGCCGCCGCAGCCCGATCATGGGCATGCGCTTTCTCACCCGCACCCACAACACCTCACGGGCATGGGAATCCATCGGCTGGCTGGGGGCCGCCTCCGCCTTCCTGATCCTGAGCTTCTACTCGGTGATCGCCGGCTGGGCGATCCACTACACCTGGCAGATGCTCACCGGCTCGCTGGCCGGCGCCGATGCCGAGACCATCGGCGCCGGCTTCGACGCCCTGCTCGCCTCACCCGCTCTGCTGACCCTCTACCACACCCTGTTTATCATTGCCTCGGGGCTGATCGTCGGCATGGGCATCCACAGGGGTATCGAGAGCGGGCTGCGCATCATCATGCCGGCGCTCTTCGTCATCCTGCTGATGGTACTGGCCTACGGCGTGGCCAACGGCGATTTCAGTGCCGCGGCCAGTTTCCTGTTCACCTTCAACCTCGCCGACCTGAGCCTCGAGGGCTGGCTGGCCGCCATGGGCCAGTCGTTCTTCACCCTCAGCCTAGGCATGGGCGCGATCATGGCCTACGGCGCCTACATGTCCAGCGAGATCTCGCTGACCCGCACCGCGTTGGCCATCGCCGCCGTCGACACCGCCGTGGCCATGGTCGCGGGGCTGGCGATCTTCTCGCTGGTATTCGGCGCCGGCCTGGATGCCGGCCAGGGCCCGGGTCTCATGTTCGTCACTCTGCCGCTGGCCTTCGCCGAGATGCCCTTCGGTGCGCTGGTCGGCGGCGTCTTCTTCATTCTGGTTCTGGGCGCTGCGATCAGCTCCTCCATCTCGCTGATCGAGCCGGTGGCCGCCTTCCTGGTGGAACGCTTCGACCTCACCCGGCCCCAGGCCGTGTTTGGCATGGTGATGGCCAGCTGGGCGATGGGCCTGCTTACCGTGGCCAGCTTCAACGTCTACTCCGAGGGCACGATCTTCCACACCCTGTTCGGGCGCAGCGCCTTCGACTTCATCGAACTCCTCACCAACATCTTCATGCCGCTTGGCGGCTTGCTGATCGCCCTTTTCGCCGGCTGGGCCCTGACCCATTCCGAGGTCATGAAGGAGATGCGCACCAACGAGACCTGGTTCGCCATCTGGCGCCTGCTGGTGCGCTTCGTTGCTCCGGCGGCGGTGGCCTTCGTCTTCCTGCGTGCCATTCCCCAGGTGGAGGGCTACCTGATCCCGGCCATCGGTGCCCTGGTGATCGTCGGCGCCTTCGCCGCCGGCCGCACCTTTCTGGTGGACGACAGCCAGGAGCAGTGACGGTGTCGCCGCCGCCCCGGGCGCTGGCGTCAGCATAAACGACAGCAACAAAAACCGCGGACACTGCCATGGCATCCATGATCGACGTGCGACACGTCCACAAGGCTTTCGGCGGCCTCAGGGTCATCAACGACTGCTCGCTGTCGGTGGAGAAGGGCTCCATCACCGGGCTGATCGGCCCCAACGGCGCCGGCAAGTCGACCCTGTTCAACATCATTGCCGGCGCTCTGCCGCTGGACAGCGGCCAGGTGTTGCTGGAGGGAGAGGAGATCACCAATCGCCCCGCCAACGAGCTGTTCCACAGGGGGCTGCTGCGCACCTTTCAGATCGCCCACGAGTTCTCCCAGATGACCGCCCTGGAGAACCTGATGATGGTACCGCCCGCTCAGGCGGGCGAGAGCCTGTTCAGCGCCTGGCTCAAGCCCGGGCGGGTAAGAGAGCAGGAGGAGGAGGTTCGCCGCCGTGCGCTTGAGGTGATCGACTTCATCGGCCTGCGCCATGTGCGCAACGAAGTGGCCGGCAATCTCTCCGGCGGCCAGAAGAAGCTACTGGAACTCGGCCGTACCATGATGACCGACGCCCGGGTGGTGCTGCTCGACGAGATCGCCGCCGGGGTGAACCGCACCCTGCTCGGCGATCTGGTGGAGAACATCGAGCGGCTCAACCGCGAGCTGGGCTACACCTTCCTGGTCATCGAGCACGACATGGAGATGATCGCCCGGCTCTGCGACCCGGTGATCGTGCTCGCCCAGGGTAGCGTGATGGTGGAGGGCACCATCGCCGAGATCCAGCGCAATCCCGAGGTCATCGAAGCCTATTTTGGCTCCGCATAACAACAACCTGGAGATTGCACCACCATGCCACTCCTAGATGCGCGCGACGTCCACGGCGGCTACGGCGGCATGAACATCCTCAACGGGGTGAACATGGCCATCGAGGCCGACGAGATCGGCGTGATCGTCGGCCCCAACGGCGCCGGCAAGTCCACCATGCTCAAGGCCGTGTTCGGCCTGCTCAGCGTCACCCAGGGCGAGATCCTGCTGCGCGGTGAGCCGATTCACAACCTGCCCCCCAACAAGCTGGTGCAGAAGGGCATGGGCTTCATCCCCCAGGAAAAGAACGTCTTCCCGAGCCTCACGGTGAAGGAGAACCTGGAGATGGGCGCCTTCCTCAAGCCGCAGAATACCCGGCGGATGCTCAAGCAGATCTATGACTTCTTCCCGCCGCTCTTTGACAAGCGTCATCAGCCCGCCGGCGAGCTCTCCGGCGGCCAGCGCCAAATGGTCGCCATGGGCCGGGCGCTGATGGCCGAGCCCAGCCTGCTGCTGCTCGATGAGCCCACCGCCGGCCTCTCGCCCCTCTACATGAACGAGATCTTCACCCAGGTGAAGCAGATCAACGCCGCCGGCGTCGGCATCCTGATGGTGGAACAGAACGCCAAGCAGGCGCTGGCCATCGCTGACAAGGGCTTCGTGCTGGCCGCCGGCCAGAACCGCTTCACCGATACCGGTGCCGCCCTCCTGGCGGACCCGGAAGTCGCCAGAAGCTTCCTGGGTGGCTGAGGGACAGGAGAACCAACGTCGTGAATGAACTCGTCTTCTTTATCAACAACGTCGTGATAGCCGGCAGCGTGACCGGCTCGATCTACGCCATCGGCGCCATCGGCGTGACGCTGATCTTCAGCATCATGCGCTTCGCCCACTTTGCCCACGCCGACATGATGACCTTCGGCGCCTTCATGGTGCTCCTGCTGACCATGGCATTCCCCGGCGCGGGGGCGGTCGTGGGGCTGCCGACGCCCGTGATCATGCTGCCGCTGGCCATGGTGCTCACCGCACTGCTCGCCGTGGGCATCGACAAGGTCTTCTACAAGCCTCTGCGCGCCCACGGGGTCAAGCCCATCGTCATGGTGATCGGCTCGCTGGGCGTGACCCTGATGCTGCAGGGGCTGATCCGTCTGTTTGCCGGCACCAGTGGCCAGAGCCTCTACATGGCCGGCGAGCGCAAGGAGATCTACCGTCTCGCCCTGCCCTTCGAGGATGTTCGCGCGCTGATCGTGATCACCGAGCCGCAGATCATCCTCTTCGTGCTGACCATCGCCTGTGTGGTGGGCCTGCACCTCTTTCTCAGTCGCTCGCGGCTGGGCAAGGCAATGCGCGCCATGTCCGACAACCCCGATCTGGCCCGGGCCTCGGGGATCAACACCAACGCCATCGTGGCGGTGACCTGGGTGATTGCCGGGGGCCTGGCGGCCATCGCCGGCACCCTGCTGGCCCTGGACGTCACCTTCAAGCCGGACCTCAGCTTCTTCCTGCTGCTGCCGATCTTCGCCGCGGCCATCGTCGGCGGCGTGGGGCACCCCTACGGCGCCATCGCCGGGGGCTTCGTGGTGGGCTTCGCCGAGACGCTCGCGGTGTTCAACTGGGCTGTGCTGCTTCGGCCCATTGCCCATCACTTCCCGGAATGGCTGGAGCTGCCGCGCAACCTGGCCTTCGTGGGCACCGAATACAAGATCGTGGTGCCATTCTTCATCCTGGTGGCCATCCTGGTGTGGCGTCCCACCGGCATCTTCAAGGGCAAGGTGATCTGATGAGCACTCAAGACAAGCAGCGCGAGGATCTGGTCGCCACGCCGTCGCGGTTCCCGCTACGCGAGGTGGTGCTGTTCACCGCCCTGCTGGCAGCCATCCTCGGCATCTACGCCATGATGGGCGCCGCCTACAGCACCCGCATGCTG
>LFIK01002406.1_pt1 | contig 15143 bp, 15 predicted proteins | sample 643401 | NCBI WGS metagenome assembly LFIK01 (sample SAMN03777447, study PRJNA286221) | soda lake metagenome | biome: soda lake; feature: Kulunda steppe; material: water; isolation source: sample T5-Br brine of Lake Tanatar-5 | place: Russia: Kulunda steppe | collected 2010-07 | reverse complement strand
GATGTAGACCACTCGCCGACCGCTGTCGACGATCTCGCGGGCGTCGTCCGCGGTCAGGGCCAGGGCGAAGTGCTCGTGATTGCGCGCTGCCATCTCGCGGATTCGGGTGATGACCTGCAGGCCATGATCCAGTGCCTGTGCGTGACCTTCGCTGTCACGTGGTCCCTGGGGCGTGTAGACGACCCAGAAGCCGCCATCCAGGCCGCCTTCGACCATGCGTGGATAGTCGACCTGGGAACGGTCCTGCAGGAAGTCATGACGCTGCATGATGTCCCAGCCCGGGCGGGAGAAGTGCACCGGCGTATCCAGGTGGGTGTCCAGGGTGATGATGCGATCATGCAGGGCGCGAGCATTGGCCAGCCCATCCTCGTCATGCGCTCGCGAATCGGGCTCGATGGGCTCCGAACCGGGTGCGTCGCCGCACGCTGCAAGCAGCAGCAGGCAGGATGCAATGCAGAAGGATTTCAGCAAGCCGGACATGATCTGATCCCCGTGGCCGATGAAGACGTGCCGCAACGGGCCGTCGCCGGCGCCGGTTTGCGTCGGCGCCTTTCTGGTCGTAACTTCTGGGCCATTGCAGGCCCGGCCCCGGGCCCCCTGAGCTGGAGGTTACATGATTGTCGAACAGATCTGGACCGGGAATCGCTTTCGCAACTTCAACTATCTGATCGCCTGTCCCGAGACGGGTGAGGCGCTGGCGATCGACCCGCTCGACCATGAAAAGTGCCTGGCGCGGGCCCGGCAACGTGGCTGGAGCATCACCCAGGTGCTCAATACGCACGAGCATGGCGATCACATCGGTGGCAACAGGCCCGTGATCGAGGCCACTGGGGCGCGCCTGCTTGCCCACGCCAACGCTGCCGAGGCAATCCCCGACATGGATCAGGGGCTGCAGGCAGGTGACGTGGTACGAGTCGGGCGTGGCGTCGAGCTGCTGGCGCTGGATACGCCGGGGCATACCATGAGTCATGTCTGCCTGTTGTCGCAGACCGATGAGCCAGCATTGTTCTGTGGTGATACGCTGTTCAATGCGGGTGCCGGCAATTGTCATAACGGCGGACATCCGGAGGAGCTGTACCAGACCTTTGCCAACCAGCTGATGCGGTTGCCCGACACCACCAGGGTCTACCCGGGCCACGACTACATCACCCACAACCTGGCCTTCACCCTGGACCGCGAACCGGACAACGAAGCTGCGGCAAGATTGCTTGCCGAGCTGGAATCCAGCCATGACCCGGAGCATGCACGGGTGACCACCATGGCCGAGGAAAAGCAGCACAATACGTTCCTGCGGTTGCGCAGTGCTTCGGTCATTCGTCAGCTGCGTGAACAGTTCCCTGATCTGCCCGAGGCACCGACCCCGCGTGAGGTATTCCTGAAGCTGCGCGAGCTGCGCAACAGCTGGTAGTGCGGACTGCGGGCCGGCGATCGCGCTGGCCGCGTCAGCCTGCAGGCATGGCCCACCAGATGAATGCGATCACCAGCACCAGCAGGCTTCCGACCACCGGCATTGCCGTCAGCAGTCGCTCGATTCGCGTAAAGGCTTTCGGTAGCTGCAGCAGTCCGGGGAGTGCTGCCGTGGTCGGCCAGCGCAGGGCCGGCGGGCGCTCCGGACGAGGCAGCCGGCGCAGCAGCGCCAGCCAGTCGTCATCCGGCCAGCGCACTGTCGGGCGCCGCGGCAGGCGCTGCCAGCCCAGCAACAGGATCAGGGCTGCAAGCAACGGCCAGGCTGCGCTCCAGAGCTTGTCGGGTGCCAGGCTGGCCAGCGGTGCCAGCCCCGCATGCGCGGCCCAGATCCAGGGCAGCAGCACGCCGGCCAGCACCAGCAGCGGCCAGGCCGGATGCACGGCCGTCCCCTGTGACGATGAGCCGGTGTGTGACGGCATGCAGCGGTAAAGATGCAGCAGCAGCAGGCTGGTCGTGATGGAACTGAGCGTGATCAGGACCACCAGCGGTGCGGTTCCGCCCGTGGCTTCCAGGCCCTGCTTGGCAGCGGCCTTGGCCACGGCGCCGCCGGTCAGGGGTGCTCCGGCCAGCGCCAGAGCGGGCAGTGCGAACAGGATTCGACCTGTTGTAGATGCACGTGGATCCTGGCCGGCGGCAAGAAACAGCGCCGCCTTGTTGCAACCATGATGCAGTGCCCAGAGCCCCAGCACCGGCAGCAGCAGGGGCCGCAGTTCGGGGGACCAGAGCATGGCCGCAAACAGGCACAGCAGCAGCCCCATCTGGGAGACCGTCGACCAGGCCAGGATCACCTTGGGGCGCTGCTGGGTCAGGGCGACCAGGGCGGCGTAGAAAGCGCCGGCAAGCCCCACCAGCGTCAGCCAGAATGGTCCACCGCTGGCGCCGAACAGCTCCGTCGGAACCGCCTGCAGCCATCCCAGCAGTCCGGCCTTGACGATCACGCCACTCAGCACCGCGCTGGCCGGCACCGGCGCTACCGGATGCGCCAGCGGCAGCCAGACATGCAGCGGCAGCATGCCCATCTTGACGGCGAAGCCCAGCAGCAGCAGCCAGCCTGCGAGTGGTGTTGGTCGGGTTTCCAGCAGTGCCGGCAGCGCAGAGAAGCTGACGTTGCCGAACTGACTGGCAAGCATGAACAGGCCGCTGACAATGGCGACCTCACCCAGCAGCCCCAGGATCAGGTAGATGCGTCCGGCACGATGGGCAGCGGTGGTGCCCTCGTGTACCACCAGACCGTAACCGGCCAGGGTCATGACTGTGTAACCGGTGTAGAAACTGGCCAGGTCCCGAGCCAGGAATGCCAGCCCGATGCCGCTGAGGGTCAGCAACCAGAACACCCGCAACCTGGGTGCTCGGGATGCGGACTGGGGGGAACCAGACGCGGCAGTTTCAGCCTGCTCCCTGTGGGTGTGGCCGGTCGTGTCTGCCAGAAACCAGGCCGCACAGCTCCAGGCAACGCCCAGCAGCAGTAACAGCGGCCGATTCAGCGCATCGGTGCCGAGCTGCAGGCCCAGCAGCAGCCAGTCCGGTTGCCAGTGCTGGTCAGGCAGCAGGGCCAGTACCAGGAAGGGCAGGCTGGCAAGCGGCAGCAGCCGGGCCGATTCCGGGCGATGGGCCATGCAGGCCAGCAGCAGGGGTAACAGCAGTACCAGTCCAGGCATCAGACAGCGCCTCCTTCGACCAGCCGCTGGACCCAGAACAGCGGGCTGAGTGGCAGCCCGGCCAGCAGTCCGGCGCCAATGGCCAGCAGGGCCACCAGCGCGGTCGGTATGACCAGTGCAGCCGTCCGCAGGCGTCCGGTCCGGATGGGCCTTGCTGCCATTTCGGTGCCGGCTTCACGGAACCAGATCCGGTGCACGATGGGCAGGAAGTACGCGGCATTCAGCAGGGTGCTGGCCACCAGTACTGCAATGACCCACCAGGCGCCGACCGCCGCTGCGCCACTGCCCAGGTACCACTTGCTGATGAAGCCTGCCAGCGGCGGCATGCCCATCATGCCCAGCGCGCCCACGGTGAAGCAGAGACTGGTGACAGGCATGCGCCTGCCCATGCCGTCCAGCTCATCGATGCGATGGATGCCCAGGCTTTCGGCGTAGTTGCCTGCGCAGAAGAACAGGGTGATCTTGGTCAGGCCCTGGTGCACCAGATGGACCAGGCCACCAATGGTGGCCAGGGTCCCGCCGGTGGCCACCCCCAGCGCCACGTAGGAGACCTGGCTGACGGTGGAATAGGCCAGTCGGCGCTTCAGGTCCGACTGCTTCAGCGCCAGCACCGAGCCATAGATCACCGTGGCGCCGGCGACGGCCAGCAGCACGTCCGTCATGCCCAGCGCGCTGGCCAGTTCGTAGCCGTACACGTCCTGCACCAGCCGGACCAGGCCGAATGCGCCCGCCTTGACCACCGCCACCGCATGCAGCAGGGCGCTCACTGGTGCCGGCGCCACCATGGCCCTGGGCAGCCAGCTGTGTAGTGGCAGCAGCGCTGCCTTTACCCCGAAACCGAACATCAGCAGCAGGAACACCACCTGCAGGGCGCGCTCCTGCTCTGCTGCGACGGCGGCAAGGGTACCCCCGGCAATGAAGTCGTGTTCGCCACCAATGGCGTACAGCCCGATCAGGCCGGTCAGTACCAGCACTCCACCTGCCAGCGTATAGCCCAGATAGACGCGCCCGGCAGCGAATGCGGCGGGTGTGCCGCGATGCACCACCAGCGGCCAGGTCGCCAGGGTCAGCAGTTCGTAGAAGATGAAGAAGGTGAACAGGTTGCCGGCCCCGGCAATGCCCATGGTGGCCGCAACACAGAGGCTGAAGAAACCGAAGAAGCGTGCACGGTCCGGGCTGCGCTCGAGGTAGCCGATGGCATAGACCGTGGTGATGAGCCACAGCACCGCCGACAGGATCGAGAACAGCATGGTCATCCGGTCTGCAATCAGGACGAAATCCAGTCCCGGCAGCAGCGGTACGCGGAACTCGAACTCGAACCCTGCCTGAATGCCCGCCATCATGATCAGGATCAGCAGCAGCTTGGCGACCGCGGCTACCAGATTCAGCACGGTGCGAGCGACCTGGCGACCTTCGCCCAGCGCGAAGATCAGTACCGCGGTGACCAGCGATGTCAGGACCACATAGAGCGGCAGTGCCGTCAGTCCCCAGCTCATGGCAGCAGCCCTCCCGGCATGCCCTGTTCCAGCAGCGACAGGATGGGTGCAGAGGCAAGACCGAGGGCCAGCGCAGCCAGCGCCAGCAGCAGGGCGGGCAGTTCCTGGCGTAGTGGAATGTGGTGACCGGCGTCGGCCGCTGCATCATGCGGCTGCAGCGCCGCGGCCAGCATTCTGAACATGTAGCCGGCAGCCAGCAGGCTGCCCACCAGCAGGGCTGTGAGCAGCAGCCAGTGTTGTCCCTGCCAGGCTGCCTGCAGCAACAGCCATTTCGCCAGGAAACCGCCGCTGGGAGGCAGCCCCATGATGCTGACTGCGGCTATGGCCATGGCGAACAGGGTCAGTGGCTGGCGCTGGTCCAGGCGCCCGATGCGGTCAATATCATCCTGCCCGAAGGCATGAAGGACGTTGGCGGCAGCCAGGAACAGGGCGGCCTTGGCCAGCCCGTGGCTGATCAGCTGGTACAGGGTGCCCTGCCAGGCGGTCTGCTGGTGGAGTGCGAACACCAGCAGCAGATAGCCCAGCTGGGCGACTGTCGAATAGGCAATCACCAGCTTCAGGCGCCGCTGCAGCAACGCCCCGACACCACCGTACAGCAATGCGCCAACGCCCAGGGCTGCCATCAGATCGCCAATCACAAGGGCGTCAACGCCGCTCCAGTACCAGATGCGGTACAACAGGTAGAGGCCGGTCTTCACTACGAGTGCCGACAGCACTGCACTGACCGCGCCGGGTGCATTGCCATGTGCCGGTGGCAGCCAGACATGGAGCGGAAACACGGCGGCCTTCAGCAGCAGGCCGGTGCTCACCAGGGCCAGGGCGACACGCAACGCATTCTGGTCTGCCGCCTGACGGGTGAGCAGATGCAGATCGAGCGTGCCGGCGGCGTTGTAGATCAGCGCCACGCCCAGCAGGTAGGCCAGCGAGGCGAGCAGGGCCAGCAGCAGGTAGCGCATGGCTGCCCGCAGCGCGTCGGGACTGTCGTTGAGAGCGATCAGCGGAATGGCCGCCAGCGTCACCAGCTCGATGCAGACATAGAGGTTGAACAGGTCGCCTGACAGGAACAGCGCGTTCATGCCGGCCAGCAGCAGTAGCCACAGTGGCCAGAAGTGTGCGGCTGCGGGTTCGCCGGCGTGGTAGTCGGTCAGCGCGTGCCAGCCGCACAGACCCATGACCAGGACCGTCAGCCAGAGCATCACCAGGGCCAGCGGGTCCAGCAGCAGGCGAATGCCCAGCGGCGGACTGAAACCTCCGAGCGCATGGATCAGGGTGCCCTGTTCGCTGACCGCCAGGGTCAGCGGCAGCAGCAGCACAGGCAGCAGCAGGTGGGTGGCCGCAACCACCAGCAGGCGCGGGCGGGGTCCCAGCACGACGCACGCGCAGGCGGCCAGCAGCGGCAGGAAGACGATGCCGATCAGTGCCCAGTCAAGCATCTTCGTCCGTTTCCTGCGCTGCGGGCTCCAGGTCCACGGATTGGGTGCGACTGTACAGGCGCACCAGTAGCGCCAGACCGAAGGCGGTAGCCGACACTGCGATCACGATGCCGGTCAGGACCATGGCCTGGGGCACCGGATCCGGCGGGCCTTCGCCGCCACCTCCCAGGGTGATGAGCAGCAGAAAGATCGCTGCGCCCATCAGGTTCAGTGCCAGCAGCTTGCGCAGTACCTGGTGGGTCACCAGCAGGCCATAGACGCCGATACCGAACAGGCCGGCAGCGGTCAGCGCATAGAGCTCGGCAATCATCCCGGCCCCCCTTTCTGCAATCCGGGCACGGCGGCGAACAGCATCACCAGGGTCAGTGCGATGGACACCAGCAGGGCCGATTCGATCAGGTAGATGGCCCAGGTGCCCAGCACACCTAGCATGGCCTGGTCCAGGGCCAGCGCAATCAACCCCATGACTGAGAAGGTGACCAGGCCGATCACCAGCCCGATGCGCTGCAGGATCGGTGTATGGGTGGCCGGTTGCAGCCGGCCGCTCAGACATAGCAGCACGCCGCCTGCTGCAAGCACGGCCCCGCCCTGGAAGGCACCTCCGGGGGCGCTGCCACCTGTCTGCACCAGATAGACGGCCACCAGGAAGCTGGTGGGCACGACCATGCTCAGCAGTGCGCCCACCAGTGGCACTTCCGCGTGGGCAGGACCCGGCAGCGCACCCGGGCGCGTGCCGGGCGTGACTGCCCTGGCGCCCAGCCAGGCGGCCAGCAGTACCCCCATCTCCATCAGCGTGTCGTAGGCTCGGAAAGCCAGCAGTACACCAGTCACCGGGTTGCCGACGCCCAGATCGTCCATGGCATCCCAGGCCAGTTCTCCGGCCACCGCTGGTGCTGCGGGAACGTCCAGCGCGGCCCAGCCGACAGCGCCCACCAGCAGCACGCTGGCTACCGCTGCCATGGCCGCCAGCCAGCGGGGACGTGGGGCGCGCGGCTGGACGGTGCCCGGCAGAACCTCGATGCGGCGCCAGGTCACGAGCAGCAGCGCACCGGTGATGCCGGCACCGATCGCAGCTTCGGCCAGCGCCAGGTCAGGCGCGTGCAGTCGTGCCCAGGCGAGGGCCATCAACAGTCCGAAGACGATGAACAGCATGATTGCCCGAAACACGCTGGCGCTGGCCACCATCTGCTGGGCGATGACCAGCAGCCCCAGCGCAATCAGCAAGTCCAGCGGCAAGCTCATGGCTGCGACTCCTGCCGGGCTGGCGTCGGGTCGGCGCGGTCATGCAGTGCCCGTCGTGCAATCAGATGGCAGGATACCGTGGCGGCCAACAGGCCCAGCACCCAGATGATCAGCAGCAGGGTGGCCGTCTGCAGCGACGCCTCGTGCACTGCCAGTGCCAGGCAGATCATCATCAGGCCGACGTTGTCTGCCTTGGTCAGCGCATGCAGGCGCGTGAAGACGTCGGGAAAACGCAACAGTCCCAGCGTGCCTGCCAGGTAGAACAGACAGCCGAGCGCAAGCAGCAGCAGGCTCACCAGCTCGGTCATGGGTCCTGGTCCCCGTCGGCCGTGCGCAGTCCCACGAAGGCGACGCTGATGATCGCCGCCAGCATCACGAACAGCAGCGCCACATCGCGCAGGGCGGGCATCTGCATCCAGCTGGCCAGCACCAGCAGTACCGCCACGGTGGTGGTCCCGAACAGCAGCGCGGACAGCATGCGATCGGCTGCCGTGGGGCCGAGGCCCACCCGGATCAGCCCCAGCGCCAGGTTCAGCAGCAGGAAGGTCGCCACTGCGGGCAGCGCCCACTCCATCATGACGCGCCGCTCCTGACGGGCAGCGAGAACAGTCGGGCGACGCGGTTCTCCAGCTCGCGCACCTCGCGCAGGGACTGCTCGCTGTCGGCAATCAGCAGGTGAATGATCAGGGTATCGTCCGTGTCGATATCCGCGCTCAGGGTGCCGGGAACCAGGCTGAGTACGCTGATGAGCAGGGTGCGTGGCTGGCCGGCTGGCAGGTCAAGCTGGTAGCGCAGCCAGCCGGGGTGAATTGCCGGCCTTGGCAACAGCGCCCGCCAGGCCACGTCCATGCCGCCCATGATGGAACTGCGCAGGAAATAGAAGAAGAACCCCAGCAGACGCAGCGGGCGCCATGGATAGGGAAATCCCGGCACGAAGCGGGCTCCGATGGCACCGCCGAGCAGGGATGTCAGGGCGCCGAGCAGCAGCGCGTCCAGACCGCTGAGCGCCACCCAGACTGTGGCCAGAATGACGCTGCACTGCAGTCCCCATACCAGGCGCTGTCGCGTACTGGGCCGTGGTACGAGTTGGCTGGAGGCAACCTGATGGCTCGACATGCGCTTCTTCCCGACAGTCTGCTTTCATCCTGCCCCAAAGGCCGTATGGGTTCCAGCTGACGAGTTTCAAGGGGGGCGGCTACAGCATCGGAATGAGCAGTCGCGCAGTGCTGTCCCGTAACTTCTGCAGGAACGGCTGACGCGCCAGATCCTCCAGCGTGATTTCGGTCGATTCGCTGCGGCGTCGTTCGAACCAGTTGCGCAGCGTCTGGCCCAGTGCCGGGCTGTAACACTCCATGTTGAGTTCGAAGTTGAGCCGCAGGCTGCGCGGATCCCAGTTGGTGGAGCCGATCAGGGCCCAGACATCATCCACCAGCAACAGCTTGGAATGGTCGAACGGAGCAGCTGAATGCCAGATTCGGCAACCTCGCTCCATCAGCTGCGCATACTGAGCGTGGGAAGCCCACTGCACCACCCGCAGATTGTTGCGGCCGGGCAGGATGATGTGCACGTCCACGCCTCTCAGGGCGGTGGTGTTCAATGCATTGATGAGGGCACCATCCGGCAGGAAGTAGGGTGTGGCGATCGCGACCGAACTGCGTGCCTGGGAGAGGGCGCCCAGCAGGACCAGCTTGAGCGCCTCGAAATGTTCATCGGGACCGTCGGGAATGGCACGTGCCGGCATGCCGTCCGTCTGCGGCTGGGGCGGGAACCAGAGCTCGCCTTCCAGGTGCTCTCGGGTCGTGAAGGCCCAGTCGTCGGCGAAGACCTGCATGAGCTGGGCGACCACGGGGCCACGCACCATGCAGTGCAGGTCGCGGATGGCCTTGACGCCGGGCGCTCGCGTCAGATGACCGGCGCGAATGTTCATGCCGCCGGTGAACCCGTGCAGACCGTCGACGATCAGCAACTTGCGATGGTTGCGCAGGTTGAACCAGGCCAGATCGCGAGGTGCCCGTACCGGCAGGAAGGCTGCGGCGTCGACACCCGCCTGGCGCAGCAGGCTGACCATGCTGCGGCGACTGTAGCGCTGGCCGACCGCATCGATCAGTACCCTGACTTCCACGCCTCGTGTCGTTGCATCCGCGAGCGCCTGCAGGAAGCGTTGTCCGAGCGCATCGTCGTCGAAGATGTAGGTGGCCAGGGCGATGCTGTGGCGGGCGCTATGAATGGCCTCGAGCATCGCCGGATAGGCGACGTCACCGTTTTCCAGCGGCGTGACTGCATTGCCCGCCGCCAGCGGGAACGGACTGACCCGGTCGCAGAGCGCAGCCAGCGATGCCAGCGCGGCCGGTGCCTTGCCTACCGGAATCGGTGTGGGGACGGCCTCGCCATGGCCCGCCGGTTGCGGTCGCATGGCGCTGGCTCGCCGCCGGATCCGGTTGACGGCGATCAGCCAGTAGAGGGCAGCACCCAGCAGGGGCAGCAGAATGATGAAGCCCACCCACAGGATGACCGAGCGGCCATCGCGCTTGAACAGCAATGCATGGCCCGCAGTGGTCACGGCCAGCACCAGTATGGCGATCGAGATCGCGACGGCGATGATCTGCTCCATGGCCCCCCCGGGCAGACGCGCACTCCGGACTGTCCTGCCCCCCTTCGGAACAGTCTGTCCCGGTCTTGACCTGCATCAACGGCAACTGGATCAGGAAGAGGCTACCGTGGCATGGTTGCCCGATCAGGTTCGGGAGGAGTGCAACGATCATGCTCAACAACGTCAAGCTCATCATTGTGCCAGTGGACGGCTCTGAAAGCTCGGGTCGTGCTGCAGCATTCGCCGCCGATCTGGCCCGTGTCACCGACCTGCCGGTGCGGCTTCTGCATGTCTATGCGCCGACCGGGAATGAACTGGTAGGCATGGCTCAGCTGCCGCGCGAGCGCATCGAGGCATTCAGTGCCGAGTCGGGACGGGCAGCATTCGAGCAGGCGCGCAGCGAAATGAATACCGACGGCATCCAGGTGGACGAGCTTGTGGTCTGGGGAGAGCCCAGGGAAGAGATCATTGCCGCCGCCAATGCGGAAGCCGGCATGATCGTGATGGGTCGCAGAGGCCTGGGCCGAATGAAGGAAATCCTGCTGGGCAGTGTCTCAGACGCAGTGATGCGCAATGCCGGCCGGCCGGTCACCATCATCAGCTGATACATCAAACTGGTCTTGAGGCAGGCAATGGCGCCGACGGCACTGCCTGCCTCATGCCTTCAGTCCTGTTGCGCTGGCGTGGTGGTGCTGCCACTGCCGGCGCCGCGGGTTGCAGCGACCTCCTTGAACAGGTCGCCCAGATTCATGGGCACCGGGAAGACGATGGTATTGGTCCGATCGCCTGCCACGTCGATGAGGGTCTGCAGATAGCGCAGCTGCAGGGCCTCCTGCTGCTCGGAGAGGGTGCGCGCTGCTTCCAGCAGCCGGTGGGCAGCCTGCTGCTCGCCTTCGGCGTGAATGACCTTGGCGCGTCGAGTCCGCTCGGCCTCGGCCTGACGCGCGATGGCGCGGATCATGCTTTCGTCCAGGTCAACGTGCTTGATTTCCACGTTCGAGACCTTGATGCCCCAGGCGTCGGTCTGCTGATCGAGGATCTCCTGGATATCGTTGTTCAACTTGTCCCGCTCCGACAGCAGCTCGTCCAGTTCATGCTGACCCAGAACCGAGCGAAGGGTCGTCTGGGCCAGCTGGCCAGTGGCCTCCATGAAGTTTTCCACGTTGATGATGGCATTCTGCGGATTGATGACCCGGAAGTAGAGCACCGCGTTGACCTTGACGGTGACGTTGTCGCGGGTGATCAGGTCCTGTGACGGCACGTCCAGGACCCGCGTGCGCAGGTCGACCCGCTCGATCTGCTGCAGGACCGGGATGATGATGACCAGGCCGGGGCCCTTGACCCGATAGAAGCGGCCGAGCATGAAGACCACACCGCGTTCGTACTCGCGCAGGATCCGGAAGGCGCTGGCCAGCAGCGCAATGACCAGACCCAGCAGGATGAGACCGAACAGACCCATGGTGACACCTCCTTAGTGACCGCCCCGCGGGGCGGATTCGGACACGCTTGCCGTCTCCGGTTCGACGGTCAGCGACAGCCCGTGCAACTCGGTGACCTTCAGCCGCTGACCCCGGCGCACCGGGGTCGCCGTATCGGCTTGCCAGACCTCGCCCTCGGCGCGTACCCGGCCGTGCTGCTCGAAGTCTTCCAGCGCGACGGCGGCGGCGCCCACCAGGGCTTCGGCACCGCTGACGACCCGGCCGCGTCGCGCGCGCAGGGCGGCGCCGACCGAGAATATGAAGATCGCCGCTGAAGCGACCACGAAGGCCGCAATGATGGGCATGGAAATCTGGTAGCCAGGCAGGTCCGAATCCATCAGCAGGACGGAGCCGAATGCGAACGCGATGACGCCACCTATGCCGAATACGCCGAAGCTGGGGGCAAAGGCCTCGGTGATCATCAGCCCGATGCCGATCACGATCAGGGCTACACCCACATAGCTGACCGGCAGCATCTGCAGCGCGTAGAACGCCAGCAAAAGGCAGATCACGCCGGTGACGCCGGGAATGCCCAGGCCGGGGTTGTAGAATTCCAGAATCAGACCGTAGATGCCGATCATCAGCAGGATGTAGGCAATATTGGGATCCGTGATCAGCGCCAGGAACTCGCTGCGCCAGTCGGGCTCGATCTCGCGTACTTCCGCACCCTCCAGCGCCAGCGTGACCGTGCGCCGCTCCAGTTCCACCTCACGTCCTTCCAGCTGTGCGAGCAGGTCATCCAGGTCCCGCGCCACCAGGTCGATCACGTTCTTCTCGAGTGCTTCACGAGCACCCAGGCTTTCGGCGCCGCGCACGGCGGCCTCGGCCCAGTCAGCGTTGCGACCGCGCAGATCGGCAAGCGAACGGATGTAGGCGACTGCATCGTTGATCGCCTTCAGTTCGGAAGCGGACAGGCCCCCGTCACTGCCTTCCTCGCGGCGCTCGGGTTCCGCTGCGGGTGACTCTGCTTCTTCGGTCGCTTCGTCGGTACCGGCTTGTTCCGATTCCTCGACGGCATCGGAGCCATTGCTGTCGTCGCTGTCCTCGTCCGGGATCGGCAGCGGGTTGCCACCGCCGCCGCCCACGGCCACCGGCGTGGCGGCACCCAGGTTGGTGGCAGGTGCCATGGCGGCAATGTGACTGGCGTAGAGAATGTAGGTTCCCGCGCTGGCAGCGCGGGAACCGCCCGGAGCGACCCAGGTGGCAACCGGCACGTCGGCGTCCAGAATACGCTTGATGATATCGCGCATGGACTTGTCCAGACCGCCAGGCGTGTCCAGACGAATGACGAACAGATCCACCCCGGCGGACTCGGCCTCGGCCAGATTGCGGGTGATGTAGTCGCTGCTGGCGGGCCCGATGGCGCCTTCCAGCTGCAACAGCCAGACCTGCGGTTGCTCGGCCCGGGCGGGCAGCACCGCGAGCGCCAGCAGAAGCAGTATAGTCAGCAGCAGGTACCAGCGTGGCGTCAGGCTCATGGGTCTCCTACGGGGACACCTGGTCCCGGATTGCACCCGTGCTCCCAGTGTAGGCCGTTCCGGCGGCGCTGTTAAGGAGACGCTGATCAATTCGGAGCGGGGGTGACTTCCAGCCGTAATGGCCGTCCCTGGATCCAGGCATCCAGATGCTCCAGGAAGACCTCTGTCCCGCGACGTCCAGTGCCGTCGCTGTCGGCCGAGCTGTGGGCGCTGACGCGAACGTTCGGATGCTGCCAGAGTGGGGACTCGGTCGGCAGCGGTTCGGTCTCGAACACGTCCAGGATCGCCAGGCCGGGCCGGCCTGCATCAAGCTGACGGCAGAGGGCGGCTTCGTCGATCAGGCTGCCGCGGGCGATGTTCACCAGAATGCTGTCCTGACGCAGGGCCGCCAGCGTCTGGTCGTTCAGCAGATGATGGTTGTCGGCGTTGGCTGCGGCGCTGACCACGACCACGTCCGCGTCGGGGAGCTCGTCGGCAAGCCGGTCGATGCCGAGTACAGCCTGGGCGTGCGGGCAGGGTCGGGGGGTGCGGCGCAGGCCGATGACCTGGGCGCCGAAGGCACCCGCGCGGCGCGCAACTTCCCGGCCGATGTGGCCGTAGCCGACGATCAGCCAGCGGCTGCCCTGCAGCTCCCGGAAGCTGTGGCGCTGCCACGCCCGTTGTTGCTGGGAGGCGCGGCGTGCCGCCAGCGGATGCAGTCCGGCCAGGACCTCTGCCAGCACGAATTCGGCGATGGCCACGGCGGTGGCATCGCTGCTGGTCAGGCGAATGCCGGCATCCAGGATCTGCTGGAAGATGGGGTGTTCGTAGCCTGCGGCCGATGACTGTACCCAGCGCACCGGTGTGCTGTGAATCTGCTTGAGGAACCTGCCTATGGGTCCGCCAGGGGGCACCAGCAACTCCCGCGACAGCCAGGCGGCCTCGGGTCTGACATCGGTCAGGGGACTGCCGGAGGCATCGACCAGACTGCCGTCCTGTTCCATGATCACGGGGGCGATGCCCCGTTTCGCAAGCTCGCCCTGCACCAGCCGGTAGCTCGGTGCATAGATCAGCAGTTCCATCTGTCAGCCTCCTGTCGAACTGTCTGGCCTGCGCCTGCGGTAGAACCGGATCCAGCGGTGAATCGGGCTCTCGTCCAGGTCAGGCAGGGTGTCCGCCGCTATGATCCGGAACGTCTCCCAGTCAGTCAGCACCTCCGGCTGAATGCGGGAGTCGGCCAGCAGGATGTCATCGTGGTGCGTTGCCAGCCAGTCCAGCAGTGGCAGGTTGGCGCGGTCGTAGAGCACGTCGGCCAGCAGTACCAGATCCACTTCAGGCACTTGCTCCAGATCCTCGAAACAGCCGATCTCGACCTTGTTCAGGCGGGCGTTGGCACGGGTGGCGGTCAGGGCGTCCTGATCCAGGTCGCAGGCGTAGACCGCAGCGGCTCCGGCCAGGGCCGCGGCCACGCCGGCTACGCCGGAGCCGGAGCCGAAATCGAGTACGCGACGGCCCGCCACCGCTTCCGGATTCTCCAGTAGCCAGTGGGCCATGGCATGGCCACTGCCCCAGCAGAACGCCCAGTAGGCAGGATGAGCCACGACCCGGGCAGCCACATCACCGGGGAGTGGTCCGCGGGGAAAGTCATGGCTCAGCAGCCAGAGCCGGATCTGCGGGGCCAGCGGCAGCCGGGTGGCTTCCAGGCTGGCTTCGGGGATGGTTTCGCGCAGGCGCGCCTGCAGCAGTCGGGCGGACATGGGTGTGGTGTTCTCCTCTGGGCCGGCGGCGAGTCTAGCACTCTGTCAGGCTGCAGGCGGGCCGTTCGGGCATGGCACCGGTGCCGAGTTGACGGGTATGCTCGACGGTTCAGTCATTGCGGGGTACGGGGATGACGCAACTGGACGCGTGGGTGGACAGCTGGGTGGCGCCGCTGGCGGCCGGCCTGTCGGCGCTGGTGTTTGCCGAACTGCCCATCCTGGGCGTGGGCGTGCCACTGGTGGTCATCTGGCTGGTGGCCGCTGGGGTGTTCTTCACCTTTTACCTGCGCGGCATTGCCGTCCGGGGTTTCCGCCATGCCGTCGAGCTGACCCTGGGGCGGCGTGATCGCGACGCCACCGAAGGTGAAGTCAGCCACTTTCAGGCGCTGGCCACGGCGCTGTCCGGTACCGTCGGGCTGGGCAATATTGCCGGCGTGGCGGTGGCCATCGGGCTGGGAGGCCCGGGTGCTGCCTTCTGGATGCTGGTTGCGGGTGCGCTGGCCATGTCCACCAAATTCGCCGAGTGCACCCTGGGGGTGATGTACCGGCGGATCCTCCCGGACGG
>LFIK01002405.1_pt1 | contig 15145 bp, 27 predicted proteins | sample 643401 | NCBI WGS metagenome assembly LFIK01 (sample SAMN03777447, study PRJNA286221) | soda lake metagenome | biome: soda lake; feature: Kulunda steppe; material: water; isolation source: sample T5-Br brine of Lake Tanatar-5 | place: Russia: Kulunda steppe | collected 2010-07 | reverse complement strand
TTACAGCTGCCACCTTGATGGTCTGTATGTGTGTGTGCGTGTGTGCAAGCGCACGCCTGCACACAAATCACTCCTGCTGCCGCTCAAGCCGCCTGCGCCTGTTAGGCGTTCAGGGTTGACCCTAAGTCTTTTGTCTTAAATCATTGCTCTTATCCTGGTTGCATCCACCTCTGTTTACCTCATATACACCTCAAGCAAGGGCAGTGTTGCAGGGCACGTGCAGAGGGTTGAGTCGCTGCTAGGTCACCAAGCTGATGGATCTTGAGTCGCTGCTAGGTCACTAAGCTGATGGATCTTGAGTCGCTGCTAGGTCACTAAGCTGATGGATCTTGAGTCGCTGCTAGGTCACCAAGCTGATGGATCTTGAGTCGCTGCTAGGTCACCAAGCTGATGGATCTTGAGTCGCTGCTAGGTCACTTAGCTGATGGATCTTGCCTTTGGGTGCAGGTCACTGTCCACATCAAGGGCAAGACAGAGTGCTTCGAGTGCACGCCCAAGGCCGCGCCCAAGACCTACCCCATCTGCACACTGCGCAACACGCCCGACAAGCCCATCCACTGCGTGGTGTGGGCAAAGGACCTGCTGTATGCGCGCCTCTTTGGGCGCAGCGATGAGGTCACAGGTGAGGGAAGGTATGACCCTGCGATGGGCACAGAGGCTGCAACAGAGGGTCATAGAGCATTGCTGCTCTTTTCCCTGTGCGGCGTGACTCTGACCATTGTCTGGTCCAGTACGGGTGTGCTGCGCCATGGTGCTCACACTTGCGCACGCGTGCTTTGATGTTTTCCGTCTCAAATCTTGATGATCAAACCAGGCATGCAGCGCCCTGGGCATGTGCGCTCTTGTGCACTTCGCACAGCGCGGCAGGGGGATGGTGCGATGCGTGTCACTGGCTCTGCGGAGAGGAATGCGCACCCTCTTTGCCCTGCGCTGGTGCAGACCTCGTGGCAGAGGGGTGAGGCATATGGCAAAAGTCAGATGTGCAGTTGCCCAATGCTGCAGGCTGCTGTTGAGCTCCAAGGGAGGAGGGAGGGAAGGAGGGACATGGATGGGCAGGGTCAGTGTGGAGGGTTGATGCCATCTGTCTGACGATGCAGGCAACCCTTAAAGAAAAGCTGCGGTGGTCTGGGCAATCCACTAAGAAAGCGAGTGTGGCTGCAACAGCTGAGCGTGCTCCTGCGGGTATCCACACCAGCAAGGCGCAGCCTGTGCTCCTTCCGCTGAAGACGCCTGTGCTGTTGCTGGCCTTGCGCTGGTGTGTGCACGCAGACTTGGACGACACTGCTGGCGGTGGGGGGGCTGCTGGGCAGCAGCAAGAGGCACAGGCTGCTAGCAATGGACAAGGCGATGATGACACGGTGCAGCCCAGGGATCAGGGCACACAGAAGCAGAAAGAGGAAGAGGAGGCGGAGGCAAGGCGGCGCAAGGAGGAGGAGGCTACCTTCTTTGTGAGGTGGGTGGGGGGTGCGGGCCACTCATTTGGGGATAGGGGGGCATGCCGTCTTGCAATTTTTGGGGGGCGTGGTTAGCGCCTGTTTTGTTGATGGGTGCCACTAACACCTCCTTTGGCTTAAGATCGGCACCTTCTTGAAGGTCTGGGAGACGTGCGACTGGCACTGTTGAGGTGAGGGGCATGCGTACCACTGGCAACTTTTCAGCAAGGTCGCTATGCTGGTCCGTCCCAATGACCTGGTGTGAGACAGCTGTGACCTCACACGTCAATATTGGCCAGCTCATGCTTTGTGCTGCTGCTTAAATGCGTGCTTGCCTTTGCACGCACGACTGCATGCGTGTGTGCAAATGTGTGTGTGTGCATGTGTGCATCAATACCTCAGGCGCGCCCGCTGCCCACCAACCGTGCAGGCGAGAGGCGGAGCCGCCGCTGGACTATGCGGTGCGCGTGTTTGCGCGCGCCTACACGCACGACATAGAGCGCCTGGCTGCGGTGAAGGTGAGTTCTCAAATGTAGGAACACCTAAGGGGCATGCGGGCGCCATGGCCTTCACACCCAAGAGCGCATTCCTCTCCTCTTGGTTCTGCGCTGGGTGGAAGGGGGTGGCGGCAGGAGGGTGCTCAAAAGGCCACAACAACTCCTGTTGCCAAGCTGCAGCATGCGTTTTGTGAAGCCGCACGAGCTAGGCATGCCGTGTATGACTGCTGGGCAAGGGACTCACATATGCCTTTGCTGCACAAGAGATCCCACGCATCTCCGGACATTCAACTGTGCACCAAGCATGGCAGGCTGCCTGTGAAGCCTCTGCACTTGCCCGGCCCTGCAAGTGCTGGTGCAGCTGCTAGGTCAGCCCTGTGCCCCTGTGTGGAGGGTGCGCTGTCACAAAAGCGTGTCAGGCAGGAAGGGACAAAAGCGTAGAGAAGTGTCAGGGCAAGCGGGCCCATGCATTAGCGGAGCAGTGCATGAAGGCATGCGATCTTACACCCCTCCCCTCCCATCTCTCTTTCAGCCTTGCTTTGACTTGACACTACACTCTTCATCTGCACCCACACATGTACCTGCTCACATCCCCCCCCCGCACACACACACACACACCCAAACACACGATTACACTCTCACATCCCCTCACGCATCCACACGCTGTGTGTGGCATGCGTGCAGACAATGTGGACGCAGCGTGCTGCGCCCAAGCCCCTGCACCTGGCAGAGCTGCTGCCTGAGGGGCCCGAGGCCGCAGTGCGCCCAGTCGGGCCCACCCAGCCTTCCGGCACATCGGTGTGCAAAGCCCTCGGGCTCAGCAACCCCAATGAGGTGAGCGTGTACGCACGTGGTGCGGAGCGTGAGAGCACATCTATGCCGTGGAGGGTAAGCGCACGTTTGTGCTGGGGAGGGTGAGCTTACGCGTATGAGCAGTGCGGCCCACCAATGCGGCCCCCTGTGGCCATCATGTGTGTGTGTATGTCCTCTGTGTGTGTGTGTGTGTGTGTGTGTGTGTGTGTGTGTGTGTGACCCAGGCGCCATTGTGTGGCATGTGCCGCTTCACCCCAGCGTGCTCACCCCATGCCTGCACCATGTGCATATGCGCGTGCGGGGCAAGCACTTAGCAGCTGCCTGTGTTGAACCTCGAGTAGGTTGAACCTGGAGGTGCTGCGCATGTGCACGCCTCTCCATGCAGGATAGCTTCCTCACCGAGTGCGTGGACCTTGCCTCACTATCTACCCAGCACCGCAGAGAGAAGTGCCGTGATTGGATGCATGGGTTGGACCAACATGCGCGCAGAAATGGAGTCCCAGGGATGCAGCAAGGGTATTCTTGGCGTCTGTCAGTGCGTACTACGAAAAGAGGCCCCAAGAGGTCGGCTCCCTCACCTTTGACAAGGTGCGTGGCGGGTCTCTGCTTTTCAGTGCCGGTCCCTGCCACTCTATGTGGCTCTCTGCTTGTCTCTGCTGTTCCAAACACGTGCAAGATTGTCCCAGCTGGAAGACACTCCATCTGGTTTCAGGCCCATGCTAGCAGTTGCAGCCTTGCTGGGTAAACGTCTGTGCACCATAGAAGATTATACAGTTATCGGGCACACTGGTGTTCCCAGCGCCATTACAGCGCCGCACTCAAAATGCACAGCTTACACAGTGCTCTACTGCATGCGATGGTGCACTCCCAAATCAGTCTCACAGCAAAATTATGTGACCTTTGTCACCAGTCACCTTTGCTCCGTGCACTGTTTTGCATGCATATGCATATGTGACTGTATAATGTTGTGGACTTGTATGTCTGCAATGTGCACGAGTGTGTGCACGCATGCTGCTGCACTGCGCAATTGACACATCTTTTATGCCTCTCCAGGATGACGACCTGGCTGTTGAGTTTGTGGCAGCCGCATCCGCCCTGCGCTCCTTCAACTATGGCATCCCCACGCAGTCGGTGAGTACGGTCAGTGAGTGCGCTTCTCCAAGCGAGTGCGGCCGGTGAGTGCGGTTGGTGAGTGCAGTCAGTGAGTGTGAGACACCTTCAACTATGGCATCCTCACGCAGTTGGTAAAGTGTGAGGCCTCGCAAGAACACGGCCGGTTTACGCAACATTTGATAGGAAGAAATACTGGCCGGCTGCCGCAAAGGAATGAGCGGTATGGCTTCTGGGGCGTGCCAGCATCCCATCTCCAAAAGGAGTCCTCTGCCGCTAAGCTCTCGCGTTCACAATGCGCAGGGCATGTGCTGAGGTGCTGCGAGTGCATGCATTGGCTGAGCCTTTCACCCCCTCCTTTGCCCACCATTGTCCTGTTCAAACCATCCTTGTACACACCATCAAGAGAGCCTGCTTGTCCGTAGGAGGTTTTCAAATGGGATCAGGTGACGCATGACTAGCCATCATGTGTGCCCTCCTTGTGCTCTTGCTTACTCGCTCACAGCTCAAGGGCGTCTCACACTCGGCCTGTGCGCTCGCAGCTGTTTGATGCCAAGGGCATGGCCGGCAACATCATACACGCCATCGCCACCACCAATGCCATCATCTCAGGCCTCATCGTGATCGAGGCCGTGAAGATCATGGCAGGTGAACTTAGCCCAGCTGCGGCCTCATGCTCCGTCTGCATGACTACTGCGCGCGCTGCGCAGCACGAGCTCCTGAAGGCCTGGGTTATAGGTGGTGCATGTATGGCAGGCACGCTCGCGCTGATGTGCCTGCCTGCTTCATTTATGATGGAAGGATGCACTTGCAGCAGGTGCGCCTTTCCCCCGCGGGCCATCTTGTTCTCTCCTACTTTCTCCTCCACAGTGTTCTCCCTAATATCATGGCCATGTATTGAGAACTCCCCAAGGGTTGTTTCACAGAGGCAGGATGCGGGCACCCCAGCCAGCAGCACACTCCCATGCAAGGTTGCATGCTGCGGTGCTACGATCACCATTTCGTAGCCGTAGCCGTAGCCGTAGCAACCAGCCAGGGCCCCTGGCACCTGCCAAATGTTTTGAAATTGAATATTCGCAGTTCAAAAGTGTCGAGACTCCTGCTACGGCCATAGCCCTAAAAGAAGCGTAGCGTGCAACCCTGCTCCCGTGCCAATGATGCCACTGCCAGCATGTGTCGCCCCCAAGACAGGTCTCTGCCTCAGCCTAGGCCTGCAAGGGGATGTGTGCACGATTTGAGATGAGCGGGGTGCATCAGTGCTTAGATTAAGTAAGACGCGCTGCCAAATGGTCGCATTTTGTTCACTTTTGCGGCGACACTTTGACGCCCGGCAGGGCGTTGCAGAGCACCCTGCGTCGCCAAATGGCGACACGAGGAATGCTGAGTGACCACCCCGTGTCGGTCGCCAGATTATTACTTGCCACTCAAACGATTGCATGAAACAGCGCATAAACGCACTTCGGGGGCTCATAGGCCCCTCCAAGCCAAGGACATTTGAAAACCAGAACTCCCCTGCTCCCCCACTTTCCTTACCCTCCCATCTCCCAGCAGCTTCAGCAAAATCACTGCGGTGACACACAATTTCAGCAGAAGCGACCTGTGTCGCCAAATGGACACACCCCAAAACCTTGATTGAAGCACTGGGTTGCATGACAGGCATGGCTTCATGTCTCGTGCTGGATATTGTGATAAGACTTGCCGATACAGTGCTTTGCTGTGTTGACGCAGCTCGCTGCGCAATCACAGCGCAGCTGGAGGATGCGCCGCCTTTCAGCTGGGGTGTGTACCCAACTCACTGTGCTGCATCCCCCCTCATGTGGGCGGGCCTGTGCTCAGGGGTGCGGCACCCACCCCTCAGTGTGCCCATGCTTTCAGGCCAGCTGTTTTAGGCTTGCTCGTTGACCAGACCCGTGCCCCTGTCCAAGCATGCGTGCGCGCAGGCGGCGCTGCTTGCCCTCTGCGCTTGGCGATGTGACTCTCTTGTACGCGCGCTCACTGGCCTGCTATGCCCCCCACCGCGCAGGCGCTGCATCCGCGCTGCGCAACACGTATCTCAATGAGCAGCCCTCCTCAAAGCGTCTGCTGGGGCCCAACAAACCAGAGCCCCCCAGGCCGGACTGCCTTGCTTGCGGCACAGCCACGTTGACGCTGCGCGCTAATGTGCACGTGTTCACGCTCGGGTCGCTGGTGGACCTGGTGCGTGTGGGTGGGCAGGGGCGGACTGTAGGTTGGGCAGGCTGGAGTGGCTGCTCAGGGCCACTGGCGCACGCGGATGGTGGGCTTGCGCAAGACGGAGCGGGAGGGGGCTGTGGCGCCTGACGTGGAGGATTGCAGAGGCAGCACAGGAGCTCAGGGGCAACAAGGCAAGCGGCCTTGGGCATCTGGCCATCATAGGACGTGTTTGGGGAAAAAGATGCAAGACCTGCTTCCTGCAACTTGTCGTGTGTTGGGGTGTGTATGTGCGTGTGCGTGCGCGCATGCATGTGTGTGCATGTGCGTGTGCATGTCTGCGTGTGTGCGCATGAGTTTATGCTTGGATAAGTGCAGCTGACAGCTGTTGGCAAGCGCGCAAGGGCCTGTGCTACTGAATGGGTGGGCAGCTAACTTGTGCAGCTAAAGAAAGTCGCTGTGCTGCACCAGAGCGCGCCCTCCAACAGAGCTCATCCACACTTGAGTAGTGCTTGCTGGGACTTGGGCTTGGTTGCCAGATCATTTGGATGTGTGGACCCTGCAAGGGATGTTGGTTGCTTGCTCAAGTCAGTTGTTAACCTCCAGTATAGGATGTTGGTTACCTTTCAGCTGGGTTTGTTATCCATACTGTGGCGAATGAACGCCGTGCTCGCTTGCACCACCTGCCTCCCAGGTCTTCAAAAAGCAGCTGGCCGTCAATGTCCCCTTCCTCACAAGCGGCGGTTTCATGTATGAAGAGGGTGAGGGGCTTGACGAGGATGAGGTGAGGCTGAGTGTGGTGGGCATGTGGCGAGCGCGCAGGGCGAGCCTGGGGGTGGTGTTTGCACTGTTGAGGCTGAGGAGCGGACTGAGGTGTCTGTGCTTTGCCTCAAGGACAAGACCAAGGCATCCGGGTTGGAGGCTGGTGGTATACAAAGCTGTGAAATGGGCGTGTTGAGCGGCCACAGAGTAAGAAGGAAGAGAGGGCAGGAGGCAAAGTAATAGGAAGAGGGAAGGCGAGTGAGCAAGAGAGAGATTGTGCGCTCTCTAGAAACTGGAAAAAAAGGTCTTGGTCTAGTCTAGTTTAACTGAGAGGCTTCAGCCAAGCAAGCCTCAGTCACCAGGTACAGCTGTGTGACCCTCTCCTTACCTTGCTAGGTGGACACGTACTGCGCGTTGCTCCCTCGCCCCCTCGCGAAGCTGCCCGGCGGCGGCCTACAGAGTGGCTCCATCCTGAATGTGTCTGATGAGTCACAACACTTCAAAGTGGACGTCATCATTCAGCACCGGGTAGGGTCTGTGTGAGTGTGTGTCAAGGTGTGTGTGCGCACGCATGCATGCGTATGCATGCGTGCGCGCGTGTTCGTGTGTGTGCGTGTGTGTGTGTGTGTGTGTGCACGCGTTCGTGTGTTTGTGTGCGTGCGCTGAAAGGTATGGATTTCTCAACCCCACGTTGCTTCAGCCTTGGCTGTTCTTCTTTTGTCTGGCCCTTGCCGAGCAGGTGGGGCTCATGATTGCTGTTCAGCAGCAAGAGTGTCAGGTAGTGTGTCTGTTCACCATTTCATGCAGCCAATGGTCCTTGTTTGACTGCGTGCAAGCATTTTGCTTGCCAGGCTCTTGGCAATTCTTGTAATTACATGACTGGCGCCTGCCATTTGGCATGACCACAGGAGCACCTGTCTGAGGAGGAGGCCCCACAGGGCTTCGTGCTTGAAGGCAGCGCTCCCAAGCCTCAGCAGCTGCCTCAGCCGCCGCAACAGCAAGAGGGTGCCGCTGGCGCAAGCACCGAGGCACCTCAGAAACTTCACAATGTGCCAGCACAAGAGGTGGGCAGGCGCATTGAGCTATTCAGTCCTGCTTGCGCACCAATGTGCACTCAGGTGCAGCTGTCTGCACCATGTAGCCAGCAACTCAGCAAACCTTGAAAATGCTAAGGGCAGGCAAATTAACCAATTTGCTTGGAATACAAGCAAGTGTTGTGTCAGGATTTTGATTGTGATAGACTTCCAGAAAGCTTGTCGAGAAGGAGGCAGCCTGCCCGCGGCTGGGTGAGGAACCGGTCAACATCAGTAATTGGTTATACCGGTATGAGTACCTAACAGTTGAGCCCCACGCCATCATTCATTTGGCTTCCTGACATCCAACAGCTGTTGCATACTGATCAATGAGTTTTGCCGGGTGATGGCTCCTCTATCGAATTTCGAGTGCTGTGTCCTACGCTGTTCCTCTTCACACTATGCTGCACATTGTGAGAGACTGCAAGCATGCGCCCTTCTTTCCACAGTGCAGACAGGTGTCTGCCTGGCCTTAATTCATCATGTCGTGCCTAAACATTTCTTTTTATCTAGGGCTGGCCCTTTTGCCTGTGTGCTTGACCAGAGATGCTGTGTTTGTGTGCTTCTTTCTTGTTTGCAGGAGGATGCTGGCGGAGCTCTTTGTTTGGTGAGCGAGGATCTTGAGGAAGAAGACAGCAGGCCTCGAGAGACGGGGGCCAGGCAGAAGGGGACCAAGCGAAGGGGAGAGGCCGAGCAAGAGGACGCGGGACCGAGCAAGAGGGCGCGCGAAGAAGAGTCCGAGCTCATTGTGTTAGACTAAATTTTGATCAAATTTGACATTTGGCCTCGGGTGACAACTTACTCCGGTGACAACATTCTGATCAAGGATTGAACAATTGCAGTTTTTAACTTCGCTACTCTGAGCAGTAGTACACAGATCGCAGCACAGCAGAGGCCCTCGGGGAGAGCAAGCAGGCAGGAGCCCCTAGCGCTCCCTTTCATGACCGACCTAGATGTGCAGCTGCCTTCACGCATCGACCCGCTCGCTGATGAAGTAACCGGGAGTAAGGAGGAGGTGGACACTGAGCAGGCCGGATACGTCCATGTTCGTGTGCAGCAGCGCAACGGCCGCAAGTCGCTGACAACTGTGAGTGTGGGTCCCTAGGAGCTTAGAGTGTGTGAGCGCGCTTGTGCGGGGTGACGCTGGGTGGGCGAGGCGGGGGTGCAGCTGGCCCAGGGCAGAAGTGTTCCCGCATCATGAAGAGGGTGGACCCCAGAAGGAACGCCGGGAAGCTGCTCGCGCTCGGAGAGGGCATAGTTCGCTGATGCCCCGCACTCCCTGCCCTACTGCAGGTGCAAGGCTTAAAAGCCAAGTTCGACTACAACAAGGTCCTGAAGGCCCTGAAGAAAGGTGCGCGACTTCATAAAGGGCGTGAGAAATGACAACCCTGCTAAAGTCCCGGGGGAAACCTGGAGTTCCAGCTCGTGGTGCTCCCCGCCTGTGCTTCACCCTACTCCTTGATTTAGGATTGCTGGGTCCGGCTGGCCCCTGCCCACTGATGGCAGCTGTTGTTGCAGTGCTCTGTGCACAATCTCTTGCCCTGTGTACTCTCCCCCCTGAATGCATGCATGGACGTGCAGAGCCTCAAGTCTGAACTGCGCTCTTGCTTCTGGGGTGGGTAGTTGCTCACCCCCATGAGCAGCCATGGGTTGCATAAAACTGCTGGAGCATTGGAGCACTCGTCTTCAAGCTGCACTTCCATGCTGGACATGCATGTCCAGCATGGTTTAGCACCTCCCCAGATGTGCTATACCATGCTTAGCCCCCATGACATGTCCTGCGACTCCTGCATGGGGCTAGGCATGCTGTGTATCACATTCTTCAATTGGCCAGGGCTCCTCCGCCCAGCTCAGCAGTTCTCAAATTGATGAGCCCCCTCTGCCATGTTCTGCAGAATTCTGCTGCAACGGTACTGTGGTTGATGACCCTGAGCAAGGACAGGTGAGCCTTATTGCAGTTGCCCAGTACTCACGTTCCCTTGGCGTGTTAGAGTGGACTTTGAATGGATACAAGATCACCCTGGGTGATGCGTCTTGCTTTAAAGTGGCAGTGAGCAACAGGTGGCACTCCCCCATCCTCATAAGTCATCTCTCCTTATTTGAGCCTAGTAACGCTTTGAAGAGAGCTTTTAAGATGTACGGTCGTGTTGGGCATACTCTAAAGCGAAAAACACATGATGAATATCAGTGCGAGTCCCAGTCATTCTAGCACAGAAGGATTTCTCAAATTCTAATGGCTGAGCATGATTAATTAACGGTTGCTGCAGGTGATCCAGCTCCAGGGCGACCAGCGAAAGAACGTACAAGACTTCTTGCTGAAGGTGGGTACGAATAGGCGAAAGTTGCCTGTTGTCTTGGACAGCTGGTATGTGTGCAATTGGCAATGGGTGAGCTTGGGGAGCCATTCATATTTCCTTCTTCCATAATACCTAGTCTTCTCAGGTTCTTATGTCTGATCACTGTGATGTGTAAGGGCTTCCCAGTGTTACAAAGTTGTGATGATGACAGTGTTGAAAGGCAATGATGAGGGATATATAGCTGATAGATCCTGACTGCAGATTTCTAGACATTGCAAAAGCCTGTTATGTGCCGCTCTTGAGAGTCCCCAGTTCTCATCCCTGCAAAGGACAAGATTTATCTGGCCCGCTTGCATCATAAGCTTTATTTGTGCCGCTCAACATACTGAACAGTTTTGAAAGATTTAGCCCGAGCTCCAGCGCTACGACTGCAGCTTGGAATCCTTGCTTATTGGTCTATCTCCTTTCTTGGCAATGAAACCTGTTGGGCAGCTGCTGCAGTCTGAACTTTTTTACTGCCATAAAGACACTTCAGTGACCATGCCACCAGCGACCTTTTTCTTTTGGTGCTATTACAGGAGAAGCTGGTGAAGAAGGACCAGATTAAGATCCACGGCTTCTAGGCTGGGACACCCCAGCCTGCTGGCGCAATTGGAGTAGTCAAGGACCGTCAGAGGAGGGCTGGCACCGTGCTTGCACGGGCGCCACCTTCTCTCACCAATCGAGCAGCAGTGGTCCCGCAGCAGGCTGTCTTTGGCTCTGAAAGAGTGGCTGCCTCACTGGAAGGTTGTGTGTCTCTGTGCAGGGGTACGTTGCCAATAATTCGTGGATAACACGTTTTGTTGGGCTGGGGCAGGTGGGGAGCTCAGTTTGGGTACTGTGTAGGAGAGGTCCGTGAGTGAGGTGGTGTGAGCGAACGTGCTCTGGTTTTGAGGTGTGTGAATCAAAAGCGCACATGGAAACCTCGTTAAGTAGGTGTATTTCACTGTTCTTTCAAACATGTAACATATGTCCTGGCAAACTCGTCGGCAACTTCATCTTGACGAATACTAGAGATTTGAAAAGTAAGGTATACTTTCTATGAGCGTCATGAATCGCTGCCTCCCATCGAGCTCTCGTGCTAGCTGCGCCCAACATGCAGAGAGGTGTATTTCAACCAAGCCCAGTACCCAGCACCCCAGCCATCAGAGGCGAATGCAAGCAGTGGTTTGTAGAGCCACTGATGAGAGCCCTTTACACTTATCTCCCCAAGCCCCGTTTGTAGTGCCACATCAGCCAGTGACCACGCGACGTGACACAGCCTTCCTTGCGCTGTATTCAACCCTGGCGGCAGCATTGCCAGGTCCAGCAGCAGCCGCGGGGTGGGTTTGAACAAGTACTGTAGTGTGCTGCTGAATGCAAGCGAAGGTGCTTTGCTCGCACACTGGGCAGAGGTGGTTCCTGAGGCCACGAGCATCTATGGCAAAAAGAAATGGATGGGCATTTCGGCTAAAGCTGACGTTTCACTTGCTTCTCCAGGTTCAACAAGACCAAGAAGCGTAAACTAACAGAGGAAGATTACGTGATGTCAGGTGAGTCATGAGCACCTCAGGGCACAAGGACGCTTGGCGATCATTAAGGCAGCACAAGCAGCGCAAGGAGGAAGTGTGCTCTTTCCCAGGTCATGGCGTGCTGTGAAATGTGTGAGGCACCGAGTGCTCATCCTCTTCCTACAATGCACGCATTGTCCTTGATGGTGCTGATGATGCTGGCAGCTTGCATCCTGCAGCAGATCAGCTACACGTAGAAGGGCAATCATGGGCAGCAGGTGGATGTGTCCATGCGAAGCATGACTGACAGGCGTGCCTTGCGCCGTGTGGGTGCAGAGGATGTGGGCTTGAGGATAGTTGAGCTCGAGGAAGGGAGCGGCAATGACAGGATCAAGCCAGGGGACCGTGCCACGGTGAGCGTCATTCATCGCATTCAGTGACTGGGCCCTTTTGTTGAAAGGCATTGCAGCAGACCGCCACCTTGGGCAAAGGGGTTGCTGGCAGTGCAGCTCATGCAGGCCCCATGCACCTGTCACACAGTGGCAGGCCCGAGTGAGGCCTGTGCCCTTGAAACCCTTTGTGGTGGCGCCTTTTTGCGCCATCTGGCAGCCTTTTGGTGTCCATGTAAACACACGTGCTGGGCTTACTGCCCTGATGGGCCGCACCATGCAACTCGCGCATTTCTGTAGGTGGGGTAACAAGCCTGCACCATGCATGCTGGAGAGTCCTGAAAATGTGCGCCCGCGCCGTGTTGCTGTCTGCACAGGTGCACTACGACTGCACCTTCAGGGGCATTGACGCAGTGTCCTCGCGCGCGGCCCGCTTGCTGGGAGGCAACCGCATCATTGCGGAGGTGAGGGGTGAGCAGAGGCACTCCAACGAGCTCTGTGGCTCACACATGCACGCAGCCATGCAGCCCACTGGCTACCAGCAATGTGCGCATAAGCGCTGTGGTACTAGCAGGCATGCATGCGGCACAGCGTGTCTTCCTCCTGCTCAATGCGCCGGCATCCATGCTGCTTATGCACCCATCATGGCACAGGCGCATGTTGACAAATTTGTGCAAGATGGCGTGCATACACATGCATGCACACACACGCATGAATCCATGCACATGCATGCTTGCGCGGGCACACGCAAGGGACAGAGACCACCAGAGGCGGAAGCGCTCCTGTCTGAAGTAGGCGAAGTGCGCAAAATGATGTAGACAAACCGCGTGCTGTGCTGCAGCCTTACGAGTTTGTCGTGGGCGAACCTGTGCTTGGCGTGACGCTCAAGAAGGCAGAGGCAGACGGGGGGAATGGCCTCTTCTCGGGTACCTCGGGTCCCAAACCTCCACAGGCCCTCTCCAGGGCTGTTGTCGGGATGAAGCGAGGGGGCAAGGTGAGGAGGCCGCCCTGTGTTGCAGCTGCAAGTAGAGGCCCATGGACAGCCTACCTTCCCATTGCTTACATCTCAGGCAGCGTGCACCTACGCGCAGTGCCTGGCTTCTGCAAGTCTGGTCTATTGTGGGTACCGCACACAGGAAGTGTCTCACATGGTGAAGGGAGCGCAGCTGTGTTGTGCGTGTGTGCATGTTTGTGCAACCCATGGCTTCATGGCCATGACAGGCACACACTACACTTCGCCTTTCCTTACATGCGGTTTGGAGACAACCTCCCTTTGCAGTGCAGCTGCAGCTCTTTGCTTATTTTTGCTCTGCCCTGCTGGCCTCTGTTGCCTCCCATGTGCACAGCAGCACTCCTCCCATGCAGTGTGCAGCAAATCAAAAAAAACGTGTGGGATGCTCTGTTTTTTTCACATTTTGTCAAGGAAGCAGTCTGTAGCTTCGGTTACTAACTGCGTGGATGTATGTCTCTTATGTTGGGTTCACTACAGAGATCAATCCTGGTCGATGACCCTGACTTGGGCTATCCAAAGGGGATGATGGAGATCCCAGCTGGCGCCACGTTTGAGCTTAAAGTGGAGGTCCTGTCTTTTGCACCAAGGTCTGCCTGATGGTAGTATCCAGGGCGCACAAGCACGCATGGAGAATGTTGCAGTTCACGCCGGGCTCACGTTGCTGAATGTACAAGGATGAGCAATTGATGATCAACCCCTGGCGCTCTTGCAAGCGCTTTCTGATGGAGGGCTGTGGGATACAATGGGGTTGCCTTTCGCAAGGCCGCTCATCATGCGCTTTGCGGCCTCAGAGACCTCTGTCGCGTCACTCAACACAAATGTCAATCTAAGCGGCATTGAGGTCAGCATGGTGCATATGTGCGTATCGCTGCGGTTGGGGAAAACATTTTTACGGACCCACTAGAACGGACCTGCACTCATGTCACATTGATTCAGTGAATTCATAAGGATCATGTGATAGGCTGTGTATGTGCGCACCGATGTGCTTGCTATTATGAAACTTGCCAGTATCATACTGATGGTATGATCATGATGAGCACAAGAAGTGAGTACAGATTTTTTCATTTGACAAGGCCTTGCCTCCTCGGTCAAGGGGCTCAAAATCATGATGCAAATATCACCAGAGAAAGCTCAAACTGTCAGCTCAGCCAAGGTTTAAGGTTTAAGAGGCTGTATCCGTCAAGGGCCCCCCCTGCAAGAGCAACAGAAATCTGAAGAGTTCAGCCTAGGCCATGATAAAAAGAGGTGTGCTTTTTCGGTGCTATCACCATCACTATCACTATCAGTACATGAAGGAAGAAATTAAGCTTATTGTTTTCCTGGCCCAGAAAGACACGTTATTGAAGCCTGTGGGAGGAAACAGGGATGCATAAGTCCTTCGGAGAGAGACCACAAGTGGATGGGTGCAGTGAAAAAGGACGTGTTGCTCATCTTGAACATCATTTGTATTACACAAGTAGGGGAGGTATTGTGGGTCCAGGTCCCAGTTTCAATTCGTAGGGTTTGGGCACAAAGTCTGAAGCGAGCCACGCTGCAAATAACGTCACGAGGAGGACCAAGGAGCATGTATCTAGGAAGGGTGTATGGCAAACGTGTGACCAGGGTCCTCTTGGTAGGTAAGGTCCGTTTTATGGCTGTACCTGCCAAACAAAACAAGCACTTCCAAACAAAAACAAAAAAGCGCATGCAAAAGAAGGAAGGTGTAGTTTTGAGGCCTTGAGCTTAGGCCCAGCAATTCACGCACATCATGATGTGAAAGAAAAGAAAAGAAAAGACTACGCTAACAAGGTATCCCCTGTTTGCGTGAATTAAGGAAGAAGTTTACATCTGGTGCAAGCACCAGGCAGACCTCCACCATCAAACGAGGAAGAAGGTCATTAGTGGGGGTCGGGAGGGTTCTGAAAAGAGCCTTATCTTCTTTCCTTCAAGGAAGGTGTTTTTCAACCTCCTACTTGTATTTATGATCTTTGTTGCGTATTGAATAGAATGAGTGTTTAGATCGAGGGTAAGTTTTCTTACTTTACACCGGTCTAGGCCAAGTTTACTGAGGGGTAGATCAGT
>LFIK01002404.1_pt1 | contig 15145 bp, 18 predicted proteins | sample 643401 | NCBI WGS metagenome assembly LFIK01 (sample SAMN03777447, study PRJNA286221) | soda lake metagenome | biome: soda lake; feature: Kulunda steppe; material: water; isolation source: sample T5-Br brine of Lake Tanatar-5 | place: Russia: Kulunda steppe | collected 2010-07 | reverse complement strand
GCGGTGGCGGTGATCTCGGCGGCGGTGGCGTCGTCGCCTTCGAGAGCGTGGGCGTAGACCTGCATGGTCACGGCGGGGTCGGCGTGGCCGATGCGTTGTGAGACGACATTGATGGGCACGCCTGCGCGGAGCGCGAGGGTCGCCCAGGTGTGGCGTAGCCCGTGGACGCCGATGCGGGGCAGGGCTGCAGCGTCGACCTGTCGGGTGAACTGCTGGGAGGCGCGTTTGGGTGGGATGGCGGTGCCGTCGGGGCGGGTGAAGACCAGGTCCTGGTCCTGCGGGTGGGTTGACCAGGCGGGGCCGGCAGCGAGCCGTTCCTCGAGTTGCCGCCGCCGGTGGTCGTTGAGGACGGCGACGGTGCGGGTGTCGAGCGCGATGGTGCGTTCGCTGTCGTCGCCCTTGGCGTCGCGTTGCCAGATGATGACGCCGCCTGCGACGGTGACGGTCTGACGGATCGTGAGTCGTGCCCGGTCGAGCTCGATGTCGCTCCATCGCAGCGCGAGCGCTTCGGCACGTCGCAGGCCGGTGGTGGCGATGAGGAACCAGAGCGCGTGGTGCCGGTCGCCACTGGTCCGGCTGTGGTCGAGGAAGGCGACGAGCTGGTCGCGGGTCCAGCAGTGGTCGCGGGCGTTTCGGGATCGGGCGCGTCGGGCCTTGGGCGGGTTGGCGAGGTCGGCGACGTTGCGGGGCAGGTAGCCGCGGGCGACGGCGGCTTCGAGGGCGACGTGCAGGCAGCCGTGGACGTTGCGGACGCTCTTGGCGCTCAACCCGTCGTGCAGGTCGGGGGCGCAGCCATCGACCGGGCAACTCCGTCCGTCGGTGCGGCACGCGCCGCGACGTTTGCCATCTGCCTCGAGCCCGCGGTAGAGCCGGTCGAGGTGTTCGGGGGTGAGCTGCTCGAGGCGGATCCCGCCGATCCGGGGGGCGACGTAGCACTCGATGGACTGGCGGTAGTCGGCCCGGCTGGTGGGCTTGACCGACAGCCCGTCGAGCCAGGCCCGCAGGTAGTCGGCGAGACGTTGGCGTCCCTGGGCGGGGTCGCGACCGAGGCCTTGCTCGTGGCGGGCGAGTGCGTCACGGCGGAAGCGGTTGGCATCCTTCACGGTGGCGAAGCCCCGCTTGGTGGTCCGACGCCGCTCGCCGTCAGGGCCGGGCGGGAGGTCGTAGGTGACGCGCCAACGGACCTCACCTGCCGAGTTCTCGTAACGGGTTACCCCCGGGTCAGGTCTCTGCGCCATCGCGGGCCTCCTGCCTGCCAGCGTCCGCACGGACGCTGCTCGAGGAGGTCATCCTTGCCGGGTCCGTGCGCGCCGCGGCGAGAACCTGCCGGCAGCTTGTGGATAACTCACCGGGTGCGGCTGATCCCGAGGCTTCGGGTTCGGACCGGGGCGTCACGGTGGAGGCGGTCGGTGGTGCGTCGGATCTCGTCGTGGAGGGCGGCGGCGTGGCGCCGGAGCCGGAGGTTGGGGGTGGGGTGGCCGAGGGGGTCGTTGGGGTCGGTGAGCTGCCAGCGGAGCCGGTGGTGTTCGATCCGGGTTGCGGTGTGGTCCCACTGTTGGGCGGTGTGGGGGTCGGCCGGGCGTGGTCCGAGCAGGTCGGTCAGGTGCCCGGGTGGGGCGGTGCGGTGGGCGAGGGCGCGGAGGGCGGCGGCACGGCGCAGGTGGATGTCGAGCTGGTCGCGACGCCGGAACAGCTCGCCGAGCTGACGGCGGTCGGGGAGCCCTTCCCGGGTCATCGTGGTTTCGAGGTCCTCGAGCCGGCGGGTGATGTCGGCGAGCCGGCCGGCGGTCTGGTCGTGCTCGCTCTGGAGGTCGTGGATGAGCCGGCGCCGTTTCGGCCACGGGAACCCGCCGGTCTCCTGCTGGAGCTGTCGGGACAGCCGCTCGAGATGGCCTGTCAGGATCTGGCGGGTCTGGTCGAGCTGGTCGCGGGTGTGCAGGAGCTGCTGCTGGCGGGGGATGTCGATCGCGTCGATCCGGGCATCGATCTCGCGCCACTGAGCGGCGAGTTCGATGATCTCTGGGGTGATGGGCTGTTCGGCGCGGGAGCAGCGGATGCGGCTGGTGAGGGCGGCCACGTCGTCGCGGTCGTCGAGGTGGGTGTGGTGGTGGAGGCTGTCGCCGTCCCGGTCGGTGGGGCCGTGGTAGAGCTGGTTGGTGATCCGTCCGCGGGACATCGCGACGTAGCCCCATTCGCGGTAGAGAGTGTCGGTGCCGAGGGTGTAGGTGTGGTCGCAGGTCAGCCCCTGGGCCTTGTGCCCGGTGATCGCATACCCATGTGCGACATGGCCAGCATCGAGGTAGCTGGCGGGCAGGAGGAGCCGGGCGCCTCGGTCGTCGACCGCTTCGACCGCGCGCCGTGCGGGGGCGGTGCGGGTGATGGTGGCGCGGGTGCCGTTGACTACCCCGAGCCGTCGGTCGTTGCGCAGGCACACGGTCCGGTCGCCGACCTGCAACTCGACGCCTGCGGCGGTCACAACAGCCGGGCCGGTGAGCCGGCCGGCTGCGAGCATCTTCGACCGGGCACGGTGATTGAGGTCCGCGACGTCGTCACGGCGCAGCGCGATCATCAGCGATCCAGGCAGGTCCTCCTCGGCGGTGGTCCACCAGTCGTCGACCAACCGGTTGCGGAGCTGCTCGGCGGTGTCGGCGGTCCGGATCCGCCCGTGCTGCCGGTAGGCGGCGAGGGCTACATCGGGGTCGCCGTGGCGGAGCTCGTCGAGCGCCGCCTGTTCCCAGCTGTGGCTCTGCCGCCGGTTGACGGTGAGCTCGATCGCGGGGAGCCGGGTGGCCAGCGCACGGAACAGCCCGCCGGCGTCGATCTCGGGCAGCTGGTGTGGGTCACCGACCAGGACGACCTTGACGGACTGGGCTTCGGCGTGGTGGAGGAGGCGGGCGAGCTGGCGGGTGCCGACCATCCCGGCCTCGTCCACCACCAGCACCGACCCGGGTTGCAGCGGCGAACCGTCACGACCGTCATCGACCTGCCCGAGCAACCGCGTGAGGGTGGTGGACCGGATCCCGGCGGAGGTCTCGAGCTCCAACGCGGCACGTGCGGCCAGCGCCACCCCGGTCACCTGCACACCTGAGGCTTCCCACGCTTCACGTGCGGCGTCGAGGGCGTAGGTCTTGCCGGTCCCGGCCTTGCCGACGACCACCTCGACCCCGGCGCCGGAACTGGTGAGCCGCCGGACCATGACCGCCTGCTCATCGGTGAGCGACCGCCGACCGATCGCCCGTTCCAGCATCCGCGGAGCGACGATCGCGCCCCGCTCCTCCTGGCGGTCGAGGCTGTGGTTGATGGCGCGCTGTTCGGTGAGGAGCAGGCCCTTGGTGGTGTAGCGGCGCTCGCCCGGATCGACGGGCACGACCCGGCCGTCGCCGCGGCGGATGACGTCAACGGAGGTGAGGTGCCCGCGGGTGGGACCGAGCGCGACCAGCAGGTTCGTGTCGCGGGTCAGCAACAGCTCGGCAACACGTTCGCACCAGGCGACCGGCGCGCCCGCGGGGAGCCGTCCGGCGAGCTGCTGCAGCACGTCCCGGCGGGTGAACGACGACGAGGACTCCGTCAATCCTTCCTCGACAACGAGCTGTTGCCACAGTCTGTCGAGGTCGGGCCGCTCCCAGGAGGTGTTGCCGAGGTGTTGCCGATGCCAGTCCGGTGTCACCCCTGCAACAGCGGCACGGCGGGCCCAGCCCTCCCGCAGCTCGGCCTCGGAAACCCGCTCGCCCTTGGCCTCCCGGGTCGCGAGCGTCGCGGTCTGTGCCGCCGCAGCGGAGCTCTCACCTCGCTGCTCCATGTGCTCGACGATGGCGTTGCGGCGTTGCGAGAACGTCTCGATCAGCTCACGGTCGACACCGTCGATGTCGGCGACCCCGTTGACCACCGGCTGCCAAGCAACCCCCAGCCGGGTCGTGAGCTCGTGGCGGAGGTGGGCTTGGTAGAGGATGCCGGCGGTCTTCGCGTGGGCGTACAGCTTCCGCGAGTCCAACGTCCGCCACACCCCGTCGTCGGTGGTGCGGGCGAGATTGGCGACCAGGACGTGTGTGCGGACACGGTTGTCGTACTACAGTAGAAGGAGGACACCGACGATCAGGGGCACACCATGAGAACCGTCATCTACACCAGGATCAGCAAGGACCGGGCCGGGGAAGCGCTCGGAGTCGCCCGTCAGGAGGAGGCGTGTCGCAAGCTCTGCGCTGCTCGCGGCTGGACGGTCGTCGACGTCCTGGTGGACAACGACCTGAGCGCGTTCTCGGGCAAGGCGCGTCCGTCGTATGAGCGTCTCCTCGATGCGATCCGAGCCGGTGAGGTCGACGCGCTCGTGGCGTGGCACCCCGACCGGCTGCACCGTTCCCCGCGTGAGCTGGAGACGTTCATCGACCTGATCGAGGCCCATGCGATCGCGATCGCCACGGTGCGGTCCGGCGACTACGACCTCACCACCGCATCGGGCCGGATGACGGCACGCATCCACGGGTCGGTCGCCCGCCACGCGAGCGAGCAGATGTCGGAGCGGATCGTCGCCTCGCTGGCGCAGAACGCGAAGGCCGGGAAGCGTCATGGTGGAGCGCGACCGTTCGGGTTCGAGGCGGACGGTGTGACCATCTTCGAGCCCGAGGCCGCGATGATCCGCGACGCGGCGGCCCGCGTCCTCGCAGGCGATACGCCGACGGGGATCGCCCGCGACTGGAACGCCGCAGGTGTGCTCACCCCGCAACGTCGGGTCAAGTGGGCGTCCGGTCCGGTGCGTGCCGTGCTCGTCGCCCCACGCCTGGCCGGGCTGCGCGCCTCGCACGGCGAGGTCATGGGCGACGCCGTGTGGGACGCGATCATCGACAAGGCCACCCATGAGCGTCTGACCGCCCAGCTGGCTCGCAAGAGCCGTCCGGGGCGACCGGCCGCGTATCTGCTGTCGAACATCGTCCGGTGCGGTGTCCCGAAACGGGACGACGACCCGGAGACGTTGTGCGGCGGTCCGCTGTGGGGCTCCAAGTCGGGGCAGCGGGTGCGCTACATCTGCCACAACGGTCCGGGCCGCGACGGGTGCGGGCGTATCTCGATCGTGGCCGGGCAGCTCGACGAGTACGTGCGTGACGCGGTCATCGCTCGACTCACGCTCGACGGTGGGGCAGGGCTCGCCGCCGCCCGCAAGCGGCACGCGGGCAACGACAAGCGTCAGGCCAAGGCGTTCGCCGAGCGCGACGCCGCCGCTGCGCTCATCGAGGAGCTGGCCGAGGATCGCGGAGCGGGTCTGATCACGCGCCGGGAGTGGTTGACCGCCCGCGCGCAGGCGGACGCGCGGGTGACCGCTGCCCAGAAGATCATCGACAGCGGTGGCGGAAACGGTTCGGTGCTCGGGACGTTGCCGGGCACACCGGAGGCGCTGCTCGCGATGTGGGAGGCCAAGGCGGACGACGTCGCGTGGCGACGGGCCGTCATCGGGCTCGTCGTCGAGCGCATCGTCATCCACGCCGCGACGTCGCGCGGACCGATCCTCGACAAGGGGCGCGTCGAGTTCATCTGGCGCAACTAGACCACGTGCAGCGTCAGGAACCCGTCACGCTCGACGTGGGCGCGTTCACCGGCCAGCGTGACGGCACGTAGGTCGTTCGCCTGAGCGCACAACCGCGAGCGTTGGAGGCGAGGTCTCGCTCCGCAGCCCCGGCAGTGCAGCTCGACCGCACGGCCGACGGGCTCCGCGTCGGGCGACATCCGCCTCGTCGCCGCGCCGGAGTCCATGTCGGTGCCCTGCAACCGCGTCGCGGGAGCGATCGTCCAGCGTCCCGGTACGCGACGCCCCAACGTGAGGTCGAGGTAGGTCTCCATCCACGCCATGATCGGCGCTGGACGTCGACGGTTGCGACACCGGCCGCAGCGGAGGCGGACATGCACGCCCGGTGTGTCGAGGTCTCCAACGAGTAGTGGCTCCATGCGGCAAGGCTACTGCGTCGTGACTAGTTCTGGTATCGTGCCCGGCGTCAAGGTCCAAAGCACGGGCGTCACGCTCCGAACACCCACCGGCATCCGCTGAACGCAAGCGCTCCCCGGCATCTGGGTCATTGGGAGCGTGCCTCGATGCCATCTGCCACACGTCCGCTGTACCGCGAACCGCAGCCCCGCCGGTTCGGGAAACCACTCTCGATCCGTCTCGGTGACGGCCAGCTCGACCGACTCGACGAGCTGTCACATCTGGTCGAACGATCGCGTAACTCGCTGATCCGCGAGGCGATCGACCTGTTCCTGCACGCTCGTGATGAGACGCAGGCATGAGCATCCCTGTCGAGACCATCGAGCTGGTCCGTGCGTCCGTTGCGGCGCAGGGCCTCTCGCCGACCGTCGACCCGTCGACCCTTGACCGTCTCGCGGTGCTCATGAACACCGCTGAGCGCGAGATCGGCGGTCGCGATGACCGCTGACGACCCCAACGGAAAGGCCCCGACCGAAGTCGGAGCCACCCCGATCGTTCGCCCGTCAGAGCGCCCCCAGGATACGCCCTCCGCAACGTTCACCGCCACCACGGATGACGACCTGTGCGCGGTCGCGGAAGGCGTCCGGTACGCGCTCGACGTCGCGGGCATCGACCCGACCCCGATGGGCATCCGTGAGCAGGGGCCGCTCGGCTGGGACCCGGACGATGAGGTGCCGTTCGACCGGCCCGAACCTCCGGTGGCGATCGCGCGGCGACGTGTCCTCGCTGAGCAGCGCCACCGCGACGTCGACCGCCAGCTGTGGATCGGTCGCTGGTTCGTGCGCCAGTTCGGCGGTGCGTCATGAGCCGCCTTCTGCCCTGCACCACGCTGGTCTGCTGGACGTGCATGGAGTGGCCGCGACCGGGCTGTCCGGCCTGCGTCGACGGCGTCGACTGGACGCACGTCGCCGTGTGCGACGAGTGCGCCGCCACGATGGCCGAGGTGGCGCGATGACCGGCAACGCTGAGCAGATCGCCATCCGTGACCGCATGGTCGCGTCGTGGAACGCCGAGACGACATCAGGTGATCGGAATGGATCACCTGAGCCCGAACCCGCGCGCGCTGAGCCCACGGAGTCTGACAGCGATCCTGTCGAACCGCCGCCAGGCGAGCACGGCGACGTCGCCAACGCGCAGTCGTTCCTCGATGACCATCGGCAGCGGTTCCGCTACTTCGCCGCGACCCGTCGTTGGCTGGTGTACGCCGACGGCGTGTGGAGCGAGGATCACGACCGCGTCCAGGCGCGTGTCGCCGCCGAACTGTCCGTCCGTGGCCTGCTCGTCGAAGCCGCGAACGAGCCAGATCGCGATCGCGCCGGGGTGCTCATCAAGCGGGCTCAACGCTCGATGACCGCCACCCGACTCGCGGCGCTCCTGGAGGTCGCCGAGCCGCACATCGCGGTGGCTGCCGAGGACCTCGATCGCGACCCGTGGCTACTCAACTGCACCAACGTCGTCGTCGACCTGCGCACGGGCACGACCCTCGCCCACGACCCCGACCTACTGCTCACCCGTCAGGCTGGCGCCGCCTACCTCCCCGGCGTGACCGCCACGTCATGGGAGCGGTTCCTCACTCAGATACTCCCCGACCCCGAGGTGCGCGCGTACCTGAAGCGGCTCGTCGGTTCGTTCCTGGTCGGGGAGCAGCGCGATCACATCCTCCCGATCCTGTACGGGACAGGAGCCAACGGCAAGTCGACCGCCGTCGGAGCGATCGGCCGGGTGATGGGCACCTACGCGCACAAGATCACGGTCGACGTCCTGGTCGGTCGCGGCGTCGAACGGGCGTCACCCTCACCCGAGCTGGTCAAGCTCCGTGGACGGCGACTCGCGGTCGCTGACGAGCCCGAGGCAGGAGCGCGCCTGCGCGAGTCCCACGTCAAGGCGCTGACCGGGGGCGACAACATCGTGGCCCGCCCGCTGTACGCGGACCCGATCGAGTTCGCCCCGTCGCACACGCTCGCGCTCGTGACCAACCACCGCCCCGAGGTCGCGGGCACCGACGAGGGCATCTGGCGTCGGCTCGCGCTGCTCCCGTTCACCGTGACCATCGCCGACGACGACCAGGACAAGGAACTGCCGATGAAGCTCGCCGCCGAGGCGGACGCGATCCTCGGCTGGGCCATCGACGGATGCCTGGAGTGGCAGGAGCACGGGCTCGACCCGCCCGAGGCGGTGCGTGCTGCGACCCGCGAGTACCGGGCCGAACAGGATCACGTCTCCGCGTTCATCGAGGACGCGTGCTTGGTGTCACAGACGGTGAAGGTCCAGGTCGGTGACCTGCGTGCCGCCTACGAGCGCTGGTGCGCTCAGAACGGCATCGACCCATTGTCCGCGACGGCGTTCGGGACCGAGCTGACCGAACGAGGCCACCCGACCCACAAAGGTGCTCAGGGACGTCGCTACCGGGACGCAATCGCCCTTCTGGCTGCATGGGACGAGGTGGCAGGTGGCGGGTAGTGGCGGGTTCCGCGAGGAGTTCCACACGCGCGCCCACCAGATAGTTCCCGCCAGACCCGCCACCACCCGCCACCTAGCCCTCTCAGGAGTCCCAATCCATGTCCCAGCTGATCGTCTCACCGGGCGCTCGCGTCCCACCGCTACCCCCACGCATCAGGAGACGAGCCCGTGCCTGACGACGACCCGCTCCAACGACTACTCGCCGACCTCCCGCCCCGCGACGTGGTCCCGACCGCGCTGACCCGCGCCACGCTCGACGCGTTCGACGCGATGGCCGGACGCGAGGTCACGATCACCGAACCTGGCCAGATCATCGAGGACGTGCGCGGCATCCCGTGCGCGATCGAATCGCCCACCACGCACGTCGCCGAGGTTTGTGGTCTGACGATCAGCGCCAGCGAGGCCGCCCGGCTCGGCGTCACCGAGCACACCCACCCCAACATCACGATCGCCGACAGGAGCACACCATGACCGACGAGACGACCGAGCACGAGCACGCCGACGAACAGGCGCCCGACGTCGCCGACGACACGGCCGCGCCCGAGATGGACGTCGAGCCCGACACCGAGCCCGAGGGCGGAAACGCTGAGGCCGCCCGGTGGAGACGCCGTCTCCGCGACGCCGAGAGTGAGCGCGATGCGTTGGCCGACCGACTTACCGGGGCACAACGTCAGCTCGTGGAACAGCACGCCGCCGGACAGATCAAGCCAGCTGCGCTGTGGGCGTCCGGTGCTGACCTGCCGACGTTCATCACCGAGGAGGGGGCCGTGGACTACGACGCCGTGGATGCCGCGATCAAGGGTGCCCGCGACGCGCTCGGGATCGGCGGCGTACCCCGGTCATCACCGAGGCAAGGTGTCGAGCCTGGGACCGGCTCGACGACGACATGGACCGACGCCCTCGCCGACCGGTAGCGGTACCGTGGTGGTGTCGGACCGGTAGCCCTGGAGGCACCGCCCGGCACCGCCGCCCCAGGAGGGCATGACGACCGGCCAGGAGCCGCGAGTCTCACGCTAGACGTGCCCCTCCTGGAGCCCACCGTGGCGATCCAAACCTCACCGCTGCACCCGTCCGTCATCCGGCCCGAACAGGTCGGCGCCCTCGTCGTCCAGCCCGTCGACCGCGAGTCGATCGCCGTACAGGTGTCGACCCTGGTCGGCACCGATGCACCCACGTTCCGCGTACCTATCGTGACCGACGACGTCACGGCCGGATGGTTCGCCGAAGGCGTCGAGATCACCGAAGGCGCACCAGCGACCGACGAGCTGCTCATCACCCCGCGCAAGCTCGCCGCGCTCACCGTCATCTCCAACGAACTGGCGAACGACAGCTCACCGGCCGCTCAGACCGTCGTGGGCCAGTCCATCGCCCGCGACCTCGCCCGCAAGCTCGATGCCGCCTACTTCGGTAGCGCAGCTGGTCAGGCACCTCCCGGCCTGGGCGACCTGCTCGGGTTCGGTGACGTCGACGCCGGTTCCGCCTGGGGCAACCTGGACGCGTTCGCCGAGGCGCTGTACGCCGCCGAGGACGCAGGTCGCACCCTGACCGCGTTCGTCGCCAACTCGGCCGACGCGCTCGCGCTGTCCCAGTTGAAGGACTCGACCGACTCGTCCCGGCCGCTGCTGGGCGACCCGATCGAGGGCACCCGGCGCACCATCCTCGGCGTGCCGCTGTTCGTCTCCCCGGCCGTCGAGGCAGGCACCATCTACGGCATCCCGCGTGACGTCGCGATGGTCGTGCGCCGTTCCGACGTGACCCTCGTCGTGGACCGAAGCCGCTACTTCGAGCGCGACTCCGTCGGCATCCGAGCCACGATGCGCGTCGCGTTCGGGTTCCCCCACCCGGCAGCCGTCCAGGTCATCACGCTCAGCGTGTAACAGACCCGGTGGCAGGTGCGTCCGCGAGTCCGTGCCTGCCACCGCCCCACTCGGCGAGGGGCGTCGCCGCCCAGTCCGGCGCCCCTCGTCGACCCACCCACTCAACACCGGCGACACCCACTCAACACCGGCGACACCCACCCCGTCGAGGTGCCCCTCCATCCACCCCTCGATGCCCCACCCACACCCAGCCCGACGTGGCCCCCTCACCACCCCGCCCCCTGTCCCCGCTGTCCCCTCACGCTGCTCCACCCCGTCGATGCCGATCACCTCGGCAGGTGGGTCTGTCGGACCCACCTCGGCAGGGCGAGGGCCACCGTGGACCTACCGGCTCCGACCGTCGTCACCAGATCGCCTCTGCGCCACGCACGAGCGGCGACGAACGCACGCACGACGCCAGCCACGGGCACGCGCACACGCCAGCACGACGCGGCACATCGTGAACCGCAGGTAGCGCAACGCCGCAGCCCGCGCATGGCACGGTCAGCTCAGCGCGGCCGACGTCACGATCGCCGCGCACGCCGAACGACCGCGCCTCACCAGCACGAGCGACACGACGAACGCACCGGCACACGAGCAGCACGACGAGACGCCGAGCACGAGCAGCGCCGCAACCGGGACGACCACCACCTCGACGACCCACCGCGTCGCCGGACGCCACGGACCCCCACGGAGGAGCCCCCCTCCCCCCGCGTTCTGGCCCTCGGTCGGCATAGGCCCTCAGATCCGGTACGGAACCTGAAGTTCCGCGTCCGCAACCTCGTTTGCCGGGTTCAGCCGGTGCGCTGGCCCCCCGTGTGATCGCGTTGAGAGAAGTCTCGGGTCCGCGCGGCCGCCCTACAACATTGTGCCTACTCGGCATCGGCACCTGCCGTTGGGCCTGGATGCACAGAGCAAGGGAACCTGGGGCGTATCGTCGGCGTCTAACGAGCGAGGGAAGGGATGCGATGCGGACGCGCCGTATCGTCGTGGCAGTCGTGGTGGCCCTGAGCTTGGCTCTGGTTGGCTGCGGGCTGGTTGAGAGCGCGCTGGGGCAGCGTGGACCCGCCAAGACGCTTGCCAAGAACTACGAGATGCCCGCACGGGTCGCCAACGACGACGCGAGTCTGGAGCTCGCCTTCGATCGCGACACGGCCGCCCTCCTGTGGGACGAGCATGCCTCGGACGATCTCCCCCGTCGCCGGGGCGAGCCCTTCCGTGAAGGGATCTACAACGACCTCGACAGCGTCGACTTCGACAGCCAGGTGGTTGCGCTGTGGTGGGGAGCCGAGGCCACGTGCCCAAGAGCAGTGACCGACGTGCAGTCCCCTGACAGCGTGACGGTCGAGTTGCACACCACGGAGGAAGATCACGCCTGCTTGGACATGGAGATCCCCTTCCGGATGGTGCTCGCCATCGACCGTGACCTCCTTCCCGAACTCTCGGAACTGCCGGTCAACCTCGTCGTGGTCACCGATGACCGCCCACGCGATGCTGGCAAGGTAGATCTGTGGACCGAAGGTGGCTAGAACCGCCGTTGCAACACGGTCGAGCCCGACTTCTTCCTAACGTAATCACACGGGGGGCGCTGGCACGTGTGCTGCGTTCTCCCGCCCGCAGGTGCGCGACGTTGCGATGCGACGTGCCGTGGTTGCCGCGTCGGCAGGCGCAATCCTGAGCAGCCGTGGGGCAGGCGGTGGCGTAGCCTCGGCGTCGTGCGTCGCCTCCTCCCACCGCTGCTCGATGAGTCCGCGCAACTCGACGCGCCGGGCTGGTTGGACCGTGCCGCGTGTGAGGGATATCCGACGGAGCTGTGGTTCGACGCCGACCCGGCGAGCGCGCTGTCGGTGTGCCGCGTGTGCCCCTCGGTGACGGCCTGCCTCGACTTCGCGCTGGAGAACGGGCTCGATGACGGCGTGTGGGGCGGCGCGACACCGGCACGACGCGAGACGATCGCGCAGGAACGCGGGATCGTGCGGGAACCGGAACCGCCAGCTCGTGCGGTGTGCTCGTGCGGCCGGTGGGCGCGCCCGTCGAGGACGCGATGCTCAGCGTGCGCTCAGCGGGAGTACCGGGCGTCGCGGCGGTGACGAGTCGCGGCATGTTGCGGTAGGGCGCGTGGAGCCTGAGATATTACGGGTATAGGGACTATACGAGCATGCTCGTCCCGGTCGACTCCCAGCTCTAGGGTGCAACAATTTCAGGCGCACATGGGTGTGCAGCAACGGATCATCCGCCCGTGAGGTCCGATGCCGGAACGCTGCCGCCACGAACCCCTCCACCGGCACCGTCTCCGCCCCGCCCGCCCCGCGACGCGAGTAGCCGGCCGACCGTTGTAGGTAGCCGATCGCGGCATCCACCGCGGCGTCGTGCGCTGCCACCACCTCGGCAGAAGTCTCGCGGTCACCGAGGGCCCACAGCAGCGAGACGGACTTCGGGGCCCGGAAGGTGTGATCGAACCCCGGGACCTTCCGTGCCGGATGGCGGGCGAGCTGCTCCCCGGTGTCTGGATGGCGGGCGTCGAGGACCGCACGCAGCTGCGGGCCGGTCACCTCACCCGACAGCCCCAGCTGTTCGGCACCGTGGCCGAGCCAGCGGCCGGGTTCCTCGCCGCGGGCGAGGTAGTAGCCCTCGACCCCATCCTCACCGCGGGCGACGGCGGTGAGGTAGTAGCCGGCCCTACCGGGGCCCATCCGCCCGATGTTCAGCATCGGTGTTGCCGGCCGTTGCACTGACCCAGTGCCAGTCTGTGTCTCCGCTTCATGGCCGGCAGGATGCGGCTGCAACAGTCACCTGTCCAGGTCCGCAAACGGCCTCGCAGCCCATGCTAGCGGCCAGAATACGGCGTTTCCGTGCCAGGCGTTCCGGACCATCTTCAGACGTGTCGGCGGGTGTCGGACGGTGCCTCGTGTCAGGACCTCAGCAACAGCTGTTGGCCTGTGCGTGGCGCGCACAGACCGGAGGTTGCCTGTCACAGAACGGGTGCCTCGCCGGTCAGTCCCTCTTCGTCGGCATCCCACGGCACCGGGACGGCCGGCACGACACTTGAAGGCGCCGACCGGGCCGTGCAGCCAGCGCACCGCTGTCACAATCCGGCCGCCGCCGGGGGACTACCTACACACCACCCGTCACGACAGGAGGACCGAGATGAACCCCGCCGCAACCCTGACCGCCCAGCCCCCACACCCCGCCACCATGACCATCCCAGAGGTGGCCAAGCTGCTCGGCATCAGCCGCTCCGCCGCCTACCGCGCCGTCGCACGCGGCGAGATCCCCACCATCCGCATCGGCCGACGGCTCCTCGTCCCCACCGCCAAGCTCTATCGCCTCCTCGGCTGGACCTACAACCCCGCCGCATGACCCGCAACGACCACGGCGGCCCCCCTCCGGTAGCCCCCCGCGCTCACCGGACAACCATGACGATCCACAGTTGCGCAGAACTCCCGGTCCCCCAGCGCTGCGAGGACGTACGCTGACTTGGCGAGGAGGATGGCAATGACGTTCGATCGGATCATGACCGATCCCGAGGTGCTCGGGGGTGTGCCCTGCCTCCGTGGGTTGCGGGTGCCGGTGGCAACCGTGGTCGGCATGGTCGCTGAGGGGATGACCGCCGACGAGATCCTGGCCGACTTCCCCTACTTGGAGCCCGACGACATCGCTGCGGCACTGCGCTACGCAGCCGAGGCGGTCCGGGAGCGTGAACTACCTCTGCGTCCGGTGGGATGAGGTTCCTGGTCGACGCGAGCAGGCCTCACCGGTCGTCGTGAGGGTGCTGCACGAGGCCGGCCATGATGCGGTCCACGTTGGTGAGGTGCTTCGCCTGATCGCCCCGGATGTGGACATCCTCGAGCATGCTGCCCGGGAGGAGCGGGTGATCTTGGCGGCTGATACGGATTTCGGGGAACTGCTGGCCTCGCGGCAGGCGGCTGAGCCGTCGGTGCTGATGTTCCACCGGCAAACCGGCCGCCGTCCACGCGAGCAGGCAGCGCTGCTGCTGGCCAACCTCTCCTCGGTCGAGACGGACCTGCGGGGCGGCGCCATCGTGGTCATCGAGGACCGCCGGGTTCGCGTCCGCGCGTTACCGATCACCGAGCCCGGAGCGGACCCGCACACCTAGTCGCGGTCCCAAGCGGGTAGCGATAGCGGGCGTTGCAGCACGGTTGGGCTGCTCCAGGGTGCGACCCCATCCGGTCCTGCGTCGATGGGTGTTGCGTGGGGCCGGTGCGGGGCTGGCGGCTTGCCGGCCGCTGCGTCTGCGACTACGTCTGGATGGTGCGCAGGCGTCGGCGCAGGACGGCGGTCTCGATGGTGCCGGCCTGGAGGGCGAGGTCGACGACACCCGCGATGGTGTCGATCGCGTTGAAGGGGCCGGCGTCGATGTCGGTCACGATCCCGTCGAGCAGTTCCAGGCCGAGGAACCCTCCGGCGATGCTCCGCGCCAGCTCAGGGACGGCCAGCACCTCCTCGAGCGCTGTGCCCGTGACCAGGCGGGTCAGCGTCTGCTCGACGGGCTGCACCAGCAGATCGAAGTTCTCGCGCAGGGCGGCGGTGATCGCTGGCCGGGTCCGCGCACCGGCCAGGAGTTGGGTCAGGACAACGAGGTCCCCCGAGCGGCGTTCCTCGTCGTGGAGTTCCCGAGCGATGGCCGACAGCTCGGTGAAGGACGCGACCGGGTCGAGTCGTTCGGCGTACCGGGCGGCGCGACGAGCGCTGACCTGCCGCGACGCCTCGGCCAGCAGCGCCTCGACGCTGCTGTGGTGGTAGAAGACCAGCGCCTGGTTGACCTCGGCCTCAGCAGCGATGACCCGGGCGGACGCACCGGAGATGCCCTCGCGCGCCACGACCGCCAGCGCGGCCG
>LFIK01002403.1_pt1 | contig 15146 bp, 22 predicted proteins | sample 643401 | NCBI WGS metagenome assembly LFIK01 (sample SAMN03777447, study PRJNA286221) | soda lake metagenome | biome: soda lake; feature: Kulunda steppe; material: water; isolation source: sample T5-Br brine of Lake Tanatar-5 | place: Russia: Kulunda steppe | collected 2010-07 | reverse complement strand
GGTGGGTGCCCTCGCACACGTGCAGCTTGTGTGCTTGTGTGGCAAATGATATGCATGCCTGCACGTGAGGCAAAGGGCACTTGCGCATGAGGGTGTGGAGTGCTAGCTGGTGCAGGATGTGGGCAGGAGCGCGTCGTGCGGACTCTGTGTGGGTAAAGTCATGCACATGCTGAGGGCTGTTGTGGGCCTTGCTCTGCGTCTGCCACGGCTTCATTATTGATGCACTGCCTCTGGCATGGCCTGCAGCAGCAGACCAGGGCAGCTGTGCCCTGAGAGCCTCTGCTGCGTCTTCTGGTCGTGGGGCAACTGCATTAGTTGAACAACAGCCTAGCGCAGGTGTGGAGGGGCGCCTTGACCCTCAACTACAGCAGCATGCAAGAAAATGCAAGCCACCGTCTCCAGGGTCTGGCAGCAGCCCAGGCACGGACTGGCAGCTTATTAGCTCACTGAGGCTGCAGAGTCTGGGAGTCGCTCGGCATAGCCTTGAAGTTGCAACTGCAACACACGGGTCATGCACCAGTCAAGCGCTGAGCCATATCAAACTTTTGGACCAGCGGCCAGAAGCCACGCCGGTGGGCTGCACCGGGCTGCAGGCGCTGGAACAGCGGCTGCTGAAGTGCGCGGGCAGGGTGGCAACCTCTCAGGCGCTGCAGGGCCTGCCAGAGCCAGGTGGGTCGTTGTCCCCCCTGGCTCCTTGCACGGGGATGCCCGTATGGAAAGCGCGGGCCACACAGCTGCATCGGGTGTTGTGTTGTAGGTAAAGTGGAGAGCAGTGTGGCTGTGCAGAATGCTGCGGTGGGCTATGAGGCTGCCAGGAGTGAACGACAGCCTCACACAACTGAGTCTGTGAGGGAGCAGCGGCGCCTAGGCGGGGCACCTTTCGAGCTAGGGTGAAGCACGTGCTCCTAGCACAGGTCAGCCAGGTTGATGCGCTTGATCCCAGCACACTTTGTGTGTGTCATGTATGTATTTGTGTGTTGTGTGGTCCTGTACAGGCGGGACATCCCTCTCCACTGTGGAGCTCACCAAAGGGGAGCTAGAGGCCCTCCGGGCGGCGGCGCTATCACGCAAGCTGTACGATGTGCTGTACCCAAGTGAGTCTGTACGCCCGTCTTTGATTGCAGGAGGGCTGAAGCAGAATGGTTGGTCGGCACTGCCCAACGCTGTTGCTGCCGCAAAACTGATGAAAGCTGTCAAGTACACCACCTGTGACTTGGGGGGGGGAGGGGGTGTACTGAGGATTGAGGCATCCTCAGGAAGAGCCAAGGCCCAGAGCAAGTATGCTTGAACATTTGCGATTGACACAGCCCCCCGCACTTGCTTTTTGTGAGTGTATGTGTGTATGTGTGTGTATGTGTGTGTGCGTGTGTGTGTGTGTGTGCCTGGCTTCATTGGGCTGTGGCGCCTTGGGTCTAACCCAAATTGTTTCAGGCTAAATCACTGACTTTGGCTGTGTCACAGAGCCTGTGTGGTGAATGACTGACAGACACCAGCCCCCAACAAACCTTCAAGTTGCGAGCTGCACCACCATGCTATAAGCGCACTTGAGTCTAATCCTGCAACCCCACATTGTAGGCTTTTTTGAAGACCATGTGAATTCCCGTTTTATTTTGGTAAATTAGCACAGACTTTGGCAAACCTACTGCGTACATGTACTGTTTTCAGCAACCCTGTACATTTGCAAATTCCTCACCTAATTGGCAATTATTGAATGTAGGGCTCAAAGATGATGGGCTGCTGCCGCCCCTGTGCAGCATTGAGATGCCTCTGGTGAGGCCCAAAATTGTGTGCGCAATGCACCTGGCATTGGGCTCTTGTTAGACACACTTGTCGTGGACCGCTTTTGCGCAGCACTTGCAGAACTCGTGTGGTGCACAGAGTAGCTTTGCTGCAGTGGACCTCTTTTGCGCAGCACTTGCACCAGCTCATGTGGAGCGCACAGCTCTGATGCCCCCAATGGCAAAATCACGTGGAGCACACTGTAGCTCTGATGCGCCTGATGGCGATAAGAAGAGGATGCATGTTGAGAGCAGGGCGAGCATTGTCCTTCTGCCCAGGTGCCCATCGTATCACACACATGGTCCAAGCCTGAGCCCAGGCATGGGAGCTGCCTGCCCTCTGTGCCCAGATGCCCGTACAAGCAATGCCCAGGTGCTCATACATGCAATGCAGGTGCCCATACATGCAATCCACGCTCATCTTTTGTTGACCTCTGGGCTAAGCACGCGGCACGCCGAGCCCCTTGCCGCGGCTGCACTGCTCCCAGGTACCCATCATCGCACGCATGGAGGGGACGGGCATGTGCTGCAACCCGGCTGCGCTGGTCCGGCAGCGGCACCCGCTGCTGCTGCGCCTGGCCCAGCTGGAGCGCCAGGCAGACAAGGTGCGTGCGTGGGAGTGGTAGGTGGAGAGGATGTACGGATGGGAGCGCCAGGCAGGAAAGGTGCATGCTTGGGAGTGGTAGGCGGAGAGGATGTACGGATGGGAGCGCCAGGCAGGTAAAAGGTACGCAGGAGTGCCAGGCAGACAATGGACTGTGTGAGCGTGCCAGGCAGGTAAAAGGTGCGTATTTGGGGAGCCGTGTGCCGGTTTTCCCAACTAAATCAGCCAAAGCAAAGCCTTGCGTCACAGTCTCGGGGCTGGGAGTGCCTGAAGCACATTCAAAGCTGCAGGGCGCAGTGCCTTGCCATTCTCTCTCTCTTTCTCTCTCTCTCTCTCTCTCTCTCTCTCTCTCTCTCTCTCTCTCTCTCATACACAACACACTATGTACCATAAGCTTGCTCATTGTGTTAAGACTCTTGGATTGAGCTGGGCTGCAGTGCAAACATCTCTGAAGACACACATACACGCACACGCAAACACATATCGTCATTAACTCAACTGTAGGAAGCTGGGAGGGACTTCCACTTGAAGTCACCTAAGCAAGTATCAGAGGTTCTGTTTGACCGCCTTAAGCTCAAGCCCCCCCCAAACTGTAGCCGGGGCAAGTCGGGGGTGCTGAGCACCAGCTCAGATGTGCTTCAGGTGGGTGCGCTTTGTGGGGTGGAAGGTCTCGGGGGTGACTGCACGTGTGCATTCAGGGTGTGGGGAAGAAGGTTGCTTAAAGAGCAGTCCTTTGAAGCATGTGAGAGAACACCACCGTTGCACCGCTTACATGTGCATGCACGCCGGCCATCCGGCACCTCCTGCGCAGGAGCTTATCGGGCAGCATGCTGTGGTGGACACTATTCTGGAGCACCGGCGCCTGGCTAAGCTGGAGGGCTGCCTGGATGGCATGCTTCGCACACTGGAGGCCCAAGACCCCTGTGCGAGCAGCACCATCCGGAGCGCCATGGTGCGTTGCTGTGCCATAGCCGCCCCCTGGTATGTGCTGTGTTTGGCAAGCATGTCTTTGCTGTGCAATCCGCCCAGTGCAGCTGCCTGTGTCAGGCAAGCATGCCTTTGCTGAGCAAAAGCATCACCATCCACAGCGCCATGGTGCGCTGCTGTGCTAGCTGCTTTTTGTAGAATGCATCATGAGGCAAGCATGTCTAATCTGTGCTAGCATCATCACCCGCAGTGCAATGCAAGCCGCACGGTGTGATGTGTTAGGCGAGCACGCATCAAAGTGAACACCATGCAAAATATTTGTGCGACTATCATGCATCCAGCATTGCATGCTGCTATCATCATGCAATGCTGGGGCAGCCTGTGCACACTGCGGCTGTGCACACTGCGGCTGTGCACACTGCGGCTGTGCACACAGCGGCTGTGCACGCTGAGGCTGTGCACACTGCGGCTGTGCACACTGCGGCTGTGCACACTGCGGCTGTGCACACTGCGGCTGTGCGCACTGCGGCTGTGCACACTGCGGCTGTGCACACTGCGGCTGTGTACACTGCGGCTGTGCACACTGCGGCTGTGCACACTGCGGCTGTGCACACTGCGGCTGTGCACACTGCGGCTGTGCACATTGCGGCTGTGCACACTGCGGCTGTGCACACTGCGGCTGTGCACACTGCGGCTGTGCACACTGCGGCTGTGCACATTGCGGCTGTGCACACTGCGGCTGGCCGATGAATTGTGTAACAGTGCTGTGGGGCAAGCAGCATGAAGAAAGCTGTGCGGTCTTGCCCAACTTACATGCCCACTTCTAAGCCTTCTGAACCACGGCAATCTTTGGAAGCAAGCAAGTCAGTGTTCTGCTCCCTTCTCCTTGAATTGTGCTCATGCATGATTGTATGCAAGATTTCAGGTTTACCAGAGCACGCACAATCTCGAAGGATGTGCAAGCATGGTTGGCATAGGTCCTGGAGGCATGCTTGGTAGTGGTGACTCTTTGAGAACGTGGCTTGTTGTTATTCCAATTTTCAACGCATTTTGAGTGCTGAGCCTGGGTGTCAATGTCAGGGGCATTTTGACCGGCTGCATTTCTTCTTCCCTTCCCTTTATTCTTTGAATCGAGCTGCATACTGTTTCCCTTTTACCCATCCCATCCCGTTGTGTCCCAAACTCAACTTTCTCTGATGCATATGCTCTGCCTCCGACCACTGTGCAAGATTCTGTTCGGATTTCTTGCACCTGATGCGGCCCAGACAACCCTTATAACTGAAGGCGTGAAGGCGTCTTGCGGCGCATATAGCCCACGCGTGTTTAGGGCGTGCGCATGTGGTCCGCATGTGGTCCGCATGTGGTCCGCATGTGTCTTCCAACTTGCATGGCCCGCTTGCAGGCATCAATGAGCACTTTGGCAGGGGGGACCAACAGTGGTGGAGGGGGCAAGCTTCCAGGCAGCAATGGCCAAGGCACTAGCAGCAGCCGTCCAGGTCAGTAGCATGCAAGCCAATGCAACAGATTTGGTTGTGGCACCAAGGGCTGCCGCCATGGCTAATGCAACAGTGTTGGCTATGGCACCAAAGTCTGCCGCCATGGATGATGTAAGGTAGCAGCCAAGCTCTGTGGCATGCAACTTTTGCTAAAGCATCAGCTGCCTTTCTGAGGTGGACAAAGACACACTCCCTCAGCACATTCTCAACCACAAAAAAATCACATCTTGAGACAAGACCATAGGCAACCCAATCATGTGTCCTTAATGCACAGAATGGGATGGGGGGCTGTGTGCTTGACCACTTGCTTCCAAAATAATTCTGCATGGGTACCTTCACTGCCAGACAAGGTTCAACTTTTCGTAATGAGCATGATAGTAGGTGCATCCAACTTGGGCTTGCTATACACCTCTGCAGGTGTATCAGCCCTCACACGCATCCGTGGTCAGTTTGACCAGACTGGGACGGCAACGGGGAGGCTGGCAATGGATAACCCAAACCTCCAGGTGCTCTTGCATGCCCATGGCTGCCATGTAGGCACTGCACTGCTTGTGTTGAAGGGTGTGTTAGGGTTGAGGGTTAGTGGCACAGGATGCTGCATTTAGCTTTTGTAATCTGAGGTCTATTGAGATGTGGCAGGTCTGAATATACCACCAGACCTGCAAGAATGGAGGTTTGAAGTGGACGGGTAAAGGTGTGCATGAGCTGCTTTATAGAACCGACAGGCATTTAACCTCTCTTGTACGCCATCTGAGTATCATGAGAGGTAATGATAGGGGTACAATAAAATTGAGCATTCTGACAACATTTTCCGCGTTCATGAATCAACACATGCTTTTGAATAGCTGATAAATGCTGTTCTCTCACAGCGCTCTACTCTGCTTTCTGCATCAATGGCCTATGGCTAATTGCACTGCATGCTGCAGACATTACCGAACATTACCAAACATCATTTGTTTACAGCTTTTTTGCCTTTTATTTTTATGTCATATTCCTGGCCTTCTGCACTGCATCCTGCAGACAGTGCCAAATCCTATTGAGTTTGAATTGGAAGGCCCAGGTCACCAGAGCTGCAGCAAGGCCTCTCTTAATATGAGAGCAGCATTCGTCGCTAGCCCAGGGCATGTGCTACTTGCTGTGGACTACTGCCAGGTGGGTGATTGGACCACCGTTGAATGTTGGACTTTGCCTTGTGTTTTCTCTTAGTTTGCTTAATTTGCTACTGCTCCATTCCTGGTATAGACTGCTCTTGGAGAGCATCACATTGCTACTTAGAAAGCCATTATCTGTTTTGTATTGAGAAGCCACAGTCATGCGAGGCTAGGACCCGCTGCATTCTTGCAAAGCCTTATCTGAGTTGTCTCTGCAACATTATTTAGCGCAAGGTCCGTCCAGAATTATAGATATTGAGGGTCATAGTGCTCGTTTGACCGGATGTACTCTAAAATTGCCAAATTCAGACCTCGTGGTCATACCTGCCCTCCTCCTGCATGAAGGTGGAGCTCAGGCTGATGGCACACTTTTGTGCGGACCAACAACTCTGCAGCATTATGCAGGTGCAAGTTGAATGCTTAGCCATTTGCACGTGCGCTTTGAATGCACAAATCTGGATGTTCTACTGATGTTCATCGCTATCTCATTGCGAAGCTGTGTTCTTTCATGTGCTATTAGTTGACCATTAAGAAATATTACGGACAACAAATGGAGGTATCAGTTGCAGTCAAAAGCAAAATGCAATGCATTGATTCTTGAGTGAGCTAATTCTGTGTATTTTGCGTCTACAAAGATTCCTTTTTTTGCTGTGGAAAAAAGGCAGAAAATTAGCACAGCTACTGAATCAATCACACATATTTGTGGTTCCTATGGATGTTACACGGTCTCCTGCTTGCAGAACGACGCTTTGGACCCATTCATTCCAATTGCTGCAATGTGGCTCGGGTGCAAGAAGGAAGAGGTAAGGAAGGGAGGGAAAGGTAGAAAGAAGGGAAAGGAATTGCACAAGCGCACAGTGGACACAAGGTTGGAGAGGTTTGCCTGCTCAGCCTCTTGGTATTGAATTGTTAATTCAAAACTTAGATTGAAACAGAACGTACTCGTGTAAATGTGTTTGAGCTGTTGTTGATGCAAGTAGCTTTGCACAAGGCCCTCATGTACGCTGCCAGAACTCCAGCAATATGTTTGATACCTGACAATCTTTAGAGTTTCTAAATCTTCTGATTGTGGCTGTGTCATTTTTAGCGTTCAATTACTACACAGCATCCATCCAGCAGAAACTGTCTCTGCATCAAACCATGCTTTCGTACGCTTTTCCATGCAGCGCTGATGCTCTCAATGACATGCGCGCAGGTGACAAAAGAGCAGCGGGACCAAGCCAAAAAAATAACTTATGCAGTACTGTATGGCTTGGGATCATTTGGATTAGCCCAGCAACTCAATACTACTCCTGGCAGGTGGGGTAGTTGCAAATTGTGTTCAATTGGTTCACTGGCCTGGCACAGTCTTCTACAGCATCTAGGCAGTCAAGAATACAAAAGATGAAAAGTCTCTGTTGGAAAAGTCTTAGTTTTTCTCCCTAGCTAGCATACTCGTTTGCAGAAAGTTGCAATTTAAGATGTATTCTTACTCCTTAGCGCGTGCATGCTGTACAGAAAATTGCCCAGGACCAAGTATGTTTGCCAGCATTTCTGTCCTACTCCTTCCATGCATATTGGTCACTCTGGAATTGCTCTGGACGCCATTTTCAGCAATGAGCATGCTCAGGATCATTGCCTTGAAAAATACTGTTTACAATGTGCACACACATCCAAATGTTAAGCGTCCAATCTTTTCGCCTGCTTGGATGACCCCTTGCTATTATCTTGGGTTTTCATGTTGTGTTGCTCACCATCAAACTAACACCATCATACCCATTCTTTTATGAAAACCATGCTCATGCCCCTGCTGCGCCTAATGATGCGACAGGGCGTACCAGCTGAGTAGAAGCTTCATGAAATCAATGCCGGGGCTTGAGAGGTGGATGGACAAGTGAGTTGTTCATCAAATTCAGTCCTCTGTGAAAGTGTGCGGTTCATGTATATTTTCCAAAATGCAAGGTATTTGTTTAGATACAATCCATGTCCGACTCTCAAGTCTTCTGGATGTGAAGCTGTGCCTTAAAGAGAGAGTGCTTTCCTTGCTGACTTTGTGTGTGTCTCTGTGCACAATTTATGTCTGTAGTTGCTGCCTCTCTTAATTAAGCATAACACGCATGCACTGCTGCACTCACCTTGCGCCATTACTACTCTCATGTCTCCAGGGTTCGCACAGAGTGCCGCATGCATGGATATGTCTCCATGCTCTCTGGGAGGCGGCGCCTCTTACCAGACATACGCAGCGAAAGCATGTCGGTAAGCACGCCAAGCACCTTGATGGAAATTTTATCATGATTAACTGCCAGCAGTAGCTACCTGTTGTCCTACATTTGTTGGGTTGACTTATCCTGGCAGAGGCAGAGGCTTAAGTGTGTTCCTGGTGGCCGTGCGCTGCAGCTGTGTTCACTTAATGCTTTTCAAAAAATACTTTTAGAAGATCACATGATACGAGATGGAGAAATGGGCAGCATATGCTGCAAAAGCTGCCGCCGCACCATAAATGCTTACATGCCTGCAGTTGCGGGCTGCGGCGGAGCGGCAGGCAGTCAATTCAAAGGTGCAGGGCTCCGCCGCAGATTTGATCAAGAGGGGCATGGTCCTGCTGGATAGCCAGCTGAGGACCCATCCCAGTGGTGGAGCAGCTCGCTTGATCCTCCAGGTGATCTTCCATTGTGTTTGTGCAAATCTTATGGATTTTGGCCAGATAGTCCTTGATCAAGCATGCCTGCTTAGTGTGCAACCAAGTTTGTTGCTGTGCTGGCCATAGCAAAATCCCACCCTGGCAAAATCCATGCATTCTAGCACATGCAGAGTACAGTGTGTACTTCTCATTATGTTTGCTTTCTCCCATGAGAAGGCCGAATCTTTGTTGTCAATGCAACTTCTAATTGCTCATTGAATGTGTCTTTGCACAATGCAGGTACATGATGAGCTTTTGTTTGAGGTAAGCTGAATCATTTTTTTATCAGCGTCTCGGACTACCAATATCATGGTGTAGTCAGGAACAGATGCATCACTGATGCATTATCTCTTCGCAGCCTATCCACATTTTTTGCCTGCTCATAACTTATCCCCAGATGCTTTCCGGCCTGAGGATAACCACTGTTGGAAAGCTGTAAAAGAACGTCTGACCCTCATAATGTACAAGCACATATTTGCATGCATACTTGCTTTTTATGCACACATCTAATTTGGAGAAATGCATTAATTGCATGAATGTCGCTGTAGATCTATGCACCAGAGGGAGGTTTGTAATCAATGTTCTTCCATGTGTGTATTCCTCTTGTGCCAAGCCTGCACAACTTGAGCCATTGTTTGTATGTTGCAGGTGAAGGCTGGAGCTGAGGTAGAAGTGGCTGCTCTTGTTGCACAGACCATGAGCAATGCGTGGAACTTGCGCGTCCCTTTGCCTGTCAAGATATCTATTGGCCCGAGCTGGGGAGAGCTTGTTCAATTACAGGCTTTTTAGCAGGACAAATTACAGATTACAGTTTTTCTCCACTTCTTGGTTTTTCTCACTATACATACGATCCCTTTTTGTGCATGCCTTGCCTAGCCAGACTGTTTTTGATTTCTTTTCTCAGCAGCGCGACAAACTTTTCCCTCTCATCTCAGAGATTGGATTACTTGGGCTGGGGATGACGAACCACTGACCAATCAGCCTAACGGCTAGCCTGGCGGTTATCTTGCAACGTTGCATAGTTTGTCTATAACAGAGTGATACACCCCAACCACTTTAATAACATCTTTGGCGTAGCCAATTTCATAGAGCTCCTTTCTTTCCACGAGAAGTTCCCCATGAAATATGTCAAAATCAGACCATGTCAGGACCCGCAAAGCATTTTGCAGTCAACATCGATCACTTCATCGTCAGGAGTGCAACTGGTCCAGATGGTATGAGTCACAGCGCCGATCCACACAGGCGTGGTTTCTGGGAAACTGCTGGCACACAACAATATGAAGGTGCAGCCTTTTAGGCTTAACGCATAGGAAACTCTGTTGGGTCAAATCAGTCTACAGGTAGTGTGCAACAAGTCTTTTCAGTTGTGATACACCTTAGTCGACAACCTGCACTCGCAACTGTGGCATGACTTCATGTCATGCTCCTTTCAAACGGCGTGCCAGAGCAAAATGCTGCAAAAGTCCAAACAGGCCGCAGGCTGCGGCCACCCTCATGGGCGCAGCGCCTCGTGTGCGGCAGCTGGACCAGTCCACGCCCAGCAAGAAGATGGGATGGCCACCGCTCGCACGAGCCCGCTGCGGGTGTGCACACAGATGCGGGGATACACACGTTCAAATGCTGCTGCCGCTGTCGCTGTCCGCCTCAGGCGCCGCTGGCGCGGGGGTTGCCTGCGGCAGCGCAGGACTGGCAGGCGCCACCCCCCCCAGCCGGCCCCCTACCCTGAGCACCGACCGCTCCAGGATGCTTGACCGCACGCCCATCCCTGCTGTAGCAGCCCCGGGACCCCCCACCCGCGGGGAAGCCTGAGTCCGCGGCGTGGCGCGCCCGCCGGCTGCCGTAGCCGGCGAAGCGGGGGCCCCTGCCGGCGTGACCATGCCGTACGCGGAGGGCGGGCCAGTGGCGGCGGCCACGCCCCGGAAGGGCACTGGGCTGGGGGGCGCCGCGCCGTAGACAGAGGGTGTCGCGTGCTGCTGCTGCAGCTGCGCCGCCGCCAGCTGCGCCTGCAGCAGCTGCAGGTTAGTGGCGGAGGGGGGCTGGGGCTGGGGCTGGGTGGTGGCGGGCGTGGGCTGCGGGAAGTTCAGGCGCAGGGTGGGCGTCGCGGGCACCTGCATGTGCGCAAGGAAGGGGAGGGGCTCAGGGAGTGCGAAACAGCACAGAAGGCCCTTCACCTGCATGGCCCTGTGTGCGTGCGGCAGCAGCTCCATTTGAGGTATGCACGTCGCCCAAAATGTAGCCCATGCAATACAGCAAAGGCATGAATTGCTTCACATGCTACACACTCTGCAAAGTTGCATACGAGCACACACGCACCACACAAACATGCATACGAGCGTGTGCTGACACACCAACACACACACCTGCTGGCTGCTGCCGCGCTTGAAGGACAGCTCGCTGGGGACAGGCACGCGCCCAGCATCACTCCCGCTCTCGCTGATGTCGTCATCAGTTATCTCGCGCCGAGGGTTGGGGCGGGGGCCCTTTCCCAGTGACAGCATCAGCTGCACATAAGCGTAACACACACGAATACATACCTTTGCACTTATGTTCGCATGCCTGCAAGAGCATAAATGCCTACATGAGAGGAGAACACGTGAAAATCGAAACCAATATGCTTGGACTCCTCATGCTGCATGCGCCATCCTCTTGGGGAGCGGCAGCAGTACCACAGTGCAGTGCCAGGGTCGGCAGATTCCTGCTGGGTGCCCATGACCAGAGTTGCAGCACACCGGGTGTTACAAAAGGGCACAAGAGAACAGCAGACCACCCTCAGCTGCGTCTGTGCAGGCACAAGTGCAATGCACGCATCTGCCACCGCCATCTGTATGAAATCACACATATGCACCTGCACCCACACCCACCCACACGTATTCATGCATGCATGCATGCACAGGAGCGTCCAAGCATTCATGCATGCACATGGGCGTCCAAGCATGTGCACACAGCACGTGTGCAATGGCACGCACCTGCCGCTCCCGGGCGGCCTTGCGTGCACTCTCCATGTGCTCTGTCATAGGGATGCCCCGGTACAGGTCCTCCGAGTTGTCTGAGCCCATGTCCACCTGTGTGTGTGTGCATGCGCACATGCGCACGCGCGCTTGCATGCAAGCAAGCCGTCAGCATGGCATGCACTCCTTGCATGCTGCCTGGGCATACACCGCCAGGATACACCCACCCTGAGGAAGCCCGCAGCAGGCAATTGCACTCACGTCTGCATTCCCCAGCAGATTGTGCGCCTTGCGCCTGCAGTCTGCGACCCCACACTCACGTCTGCGTTTCCCAGCATGAGCGCCATGCGCCTGCAGTTTCCCACTCCCCATCAAGCCTGCACTTCCCAGGTGCATGTACACTGCGTGCCTGCGGTCCACACCCCCGCACTCACGTCTGCGTTGCCCAGCATGAGCGCCATGCGCTTGATGAGGCGCCTGTCTGCCTGCTTGGAGCGCGGAGACACAAAGGGGGAGGATGGGTCCAGCTGCGACTTCATGGCCTGCATGGGCACAGCGCACGCGCACAGGGCAGCATGTGTGTGTGTGTGTGCTGTGCAGCCTGCCCTACACAGGATCATGTGTGTGTGTGCTGTGCAGCCTGCCCTACACAGGATCATGTGTGTGTGCTGTGCAGCCTGCCCTACACAGGATCATGACCAAACACAGAGCCCAGCTGCACACACACGCACGCACACACAAACATAAATGCACACGCAAGCGCGTAATACACACACAAACAAATGGCAAACAGGCACACACAAGATCACAGAGCCCGCCCAGCTGCAGCTTTGTGTGTGGGCCGCGGGGAGTGCACGCAAGAACACAGATAGAGGCGTGCAGGGGACGTATGCTTTAGGGACTCAAGCACTTATTCAAGCTCTCAAGAGTTTGGCCCTCCAAGAGACCCCCTGCCTGCACCTGCGCGTATCATGGCCACGCACCAACGCACACCGTGACCTCACTCCTGCACTAACTAGTACCCTGTTTTTGAATTGGCATAACCCAGTTTATGTCTCGAGTGCATGTGTGGTTTTAGTGCGGCTTACACTTCTGTGGCCTCGCACCCACACGGATACCGTGACCTCACTCTTGCACTCACTTTACACCTTGCACCTGCAGAAATCGTTACCTCATGCCCAGCCCCTTGCACAGTGCTGGTGCACGTGCAGAGAATGCACACGAAAAGGTGCACGCCCAGCCTCAGGCAAAGCATGTGTACACCCAAACGTGCACGGGCAGCGCGCACCTGCGCGTACTGGTACCACACGTCCAGCACCCTCTGCAGCACCCCCGTGCGCTTTGACTTGAACAGCCTGTCCGCCGCGGCCAGCTTGCTGGCGCGCGCATCCATGAGCGCACACAGCGCCCCCCAGCCTGCGCTGAGAAGCTCCTGCAGAGGTGTGGCGCGGGGAGTCAGGGCACGAAGTGGGGCACAGGGGGTTGTGAGTTTTGAAGGACCAGGGGGCCTGGGCTCTTGAGGGGCCAAAATGTCAAGGGAGCAAGTGGGGCACAGGGGTTGGCAAGCTGTGAGGAGCCGCTGCTAAGAGGCTCAAGAGGTGGCCACAGGGGAAGGTGGGCACAGGGGAAGGTGGGCACAGGAAGATTGCAGGTCGTGAGGAGTCCTTGAAGGGGCATTCAGGGGAGGTAGGGGCAGCAGTCACGCGCACACACGTGTGTGTATAGGGGTGTGTGTGTGTGTGTAGGTCAGGTGTGTGTGTGTTGCTGTGGAGCAAGCAATACCTTTCTGGCGTGCTTTGAGGACAGCACCTGTCATGTGAGGCTGCCTGCTCAGCAGCATTTCCATGCAGATGTCAATTGAGGCTGCCTGGCTCAGCGGCGATTTCGCGCAGCTAGAGGCTGCACTGGCGCAAGTAACAGAGGTTCTGTTACAGAATACTTCGCGCTCCACCTCTGCGTGCGCACACGCACCTTGCGCTCCACCTTCACTGCGATCTTGATCACACGCTCCAAAGCCAGGCGCTTGTTCTTGCCCCTCTCCACCTCCTCCAGCCATAGCTGTCGCAGCAGGACGCGCGCAACAGTACGTGAATGCATGCTTGTCAGTGACCGCGCTTGAATTCAGTGTTAGAGAACTGGAGATCTGGCATGCGCGCTCCACAGCAATGCAAACGGGTGTGTGGGGCATACATTGGGGTAGGCTCTGCCCCTCAAAGTGCTCACAGATCTTTGGGCATGCACTCAGACCTGCAGCATTGGCGTATGCACAATGCATGGCCTTTAGGAGGTGAGAGTCCGGCTTCATGACTAAATGAACTTACGTGTTACAAATCCGTCTCCTGAATTGGTTCAAGTAGTGCATGTGCCTTTAGGCAAGGTGCCAAAAGGCAAGCACAATACACACCTACAGCGCCCGCCTATTTCAACAAGCGCAAACCCACGCCTGCAACAACATACCTGCAAAGCCCTGCCTGCGCACTTCCGGAACCAGTGCTCTTCGCTTGTGGCCTCATGCTCCAAGGTGACCTGCGCAGGTGCATGCATTACATGGGGGGTGGTCTGCGCAGGTGCGTGCGTAACATGGGGGGTGGCCTGTTCAGGTGCATGCATTTCATGGGGGTTGGTCTGCCCGGGTGTGCTTAACATGGAGGGTGGTCTGCGCAGGTGCGTGCGTAATATGGGGGGTGGCCTGCGCAGGTGCGTGCGTAACATGGGGGGTGGCCTGCGCAGGTGCGTGTGTTATATGGGGGTGGTCTGCGCAGGTGCATACATAATATGGGGGGTGGTTTGCGCAGGTGCGTGCGTAATAGGGGGGGTTGGTCTGCGTAGGGTTGTGCCTGAGCATGGTACTTCATGCTCCTTGGAACTGACAAGCACAGACATCTGCATGCGCTTTCAAGGCTTTGAAGTGATCCATGGTCTGTGAAAACATTTGGCGTTATCAGCATGTGCAAGGGAGGGCATATGCCTGAGGCAGTTGCCCATTACGAGGCTTTCACAAAAGGATTGAGCCGCTCTGAGTGGAAAGAAACCTGAATGACACAGAGTGCTGATGGGCGGGTTTGCATGATGCCCCAGAATGAGGGCAAGAGGTGACTAAAATCGAAAGTGGTGCTCTTCCAATGACTGACCAATCTCTGAAGGCAGGTCATGAGGATGGTAGCGTGCACGCTAGCACACAGAAACACACACCTGTCGAGGCTACAACATGTGCACAGTACAAGTAGGCGTGCTTGCTTCCTATGCACACACTTTTCCTGCCTGCCTTGCCATGCACTCAAGCCATGTTTGCACGCACCCCAGACTTTTTGCTGGCCATTGGCCTATATCAACAAAAGGAACTCGCATACACACTGCGCACACATGCACATGCATGCCCTTCATGCACAAAACACATCGGTGTGCACACCATTGCATGGAGACACACACACACAAAGCACACACATGCATGTGGACACACCTCGTGGCACTTGGCAGCCACACACAAAACACACACATGCATGTGGACACACCTCGTGGCACTCGGCAGCCACACACAAAACACACACATGCATGTGGACACACCTCGTGGCACTCGGCAGCC
>LFIK01002401.1_pt1 | contig 15152 bp, 10 predicted proteins | sample 643401 | NCBI WGS metagenome assembly LFIK01 (sample SAMN03777447, study PRJNA286221) | soda lake metagenome | biome: soda lake; feature: Kulunda steppe; material: water; isolation source: sample T5-Br brine of Lake Tanatar-5 | place: Russia: Kulunda steppe | collected 2010-07 | reverse complement strand
GTAAAGCCCTTTTGAAAGGATTACTCAGTCCTCACAAAATGCTCACGGAGGCGGAGCGTGAGGGAGACTACACAAAACGGATGGCTATTAGAGAAAATTGGAAGAGTCTACCGTGGGGCTTCGTCTGGAATGAATTTTGTCGCCGCCAAGACAAACCAAGTGATGATAAATGGTATTCTGAAATTGTTAGACACGAACGCGAAATTCTATCGATAAGAAGCCAATAGAACAAGCCCTTCACTCCCTCTCCCCTACCTAATGTTTATTGCGTCCATACTCGGCGATTCAAAGACTCTTGAATACGCCACGCTGATTATCTATTTCTGCTTCCTTTTGGCCCTGGGAGGTATATTTTCCGTTCTCAACAAGAACTTGAGCGACTTTGCGCGTGGGGGTTCTCAACTTACCTGGTGGATGGTTGGGACCAGTATGACCATGGCGGGCATCAGCGCTTTCACATTTACAGGCAATGCCTCGGCAGCCTTTGAAGCGGGCCCCTCTCTGCTGATAATCTACCTTGCAAACGTGCTGGGCTATGCTGCCGGAGCACTATTTCTCGGACCTTGGTACCGACAGACCCGAGCCTACACCAGCGCAGACGTAATCAGAGGTCGATTTGGTACACCTGCAGAGCAATTCAGTATTTATCTGGGACTTTTTCTTGGACCTGTGGTTGCCGCTGTACAACTTTGGGCACTCGCTATCTTTGTCAGTTCGGTCTTTGGATTCTCGCTTTTGGCAACAATTATAGTCATTGGCACTGTCTGTATCGTCTATTCCGCTACCGGAGGGGCTTGGGCGGTGGTTGCCACAGATTTTGTGCAGGGAATTGTATTGTTTTCAATCACAATACTGGTCGCTATTCTTGCCTGGATAGAGATTGGCGGCATCAGTGGCTTTACCGCACATCTGGGTATTCCCGAGATTTCATCCAGTTTCAAATTGATCCATTCACCCGGCGAATTCCCAGCCGATCGTTTTACCTGGGGATGGGCTGTTGCAATTTTTACGATTCAACTGATGACTCAGGTCCACTTGAGCTCCGCCAATCGCTACCTGGCGGTCAAGGATGGCCCCGAAGCCAGAAAGGCCGCCTTGCTTGCCTTGGTTCTGATGGCATTTGGCTCTCTGATTTGGTTTTTTCCGCCTATGGTGGCAAGGATGCTTTACGCGGACCAAGTGTTCGCGCTTGCAATGGATGATCAAGCGACGGCATCCTATGCCATTGCTGCGGTAAACTTGCTTCCCACAGGCCTTATGGGCGTAATGATAGCAGCGATGTTTGCGGCAACGATGAGCAGTCTGGATACTGGTTTGACCGCTCAAGCTTCTACATTGGTTCGAAACCTGATTCCCCGCTTCAGGGAGTGGCTAGGATACGGACCCGTGCCGGAAAAATACGAAATACTGCTTTGTCGCTGCCTGACTGTTGTCCTCGGAAGCATCATTATTTCTCTCAGTATCCTACTTTCGGTCCAGCAGCGTTTTATTCTCTTCGATGCATACTATACAATCAGTTCAGTTATTGGCCTACCCACAATGCTGCCGTTGTTTGCTGGAATACTATTCAGGAAACTGTCGTCATGGAGTTTCTTCTTTATTTTTGGTGTGAGCCTGATCCCCTCATTGTATTCCGTTTTGCTTGAGACATCAGGCAACGATCCCTGGACTATTCAATACCGTGCCTTGTGGGTATTAACTTTCGGAGCCTCGGCTATTTTAGCATCGGCACTCCTGAACCGTTATTCATCCAGAGCATTCCAAAAACGAGAGACCGAATTCTTCACCCGCATGCTTACGCCGATCGATTTCAATAAGGAAATTGGCGTCCACAGGGAAGGTCAACAAGCGCGAATCCTTGGAACCTCGATTTCAGTCATGGGTTGCTTATTGATGACCCTTGCTCTGGTTCCGAATCCGTTCATTGACCGGCTAACAATCATTTTACTAGCCACTTTCGTGGGTGCGATTGGTTTCTGTATTCGAGCTGCGGGACTGCGTCATAAAACCGAACAAGATTAACGATTTTTCAGTGAAAAGACCAAACATTATATTTATTCTCACCGATCAGCAGCGCTTCGACACGATTCACTCTCATGGCTATGAATGGATGGAGACGCCCAACCTTGATCGGCTATCGAGTCAGGGATTCAACTTCCACAAGGCCTATTGCCCTGCGGCTACATGCACGCCTTCCAGAGCCGCAATCTTTACTGGAATGTTTGCCCACAATTCCGGCACCTATTCATTTCAGAACTGGGGCCACCAAAGGACCTTCGTCAACGACCTCAATGAGGTCGGATATTGGTGCTCCAGTGTCGGGAAGATGCACTTTGAACCACGCGATGTATCCGGTGGTTTCCATGAGCGGGTTGTTGTCGAGAACCCGTCTGGAACAACTAAATGGGGAGGAAACGGTGATGACGCATGGGGGAAATACCTATCCTTCCACAATCGGAAAAGAGAAAACATGCGTCACCTTACAGATCCTGACTGGCTGAAGAAGTATCAGGGAATCGTTTGGGATGATGATGAGCACCTTCACAGCGACGCCTTTGTCACAAACAGTGCAATTGGATGGATGAGGAACCATTCAATAACGAGAGATGATCCTGAGCAGCCGTGGTTTTTGGAAGTAGGTCTTTTGGGCCCTCATGAGCCATACTCACCTCCGCAACGTTGGCTTGACCGCTACATGAGGAGAAAGGATTTGCCTGCGCCAATTGCATGGGACGACGATCTGAGCACCAAACCTGCACAACACAAAGCCCAACAAGACTTCTTTGCCAACTGCGAAGCTGAATCAAGAATCCAGATGGCCCAGGCGAGTCCTGACGACATTCACAGAATGCGGGCCCATTACTACGCCAGTGTTTCTTATCTGGATGAGCTGATCGGTAAGCTCCTTACAGAGGCGGAAACCTTGGGAATGCTCGACAACACTTGGATTGTATTTTCCTCTGATCACGGTGATGCCCTTGGCGATCACAGACTCAGTTACAAATGGCTGATGTATGACTCAATGACAAGGGTCCCCCTCATCCTTTGTCCACCGGTCAGCCCGCAAAAACCTGAACATTTTCAATCACCTGTTTCTTTGATGGATTTAGCCCCAACACTGCTCGATATTGCCGGACTTTCACCACCTCCATACTTCGATGGCCACTCTTTATTGCCACTGATGGAAGGCGCTGCTAAAGAAGATTCTCTACCGGATGCAGTGTACTGCGAAGACAACTATCTGTTGATGATGCGCGATCGGGAGGGTTTCAAAATCGTTGTATATTTGGATGGTTCACCCGGTGAATTGTATGACTTAACCGACGACCCTCATGAGGAAAAAAATCTTTGGCTCAGCGATGAATTATCACCAAAGCGGACCGAAATGGAGCTTAAGGTTTTGCGATGGTTAGCCCGTTCCTGTTACAAGAATGCAGCATACAAATGCAACCCAGACAACAGGACCGGCGGCTTCCCTGGATACCGATGGCCTGACAATAGTGGGCATTTAGCCCTGATCGGTCCAGGTCTGATAGAAAAGCTGCCATACTGAGTCATTGATCACTCCGCACCTCTCAACACAGCTCGCAACCACGTTTGTTTGCCCAAGTGATCGAGACTCTCAGGGAGAGTCACACCAATTCTCCCCTCGGAAACACACAACGAGGCATCCTCAAAATCCAAATCAATGGCTCTCCAACCGGTCGTAAGATCTTGACTGACTTGAATCTCAATCAATAACGCATCCTCCATATCTGATATTTCAAAGCTAGCACCCTTGTTCAGTCGCCAGACTCGATCGCTCGATTCGGACCCCTCAAAATCAACGCGGATGATCCCATCGACAACCTCCACCGCATCCGGCCAAATATAATAGGGCCTCACACCACCACTGATTGAATTGCCCGACTCAACGCCAACAGTATAGACCAACTGGTTTTCGTCTGACAATTCCAAAGCCTTACCAGCATGAATTGTATCCCGTAAATACTGTTCAATCAATTCCAGGATGACCTGTTCACTCCTTGAGTCCCCCGAGTCCTCTATAATTAACCTAGCCAAATGCAACGGTCCGGCTGCCGAATGATCTGCGTTACCTCCTACTCGCAAGCGTGAAAACTGCGTATCCTGATTATATTCAGGATGAATCCAAAGAGATTCGGTGCGATTGCCATTTATAGTTACACGAACCCATTCCCTTTCCCTATACCATTCGACCAGCATCCACTCATTTTCCGGCGCGGAAATTCTGAATTCTCTCTCCTTCCATCCTGCAACCAATTCTTTACTCGAATGATCATAACCGAGAAACATCGAACCGTTTACCGGCAACGTATAACTTACTTCTGCAATGGGCCTGTAACCAACTTCGTCTGAGGGAAGCCTCAGAATAAAGGTGAACCGTGGCTGCTCTGTGTTCAGTTCAAAAGTAAATCCACGAAAAGTTTCTATATTTGAGTCAATAGCCAGAATTGCCTCCTCAGCTTCAAACACCAAAAAAGGGAACTGATCCTCATCCCGCACCAACAAAGGACGCCTTGTCGAAGCAGTTGCTATCAGGTGATGATCTCCCACAGTATTTTGGATACGACCCACTGGCTCCGGTGAGATACCTTGAGATGGAATCGTTCCACCATCAACTCCTTCGTCTTTCCATATCCTCGAAAATGTAGAGAGGTCAAAATCTGCGATAAGGCGTGGAAGTCTATCCACAAAATTCAACGTATAACCGTCGGCTTCAACCTGTTCCCGCAAATATTCCGAGTGCGAATGGAGCGCCTGGGAACTACTTGAAGTATAGTGCACGCCTAATGCAAATAATTGTCCCTTGTAGGCTGCGACCAAAGCATGCCCGGAATCTCCCATGACCGGAACAGCCTCGTCCCTTCCTCTACCAAAAAGTGAGCTGTCCGGAGGATCGAAATTAAAACCAATTAAATCACTGGACGCACCACCAGATTCAAATCGATTAATCCCGGCCCGGTTATCAAATCCGAAAATACCAATTGTTGCAGCGATAAAGGAATCGTCCTTACCCAAGGCCAATGGTAATGGATTAATAGGTATATCCTCCGGGATGCCCCTAACCAATCGACCTAAAGTTAGATCAGTTGAATTTGGAACAACCTCATAGCGAAGCACTTCATATTCCCGGGGAATGCCGTCTGTCCCAAGGAAAGTTAAATTATTTGGATGTAAATTTTCAGTGTGGGAAGTGGTGACAAAGTGTTTTCTTGATATCAACACTGCGCGGGAGGCACCGATCAGGCTGTCTTGAGAAACAGCAATTCCGGATGCGTCATAATTGTAAAATAAGAATTGCGGATTCTCAATCCCATCAACTATTCGACTATGTCGATTCTGGTCAAAGGCCCTGAACTGAAGTCCATACAGAAAAGGAGTAAATACAAAAATAGTGATAATGATGCATGTATATAGTTTCATCTTCTTGAGAACCAAATGAATGCCCGGAGGAAATATTAATTTTCTCCGGGCATTCACAATTGCATGGAAATTTATACTGTTTACTCTCCGTTTCCGATAACAATAACTCCAACATCTTCCCTGACATGGTTTGTCTCATCATCCCAAGATTGCTCCTCCTCAATTCGCAACCGAATATAATTTGCATTTGGCCCATGTGTAAAGCGAAGGCCAAATGGGTCTGCACCCCTCATTGATTGCACATGAGCAAATGTGTTGGGTTGAAGCATCTCTTCGCCGTAATAAATCTTTCTCCATTCGTGATTTAATCCACCTTTACCCGAATCGTCTGGGTTGACGTTGACCCTAAATGATCTCAGATCAAAAGGCAGACTCTCTGACCATCCAATCTCAATGGCTATGTATTGGATGACGATATGAGGAAAAGCGCTCACTTCCTCACTCCAAAATACCAACTCCTCATTCTGGCCCATAAACTCAAAGCTGTTTCGACTCACATTATCCAGCCGCAGTGATACCGGCTTTTGACCTGCAGCCATTCGCTCATAGGCAACCAAGACAACCGGTCTTCGGTCGAACTTTCCATAGGGAAAATTGACAGTTGTCCAAGGATTGTCCCCCGAACGGTCCCACACCTTTCCGCCGATTCTACCGGACTGAATAGACAGTCCACCTAAGCTGTCTAGGCTTGGATCCACTGCCAGAAAATAAACAAATGTCCGGTCATCAATTTCAACATTTTCATCCTGAATCTGGTAGTTCCATTTCGTTGCGCGAACCTGAAAACTTTCCTGTGTAACCTGCCGAATTTCCACGAGAATGGGATCGTCCTCCTGTGGACTGGGAGGACTTGTCACAACAATTGGAGCCTCAGCAAATGAGCTCATGAAATATACGGTTTTCCAGTTATGATCGATATTTAATGCGCCACTCTCCATACCCGCAAAGTCATTCACGGGTGGGTTCGGGACGGGATCTGGCATTACGCAATAATCTTCTACCGTAGGCAAAAAGTCAGTCATTAGCTCTAATGCTCCATATGGATCTCCTTCCTGAACATAATCATAACCAAGCACATCTAATACATACTTCTTCCACAATGCCCCGATAAAAGCGGGTGTTCCATCATACTTTGGTAATACTTCTCCATCAACAAGGTGCCAATTAATATTCTGAGGACGATAGATAAGACGAGCATTCGCATCCTGTGCAAATAGCGCTTCTCCGTATCCTGGAATACTACCAGCCTGAGCATAATACTTCTCATAACCACCATCGTAATTCTCTTGGTTCTGAAGTGCATAATTCGCAATCGACAATGTCATGTATGCCCTTGCATTGATTGCGGAATAGTCTGCAAACGGTGACACTGTCCCTGATGTTGGGTCAAGTGCAAGGTGTCCGTTATTCCGGGTCGTGCCACTTCCATCAAAAATCCATCGATTGGATTCACACTCACTCAAAACGGAAAACTCTAAAACGCTGCTACTATCCGGCCAGCCATTTACCCAGTGTGGCTTAACATAGACTTTGCCACCATAGACCCTCTGATTCCCTCTATGGGTTCCTCCAAAATTATCTCCATTTATGTGATCAACAAGATCTGTCACAACGTAAACCTGATCAGATGCGCCAGCACCAGAGGTAATCTTGAATTTGGTATTCGGAATCTGTCTAGCCGCTCGGTATATCCTATCTCCATTGTTCAACACCCATTCGAAATCATCATTGAATCTAACCCAGGCACCACGACCTGCGTGATCAATCCCACGGGAAAAAATTTCCGATCCGCATATTGTGAATCCATCAAGATCAAAGGAATGACTATTTTTATCAATAAATCGTCTTGAAGATATATCTGGAGCATCCGGTCCAGGGTTAGCTGGATCACCATAATACAAAACCTGGGCATAATCAGAAAAATAATAAAGAGGATCAAGACCGTGCACTGATTCATTCATACTTTTCATCCCTTGATGGTTAAGCATTCTACCTGCCAACGCTAGAATCAATCCGTGAGCTGCTTGTTGCCCCCCATCATAAGTTAATGACAGACCTGCTTCAACGGCCTCATAGATATCTATAGCACGCTGTAGAAATCGAATTTGGCACTCAAGCCTGTCTTCCGTATCCAACCAGTTAGCTATACTCCCAATAGCAAGATCCCCCATTGCCATACCTAAATCAGCGGAATATGCCCCCGAATAACTCGAAAATTCCGGACCTGAGTTATTCCGATAGCCATGGTAGGACCTTGAAACACTCAAGTTCGTATTCATAATCATAGGTCCTGGAAAAAGCTGGGTAAGCCGCTCTGATCGAAATAGCATTGGAATCTTGTCAGGATCTTCAGAGTCATATAGATCCGTGTTTATTGAATTCCCATGAAGGTCAAAATCTGGAAAGTCAATCAAGTAGTCTTCTAGATTTAATATGTCATTAGTCGTGATAAATTCTGGTGTTGATCTTCTATCATCACTGCGGAGCACGCCTGGCCTGAATGAATTCTCAGGAGGTTTCGCCTCCAAGACCGTCAGCACAGCAACTGCCTCTAGAACAGTCTCAGGCCTTGCTATATTGGTATTCGAAAGATTCCAAATGTCAGGCTCTTCCCGCACCATGCTTACGAATGACTTAGGCGTTGTTATTACATCTCCTGGCTTCACCCTGACACTCGTTACGCCATCCCAGCCAAGATTAGAATCATAATCTGTACCCCACCCACCTTCTCGAACCGCACCACGGCTATCCCAGCCAAAAGCGGCGATACTTTTAAATCTCGGACCGCTTGGATGATCTGGATCATCAATATAGAAACCAACAGGCGGGTTTATTACGGTGATGTTTATATCCGCTGGATTTTCTGCCGAATTAGCGAAATCCCACGCATCTACATTGTTTTCGCGTGAAGGAAACGCATGAATTAAGAAAACCCCAGTTTCAGGAACAACAATCCAAGGCATTCCATCTACAAAATACCCGTATTCCACACTCTCATCAAATTCCCACGAAAACTCAACTCCATCAACCTCTGCAGTGATGACATCTGATGACTCTGCATACCCATTTGCAGAGATCGCAATCGAAAATAGAGACACAGGTACGCAGAAAATCAGCAACTTGAATGATATTACAACTATGTTTAGGCATGATTTAAATAAACTCATATATTATGGGGGTTAAGGATAGTAGTTATTCTTGCTCAGGAACAAAATTTATTGTTATCGGCAATTTCATCAATCCACTTAACATGCACAGCCACGACAAAAAGATGCAGATTAACGACCTCAAACCAAGCTGACTTGCCTATATAGGGTTAGACTCAGATCAATAGCTGACTGAACAAATGACCTCACTGTATTTCGGCTGAATAAGCACCAAGTAAAACCTTCAATAATGAAAATATTCTTCAAGCCCCTGATCTATTGCGGTATAACAGCATTGGCCTCAACCACCTTACCAGCATACACCAATTTTACTGAATTCAACAAGAACAGCTCAGAGATCAACTCACTGTCACACTGTTGGCGACCTACAGAAACCTTTGGGTGGATTTTCAATTTCGACCCCTCAAAACCACCAAGCGATGACTACTGGGTCTACACGACCCGCCTGGGTTGGATCCGATCACATCCCGATCACCATCCCGACATCTATCGCGCTGAAAGCGCAAACTGGCTGAGACCTATTCATTCTGAACTTGAAGAAGCCTGGTTCTACGATTACTCGACAGAATCCTTCCTGTTGACCGAAAACCTACCCAGCAAGCTAACAGTTGATTCTATCAGGACTTTGCAGCGGGCCGACACAATGATGCGCAATACGATCGATGCGATCCCCAGCTCCAACCAATTTCCAATATATACAGTTGGGGCCAACTGGCACCTTGTAGGTAGCTGGAACTGGACTGCCGGATTCTGGCCCGGTTGCTTGTGGCTGATGTATGATTACACTGGCGATGATCACTGGAAAACACAGGCAGAGGCCTGGACAAATTCGATGACGAGCCAGAAAGACAATACGACTACTCACGACCTTGGATTCATGATGTTCAACAGTTTCGGCCAAGGCCTGAGGCTCGGTGCCAACCCGACTGAATACGCTTCGGTGTTGCACGATGCAGCCGATTCACTGTTATCGAGGTTCAACGCTGAAGTTGGGGCTATTAGATCGTGGTCATGGGCAGACTGGGATGCCGGCAACCGATTCACAGTTATCGTCGATAATATGATGAATTTGGAACTTCTGTTCTGGAGTGCCAGGGAACGTCAGGATGCTGACATACACAATGCGGCTATTGAGCACGCTCGAACAACTATCCGGGATTTCTGCAGGCCGGATGGCAGCACCATACATGTAGTTGTCTACAATGAGAACTCCGGTGAAATACTGGAAAAGTTGACACACCAAGGCTATAGCCGGGAGTCAACCTGGGCACGAGGGCAGGCCTGGGCTCTGTATGGGTTTACCACGGTTTACAGAGACACCGGTCTCGGGGAATTCCTCAAACAGGCCAAAGAAAATGCGGACTTCTATCTGGACCATTTTCTCGAAGAAGGAATCCCCTACTGGGATTCCCATGCTCCGGTAACGCCAGATACACCACGCGACTCAAGCGCAGCGGCGATAGCTGCTTCTGGCCTGCTCGAATTGGCTTCTCTTTGCGAATTGAAGTATCCTGATGACGCAAATCGCTACCGCTCCGCCGCTCATGAAATCCTCGAAAGGCTGATAAGTCCGGATTGGTTCGCCAGTATTCCTGGCTCAAACGCTCTTCTTGGTGGCGGGACCTACAATTACCCAGCCAACCATTCCGACACAGCACTTATATGGGGAGACTACTACCTCCTTGAAGCCCTACTCAGATACCTCAATCCGGAACGACTACCTACAACTCCAGCCAATGATTTTCTCAACTAAATTTCGCGGCTTCCAGCTTTGTATCATCGCAACTTCTACCAGCCTAAGCCCCTTGGCTTCTTTCAGTGAAACCAGGTCGTTAGAATTCTTCGAACAACCCGCTGAGCAATACTCCAACGTTAAATGGAGCCACAAGCTCCAGCCAGTCACTCAAGCGTCAATCCACCAGCGACAGCAACCCAGCGCACATCCTCCCTGGGGAATATACTCTTGGATAGAGGAACTGGTACCGGCTCTTGGAATTGTTGAACAACTGGGAGTTCGCAACCTTCGGCTTGGCGGGCCATGGGATCTTCCTGAGACGATTGAGGTTATGAAATTTGCGACACGAAATGATATCGAAATCGTCTACACCATAGATCTTCGTAGCGAAAATGGCAAACTGCTGAGACGCGACAGCTTCGACAGCGATGCTGACATGATTCTGGCTTATAAGGAGAATATCAAACGGTTTCTGGGTGAATACGGCAGCGAGGGCCAATTCTTTAAAGATCTGGGTAAGAGCAGTCCCGTCAAAGCGCTTATGATATGGAATGAGCCAAATTTTCACTATTTGATTCCATCGTCCGGGGACCGCAAAAAGGATGAAGGGCGTCGGGAGCAACTCTACTTGTATTTACTGATTCAGGCCGCCTCACTGATACGGGAGATCGATCCGGAGATGAAAATTGTAGCTTTTGGAGCGGGAGGTTCTGGAGCGGGTGATCGACGGTTCATCACCGCTGTTCATGATAAGTTGAGTGGATTGCCTGCGTTTTATGATGTCATTTCGACCCATCCTTACACCGAGGGAGCTCCCCCTGAGGCAACCGTCTATCGAGATTGGGGAAAATACACACAGACAGAGGGCTTGCATTGGATACAGGATGTCCTATTAAGAAACTCAAAGCTACAGACACCAGTATGGTGGACAGAATTAGGATGGGAGATACCCTATGCCAAGGGCGGCCTTCATCCAGATCCTGAGGGTCGATTGAGGGAGTTCGTTTCACCGGAAATTCAAGCAGCCTACGTGGTAAGGGCTTGCCTCTGGGCTCTAAGAAATGGGGTCCCAAGGCTATATTTCATGCACCTTTTCGACTCAGACGGCTTCAACGGGGGGTTCCTTGTTCGCAGTTCTCTTGATCGGCGGCTCAGCGCACATGCAATCAATAATCTAAATCGCCTGTTGCCGGCGCCCAGAGTTTCGGAAGTCATCAAAGATGGAGACGATCACAGTTACGTGCTGAAACTGAAGAACAATTTATTAAATGGGCATGATGAATTAGTTTATGCAATCTGGACAGTTGTTGGAACTGCGGACATACAAATCCAAACGCCCTTCGAGTCTGCGAAAATTATCGATATGATTGGAAACCAGAAGCCAATAAAAACGGACCAGGGGAAAATTAGTGTCAACGCTGGAACCTATCCTCTATTTGTGAAAAGCAACGAATCCAAACAGACGGACAAATAGTCTATACTCTTTGTATTTCAGGCAACAAATGGGCCTTGTTAATTTTCGCCTTATAGTCGGTAACAATTGTAGATATCCTCCGCCAGCTCAAGGTTTGCATCAAGGAAACCTGCCCCCATTTGCCAGCATCCACCAACAGATAAACTATTTCACAAGAGTTTGCCATCATCCTTTTAACCTCTATCTCCAATGGGTTGGGATCTGTAACTCCAGCTTTAACATCAACCCCGGTTGCACTCATGAAAAACTTGGTCGCTCGTCGCTTGCGAAAAAAAGACAAGGCCTCTTTACCAACAGAAGTCGAAGATTCCGGCCGTAGCAGACCTCCACACAAATGAACCAAAGGTCTTGCAGGATGCCTCAGCAGCGCATCTGCAATGGGTAGACTGTTGGTCATTACTGTTAAATTTGGCGGCAGTGATTCTTTTGTCAGCGCGCCAACCGTTGTACCTCCATCCAGAACAATAATATCACCCTCATTGATCAGATTATCAACGGTCCAAGCAGCAATACGTTGCTTGCTGGCAAGAGAGTTCACTGCCTTCTCAACATATGATTGCTCCAGAGCTGACTGAACGTCAATAGCACCTCCCCGAATCCTCTTCAAAAATCCTTGTTCTTCGAGAAACTTAAGGTCTCTCCAAACCGTCATCGCTGTCACACCAAAGTAACGCTCCAACTCACTGGCACTCAAAATCGTCTCAACCCGAAGCCGCTCCAAGATTCGTCGCTGACGATCTTCAACTAACAAACGTCTGTTAACTTTTTCTATTTGTGTTATAATTGTTAGTTTACCTCGACTTAAAAGCCGACATCAAGGAATTTATTTGCATGGACTATTTCCTTGGAGTTGATGGGGGTGGAAGTAACACACGTTTTGTATTAACGGATGCAAAAGGAAGGCCCCTATCAGTAAAGCATTTCGGACCAAGTAACATACAGGAAGTTGAAGCAGGTGAACTCGCTACAACTTTTAATGCAGCTCTGAGCGAGATGGCTTCCTTCGTAAACGGAGGAGCCGTAAAGAGTGCTTTCTTTGGAATAGCAGGGATAACAAGCGAGTCCGACAAACAGTTTATGTTGAACCTGGTTGGCAGCCATCCGCTATTGAAAAAGGGCAAGGTGGAGGCTGATCACGATGTTAGAATTGCATTGGCAGGAGGTCTGGCAGGACGCTCAGGGATCGCTCTCATAGCCGGAACAGGGTCGTCATGCTACGGACGGAATGAGAGAAACATCTCACATCGTTGCGGAGGATGGGGCAGTTTGGCAGACGATATTGGGAGCGGTGGATGGATCGGAGTCAGAGCGCTTCAGATTGCCGTAAGGCAAGCGGATGGCAGGGAACCAGAGACTCAACTACTAGGGCTGGTTAAGGAATTTCTGCAACTGAAGTCTATGGATGACTTTCTCAACCGAGTTCACAGACAGGGACTCAGCAGGCCGCATAGAGCACTGCTGGCACCGCTGGTAATACAGTCGGCCAACGAGGGCGATGGAGCTGCCAAATCGATCATTGAGGAGGCTGTGGCAGGCCTGTCAGAGTTGGTTTTCACATGTGGTTGCAAGCTGAAGATGATCTCCCCTGAAGTTGTTTTCGTTGGAGGGCTCACCAAAGCCCCCTATTTTTCGACTCTACTCGAGTCCGCCCTAAAACAACGGCACCAAAACGTCTCTCTCTCCGAACCTGAACTGACTCCAGCTGCAGGATCCGTTCTTATAGCATTGAAGAACGAAGGAATAACTGCCGACCCACCCATTCTACATAACTTGAAACAAATTGACTAAGCTAGATTAATACTATGGTAGACCTAAAAGAACTTATATCAGTCGACTACGACAAACTTACGGCACGCCTCTCAAAAGGCAAAATCGTCGAAAGACGGTTAAGCGAGATAAAAGACTCCTTTCTTCAACCAGAGTTGGCCGAAAAGATGGTGGCGACAGAAGACCCTCTTGTATACCGGGTCACTGCGGTGGAACCCGCAAGCGGAGAGGGTGACCTGCACTACGGCCTTGGGATCATTTTCCCGGGGAAAGTAGGAGACGAGTATTTTTTAACCAAAGGCCATCTACACGAAGCCAGAGAAACCGCCGAAGTCTATATTGGCTTGTCAGGTGAAGGCTATATGTTGCTCGAAGACGAGCAAACACTCGAAACCCGCATGGAGCCCTTGGGAAAAGGTAAAATTGTCTATGTCCCAGGCCACACAGCGCATAGAACAGTAAACACAGGAAAGGAGTCTCTTACATACTTTGGAATATATCCGGCCAATGCAGGTCATGATTACGGCGCAATCGGCAAAAGGAACTTCTTAAAGGTAATTGTTGAACAAAACGGCACGCCCACACTGAAAGATCGCTAATAATAACAGTTCTTTAAAATGGAAAATTACGTCACAAAACCGATTCCTGAAACAAAGCCAAATGTGCCATTTATCGAAAGGCCGTGGGGCTCATTTAAACAATTCGCTTTCAACGAAGACTGCACAGTCAGTCTAATGGAGGTCAAACCGGGCATGCAGTTGTCATTACAGTCGCACACAGGTAGGGCCGAGCTCTGGATTGCCTTGGATTCAGGCGCAAAAGTGCAGGTTGGAGAAACCGCAAAAGTCTGTGAACCTGGGCAGGAAATCTGGATCAACGCGAACGAGAAACATCGACTCAGCTGCGTAGGCGAAAAGCCTTGTCGTGTTCTTGAAGTCGCTTTTGGGAACTGGCAACAACAAGACATAACTCGCTATGAGGACGATTTCGCCCGTCCGGAAAGCGGAGATTAGACCTCATCTGAATCGAGGCTGATAATAAATCAACTTAACATACATGAAATACCTCAAACGCTTAGGCATAGACAATCCAAACTATGATCGGTTTCCGCACGTTGCGGTCAAAGGACACGACAACTCCTGCTGGACTGGATGGCAATCAATTGCCGCCGAACTAAAAGCTGCCGCCAACAAGCGCAACACAACCAAGTGCCTTATAGCCATTGAGTGCTATACAGGTCTTTACGATGACGAGATATTGTCCGCAATCAGCTCTGGAATTGCAGATGCGGAAATTTTCAAATCAAGTGACGCATTCAAAGCGCCTGCTGAAATTGACAAACTGGTTGAACCTTTTCTGGGTGGCGACGATCCTGTATTCGGACGTTTGACGCACCTGGAATTAGATGATTTTCTTGATGAAGAGAAAAAATCAGCACTGACAAAGGCGATAAGCGAGTCCAGCGCATCCACTGTTATCGTTTATGGAACCGCAGCGCTGCTATGCGCAGAAGCTGATATTGTGGTCTACGCAGATTTAGCACGCTGGGAAGCACAGTTGCGCC
>LFIK01002399.1_pt1 | contig 15160 bp, 12 predicted proteins | sample 643401 | NCBI WGS metagenome assembly LFIK01 (sample SAMN03777447, study PRJNA286221) | soda lake metagenome | biome: soda lake; feature: Kulunda steppe; material: water; isolation source: sample T5-Br brine of Lake Tanatar-5 | place: Russia: Kulunda steppe | collected 2010-07 | reverse complement strand
GAGGCATTTCGGGCAATCGGTGCACCCCTTCTTCAAGGATGATGCCATCCGCGTCCAACACGAACATGTCCTCCGGCAGCATCCGCTCTTTCTGCACCCCACTTGGTGCCATGATGATCCTTTCGTCGACTTTGATGCTGACCCCTCCCCCTGTGCCCGAGCACCAACCTTGTTCATAGAACGTGCGACATAGATCGCAGACGAGACTCCTCCCTTCGTCTAGCGTCAACATCCCTAGTTTGATGTTTGCGAGTGCAATGTTCCGGACCTGTTGCCTGGTGATTTCCTTGACGGATCCTGCGCCGAAGACGTTTGGAAAGTCTCTCACGAGTGCGTCTCGTACGCTTGCGTAATCTTTCTGTGGACCAGTTCCGCCGAACTTCTGGATGTATTCCAACACCTTGCTTTTTTCTCCTGCAGTCCACTTGCGTGTTCCAGAAGCAAGCACTGTGCTTTCTGTCCTCGTGTTCGACTTCTTCCTGCGTTTTCCGTTGGTGCCTTCCAGGTCCAGCGACGCCACCCCCGGATCGCTCGCAGGGCTCAACATCGACCGTCGCACGAGGACTTCGCACGTCCTCTCGACCCTTCCAGCGGTCCGTTCGGATCTCGAGGTGGAACCAAAGGAGAGCAAATGCGCACACGTGCGTGTTGCTATGCCGTGCCTTGCTTGCAAACACCACGTCGTCGAGAGCAGCTGGTTGCACGCCTTTCCACACGCGGTCCCAATGCGCATGGACCGCAGAGGACACCCCAGAGAGAACACAGACCGCTCCCGCGATCCTCTGCGGGTCGCGAGGCCGTCCGGGACGGACCGACACGATCGAATATTCCCTGGGGATTCGCAACGGACCAACCGAATATTCGCAGTTCATTCGCACGAGGACGTGCTGGCGTGTCTCTGCATGTCGTGCGCCACCTTCGTGGCGCTGTCGTACTTCGCTCGCGATCCGAAGCTGGAAAGAAAGCGTAAAATGGACGACAAGAACACGTCCGAAGATCGAGACGTGAAGTTGGTGCTCCCGGACGGGGCAGAAGTGGCCAGCACCGCCTTCGTCGGCGTGTGCGACGTTTCCGGTGCCGGCTGCGCGTGCGTGTCGAACGTGGAATCTGAGAGGTATCGGAGACGCGTCTACGACGTCGGGGTGGTGGGAATGAAAACGAAGAGTATCCTCAGGTCGGAAGGATTGCAGCATCCAGTGCAGCTGTGCAACTTCTGCGACGAAGCAGGCTGTCCCGTCGTTTCCTTGCTGGCGGTGAACACCACACTAGAAAACAAGCACTTTCATCTCCTCTTCGCACTGGCACTGTCCGAATTGTTGCAGGAATGCGAAGTTGTGCTCTTGGTCTCGGGAACCATCCTTCCACCTGCACTGCGACGGCATAACGTTGCACGAGGAGGCATGTCCAATTATGAAGGCACCAACCCATATGCCATGGCCGTTTCCAAGCTTCCTTCCATGCCTCCCAGGACGCCGATTGCAGATGAGCTACTGGCAAGTTTGATGCACATCTTTATTGCGGTAGGTCGTCCAATGGGATGTGTATTTGTCACCGGCTATCGGGAACCATACGGCGGTGTGGACGAGGAGGCTGTACAGACCCTTGGTGAAGGAATGGCCGCAATCCTGGGTCCGCAATTCCACATGTGTTGCTATTCCAGCAAGACCCTCACGAGATGGAACGACGAGGACGAAAGGCGTGCTACTCCCTACATTGCATAGGGCGGTAGTTTTTATTCGAAAATTCGTGCGATTTGGTTGACGTGCTGTGCCATGCCTCTTCCGAAAGGTCGCATCAACCTTCCGGGCTCTTTTGTTCTTGCGTTGGCATTTCGGTCTTGACCGGCGTCGTTTGCTTTGCCTTGTCTTGGTTCACCATTCCTAACGCTCGAGCTCGCGCCACTTGGACAGCTTCTTCCCGGTCCAGCCGCTCGAGCCTCGCGTTGAGGTCCTTTGCCTTGTCCGAGAGCTCGCTTGCAGACAGGCTGCTGAGGGCTTCCAGCACGTACGTGGATTCCCTGGAATTCGTCCCGGTGCTGCGTTGCGAAGCTCCGTCCATTTGCGACGTCGACCGCCTCGTCCACCTGCGACTTGTACGCACGCGCTTGGCGCCAGATCACCTGCATCCAAATCTACGACATGTCTCGCGGAGGATCCCCGTACAAGTCCAGACCGATCCTCGATGGCGAATGGTCGTTCGGGACGCGGGGGGGACCTGTTTCCGACTGGAGCCGTTCCACCTCCGTTTCCTCGGTCTCTCGTTCGGCTGGACCGCGGTTTTCCTAGTAAAATGGCGTTTTGATCGGGAAATCGGGTCCCAATGGAGAAGGAACAGACATCTCCAATCGATCGGAACGAGATAGTTGGACGAAAGGACGAGGATAAGGAGAGGCGGTCCATGGACGCGATGGACGCGCCACGTTCGGTGCGATGGCGCGTGTGTTTGCGCGTCTTGGGCGAATCCGAAGACGCATGGACGTCCGAATGCGCTTCCTGGCGCAGCATGTATCGCACCAAGGCTTCGAAGTACCTGTGCGACCCGCGGTATCGAGACAACCAGGTTTCGACGGTCAACAATCCGCTGTCGCAGAATCCAGAGAGCAATTGGAACCAGTACTGGAAGTTCGCGGAGCTGCAGCAAGACATCAAACAAGACATCGTGCGTCTCCATCCGGGAGAAAAGTTTTTCGAGTGCGAACGAGTGCGGAGTTCGCTCACGAACGTGCTCTTGATCTGGTCTCAGATCCACTCCGACTTGGGCTATCGACAAGGTATGCACGAAATCCTGGGAAACGTCTACTTCGTCGTGTATGGCGACGCTGCAAAGTCGGAAGATGCGGATGGAATGCCTCCAAGTGACGTGTTGGAACGTTTCGACGGGGTTACAGAGATGTCTGTCGAAACAACCGCCAGTCCAACCGACCTGCGATATGTTGAACATGATGCATACGCACTCTTCAGCGCCATCATGGGAGCCGGACCTTCGGACAAGAGCGACTATGCTCCGCACGAGTTTCAAACCCTGAAAGTACGAAGGTTGAGAACCTACTACGAATCGCCATCCAACGATGAACCGCGACGAAGAACGAGGGAGCCGCGAAATCGTCCCAAGGGAGCCGTCAGTACGAAAGCTGCGCCTATTATCGAAGCATGCAAGAGGATGATGCAAGCACTTCAGCGCGCAGATCCTGTAGTCTACCAGCACCTGCAGAAGCACCAGGTAGAGCCACAGCTCTTTTCCATCAAGTGGTTTCGCCTGCTCTTTGGAAGGGAGATGTCCATTCATGAACTCTTCGCTCTCTGGGACATCTTCTTCGAAAACGAATTCCGTTCGGCCGCGACAGACCACACGCCTCATATACCTTGGGACGGCTGTGGCTTCATGGTGGAAGGTTTTGCGGTGGCCATGATTTTGAGCATGAGGGATAGATTGCTCGAAGCCGAAGACAACTCGGCGTGCCTGCAGCACCTCATGTATTTCTCCACAATTACGGACATGGAGGATGTGCTTGAAAAAACCAAGGCACTGGTGAGTATTTTATCCTCATTACCTACACAAGAAGACCCTGTGGTTCCACAGAGGATACGAAACACACTTAGCATGTCTCGGTGTGATGATGATGGGTTTGTTATGGTCAGCCACAGCCAGAAGCACGACCACCTGGCAAAGCCCACAGCTGGTGCGGCAACTGCAAGGAAGAGCGCTGGTGCAGTCGACACATGTTCAGCATCTTCTTCACCAAAGGCAACTGGACAGCCGATGGCTTCGGCAAAAGAGAAACTCCAACAGCTGGTCGCGAGACTAGAAATGGCAATGTCAAACACTGGAACTGCAATGATCGATCTGCGAGACCTAGACACGCTGCATGGAGTACTGAGGGAAATGACATGAAGGGGAAAATTGAAGTTCATGAAATCAGTTGTGCAGATCGCACTGCCGTGAGACTTCAGTGTTTCATGGTCTTTTTTCAAATAAAGTACTTGAACTTTCAAGTCTTATTCTGCTGGTCCAACTCCCACCACCCAGCTCCTCCTGCTGATTCTGCTTATTATAAAAGATGGTCAGACCATCGTCCTTGCTTCCGACATCAACTTCCACACCACTTTCATGTTCAACATCTCTGCTCTGAGTTGTTCTAAGTGGTGCGTGCTCGCCCTCAGCATCCATGGCTGTTACAAAGTGTACAAAGTTCTTCCATTCGCTTGGTTCAAACAGGGCTTCGTGCATTCGGAGGAACGTAAAAGAGACAAAGTTTGGTAGTGGGTCTCCAGACAGCGAGTAAGAGTGGTAGGAATTCCGGATGATTTGATCGTACGCCGAACGATCCAACCTCATCAAGGCATTTTCTGCTGCCACAGCAACTGAATGCTCGCTGGCGGCCTGCCGCACCTGCATCAACAGGCCCTCTGGCCCACACATTGCTTCAACTGGCTGTTCACTGTCCCGCATTTCTGCACAAGTGAAATTCAAAAGTGCGTCATGCTTTGCAAGCATATTCATCACAGGTTTGTACCCATCCCGATCCCGCGTGTTATAAATGCCAGCCGTGAGCTCTGCAGCATGGCTCCTCGATTTGTACCACCAGTGAATTCCTGGCAGCTTGGCAGCAAGAACTGTACCTGTGTTGCTGAGGATCTCTGAGGCCAAACTAAGAACACGATCCCCATGCGCGATGAGCATCTCACTGTACCACTTGAGAAAAAAGTGACCGTAAGGTGTATTCCAAGACCCGTGCTCGCTTTTGAAGAAACCAGTTTCCTCCGGCCATTTGTTGAAATCCCCAGCATCGTGTGGTCCACCATGACCCCACTCTGAATGCCCTTCTCTTTCTGCCGCTGCCTTCAAGTGTGCAAGCATGAATTTGTCGTAGCATTGGAATTCTCCAATGCCAGGAAATCGCCAGAATTCCCTAGGATACGAGGGGTAGCGTAACTCGCCTGCGGGTCCAAGGCTCACTTCTACTTCGGTGATGACAGTACCCAGATACTCGTGGAAGTTTTCTTTGAAAGACTGCATCATGTCCCTGTACATTTCCAGCGGGGTGCGGCCGTAGAAGAGGTCCACTTCATCGACTCCGAGGGAGAGGTACTCTGTGTTTCTGTTTCCGTGTCGATCCGTGTAGAGCACATCCGGTATGTCTTCTGCGACGCTCAGCACCCACGGTGGTAGCGAGACAACGCAGCTGTCTCCCACGTTGCATCCGCACGCGTGGAACGACATGACGACTTGGAGTCGCATGCCTACGGAAGCGACCATCCTGACGAGTGCTTTGTAGGCGGACCAGTTGTACATGGTGGGTCCAGCAGCTTCTACGATCCCCCACCAGACGTCTACCATGACTCCATCTACTCCTACGCTACGTAGTGCTCTGAGTGCGGCGTGGAGTGCCTTGACGTGGCTGAGGGTGTTGGCGACGGTGACGGTGTCCAAGGGCAACATGACGTACAACGGCACGCCTCTCACCCTCCTGGACGCCTTGAGCGTGGTGAACAGTTTTTCGTCGATCTGATGCGGCGGGAGTGGCGAGCTCGCCGCTTTTTCCACGCGTTCCGCATGGTCTTCTTGTTTCCCACGACACGTCGTCCGTCTCGTGGTTTTCCTTCCTTTTTGGGGCTTCCCTTCCCCTCCCATCCCTCCCCCTTTCCTCCACGTCCGCCTCTCTCTCTCCACCGCGCTCCTCCTCCTTCGCATCGGCACGTCCAGGTGCGCACACGCGCGTGCAGCCATGGCGTCTTCGCTGTCTTCTGCAGTCGTCTCGTCGTCCCACCACGGTGTCGGAACCCTAAGCATCGTTTCGTCACCCCCTCTGGGTGAGGCCGAGAGGGGGGAGGAGAGAGGGAGGGAGGGACACAGAGGGAGAGACGGGGCGAAGGAGATCCGTGGTCGGATCCACGTCATCCCGAACCCCATCCCTTCCTCACCGCACAATGGTGGGTGGTGGAGGGGAGAGAAAGGAAGGGGAGGTCCCTCACCCAGGTGCGAAAAGACGGACCGACGGGGAAAGGGGGGACAGATCCGCACGGTGGACGAGCGACGGAGGGCGCATGGGAAGAGGTGGAAGAGGAGGAAGGAAAGAACAAAAGGAACGCCTGGATCCACCAGAGTCGTGATGTGCATGGTGTGAAAACAAACGCGTCCGACGATGGGATGTGGTGGTGCCTCACACCCATGCACGACTATGAACATGGATGTCACTAACATCGGCATTTGTCCAAACGAGGAGCAACATCAGGCACATCCAAGGGATACGTCCATGCGTTTGCGAGAGGAAACCGTTGAAAGGCAGGGAAGAGTTGAGGAGGGTGACGGACCAAATTAGACCGCTCGAAAAGCAACCTCTCAAACCAAAGGAAACCCACATGGACACACACATACGCTTTCATCGAAGGAAACGGTCCTCCAATCTGGGTATTATGAAAAGCAATGGCTCGGAATGAAACAAGCGGGTGTTTTAGGCACGAACGTCCGAGCTTTGTACGTTTGCTACTCTCTCGGTCCTCTCCTCGGAGACGTCGGAGAAGCAGTAGATGGGATGTCTAGCGCTTCTTGAACACCTCGTTCACAATTGTCGACACGGGGGATCACTCATGGACTCTATTGCGATGGAGCAATTCGGGCGAAAGGATGGATAAGGCTCAAGGACGACAAAACCACTGCCGATGATTCAGTTGAGAAGACAAATAGAGTGTTAGGATTATCTTTGGCGTCATTGTTACTTGCAAACGAACTTCGCAAAAGTGGAGAATTGCTCCGTGGGACGGCTTCCAGGCTCTCCCAAGCCCGAGTTGGATTCGTGTCGAGGTGGATGCGCGTACCACGGATCTCACGTCGCGCCTCGTCTTCGTTTGCATCCCATTCGGTGGTGATGATCCACGACCACGCATCCCACAACCATCCCACGTGCCACCTCCACGATCGGTTGGATCCAAGACCAGCTCCTTGCCCTCCCGATCCCACATACCGTCGAGGATTGTTCAGGACCTCGAGAGTCGTCCTCGTCGTTATACGGAGTTCCCGGTCCGGGTTCCGAGCTGGATGGGAACGATCGGTCGTGCGAAGTGGAACGAGGTGTCTTCACTTTCGTCCACGTGGAACGAAACGAGCACGTGACGCGAAGAGCACGTGCCTGTCGGCGCGTCTTCGTTGGACCGGTCGACGATGGAAGGAGATGCGGAAGACGCGTCGAACGGAGAGGTGCTCCTCACCCCGGACGCGTTCGCACTGGTGCTGGCAAGGCTGGATGCGTGTAGCATTGCCAACGCGGCCGCAGTCTGCCGCGCTTGGAGGAGTCTCATCGCCGATGAAAACATCTGGGAACAGCTCATACAAGCGCACTTCCCGAACGTCGATTCGGAGACGCTTTCGCGTGCGTACAAGAACCCGCCGAGTCACGGCAGAACTGGTGCGAAGACCACGTGCGTGAGCAGGATCGCGTATTCGAGACTCCAAAGACGTCACGTGTGTCGGTTTTGCGGGAAGGTGTTTCGGGACGGGACCAACCAGAGGGTCAGCTGCCGCTTCCATCCTGGGATCCTGTTTTCTGGCGGACACCACAATGGGCTAAGAATCACGTGGCTGTGTTGCTCTCGCCATGGTTCCAAGTGGGGCCAGTCCCGTGCAGACATGTACAGCAATGGGTGCGCAGGCAGGTATCACTACTCGGATTCCTCCTTGCACGCGCCCGATTTCTGCATGGCGCCCAAAACCACACGCGCCATGGCTTGCACTCCCCTACGTAGCCAACGGGATGAGCCGGTGGAATGGACGCCGTTCAGCACGTACGGTTGTCCTTCCATGCCCACTGGCTACTACTGAGCGCTCCACCAGCGCTCACTTGTCATTCTTTTGTACAAAGGAACGGTCTGACTCCACTGTAAGTATACTCCTCGCACTCCCAGTGCCCACTTCCACCACACCGCTTGAAAATACCCCTTGTGCACCTGGATCGTTGTGTGTCGGTAGGAGCACCAGCACAGACCCCAACCCCATACCCCACTGGAGATATCGATATCTATCTGGACAGATCGCGATCTTCCATCGCAATCTCAAGATATCGCGATCTTTGGCCTTTTGTATCGCAATCTTCCGGATGAGATATCGATGCAGAGGAGATAGGGCCGAGGCGGTCGCCACGTCCACACACGACGCGATGCGAGCACACGCGCACGCCACGAGCTCTCGCGCTTCGTTCTTTCCTCTTGCATCGAGTCGAAGCGGAGCAAGAGGAAGCAGGAGGATCCACAGAGCTCCAGATGTACGCGCACGAGCCGTCGCCGTGCGCACCGACGAGGACTCGTCCTTCCTGGAACAGTTTGAGCTGGAAGTAGGAGCCTGCGTGGCGCAACGCGCATACACGCCAGGACGCATCCAAAAAGAAGCCTTGGCCACTCCAGGAGACCGCATCAGAGTAATTGGACGCGTGCTGGAAGTCACCGGCAAGTTGGGAGGGTTTGCACTGTCTCTGGCGTGGGATGGAATCGTGGAGGAGGACCTGCCGACGCCACAGCGTGTGAAGAGTCGCGCAGCTCAGTTGCGAGAGATGCTCGTCAGTCTCGGACCGAGCTTCATCAAAGCTGGACAGGTTCTCGCCAACCGACCCGACATTATACGTGAAGACTACATGAACGAGTTGTGCATCCTTCAGGACGACGTACCTGCGTTTTCCAACGCGCAAGCGTTCGAAATCCTCGAAAACGAACTTGGGACATCGTTGGACGACGTGTTCAGCGAAATCAGTGACGCGCCGATCGCCGCAGCTTCGCTTGGGCAGGTGTACAAAGCAAGGCTTAGGTCCAACGGAGAGCTGGTGGCTGTGAAAGTTCAACGTCCGGGTATCAGACCCATAATTGCACGCGACCTTTTCCTGTTTAGAAAACTGGCATACCTGATCAACCCATTCGCGCTTGAAAGGCTCGGCTGTAATGCGCAGCTCATTCTGGACGAATTTGGACAGAAGATCATGGAGGAGTTGGACTATGTGCAAGAGACAAGGAATCTGAAGGACTTTTACGAGAATTTCAAGAATGATCCATATGTGAAAATTCCGAAGGTCTTCAGCTCCCTCTGTACTTCGAAAGTAATAGTCATGGAATGGATTGATGGGATCAGGTGTACCGATCCACAAGGTATACGGGATGCTGGCATAGATGTGGAGGAATTCATCCGAGTGGGCGTGGTATCTGGCTTGCGACAGCTGCTGGAATTTGGGCTGTTTCATGGCGACCCTCATCCTGGGAACATTTTTGCGCTGCGGGACGGGCGTATAGCTTATGTGGATTTTGGGAATGTTGCTGAGCTGAGCAGTCGAAACAAGCAGATTCTCATTGATGCCGTGGTCCACGCAATCAATGAGGATTATGAAGAAATGGCTGGTGACTTCATGAGGCTCGGCTTCCTTGCACCTGGAACCGATGTCTCTCCGATTGTGCCAGCGTTGGAGAAGATATGGCAAGATTCGCTAGGCCAAAGCCTGGAAGTTTTCAACTTTAGGGCGGTGACAGCAAGGTTCAACAGGCTAGTATACAGGTACCCGATACGAATTCCAGAAAGATACTCCCTCGTGATCCGTTCGCTCCTTACCCAAGAGGGCATCTGCATGACGCTGACCCCAGATTTCAAGTTTCTCGAGGTGGCCTATCCTTATGTGGCCAAGCGTTTGTTGACCGATGAAGATCCAGCATTGCGTGAGCGCCTGTTTCAAGTATTATTCAGGGATGGTAAGTTTCAGTGGGAAAGGTTAGAAAACTTGATATGTCTAGCCAGGGATGGCGGGGGTGATCTGGACTTGAATGACACCTTGAAGGACATTGCAAAGGTTGTGTTGTTAGACAGCAAGCTTCGGAAGGAGCTTCTTATTGCATTTACAGACGACAACAGGCTACACCTCCAGGAAGTGAGATCGTTGATGGGCCTTGTGCATGGTAGAATCGACACGCAGAAGCTGGTCCAAGAATCTGCAGAAGCATTGCCCACAATCTCTCGCCTGTTGCTGAAATCATGGAGCGAATCCGTTCTGGCACTGTAGTTGCTGGTCCCTCGTTTCCTTCGAAGGTCTCCATAAATGTGGTTTGCACATGTTGTAATGGACATGCCAAAATAACACAGCCCTCGTGACCGCACAAGCTTCTTGAAAGCATGCGGTGTGATGGACCTGTATTTCTGAGCAATTTTCTTCTGAGATCTTGTCGGCCTGCAGGGTGCAGGACTGGGCTATGTAGCAAAAGTTGCCGTCCACACACGGTGGCCTTTCACTGCTGCCTTTCTCACTGTTTGCTGCTTGTCACCGAAGGCCTCATGCAGTACCTGTGTAACAACTTTGTGATAGGGGTACAAATGTTCATAGCCGACATTATCAAGCATTACCACACAACAGTCAACTGCTGTCTCACGGACCTTACCACTGCTGTGGTTTTCAATGAGAAAAGTCAATGCTTCCACAAGTTTCTTTAGGTGAGCACGCATCTTTTCTGCATATGCTGCCTCCATCAGTAAATTCGACAGAAATACCTCATTTGCTAGGACCAGCTCGTTGCTACGCAGTGGACCTGCTGCCAGGCAGACAAGGCTATCGATAATAATTGGCAAGACACTGTCCAGCCAGTCCATGACCAGAGAGGGAGGTGAAAAAATGGCTAGGTTTGAAACCACCGAAACAAATGCTGCTCTATCTAAGCCATCTGGCGGGGCACTGCCAAGTAGGTCCAATGAAATCGGAAGGGTACTCATGAAGAAAGCTTGCTTGTATAGCACGTTGGTAACTGCACCAAGATCCTTTGAAAGTGCAAATTCGAAATCTCGCAGTATAATGCCAAACGATGCTGTACAAAGCCGAAGCCAGCGATAGCCAGCAACAGCATCAGAACGGCCAGCTTCGTCTCTAATTTGGGCAAGCCCGGCCTTCAACGTATCGATGATGTGCTGAGTGTAAATGGAGGTGAGAGGGTGTTTCCTCATTGCCAAGGCCTTCGTAACCCACACCAAGGCCATTACGCACTCCACCATATTTGCAGGGTCCTTCTGCTCCAATGCAAACTTAACTTTATCCCAAGCAGATGATGCAAGGATGGTGTCAACAAGCGCTGCTGCTGCTTTATTGATGATTGATGCTAATAGTACAACAGCAGACTCCACTTCTGCTCTTGCATTTTCAGTGCTTCCTGCAAGAACAATCCTCTCAGTCAAGATCTCCACCAACTCATTGATCTGAGGTAGTTCTACACTGGAGTCAACTGCACAAAGCGCAGCAGACTGCACAGAAAAAGAAGACAAGTCTTTTGCAAGCATACTGGTGATTGCAAGATCTGCAAACTCTGCTTGGAGTTGTGGGCTGCACAAGGTCATGGAACATGCAACGCATTTTTCTGCCTCCTCCAAAATCTCGCTAGTATAGGCAATTCCCTCAGCGAGCAGTTTGGGGATAATGCTTGCTGCCAAACCAGCACAACTCCTTCCCACCATTCCACTTTTTGGAAGGACTCTTGTAGAGAGAATTTCTAAGACGCCGCTCAGCTTATTTGGTGCGGTTTTTATTTCCTCCAAGGAGTGGTCAAAAATGTCTTGCAGTGTCTCCATACAGAGAAGCTCGAGGTCTGGTACTTCACTACACAAGCGCATGAGCAAAGAAAGAATCGATTTGCTCCTCAGAGTCTTACCATCATCTTCTTTAAAACTGGCAGCAAGCTGGGGGATGATGAAGTCTTTCACCAACTCTGTTTTGCCTGATTTCCCTGCTTCCAAAAGTCCCACCACAGGCAGAGAGTGCCCTCTGGCTATCTCTTCTTCTTCCAGAACGACACAGTCTTTCATGAGCTGTTCAAGAATTGACCGACACTGGGGTCTTGGCACAATGTCATATGCAGCTGGAAAAGTTACCATGGAAACAGCACCTGCCATGGCCAGGTCTTTAGGCCGCCCCTTACCGTTCATGTGGGCTATGAAGCACGAAAGCAAATCGTCTTTGAATGTTGCCAGGGGTGCTTGTAATGTCAACCCTGGAGTTTGGGAAGCTTCAAGCAAGACCTTCTTTGCTGAAGCAGCAATGGAGGATGCAAAGCCCAGGGCGTATTCCTGTGTGATCTGGGGCATCTTGTCAACAGCATAGGGCAGTATCTTTTGCAGCAACTTCTCTGCAACCAAATCGGTGCACCAGGTTGAAGAGGATGCCAAGGCAGTGCATAAAGATTGAGCAGCCCTCGTAATTTTTTCGCCTCGCATATCCGTCGATCCTTTCTCAACAGTTTGCCGAATGTGGTCCAACGCTTCTTCGAGGACCTTGTCTGTGACCACCAGTGTGGCAAGGTTCCCCCCCATGGGCGTTGGTGCGCTCCACCATGCACGCAGGCATTTCCCCATGGCACGGGTCGCTTGCTCTTGGAACTCTGGATCCGGAGAATCGTCCGATGGCACAATCTCTGATCTCACCGCCCTCCACACAACCATGATTTCATCCAGCATGGCATCCAAAGGCAAATTGGTAGCCAGTTGAGAGATTGTGTCCAATGCATCGACTTTGGCTTGGGTGTGGGAGGACTTGAGTTTCTCCAGCACCAATGGCACACAATGAGGCACCAGGTGCACGGAGCAGGTCATTGCCCTGCACAGCTGTACGGCCAATTGATCTCTTGTGACCCCATGCGGATCGTTCGGAGGCGGCGTGAAGGTGAGGGGGAAGTAGCATGCCAGTAGGTCCATGGCATCTTCGCTTCCTTCTTGCAATGCATTGATGAGCACCTCTGGGTCATCTGATCTGGTCTGGTAGAGTTCCACGAGCACTTGGAAGACCAGGATCAGGTTTCTGGGATCCCTTTCACCGTCCACGTTGGCGATGACGCCTTCCACCAGTTCGTTACCTAGTTGTGCGACGTCCTTGCGATACGGCTTTTTCAGCAACCGCATCAGGAGTTTCAAGGCAGCGTTCCTGGATTCTTGCGAGAGCACGGGCACTTGTGCTTTTCGAAAGAGGTTTAGAATTGTGCTTTGCACGCTATCTTTGTCTAGTGCGACTTGGGTGTCTTCCGCTTTTTGCAGCACGGCTTCGCATCCCCGCAGCACTGGTCTTACGGCGGACCAATCGTCCATCCTTTCTTGAAAGAACTGCAGCAGCGTCTGTGCTTGTTTCGCATCCCATTCTTCTCTCTGGACGCGACGTATCCCAGACACCAGCGCTTCTGTTCCACGCATCCGTTCCTTGGCTTCGACGTGCGTGAGTTCGGCTTGCAGTTCTTGGACCAGCTTCGTCACCGTGTCCGCCATGGCGTCGACGGAAGACGACTCGCTCCGTCCGATCGTGGCGTACGATCCGCACGACTGCAAAGTGCCGCGTGCGGTGCGGCAGCGCTTCTTGGATCGTCTCGTGGACAAGAACGTGGCCTTGGCGGCGCGTCACCGTCCACCTGGTGCGGTTTTGGACGTGGAAGAGCGCACGTGGGCTGCTGCTGCGGCCAAAGGCGAAGAAGCGGACCTCTACCAAGCTTGCGAAGGAAAGATGGCGTACGTGAACCTTGCACAGCAGTACTTGAAACGTTGCCGACGTGCTTCCAGTCCACCAGGCGCGGTCGTCGACGACACGTCGGACGCACACGACGAAGACGTGCAGGACGTAGGCGCGACGAGAGATGCAGCGACGGTCGAAGCGGAACCAACTCGTCACGCGGATGCGGCAGGAAGGGATCCGCCACGCGCCACGACGGCGCCGAAGGACGAGACGACGTGCTTGGCGTCGCAAGCGTCGTTCTGGCGTCCGTTCTTGGTGTCGGAAGCACGATGTGGACACTTGCGCGAGAACATATGGAGCTGGGAAGGACATGCGCGAGACAAGCGGAGGAACGGAACGTGCGCGACCGTCGCCACCGCGCCTGCAGAAGACACACGTGCGACGAACGGCGACGACGTGGACGCACGTGCAGCACCGACGGAAGCTTCGACGCCTGGAAACGCGGCAGACATCCATGACGACGACGTCGCGGTCGCACACGATCCTTCGTCGGTGTACGTGGAAGAATTGGATCGGTTCTTGGCCACGAAGCTCGAAGCGTTCGTGTCGTCTGGAAGGCTGTCTCGAGACGCGTCCGTACGGATCGCACAACGCGCACGTGCCAAGGTGCTGCGTGCGGAAGCGCGCACGTCTGGTCCGCTGCGAAGCCAAGCCAAGGAGCGCATCTACGACCTTCTCGTCCGCTACGTGGAACGCGAGACGTCCTGATCCGTCCACGTGGTCGACGACGTCGTGCGTCGTCGTTTCAATCGTTGTTTCGTCGGTGCTTTCCTCGTGTTCTCCTCCTGCTGCTTCGTTTCGTTTCTTGTCGGTTTCTTCCACCTCGATCGCGTGGACATTCGCGTCGCGTCGACGTGGTGCGATGCAGATGCCGCGGTTCCTTCGTGGTGCACGAACCGTCGCCGACGCCGTGAAAAGCAGGACGCTTCCCACCACCTCGGCCAAGCGATCGGACGTCTTCTCCTCCTCCTTCTTCTTCTCACGCAGACGTGCATCCATCCACGCGCCTCCGTTCCACCTTCGCTCGTCCCATGCATCGCATCGCCACCGACGTCGGCCGCGTGTCCATGCCCGTCGCCACCACGTCCATGCGTCCCTCCTCCCTCCTCCTCCCACGATCGTACGGTCGAACGCGTACCTCCCGTACCCCACCCTCCCGGCGGGGCAGGGCATCCAGAGGGGGTTGTGACGTTGGGTTGTGAAGGGTACGAAGGATGGGTTGTGAACGAGGATGGGTGGTGAAGGAAGTTGGGTTGTGAAGTTGGGTTGTGATGGAAGTTGGCTTGTGAAGGAGGATGGGTTGTGAAGTTGGGTTGGGAAGGGAACGAGGGACGGACGCGTGTCGGAAAAAGCGCATCGTTTGGCGAGCATGAACGCACGACGAGTGGAGGCGAAAGGGACGTGGAGCACGACGAAGAGGCCGTGGAACCGAAAGAGATGGCCGACCAAGAAAGAAGGAGGGGTGGATGCGCGAGAGACGTGGCGGAAAGATCCCGTGATGGAAAACACAACCGTCGACGCACCCACGAACGACGACGTGAAGAACGAGACGAAACCCAAAAGAACGACGCATGAGAGGACGTCGATGTTCCCAGATCTGCTGCGAACGAAAGGAAGCGTGGGAGGTGCAACGAAAGGAACTGGATTGGTCTGGTTCCGAGCCGACCT
>LFIK01002398.1_pt1 | contig 15164 bp, 14 predicted proteins | sample 643401 | NCBI WGS metagenome assembly LFIK01 (sample SAMN03777447, study PRJNA286221) | soda lake metagenome | biome: soda lake; feature: Kulunda steppe; material: water; isolation source: sample T5-Br brine of Lake Tanatar-5 | place: Russia: Kulunda steppe | collected 2010-07 | reverse complement strand
CCAGCCAGCAGACACCTCACAGACCTGCTTGAGCGGGGGAAACCCTCGCGGCGCATCAGGCCAGGGAGGCAGCGTTACAGGGGGATTAGCAGGCGTCAACGTCTCGCAGTGTTTTTCTACTTTGCGCCGGAAGGCAGAAAAGCTGCCTGGCAAGGCGTCAGGGGTGAAGGGAAGTTGCGCTTGTTGAAAAAGCTGATTGTTTTCTACCACCTCGAGTTCAGTCCCGTTTTTCAATAGCGGCACAATGGCTGAGATTTGGCGATTTTCATCAACACCTGATTGTTGTGCCACCCGAATGGAACGCGCGGCAAACTGGTTGGCCAAGTGCGCCACTTCATCCGCAGGCGAGCCAATACGCACCAGCAGATCGCTGCCCCGTTGCAGCAGCTCACCGCGTAGCTCCATCAGGCTTTCCCACAAAAAACGTAGCCGGGGTGGGCCAATCCGGGCGACGTGCTGGTCAGGGATAGCCTGTTCCAGCCAACGCTCATCCAAAACATAGACGCACAGCAGTTGTTCCGGCGGTGATCTAAAATGTAGCAAGGGATTATCAGCGATGCGTAAATCATTGTGCAGCCAGACAATATCTGCAATAGAACGGGTCATGAGCTTTTCTCCTCTTCACGCCGCAAGTTCAAGGCTGTGCATTTTTTGCCGTTCTGCGGCAGCGCTCGCTGCAGTAGCGCACGTTATCCCAGTCGCGGGCCCATTTTTTGCGCCATGCAAATGGGCGTTGACAGAAAACGCAGACTTTTTGAGGTAAATCAGCTTTACGTCGCATTAAGGCACGCCAACAAATGGTAAATTCTACAACATGGAATCATCGTATAATTATTGTACATTTTTATACCATTAAGCACTACCAAGGCATAAGCCCCCCTTCAACGACTCACCGGTTAAAAAATAAAAAAGCCACTCGAATGAATGGCTTAAAAACAAACATCTCGAGGTAAGTCGGGCGGGAAATCAGTCTGAGTCAGCGCCTCGGGGCTGGCGTTTGGCGTTTTCATGGGTTTCCATACCGCTTTTCAGCTCATGGGTCAGTGGGTCATAGTTGGGGCGCAGTTCATCCTTGACGGTACCACTCCATAACTTGGAACCTACAAAATACCCGGCCCGCCCTATCACATGGGCGGCAACAGGTGCAGTCATCAGAATGAAAACAATTATAGCTACTGCTCGCGCCACAATGCTGGGCTCACCAAAATCCATAGCTGCAGCCAGCATAATCAGGATAACTCCCAGTGCAGCCGCCTTAGTCGTTGCATGCATACGCGTTAACAAATCAGGGAGACGCAGTAAACCTAAGGCTGCCAACAGCATAAACAAAGCACCCGCTATAATCAGTGTGCCTTTGATAAAATCAATCATCTCGTGGCCCTCCTCTTTCCAGGAAACGGGCAAAGCCGATGGCCGCTAGAAAGCCCATTAAAGCAATGACAATGGCCGCGTCCAGAAAGCTAGAAACGCCTGATTTGATAGCATAAACCCCCACAAGCCCCACTACAGTAGTGGAGAAAAGCTCTAATGCCACAACACGGTCGGGTAGGCTTGGACCACGTACCACTCGAACAAAAGAGAGGGCTAACGCCAGACTCATGATGACCTGGCTAATTAAAATCACGGTATCCATCAGCGAAACAGCTCCAAAGCCCGATGCTCCATCTCTTTTAGATTACGCCGTAGTTCTTCTTCATCATCTAGAAACATGGCATGAATATATAACACTTTACGGTCATCTGAGACATCCAGACTTAATGTGCCTGGGGTCAGTGAAATCAAGTTGGCAACCATTGTAATTTCCATCTCCGTACGTGCTTTTAAAGGCATCGCAATAACACCAGGTTGCATGTGCCATGGTGGTGTGAGGATATCGAACCCTACACGCAAATTGGCTTGCACCAACTCCTTTAGGAAAAAGCCTATAAAACGAATTATGCGTGGAATTCGCGCGGGATAACCTTTCAGCGCCTCTAGTTGCGGCTCAATCAATAACAGAGCGATATAGCCAAATACCAGACCAATAAACAGGTTCAACCCAGTAAAGTCGCCGCTTAGAACAACCCAAGCTAACCCCAACAACAAATTCCAGATAGCACCAGTCATGGCATCACCTCCTCAGCATCCGGCTTCTGCAGCAAGACATCATCGATACCTGCTGCATCGCCGAGAACTGCCTGAATATAACCTTCTGGCGTCAGCAACTGGTCACCGATCGCATTCATCACTAACATGATTGGCTCAGCAAATACGCCTATTAACAAGGTGGCAAGTGCCAAAATCGTGACGGGTAAATACATCATCCATAAACTGGGCTTTACCAAACGACCGTCATCACCCAGAAAAGTGGGATCCTCTGGCACCTGAGTATCTGCTGGTAATGGCTTCCAGAAAATCTCATTCCAAATCTTGACCATTGAGTAAAGCGTCATTAAGCCGACGGCCAAAGCAATGCCGGTTGCCACATAAGCACCCGCTTCGATACCTGCACGTACAATAACGAATTTGGCGAAAAAACCTGATAGCGGAGGTATACCTGCCAAAGAAAAAGCAGATAGGAAAAAGCCAACCGCAAGCCACGGACGCTCCTTATAAAGACCACCCATTTTTTTAAGCTGGTAGGTGCCTTGGAGGCGATGTGTAATGCCGCTTATCAGGAACAGATTGGTTTTAACAATAATATTATGCATGATCGCGAATACCCCACCAGCAATTGCTAATGGTGTATAAATTGCCAAGGCAAAGATCATATAACCAATCTGACTGACAATATGAAATGATAAAATGCGACGGAATTCATATTGGGCTGCCGCTCCCAGCACACCAGTCACCATGGTAAAAACAGCTCCCCACAACATGATGTCTTGGAGATAGCCCATTGAATGATCAAATATAAGCGTAAAGGTTCGGAATAGCGAGTAGACTCCAACCTTGGTCAGCAAGGCTGCAAATAGCGCAGAGACCGCAACTGGCGGCGTGTGGTAGGACGCTGGCAACCAGAAAAATAGCGGGAAAGCCGCCGCCTTAATGCCGAAGGCAATCATAAACATGACAGCAAGAACCTCAACCATGCCTTGGTGCTCAGAGCCTTCCAGACGCTGCGCAATGTCAGCCATGTTAAGCGTACCCACTACACCGTATGTTAGACCGACAGCGGTAAGAAAAATGACCGATGCTAGTAAATTCAGTGTGACATATTTGATTGCGCCTTCCATTTGCGCCCTTTCACCACCCAGTATAAGCAGTGCGAAAGATGCCACCAGCATGACTTCAAACCAGACATAGAGGTTAAAGATATCGCCAGTAAGAAATGCGCCTGCCACACCGGCCAGCAGCAAGTGCATCAGCGGGTAATAGCCAAATTTCTCATGTCCACGTCCAGTTGTAGCTAATGAGTAAACGCCCATAATCAAACCGACAATACCGGTCAGTAAGACCATTACGGCGCTGAGCAAATCAGCCACTAACACGATACCAAAAGGTGCTGGCCAATTACCCATTTCAATGATGATATAGCCTTCATTGAGGGTTGCCACAAAAAGCCAGAGGCTAGCCACTAAAAGTGCTAGAGTACCAGCAATAGCGATAAAGCGCTGCACCGGACGCGAGCGCCAAAACAAAATAGAGATGGCCCCAGATAGCAGAGGCAGGATTACAGGAAGAGCGACTTCTGGTCTCACGTGTCAGTATCCTTCATCTTGTCCAGATCATCTGCCTTGACGATTTCATAGGCGCGGCGAATCAATACAACGGCAAACGCCAACACACCAAATGCAATAACGATGGCTGTCAGCACCACTGCTTGAGGCAAAGGGTCTGCAATATCACCTGCTGGAGCTAACATTCCCTCGGGTATCAAGGGAGGGGCGCCACGAGTCATACCAGCGGTTGTGAAAATCAACAGGTTGGCAGCGTTTGACAACAGCATAAGTCCAATCACCAACTTGACGATGGAACGACGCAGCATCATAAAAACTGCTGCAGCGTATAAAAGGCCAATGGCGATCGCCATTAGTGGTTCCATTGGGCACCTCCTGACGCGCTTGCTCCGACTCTTTTGGCTTGAACCTGCTGCATGACCAACACCAAGTACTTATGGCTCATCTTTATCGACCTCCATTAGTGTCATCACCATACCGGTGACAGCTCCTAAAACGGAGAGGTAGACACCAATGTCAAAAATCAGCACGGTTGAGGCTTTGAAGTTAATAACAGGGATGTTCCACCATTGGGCTGTCAAGAAAGGTTCATCCACAAACCAAGCTGGAAATACAGAAAGCATCCCCAGTAGGAGCCCCACTCCGATCAGGTCTCGTGGGTCAACCATGCGCAAAACTTCCTTGGTTGCTGTCACGCCGAACGCAAAAAGATAAAGTGTGAATGCACCTGCTGCTACCAATCCGGCGATAAATCCGCCGCCCGGTTCATCATGACCGCGCAGCAACAGAAAAATTGAAAACAGTAGTTGCAACGGCATTAGAAAGCGTGCCGCTGTGTTCAAGATTATGGTGCCTGACTTAACCATCGTTAGGCTCCTTAGCCGCTTTAGTTGATTGAGCGTTTGGTTTGGCTTCAGCACTTTCGTTATGACGAAGTTTCAGCATGGCAATGACACCAATGGCTGCCAATGCAAGCACAAACATCTCACCTAGCGTATCAAGAGCACGGTAATCTACGAGAATGACATTAACTACGTTGCGACCGTGCGCGAGTGGCACACTGTTTTCAATCATGTAGCCCGAAACGGGTATAAACTGATTAATGTTCGATGCTGTCAGAATTAACAGGCAAACCAGCCCGCCCATCATTGCAGCCACAACGCCATCACGGATTCGCTCGATACTTGAAGATAGGTTTGAAAAGCGTGGAAGCCTGAACAATACCAGTACCAATAGAATCACCGTCAGGGTTTCAATCAGCAGCTGGGTGATACCTAGATCCGGAGCACTGAAAAGAATAAATATCAGTGCAATCGAAAACCCCATAATACCCACTGAAACAACGGCTCCTAGGCGAGAACGGGAAATCGTGGCAAAAATCGCCCCCATGACCATGGTGCCCAACACAACAAACTCTTGAAAGCGAATGTCAAAATTGAACGCAATGATAGGTGAATGCCGCAGAAGGATTGAGTTGCCAATGAGGGCAATCAGCGTCAACAGCATGATCATAATATAGTTGCGCATATAGCCGTTTTGCAAAATACGTGTCTGCCACTCAGAAACCACGACTATCCCACTCATAATACTTTCATAACCGGCTTCTGGCCCTCTCTGAACCAAGGGAGCAAGAAGTGCCAACTTTACTCTCGCCTTATCCCAGTTTTTAAATAACGCATACCCGAGTGCAAGACTAATAACTGACATCACCAAAGGAAGGTTAATACCATGCCAGAGGGATAAATATGCTTGTACTGGTTCGCCAACAACAGAGGACACCGCCGCTGACAACAAGCCTGTTAATACCCCTGGAAACACCCCAAAAACGAGAGATAATACAGCCAGCAATCCGGGGCCAACGAGCATGCTCAAAGGTGCTTCATGAGGCACACGTGGAGTTTGGTAACGCTTACCATAAAATGGCTTCAAAGCAATGATCACAGCGACAGCAATCGTCATTATGGCAGCAGCTATTGCCAGCAGCATCAGCAGGCCACGAAACGCAGAGGCATCAAGCACCGATTCGAACATCAACTCCTTGCCAATAAAGCCTAACAGTGGAGGAACGCCAGCGAGAGAAAGTGCCGCTATCATTGCAATGCCAGCTGTCACCGGCATCAATGAACGCAGCCCCCCCATTGCCGTCACATCTTTTGTCCCTGTTTCATGATCCAAAATTCCGGCCACCATGAACAAGGCCCCCTTATAAAGCGAGTGCCCCAACAAGAAAGCAATGAAGGCCACCATGGCTCCTTCAGTACCAATACCCAGTAGCATGGTTAGCGTACCCAATGCCATTATGGTTGAGTAAGCTAGGAGTTTTTTAATATTGGTAAACTGGATGGCCATAAAAGCCCCAGTGAACATGGTAATTGCGCCCACTACCGAGAGAATACTTATCCACAGTTCAGTTCCTCCCAGTTCCGGCTGCAGTCGGGCCAAAAGGTAGATACCCGCCTTAACCATTGTCGCAGAGTGCAGATAAGAGGATACTGGCGTTGGTGCTGCCATGGCATTTGGCAGCCAAAAATGAAATGGAAACTGCGCTGACTTGGTGAAAGCACCCAGCAGTAAGCAAATAAGCATTGGCGTATAAAGGGCATGCTCGCGCAAGTTTACTTCTGAAGCACGAATTTCGGATAGCGACCAAGAACCACTCGCCACCCCAAGAAGCACAAGGCCAGCCATCAATGCAAGCCCCCCTGCTACCGTAACAAACAATCCTTGGCGTGCTGAATTACGAGCCTCAAGGTCATTATGGTTGAAGCCAATCAACAGATAAGAAGTGATGCTAGTCAGTTCCCAAAAGATAAAAAGTGTCAGTAGATCATCAGCAAGCACCAGACCTAGCATCGACACCATAAAAGCCATCAGGGCAATATGAAACCGGTCAAGGTCAGGGTGGCCTTTGAGGTACCCACCCGCGTAGATCAGCACCAGTGCACCTATGCCGGTAATCAGCAAGCCGAACAATAGGGCAAGTCCATCTATATAGAAAGTAAGGCTGATATTAAGCGAAGGGACCCATTGCCAATAGAGCAACAAAGGACCGTCGTTAATCACTTCAGGCGCCAGGGATAGCAGCCATACAGCCAGTAGCGCAGGGAATATGGCCAGCACCACGCTTGCCCGGCTACCAAACCAGCGATCTAGTAAAGGGGACGATGCTGCCAATACAAATCCAAGTAATACGACAAGTTGCATCTAAAAAAATCTCCAGAAAACATCCATGAATATTACCTTATTACTTTTTGAACCGACGCCACCCACATGGCATGTATCACCCACATTAGGCATTGGTCGTCTACCCAATTGTTACGTAAATAACGTAGAATAATTGAAAACAGCAGGCAAGGCTGTGTACTGTGCATATCTACTTACCTCGAGACCATATAGTAGACAGCTCAGGCTTACCAGAAGATTCATCAACGCTGTCTTGCCGCTGTTACTCGCTATTACTTTCAGCCCTGGTGGCTGCTAACCCTGACCGGCACTCTCCAGCCGGCAGTATTAGCGCCATCTCTAAAGCGTGGATCGCTGGCAATGTCTCTGTTATGGATACCGCTACTGACCCTATCAGGCACTTTGGTGCCCTTCATAAGTGCGTCACTAGGCCGCAAATTCAGTGCCCTTGCCTCTATGGTCATGCCGGTAATTGCGCTGCTGATAATTTTAAGCTACACACCTACCCTGCTTGACGGCAATGTTATCAACTCAAGTATTGAATGGTTACCTCAAATCGGCCTGGATCTGGCTTTAAGGCTTGATGGACTGACACTGTTATTTTCACTGCTAATTCTTGGCATTGGCAGCTTGATTATCTTCTATGCAGGCTATTATCTGTCTGCAAAAGAAAATGATAGCCGTTTTTTCGCGTTTATGCTGCTATTCATGACCGCCATGATGGGCATTGTCATGTCAGACAACCTTTTGCTTATGTGGCTGTTTTGGGAACTGACAAGCATTTCGTCATTTCTGTTGATTGGCTTTTGGGGGCACCGCAGTGATGCCAGACGCGGCGCAAGGATGGCTCTGGCCGTGACAGGTGCAGGCGGTCTGGCATTGCTTGCTGGCATATTGATGATAGGCGATATCGCTGGTAGCTTTGCGATGGACGCAGTGCTTTCTTCAGGCGAGCTTTTACGTCAGTCAGAATATTACCCCCTCATACTGGCGCTGGTCCTATTGGGTGCATTCACCAAATCAGCCCAGTTTCCGTTTCATTTCTGGCTGCCCCATGCAATGGCTGCCCCAACGCCCGTCTCAGCCTACCTTCACTCGTCCACCATGGTAAAAGCGGGCATTTTCCTGTTGGCACGGCTTAACCCTGCCCTTGGTGATACCTCCCTCTGGACAATCAGCCTGACCGTATTTGGGCTGGCAACACTCACTTACGGTGCCTGGTTTGCTTTTTTACAGCGTGATTTGAAAGGGATACTAGCTTTTTCAACGATTAGCCATCTCGGCTTGATAGTGCTATTGCTAGGACTAAGTACTCCCCTTGCCATTGTTGCTGCGCTATTTCACATACTCAATCACGCCCTCTTCAAAGCGACACTTTTCATGAGCGCTGGCATCATTGACCATGAAACTGGCACAAGGGATATTCAACGCCTAGGTGGTCTCTGGGCGCTCATGCCCCTCACTGGAACATTAACGCTGCTCTCAGGTGCAGCTATGGCGGGTATTCCGCCTTTCAATGGCTTTCTATCCAAAGAAATGCTATTGACGGAGGTAGTATCAACAGAAATTTTCGGCGGACTTAGCTTCTTGCTTCCTTTACTGGTGTTTGTAGGTGCAACCATGTCCGTCGCCTACACCACACGCCTGATTTATAGTGTTTTTTTTGCCAAGCGCGCAGAGAGCAATGTCATTCATGCCCATGATCCTCCTAAAGGCATGTATCTACCTGGCATGGGGCTTGCCGTCTTGTGCCTGTTTATTGGGCTTTTCCCGACGACCCTGGCTGCACCATTAATAAATAGTGCGAGCCTGGCGGTACAGGGTATAAACACTCCCGCTTTCCATTTTGCATTGTGGCATGGCCTCAACTTGCCATTAATGATGAGCCTGGCTGCAATGGGAGCGGGCGTTTTTCTTCTTACGCACCATACCCGCTTCAGCACATTGGCTGCTTTACTGCCACCCAAAGATGCCAAAGAAATATTTGAAAACGCCATCATTCGCTTAACCAAGGCAGCCTTATGGCTAACCTTACGCCTGGAAAATGGTTCACTTCAGAGATATCTGGCGCTATTGCTGCTTAGCGCTATTGTGATGACAGGCCTGGGCCTCAGTCAGATGGAACTGCTTAGGGGCAATCGCAGCTTACAGTCTGTTGATGGATTAGTAGTGCTCGTTGCATGTGTCATGATCTTCGGTGCTGTGGGCAGTGCCCTCGCCCACCGCTGGAGATTGGTTTCATTGTTGATGCTATCCATGGTCGGCCTTTCGGTGTCACTCACCTTTGTACGTTTCTCAGCACCTGATCTCGCGCTGACACAGCTATCGGTTGAAGTGGCGTCTATGATTCTGTTGATCCTTGCTTTGTTCTTTTTGCCACAGCGACCTCCTCGCTGGGTATCTCGAAGACGCATAGCCCGCGACCTTTTGATGGCCACCACCTTTGGTTTACTCATTGCTTCCTTAAACTTTGCGGTCCTTACACGCGACACCCTCAGCATTGCTAACTACTTCCTAGAACAAAGTGTTCCAGGAGGCGGTGGAACCAATGTGGTCAACGTCATTTTGGTTGATTTCCGCGGCTTTGACACACTTGGAGAAATCACCGTACTTGCCTTGGCCGGCCTGGCAACCTATAAATTACTAAATCGTTTACGTTTGTTTAAGCCTTCAGGCAACCTTGAAGGCATCCGCTGGTCAAGCCATCGCTATCCGCTGATTCTCGAAGTTGTGGCACAGTTCATATTACCTTTGGCACTGCTGGTCTCAGCCTATATCTTCCTACGTGGTCATAATGAACCGGGCGGCGGCTTTATTGCGGGACTAATCACCGCCGTTGCCTTGTTACTGCAATACATGGCAAGAGGTTATGAATGGACAAGCGAAAGGCTTCCAATATCCTACCCAGTCGTTGCAGCACTTGGCCTGCTTATTGCCTTAAGTACTGGTCTTGGTAGCTGGGTATTTGGCTATCCATTCCTTACTTCTGCCTTCGGTTATTTTGATATTCCTCTCATTGGTAAAACGGAATTGGCGACAGCTTTGTTATTTGATATTGGCGTTTATCTGACCGTCGTTGGCGCCACTTTGATGATTCTTGTCAACTTGGGCAGTGTCACAACAGCCCATCGCCCCAAGCTAAAAGCATCGCTGCAAAGTGCACCTCAGGAGGGTAATAAGTAATGGAGTTACTTTTTTCTCTGGTAACCGGCGTCTTGAGTGCTAGTGGCATCTATTTGCTACTGCGAGGCCCGACATTCTCCGTCATCGTTGGTCTGACGTTACTGTCGTATGCAGTTAACCTGTTCCTTTTTTCAATGGGCGGCTTGCATACCAATGCAGCTGCAGTCATTGGTGCCTCTGATAATCCTGCAGACCCACTTCCTCAGGCACTAGTTCTCACTGCCATCGTCATTGGATTTGCTATGACAGCTTTTGTAGTTATTCTTGCTATTCGTGCTCGTGCCGAACTAGGTAATGATCATGTAGACGGCAAACATGGCGAAGATGGAAAAAAATGATCATGAGTCAACATCTTCTTGTCCTGCCAGTCTTATTACCGATGCTGTCCGCGCTGATTCTTTTGCTTTTAGGGCAGGCATCATCCAGCCTGCAGCGCAAAGTCAGTATTGCATCCACCGGCTTACTTGTCGTCCTTGGGGCATTACTTCTGAATAATGCTAGTAACGGCCAGATTAGCGCCTATGCACTGGGTAACTGGCATGCACCCTATGGCATCATTCTGGTTTTGGATCGCTTATCGGCCTTGATGGTCATCATTACCTCCGTTCTTGCATTTGGTTGTGTGCTGTTTGCATGCGCAGGTGACGATGCACGAGGAAGCAACTTCCATGCAATTTTCCAATTTCAGTTGATGGGATTGAATGGCGCATTCTTAACTGGCGATATGTTTAATCTGTTTGTATTCTTCGAGATTCTGCTATTGGCTTCCTATGCGTTGCTGATGCATGGCGGCGGTAAGGCACGCATTGGTGCAGGTTTGCACTATGTTGTTTTGAACCTAGTCGGCTCTGCACTTTTCTTGATCGCATTAGGGATACTGTATGGTGCTACCGGAACGTTAAACATGGCAGATATGGGCCAGCGAATCGGCATGCTTGAAGACAGTGAAAGTGCGTTAGTGAGTGCCGGCGCCTTACTTTTGATTGTTGTATTCAGCCTCAAGGCCGCTATCTTGCCACTATACTTCTGGCTACCCAGAACTTATGCTTCAGCGCCAGCTCCGGTGGCAGCATTATTCGCCATAATGACTAAAGTAGGGCTTTACGCTATATTACGTGTTAACACGCTGGTGTTTGCCGAAAGCTCGGCCTTGGTATTTATCGAAGCATGGCTATGGTGGGGTGGATTACTCACTTTAATACTTGGTGCCGCAGGTGTCCTTGCTGCTCGCGATCTACGTACTCTAGTAGCCTATTTGGTATTAGTGTCTGTAGGCACATTAATGAGTGCTGCAGGCATGGGGCACACTGCAGGAACAGCAGCCCTGTTATTTTACCTAGTTCATACCACTCTAATTACCGGAGCCCTGTTCTTGCTGGCCGAGTTAATTGGTTTGCAGCGCGGTAAGGCAGGCACACGCCTCGTACGTGCTCGTAAATTGCGGCAGCCAGCCATGCTAGGAGGCATGTTTATAGTCGCTGCTGTTGCTGTCGCCGGTTTGCCTCCCCTTGCAGGAGCGCTTGGTAAACTAGTGTTGATGCAGGCAGCTGATGAGACACAACGCATCTTGCTGTGGCCATTACTATTGATTGCAGGACTTGCCGTTTTTATTGCCCTATCACGTGCCGGCTCAGTGTTTTTCTGGGCCAGCCACAAAGGTGACACCAGTGGGCCTGCTATAAGTTCATTGCAACTTTACGGGGTTTTCTGGTTACTTGCCAGCGCACCCTTATTATTAGTGTTAGCTGGGGCGTTGAGTAATTACACTTTGGCAACCGCTCAACAATTGGCATCACCACAAGAATTCAGGGATACACTTTTACCCTCAGCTATCAGTACAACTCCGCCAGTATCCAGCACATCACTGTCTGAAACAGACATAATTGATCTGGGCACTGTCGCAAAAGGAAATCTGCCATGACCCCCTCACGCTATCTTCCTGCACCAGTGTTATCACTAGTACTTTTTGTGACATGGCTATTGATGGTGAGCAGCCTGGAACCTGGACAGTTGTTATTGGGGTTTACGCTCGCCTTAGGCATTCCATTTTTGATACGGCGCCTCTGGTTGCCACTGCCTACTGTCAGGCATCCTGTAAAACTTGGTTTTTTTATTCTCCGTGTACTTGGCGATATTATAAAAGCTAACCTGCAGGTCAGCCTGTTAATCTGGAACCCCAAACGAGCGCCTCACCCTGGTTTTGTTGTGTATCCGCTGGAAGTAAAAGACCGCATGGTGATCACTTTGTTGGCCAATACCATCACCATGACACCAGGAACCGTTTCCACCAACATTCGCCATGATCGCTCCTCTCTTCTCATACATGCGCTGGACATGAGCGATGAAAAAGAGTTGATTAAAGAGATACAGGAACGCTATGAAAAGCCACTGAAGGAGATATTTGAATGTTAAGTATTGCTCTCTGGATCAGCTTGACGTTCATTGTCCTTGCTTTGGCGATGAATGTCTTTCGGTTAGCTATCGGACCTGATATTCCAGACCGTTTACTTGCACTGGATACCATGTATGTCAATGCCATTGCCTTGATTGTCATCATCGGTCTTTGGCTAAACACAAAAACATATTTTGAAGCGGCCATTCTTATTGCCATGCTGGGTTTCATCAGCACCATGGCCATATGCCGTTACCTGTTGCGCGGCGATATTATTGAATGAAGGGGTGATCATATGAATTTTTTTTTGGTGGCTGAAGCCCTGATATCCCTGTTACTGGTACTTGGTGGTTTATTTGCCTTTACCGGTTCGCTGGGTATGTTGCTGTTCAAAGATTTTTTTATGCGCTTACACGGTCCTACCAAAGGAACTACTCTAGGCATTGGCTGTGTATTGATCGCTTCCATGATCTATTTCACTTTATACCAGCGAGAACCACACTTCCAGGAACTTTTAATAACATTATTTCTATTTATCACCGCCCCAGTCACGGGCCACATTTTGGCAAAAACCGGCCTCCACATGCACTTAAAATATATAACTGGCACCCAAGGTCTTCAACCTGACCTTAAAGACGAAGATGTTGGTCAAAGTCGTGTAGCAAGGCCAGGACGCCCTAAGCGGCCAGGTGATATAAAAGCACGTCGTAAACAGTTACTCAAGAATCGCGGCTGATGACAGTCAGCCGCGCAAGTAATACGTCAATGCTACAATACAGCAGCCACTGACTAGGAGTGTGGCAACCAGCCTGACAATTCGTTATTAACTACCTGAAGCAGCGCTTCGATGTGATCATCACGGTCATTAAGACAGGGAATATATGTAAACGTTTCCCCTCCTGCCTCGATGAAACTCTCATAGATTTCTTCCTGAATCTCTTCCAGGGTTTCAACGCAATCCGATGAGAAGGCAGGCGATAGGATCGCAATATGCTTGTGACCCTGCTTGGCCAGCTCAGCTACGTGGTCAACGGTCTGCGGTCCTACCCACTTTTCAGGCCCGAACTGTGATTGAAAGGCGGTATCTACTTCTTCTTTGCTGAAGCCGAGTTTCTCACGCATCAGGCGTGTGGTCTTCTGGCACTGGCAGTGGTAGGGGTCGCCTTCCATCAGGTAGCGCTTGGGCACACCGTGGTAGCTGGCCACCAGCTTGGTTGGGCGGGTTTCCAGCCCTTCATAGGCCTCTTTGACCGAGTTGGTCAGGGCTTCAAGGTAGGCAGGGTGTTCAAAGTACGCAGGCACGGTACGAATATATGGCTGCCATTTCATTTCCATCAGCACGCGGAACGCCTGATCGTTAGCCGTGGCGGTGGTTGGCCCGCCGTATTGTGGGTAAAGAGGGAAGAAAACAATTTTCTCGCAGCCTCTTTCCTTGAGACGGTTCAGCACGCTCCGCGTTGACGGATTGCCATAACGCATGCAGAAATCCACTTCTACGTCGTCTCCGTACAATGCCTTCAGACGTTCGCGCATTTTATCGGTCTGTGCGCGGGTTGTGGTCAGCAGCGGGCTTTCGTTCTTTTCAGTGTTCCAGATACTGCGGTACGCTTCGCCTGAACTGAATGGCCGTTTTGACAGAATGATTCCCTGCAATAAGGGCTGCCACAACCAACTTGAATAATCGACCACCCTCTTGTCTGACAGAAACTCGCTCAGGTAGCGGCGCATGGACCAGTAATCAGTGGCATCGGGAGTGCCCAGATTCGCCAGCACAACGCCTACCTTGGCATGTGACACCACCGGCGGGTGGTCGCTGTCCGCATGGGCCAGACGGCCTTCACCGGGATGATCCATCTCTACCTGTTCTGTCATTTCAGTCTCCTGCAACTTAAAAAATTTTTCTGACCCGAATGGTAACACTGTTAGCCAAAAGGCGGCATGAAGTTATACTATCAACATCATTTGTATAATAGTAGGTAAATTCATGTCCAAGCCGCTGATACTGGTACTCGGTGACCAGCTGTCACTTGCGCTGCCCATGCTACGCCAGGCGCCTGATAACGCCATTGTTGCGCTCTGTGAAGTCGCCGATGAAGCCTCCTATGTGCCTCATCATATTCACAAGATCGGGCTTTTTTTAGCCGCTATGCGACATTTTGCCCAACAGCTGCGCGAAGCTGGCTGGCAGGTTCACCACAGCGCACTGGATGACCCCGATAATACCCATTCATTGATCGACGAAGCGGAGCGGCTGGCACGCGCTTACCACTGCGATCACATTCTGGTAGTTCGCCCAGGAGAGTGGCGCTTATGGGACGCCATGCAATCACGTGCCAACAGCACTATCCCCTGGCAACTGGTGGAAGATGACCGTTTTTTCACCACACCGGATGATTTTGCTCAGTGGGCACAGGGGCGCAAGCAGTTACGCTTGGAATACTTCTATCGCGAACAGCGCAAACGCTCTGGCCTGCTTATGCAAGCAGATGGCAAGCCGCTGGGCGGGCAGTGGAACTTTGATCATGATAACCGAGAACCTTTGCCGGATACTTTCACTCCCCCTCAACAGCGCCAACACAGCATTGATGGCATTACCCGGGAGGCACTGGACGTAGCAGCTCGACATTTTCCAGAGCATATCGGACGCATCGATAACTTTAACTGGCCCGTCACCCGCCAGCATGCACTGACAGAACTGGATGACTTTATCAGCTATCGCCTCAGTGATTTTGGCCGTTACCAGGATG
>LFIK01002397.1_pt1 | contig 15177 bp, 11 predicted proteins | sample 643401 | NCBI WGS metagenome assembly LFIK01 (sample SAMN03777447, study PRJNA286221) | soda lake metagenome | biome: soda lake; feature: Kulunda steppe; material: water; isolation source: sample T5-Br brine of Lake Tanatar-5 | place: Russia: Kulunda steppe | collected 2010-07 | reverse complement strand
ATCCTCACGGGGCGTCTGGTGGTCACGTGCTCCTGATCCCTTCATCGAGCGGTTGTACGGCCGACCTGCACGTGACCCAGATCCCCAGGTTGTTCCCCCACCCTTCGATCAAGCCTGGCAGATCGGGACGGGGATTCGGTCCCCGTTCTGCCTCGTTCCTTCGGGGTGATCCCCGACTAAGTCCCTGGTTCATCGGGGCTGACTCGGGTCTTCCGGTTCGAACGAACCCTCTTCTTCCATTTATCCTCGGGGGGAGGGATCAGCCCTCCAGCAACTATTATGTCCAGCAATTCATGGCAAGCTCCAAGCTTTCTTTGTCTAAGTTCTTCAATAACAACTAGGTTGTTAGAGCGTGGGTCCCATCACAGGGGGGAACCCTGCCTTGTGCAACAGGTGTGGCTCGTTCCACTACGATATGCCGCTTCCTACTAGAACTTACATAGGAATGTCACCGGTATGGTCAATGAATGGAGCTTACCTTCCAAACAATGATTGTTCGGAAACATCCCTCCGGTCTCTTTCGATGAAATGTGATGTACAGCGTGTCGAGTTATGTACAAGAGATGTAGAGCATAAATATGGATCGGTTAAAAGAAACGATAGTTGTTTCATGGATGAAGGGCAAACAAGTCCTTTCTATATTTTTGAGGGATGAATTGTTTCCATCCAAATAACAAGATGGGTGGGTATCGACGGACCTTGGCAATAACTGAGGCAACGATATCTAAATACGACTAATGAAGAGACTTGTTAGCGAAAATAATTTGAAGGTCGACCGTCTATATGAAAGCTTCGTTTGCGTCAAGGAAGCTACTACTTAAAACGACGCGCTCCCCAGGAAGGGGGATACCATACCGTGGTCAAGAACAACTTTAGCACAACGGGTGTGCTTGCGAGCTCAACTAGCTCTCGATTTGACGATCCTTTCAAGTTGGCAGTATTGAGAGAAAGTGGCGGTCTAGATTCCCGATTTTGTATCGAATATCCACAAATCCAATAGATGGAGTAGGTATGGAGGCCAATGTTCATCGAACTTTGGTGACGGGACTCGTATGTTTCATGATTCCACATTAGCAAGCACTTACGCCAACCCATTTCTTAACTTCAATCAATGCAAAGCATTTGTTGCGTTGGCTATCCTATGAAGAAGCGGCCAAGAGACTTTTCGGAGAGTACGTAATACTCCTGTGTGCTTCCAAACTGCCTTACCATGGGTATCGGGATGCTGCCACCAAAAAGACCAAAGAACCTCTTGCAAATGTAGAACGGTCTCAACAACAAGGGCTCCACGTTTGATCTCGAGCTTGCGTACACTTTAGCCTACATTGAAACGATTTGAATACGCCTACAAGTCGGCATGATTAGCAACTTGTTAAGCAGCGGTATCCGTTTTCGCTCCTTTGACGTAGGTCCGAGATTGAGCATTGTTTTCCAAGGAAAGCGGCATTCACGAAAATTGCACGATTGTACTGCAAAGTCCGTCAAACATTTTGAGCCTTTGTGCGTACCCTACACCGCCCAGGGCAAATCTTCTCGCGCGGCGCATTTTCAGAACTATGCTTGTTGCATTTCGTGAAACGAATTTAAAAAGAGGGAGGGTTGGAAAAAGAGCACGTGTGTGCCAGAAACAAATGAAGAGTCTCAAAACTACCATGATGTGAGCAATTTGAAAACACCCTTCTTCTAGCATAACAGAAGCAAAAAACGTACTTTTCTGCTCCAAAGGGTGTCCGATTCGAATTTCTTTTTAAGTATAAGCATCACACAACGTGAAAGGCAGAGTAGTTACAGACTTTGATAGGATGGAGAGACCACGGACACGTAAGGTCCAAATGTGGGAAATTTGTCCCAACCCCTCCCGAAACGAACTGATGGCCAACACAATGACATATCTTCTTAGTTTCTCAAACTTGGAAAGCGTTATCGGCTATCTTCTCTTCAACTTGCATAGTTTTCTTCGCGTAAGCCTTCCGAAAAGGAAACTGCCGTCTACGTTTACCTCCACGATTGAAAGAATATCACTCTCTTCTCTCTATTCACGCCGTACTTTATGCCATGAAAAGACTCTCTTCATGCAACACGAGATGAAGTCATGCCAAGGTTCTTCGACGAAGAGATCTTTCGACACACACGTTTCATTGTTATCTTCAGAAAAGTTTGAACTTCTAGTGTTGAAAATTAATAAGTAGATGAAAGATTTGCCCACATCAAGTTGACTTTAAGAATAGTTCTTTTTCAAAGAACGAAAGTTGCACTTTGAATACTTATATTCACCAAGTATGCTGCAAAGTAACGCGGAAAGTAGGTCATGCTCTCAAAATCAGAGGCTACAGCGATTTGTATCCTTATAAAGCCACCGAGATTCTACTATGGACAGCAAAAAAGAGGGGCGAATGCTCCCTCGGGTAAGGCTAGCACCCTTTGCACGTGAAAATTTACAATAATGGAATAGAAATTCATTTCTTGCCTTTCAACCCACCACAAAGTCACTCATGACGGGGAAGAGGAAACGACGCCAGTAGAGACGGTAATACAACATAAGGCACCAATCGAAAAGTGATTTGACTTAGGACCTGTACAAGATGAAGAACTTTTCACCCTCGGATCGATATCCGAGCTAAGTTCAAACCAATTCCGCGAAAAAAACGTCAAGCAAGAATCAACCTCTCGTTTCGACCATGCCTGCACCCCCAATTCTTTGTCTACCACTGATTGGAACGTAAGGAGTTGGATTAAAAAAACATTAGTATGCAGCATCCTTTGCAAGTCCAATGTTGATTGATCGAAAAAAGCTTATATTACTTCTGATTAAGTGCAAAGAACATTGCTTGTACTTCAAGACTCAGTGAATTGAGCAAACTGAATGTGCTGAAACAAATCGTGAACTAGCCTAGACACGTCGAAAGTCGATGAATGCTGCACTAATAAACACTCGGTATCCTTCGAGCTACGAGGGAGTCTACTGACTCCTAAATGGTACATGCCTTAAAATTTCAGGGTTGTTACCGATGAATCTAGCAGCAACTACTCTTCATATTCCATAGTTTGGTATCGAAAACGAAATACTAAGAAGTTTTCACCCTCCAGCTTTCGTGATTAATTATTATAACATCGCTTGCTTTGCACGAGAAAGGGTCGCCACCCTTGTTCTACAATTTCAACAAACAAACGCGTTGAAAGTGCTCAAGTCCTGTTCCCTGGGAGGTCGAATCCCTAAGGGACGACGACCGAGTTTCGGTCGAGGACCTTCGAGGAGAATGGGACCCAGTAGGGTCCTCGAAGGTCGATGCCCATTCCTGCAGTGAACGGTACCGACGGGGATCGACCAAGGCTGGACGGACGATCCTCTGCGGTCGATAACGCCGCCATTGAGTGGGCATACTCACCACTCATTCGTGCATGTAATATACAACTACGAAGGTGGCAACCCACGAACGTACGCAACGTCAACGCCCTGCTTCTTACAAAACGACGGGTGGTTATCTCTCGACACTAGAATTTCCGTCACACACTGAGGAGTCCCTGAAATCTTCACAGCATTCATCATCGGTGATGATGCTGTGGACTGAGGGGATAAAACTTTGAGGAGTGAATAGACTCCTTCAATCCTCGGAGGATACCAAGAAGGTAAATGCCCATCATTCCAATGATTTTGCTTTCTTGGGTTAGGGCATGAATACCGCAAACATGTCTTGTTTGGGCTCTCTGCAATCTGCAAATATTCTTCCCTGTTACCAGTGCTAGCATTCTTACAAATGACATCTGAGGGTTGCTAATTTATACGGGTCCAATGAAGAGTATCTTAAAACAAACTCCGTTGTTGAGCACTTTCAACACTTTTTAATCTTATAAGGGTAGATTGTTGATGTATGGGATATGTCCCTCAGTTCTTCATATCTATTTTTCTCGCGAATTGAATAATTCATCCAGAAATGTCGTCGTCCTTGCCTTGTTCAAATCGTTTCTCTCCCGCTGTCGAATGAGTCTTTGTCGAGCTTCTTCGAATGGTTTTATCTTCAAATGCCCTGGGTAGTCAACTACTTGTTTGGAGAGAATGGTTTCGATGCAGATTTATCAAGCAATGTTGCCTCTTGTGTTCTGCAAACGTCTCAACGATGACAAGATTCTTCTAAATCCAGGTGCTTGGGACTGATGCAAGTACTTTTTCCTACGTTAATATTCCAGGCCCTCTGGCACTTATCGACTCATGTAAGGAGCTCTGCTTTGTAAATCTTAGAAGATCTCTTACAGTAAGGAAAAACTGCTTTTGGCATAAGTCTGGCTTTTTGTGAGCTTGTTATGGGAAAAGACAGGACTAAGAGAACAACTACGGAATTGGATAATTACTCTGTTCGTGTTTATCAAAATACCAATCGATTTTGTATTTTGGTTGTTAATCTCGCTTTCCTGGATTGTTGTCGAGAACGACCATCGATACGATCTACCAAAAGAGCTGCTTTCTCTTTCGCAGGAATGGTTCAAATACCCCATTCCTTGATTATCATAACCTCTTCGCTGTCATCTTGTGAATGGAGCAAGGGGCTGTGTTCCTGTGCGTCTAATGTCGGACTTGTTTGAGAAACCAAGATATCATTACTGAGTTCCCTTACCTTTTGAAACTCTTAGCGGGTCTCGATCTATCACACGAATCGTCCCGCATACTCATTTTACTTGATCTCAACAGGTGTGCGCCGATGATTCACCTGCTAGCTCGCATCGTCGTTTTCTTAATACCAAGAATGTATGTCAAAGTTATCGAGTTCAATTAGAGCGTACTCTCATTGTAGCACTTGATTTGGAGGTGTAATAATGTTTTCATAGCATGGCCTAGTTGCCGCAGCAGGAGAGTCTCGCTCTAATTCATTGTTGCAAGCTAATATTTATACTGTTTAAAGTTTGTCGGTTGTTAAAGCTTCTCCTGATTGTTCAATCATTTGTTTTAGTGAAACGAAACTCGTGTTTTGCTCTACTTCTTGTTTTTTAATTATTAATTCAATCAAGTGTAAGAATTTCACTTCAACACCCAATTTGTCGTGTTTTAGCTGTGCCCCTAATAAAGAACGTAGGCAGCTAGTTAGTGTTTTAGTTGATTCAGAAGTTTCACCTCTCTCTACAAGCATATGCCGATTTGTAAAAACTGAAGCATTGGAGGGAATTGTGCTAGGTTCGGCACATTTAAATCTTGCTACATAATTCGACACGGTTTGTCAATCGGGAGATTTTTAGTTTGAGGCAAGTAGAATCAAGATAAAGTACCAAGAAATTCAGCTACTCTCCTTACCGCTGTCATAGTTACTTTTCTTGGCATCAATCGTGACAAATCACCGCTTTGGTTCTCTAACAGGCCCCCTTTCCGTATGCAATCAACTTTTTGAAATATACTATGAACACATCGTGTAAATTTTAGTTTGCCACCCTACTTGCCTATATCACTATAGCGTGGGCCGTGTAACCCATTGGTAGAGTAAGAAATTGTCGGTGCATAAGTTATTGTACGATTCAAAATAGCTTGAATGGTCTATCGCCTACAAGTGTAATCACATAAGAGGTATTTTCCTCATCGTAGATTTTTAAGGATGTCCCTACTTTTGGTTAAATAAGTTCGGATCAATTTTGATTCCGAACAAACCCAATGTGGAGAGAATAACAATGAAGATGCAGCAGAAGAATTCAAATGAAAAAGCTTGTATCCGCGAAAATAGTAACACATTTTAGGAACAATCGGAGTCTTGTGTCAATGATGTTATTCTCATCACAAACTCCTTGTAGTTGATGACCCTTCCTTTCCGAGACAAGATTTACCACGTCCAAGTTTGTATCGGGTTTGAGTGGAAGATGACGCCTATGGAAGTATTCATTAGAATTGCTAATCTTCCCTAGTATTAGCTAGGATAATGAGATATGAAAAGTACCAAAAATGTTCTGAAGTGAGTATCGGTAATCAAATGAAGTCCTTCGAAGTTTGCATTGCTTTGTCCAAAAATTGGCTCCGAAATAAAAGAAAAGCAAATAGCTCATGTGTTTTTTCCATCCTTGCAATTAGGCATTCGCAAGCAAGAATCGAATGTTTTCCTTGCTAATTTTCGTGCTAACATGTGCTTGTTGACGTTTTTTGGATCATGCTTACCGTTTATTCTCCGTACGTATTGTATCTTAAGATTGCCAGTTGCAATCATCAATTCACTAGTCTCAATTATCTTTTGTGATCTTACATTCGGCTTTTGAAATGTTTCGTCTTCGAATTTAGTGAGGCATGCAGGTACCACGGCTCCTCCGAACATTTCTTGCTCAGAATTGTGCACAAATATAATAAACGTAAGCACTATTTTTGAGTTTTCGTACTATCAATCAAGATATGTATCACTCGCTTTCAACGATGAAGAGATGTGCACTCCACTAGCAAAGCTTTGGTGCTTCCACGACACGAGCGCTACCTTAGTTATTTTCACTTCGTTATGTGATTGTTTGATTTATCGTTTGCATGATGAGTTGCCTTTTGTACGCGCCAATCATCACGTAGCAATTCCTTCCTCAAACACTCGGGAAACAAAGGCCTCTTCGACGGCGCCGATGCATATTGTATCTTTATCTTCTAGCAAGAATGCGTAAATGTTGTATTGGAGCGACGGGTTGGTACTCACTATCGCATTAGTGAGGACGCCTTTACCCGCGCACGCTTTGTCAACGCATTTGACATCCAACTTTTCTCTTGCATTTCATCGTTTCTTTGTTTCATCCTACGATTAACTCGGCTTCTTGAAGCGCCCGGGATTTTACGAAGGCTGAACTTCTGTCTCTACTGCTCGGGTTCGTGGCTAGCTACCATGATGCATTTTGCAGCTCGCTCTTTCTTCACACGAATGCCGAATACTATTCCGAGGATGAGAGCCGCAAATCGATTTCTGTACCAGGCTGGACTTCACGTAAGGAAAAGATCCGATATACCAGCGGAGGAAGGCGTACGAACAGCCTCACTACCATTGGTATCCTTAGAGATAACTCGAGGTCGTTTTGCTATACCTCGCGCAGCTGTTTACTCCGACTTAGGCTTGTGGGACAGGATCGAACTACCACCGCATCAACAAGTTAGATCTGCAGCAGATTGCTCCGCAACAACTGGCGACAGCACATTGAATCGGCTGGACAAAAAGAGGAAGACTCTACCCCACCATCATTGCGACCGTGCGGATGTAGATAAGCTGCTACTCTCTCTAGTACCTGAAGCACAAAAACTTGCAAAGGCTCCAATATCTTCTTTCCCGGTTGGGGCAGTAGGACTTGGATCTTCTGGACGCATTTTTGTGGGAGTGAATGTGGAGTTTCCCCAGCTTCCATTGGGCCAGTCCATACATGCAGAACAATGTCTAGCTCTTAATGCTCTACTTCATTCAGAGCCAAGCCTCGAAGCAATCGCACTGTCAGCAGCACCTTGTGGTCACTGTCGCCAATTTTACTGTGAGCTCTTCGGTGCTTCGAACATACGTTTTCTTTTTGGGAAGGAGCCACATGCTGTCCTCCATGATCTTCTTCCGGAAAGATTTGGACCTGAGGATTTACTTCAGGATCGACGGGAGCCACTCTTTCTAGAACAGCGCCAGAATGGATTGGTGCTAGGGGAGAAATCATGGGACTATTGGAACAGCAGCGACGATGTTGCACTGATACAAGCTGCACTCAATGCAGCAAACCACTCCTACGCTCCATACACTCGATGCCCAGCGGGTGTTGCTTTGAGGACGATTCACGGGAGAGTGCACAGTGGTGGGTATGTTGAATCTGCGGCGTTCAATCCAAGCATGCCTCCTTTGCAAGCAGCTTTAGTTCATGGAATGGTGGATGGGTTGAAAGACTGGTCTCAGATAGTAGATGGTGTCCTGGTCGAACTTCCGGAGGCCAAGGTGCAACATGCCGAAGTGACTAAGTTAGTATTGAGTAAAATTGCCCCAAAAGCAACGCTTCGGGTGCTGCATGCAACTTGGAGGTAGAAGGTGTTAATCAACCTTGGGTTTACACATTTTACTTTAATTGTTTGGTTCCTCCCCCATTGGAGGGGGGGGGTGAAGCTTTATAAGATGACAACACAAATGCGCATTTTGTGGATGTGGTGCTCATTTTTAAATTTACTTCATTTAGTACAACAGCAGGTCAGGCTAGAAGCTGAGACTGACATCCTCCATTTCAGTCAAGGACTGGACATGCTGGAGAAAGGATGAGGGATTGACCATAGAAGTGGAACCTAAAATAATCTCTCGACCAAGATACTGGCTAAGCTTGTGAACCAGCCTCATCTCAGAGTAAGTTGCCCCCCCAACAATAAAAACTATGAGTCGCCTTTTGCCAGGTGTTCGACCAATTCCTTCATGAGATACACCTAAAGAGGAATTGTTGTCCCCAGAACTTATTGTGCGCTTAGTCCAAGTCGACCTCACAGATCTTGCTGAGGAAACACCGGACAAGCTGGACGGTTTCTGATCCTGACTTCGTGCCCCAGCACGAGAAGTGGATGGTGCTTGGACGTATGGATAATCTTCAGAGCTAAGTGCGCCTTTGTCTACCTCTTCGATAACATCAGACAAAATCGGCACGAACCTGGATAGTTGCCATGAAGATTCATTGTCTGCCCCAACCTTTTCCCTTCTGACACCTTTCTTGGGTTTTCGCAGGCTGAATTTCATTCTATCGCCCGTTTCTCTCTTTGAAACTGCAATACCGAGGCATTCCAAATTCTGCAAGCAAACCATTTCTTCGGCAGAGACCTGCATAGCACTTGACCAAAGCTGGCGGCGTGCATTATCTAATCTCTCCTGGTGTGTTGAAACATAACACATAAGAAGGCGTAATTTGTTAGATGAACTGATCTCTGGCATATTTTGAATGAGGCTCATGATGTCTTTCGATGTTGCATCGCCATGTACAACTTCTTGTTCGAGGGTCCCAATTTCATCAAGTCTATACTTGCGGACACAGCCATTGAGTGCAGTAGCAATGTCAATGTGAAGTGCCAATCGCGACAGTTGGTCTCTGTATTCGGGTAAAGATTGGACTAATCCTTTTAGATCCTTAGTGTTGATGAGACCATCACTTCCATTTCTTCGAGCTTTAGCAGCCTTATTTGTTCCGCTGAATTGAGCCATTTTCTGGTTCAGACGCAGTGATGCATCACCAATATGCAAATGCCTCAATTCTAGCCAAAGCGGGTCGCTCTCACTGAGTATGACTTCTTTTTGTTCCATTTTACCACCGTTTGTCTCCACTTCATATGTATACACATTACTTTTCATATCCAGTATATCATGGCACATGGCTTCGTAGGTCCATTCATGTATCACTGCAGCAACTGGATCAATACCCCTGTCAAGAACAATGAGATCAGATGATCCCTGCTCTGCAAGTTGATCGACTTTTCCACTCATATTACTAAGTATCTCATGTACAGCAGATGCAATTCGTCCTGGCACATGTGCCCTCAATCCAGCTAGTCCACTTCCCTGGGGTGATCTGAACCTGATGTAGGGAAACTCCCCTAAAGACAGGCACAAGGTAGCTAACCTCCGGGCAATTGCCTTGATTTCACGGTCAGTAGAGGGAGAACCTTCTTCAGTTCCTTCTCCATAGAGTAAGCCTAGTGCTTCCTCATTCTCTGTGACAAACGTGAGAGAGTCCACAACTTCGAATTCCAAGTTGGCATCCTGCAGGTTGCGGAGACTACTCACCAGCTTCTTGCAACTCTTGATCTTCTGCATCACAGTTGCTGATGGCATTGAGGTAAAAAAAATATGGGCTGCCTTGTAAAGCTGTGTCTTCCCTTCATAATCTTGGCATATCATCTTAGCATTATCCAACGTTGGGGCTACAAAGTAAACGGCTTCCAGCTTTGGAAGAGGTTCTCTCTTTTTTCTCAAGTCCTCAACCAGAGAGACCCCTAGGTCCATGATATCTGACATCGTAACAGCACTTGACACAACTTTCACCGCAAACTGATCAAGGATGAGCACTTTCCACTCCCCATCCTTGCATCCACATTTTTCAAGCAGTTCCTGCAAAAGAAAAAAAGACCAGTCAGTTTCGAATTTTCATCGAGTTACTTTGCACCTTGACGCACGGACGTCTTTCATCCTTCTGTTTGAGTGCAAAGCACGATTGGGATGCAAGGTTGTGAAATCGTTATGGCCCGATGAACTTCGCTTGCTAAATGGACAGGATGGGCCTGCCACGGTATGTTTGCTTTGAATCTTTCAGAGTACCCACCAAATTCATGCTGAATAGCTAAGACAAAGACAGCTACTGCATCCAATGGTCACTCTGTCTTTTTACAGTATCATTGCAGGGGTGGGGTGGGTTCTTGAGATGCACCTCTGTTGAGTAGGCAACCTCGAGTGTGCAAATGTACTCTGATAGATGATACGATTCCTTCCCTTACGCATCATTGGCTCTGCTCCTGTTGTTCCATTATTCCGACAAATTGAGTTTGCAGCTTTCAATGCAAACTTTGCGAAGCGAATGCTTTGTTGCATGCAGCATGCCACGGCCACGGAGCCGAGGAAGGTTGCTTGGCACGAGATACTGGCCGACCTTTGCTGCAACACAGTAGCCTCGACCAGCGCAAAAGGAAGACAAGTTGCGAACGTTGCAGAGAGTTTTGGCACGTCCGCAGAAGGACCTTGCTTTCTCACAGGCTCCTTTCCTGATGCTCTGCTTGCACGCACGTGTGCCTTCTACCGTTGAACGCGTAGATTTTTCTCTCCCGTTTCTTTCCGACGCCCATGCACACGTTTTCGTCCCATCCATGGACGAACGTTCGCGCGTCACGTACCTCCACTCTTTTGCGTGCACATGTTGCGACGGAGCCCGTGAGAGACATGTTCGCGTCGCGAAGGAATCGAACGGCAAGGTAACGCGACGCTCGCGCAATGGATGTCTCCAACAGCTCGTAGCACAACGAACCCTGTGTCCGGTTGTGACACCGGGTCCCGATCGGTCTGGAATGGGAGCACTTGGGGGTGGTTGGATGCAAGAGCAATCGAACCACGACACCGTTTCAGGCAATCTTTGCTTTGTTCCTCGATTCACCGGTTCGATGCGTGGCACTTGCCTAGCAAGTTCGAACATCCTTGTGATGCGACATTTCTCTCCATGGAACTTATGGCAGCATTCGCTCAATACCGCCAACTCTTTCATGCTACAAACGGTTCATTCGTACCTCACGTCGAGTATCGCAAGAGTTCCGAATGTACTGATCGAATTCTTGGATCATGGTGTGTCGTACACACGATACCACTCAACTTTCCTACACTAACCGTTGCTCAACTTTGTGATTCCACAAGATGCACAAATCGAATAGGATACGTTAAGCCCACCCAAAAGGTAAAGTAAGCCATACATATCCTTGGTCTTGTATTAGGGCACAAAATGAGAAGACTAGAGGGAGCTCGAAATACAAAACAAGCAGACATGGAAAAATGATAAGATCACCTTTTTCTTGTTGATATCTTCACTTCTCTACTAGCTAACCAAGCAAGAAAGAAATACTTTCGAGGTCACGTAGAGTCAATTTGAGAAGACTGCAAAACGTGTCTCTCAAGAAAATCCTATCCATCCTTGGGATCGCATGAAATGAAAGGAAGTCAACTCAATGGAACACGCAAAATTTGAAAAGCGTTGCACAATGTCAACGAAGAACTCCGTTGCCATTGATTTGGGTGGTGAAGTCTCGAAGGTTTACATAGTGCTACTTAGTTCATTTGTCACTAGCTTGATCACGTTCATCGTAGTAGGTGATACTCAATTTGCAACAAGCTTCTTTGCATCTTCCTCTCGATGATATCGACCTTTTGCTAACTCAAACGCATTACAATCAAAGAGCTCGTTGCTTTTGCTCATTAGGATCTTCAAACACCACAATGTGTGAAGACTTCTATCCCTATGCGTGATGGCATTCTTTTCTTTCTAATTTACGCAGCCCCTTTGGACGGAATTGCCAATGTACCACAAAGCGCACTCGAGTGATATCTTCTCAAACTTAGTATTAAACAGTAAAAACGTGTTTTTGTCGAGATGCATTCTTACAAGGTTACCCTGACTCATAGTAACTCTTAAAAGGGAATCTCACGGCTGCCCTTTTGCGAGCCATCGGCGCTTCCTCTTCCACAATACTTTACCGTTAACCATTTAACCCTCGTCACTTTTAATGGAGAAAGCATATTGTGCTCAAGGACGGGGTAGGAAGTAGAGCTTAAGGCAAAAAGGGGAGAGCCGAAGAGGAAGTTAATGTATCATTTAAAGAGCAAAGTACCGAAAAAAGTAGCGCCAATGATATGGACGTGCAGGACGGCCTCGAACAAGTTCAATTAAATGCACCGAGCTAAGATCGACCACCCACGACAAAAACAATCAAGCGGGATAATATACAAGTTTCATATTGTTAAAACGTAGCTAAAATGATGTTGGGGAACGTTTCATACAACGACAGGCATAGCATCTAAACTCCGTTATTTTGGTACGACAAATGTCCACCACGGGTTCTCACCCTCACAAGTGGCATGCTAATATCCATCCTGAGAAGGGCAAACAAACAAGATTCGTAGTGTGTGCTTGATATATACGGAAATTTTCAAAACATTGAGGGACACAATAAGTAAACAATGGATAACACTTCGCCGCATGCATGCGGAACAACAACTTCTTCTTCTCTAAAGTGTGTGGTTACGGACTGAGCGAAGTCTTGAAATCGCTTTCTCATGCCTCAAAAAGAATTTGAGTATGCATAATTGCTTAGTACTCATCGTAGAGCAAGAAAGTGCCCTCACTATTAGCAAACTGACTAGTGTCGTGACGTTGAAAATGCTTTACAAAGTCTTTGCGCATTTTTGCCACTTACAACGGAAAAGCAATTGCCTCTTAAATCTCTATGTAGGGAGGAAGTCCCGATCGTACACATTACTTGTAATTTGTGTGCAGAATTTGTTTTTGAGGTGTGGTGGATTTTCTTGTTGTCATTGCACATTGCAAGTCTTTTAACACAATTTAATCTTCTCGTTCATCATAACACCACATACAAGAAAGCAAACGAAATCGTGAAGGTCGATAATGAATCCTTGTGTGATAGTGAGTTCAACCTAGGAATGGCTTGAATTGTTGAATCCATATCGGGACTCAAGAGCATGCTTGAACGAAAGTGAGTGACAAATAAATCGTATTCTACAACGCGTCTCCAACCGAACCAAGGAAATCGGTTGAAATCTTTCGAATTCAGTGGAGAGTAAAATCCAATGGAAGTCCTTCAATTAGCACAAATTATTTGAAAGGCTTTTCTCCTTGTTGTTAAGTTAAGGGGCATTCTGTGGCTTTTTACTATCAAACACTAGGATTAAACCATCCAGGAAGAAAAGCAACTAGACCCGGATGTGGACAGTAGTAAGGCTGTCCAATCTTGTTTTGAGATAGGCCGAAGACCGCCAAAAAGCTGATAATGGCCACAAAAAAATCACAAGTGGCGCAAAATAAAACATGTCCTGCGCTACGATGACCTGCAAAATGGTTATAACCATTCATACGCAGAAAGTTTTGCTATGATTTCAAGAATTGTTGGTCTGTCCAGATAGGAGAACTTGTTGGACGAGGTTGGTGAACGTTTCTGCAGCATCAAGAGTGCACAGGCTGCACTACGAAATCTCGAAGGATAATATTTGTGGGTAGCGGTTGTCCACAGGTGAGCCCTGGGGTTGTTTCCGTCCTTGGCGAAGTAGAGCCCGCAGCAGTTTCTAGCATGGTATCCATAGGCACACAAAACAATAGGCAGCACACCAGTCATCCACGAACTGCACAGTTCTGCTCTTGTTGGTATTGGAACACTGCTCCTCTCTAAGAACAAGCCCCGCAGCTCCTTTCCACCGCTTTCCAATAGAAGCTGCAATGTTTGTACTGCTAGAGCATCCCGTCCCTTCAAGCCACCACGAACTATCTTTTCCAAGAGGCAATCGAGAGGCAACTTGCCTGAGTTGGAGCAAAGCAGACCAGGAAGCTTGCAACAATCAAGAAGAAGCTTGCAGCATTCGTATTCTGCCCTAGAGGCCACGAAGTGCAGGGGAGTAAATCCACCAGAATCTTGTGCGTGTGCTTTCGCGCCGTACCTCAACAGCAAATCGATCACGTTGGGGTCTGATTCCTTGGCAAGACATGCATGGTGCAACGCAGTCCTCTGGAACTCATCAATCTTATCTACAGGACAGAAAGGTTGTGATAGAAGTTCCTCCACAACGTGTTTAAGAGACCAATTGGTCGAACTCATGGAGCATGCATACGACAGTGGCATCCTGGTATCATTGGACATGCGTACCCATGCCCTCCCTTCCTTGCACATCATTCTGCAGAACCGTTTTGTTACCATCTTAGAGTACCTATGGCTGAGCATGTGGATGAAGATATCTTCCCACAGATCAGCAATTTTAAGCAGCCTACTTTCACATAGGAATTCCAGTGCATCCACATCGTCTTCTTCGAAACATTTCAGTGCCTCTTCTTTCAGCACTGCAGATGATTCAGCTACAATGATTCTTGCTGCATCTCCCACGCGTCGACATATCAAAGGGTGCAGAACACTGTGACCAGCAGCCAAGTGGTAGTACGAGAAAAGTCGATCCATGGGCTTTCGAACGCCTTGTTCACAGTCGACAACTCGATGGCACTGGACAAGTACTGTTTTAAGCACTTCTGGTGCTTCAGCTTGCACTGTCGTCGACCGGTGCAACATTTCCACGAGTTCCACGATCGTCTCGACTGCTACATTTCCAAGCACTGGGTTTTCGGCATGGACCTTTCGCAGTCGACTGACGTCCATGTTTCAAGCAAGGCAGGCGGGCACTGTATCGGTGTTGTGTTGCACCCCTTCCTCTTTAGCGCTACGTTGGCATGTCCATCTTGCGTTCTGTTTCGCAATACCAAGCGGAATGGTTCCTTACCCTTGTTCTGGGTTCTCTACGCCGTCCCGTTCGATCTTCGTGTGGCGAGTTCGTTGTGATGAGTCGTGACGCGGCTGTCATCCACGCCTTGAGATTCGCACAGGCACACAAGTGTGTGTCTGTATGTCTGTGTGTCTAGGTCTCTGTGTGCTTGAGTCCATGTGTTTGTGTTTGTGTGTGGAGGGATGGATCGACAGGGTGTTGTTCCCTATCTTTTCGT
>LFIK01002395.1_pt1 | contig 15181 bp, 16 predicted proteins | sample 643401 | NCBI WGS metagenome assembly LFIK01 (sample SAMN03777447, study PRJNA286221) | soda lake metagenome | biome: soda lake; feature: Kulunda steppe; material: water; isolation source: sample T5-Br brine of Lake Tanatar-5 | place: Russia: Kulunda steppe | collected 2010-07 | reverse complement strand
GATTATGCAAGCTGCGGTTGTGCCGGTATCCGACAGCAATTCATAAACGATAATTGAGAGCACCGCCACAGGTCCATTCCAGCAGACTCAAAAGGACGTATGCTCTCTTCCAGGGGTATGACTTAAAAGCGGTATTCGCTGATGACCTCGGTCTCGCCATCAGCAGTGAACGCCAGAGCGTCAAAGTCCTGATAGCGTCCGACTTCCATTCCCGGGGAGCCCAGCGGCATGCCCGGCACGGCAATGCCCACCGTACGGTCACCGAAAGGCTTTTCTTCCATGGTGAGGAACCGCTCGATGGCGTCGATGGGCACATGCCCCTCCACCACGAGGCCGTCTACTACAGCAGTGTGGCAAGATCCCAGGGCGGACGGCACCTGATACTCGGATTTGATGTCCATGAGCTGATCCGTGTAGACCCCGGTGACGTCATAGCCTTGCTCGGCCAGGTGCTCAGCCCAGCCGCCACAGCAGCCGCAATTGGGGTCCATGTGCACCGTTATCTGACGCGCAGGAAATACGCCTGACTCAGACTCTCCCGCATCGGCCTGCACCGGTGCGGAATTCGAGGACGTAACGGCCACAGCGCCGATGACCATTACCGAGGCCATTGCCGCAGCAAGCCCCGTTTTGTGTGTGAATTTCATGTGTCGGTTCTCCTGTTCAGTTATCGCTGCCTCAACTGGCAGACAAGACCCCGCCCGTGGAGCAGGTCCAAGAGCAGGTCTCTGTTAAGTCATCAGGTGCCTAACGTTCCAGGCAGGCCTGCATGCTGCGAATTTCCTCTTCCTGGTCGCCAATGATGTTCTGGGCCAGTGACCGCAACTCGGCATTGTCACTGTACTGCAACAGGATGCGTGCCATGTCGGTGGCCGCTTCATGGTGTGGAATCATGCCGCGCACGAAGTCGTAATCCGGATCGCCGGTCAGTTCGACACCGTGCATGTCCTCCATCATGTGGTCATGGCTGGCGGCGAACGGAGAGTTGCCGTGGCCATGCTGGCCTGCATGATGATTCCCGTCATGGTGATCCCTGTCATCGTGATTCATTGCGTGCCCCATCATGCCGTCATGTTCCATGTGGCCGCCCTCGCCATGCATGTCGCCATGGTCCATGTGGCCGCCTTCGCCGTGCATGCCGCTCATGCCGGATTCGCCATGAGCCATCATCATGGATTGTTCGGCACCTGAATGATGCGGGTGTCGGTCGTCCTGGTGCGGATTGGCGCAGGCGGACAGGGCGACAGTAGACAGGGTCATCAGACCCAGTGTGATCATTACTTTTTTCATGAGAATATCCTGCTTGATTGTGTCATATACGAGGCAGTTCGAGCACCTGTCCATCGGGACGGCGAACGCTACTGCGACAGTCGTGATGCAAATGCTTTAAAGCAGTGACAATCTCGGGGGTGGCACCGTGGGTTGCTCGAGCCGTTCGGGAACGCCAGGAGGTCCGACAGGGGGCGTCGTGTGGCCCCCGGCCTGTGACAAGGGCATCAGCACCGGGGACAGTGATATCAGCAGACAAAGCTCGACGCAGGGCGCGTCGGTGGAATGTTCGTCGCTGGTGTGGTGAGCCATGTCAGTGTGGTCTGTGAGGACGGTCGCGCTGGTCTGCACCGCCAGTTCTGACATGAGAACTGTGTGAACCGACGCCTGCACCGAGCCGGCCAGCCACAGGGCCAGCAGGGACCACACCAGAAGGGTGCGTAGTCGGTGTTGATACAGGCGATTCGGTTTCACTGTCTGCCTCAAAAGTTGCTGCACTAGTGTCCCAGTGCATCATGGTCTTTGCTTCCTGTTTTACACATTCTGTTCAGTTGCAGTCAGCCCTTTTCTGAACCGCCGCAGCAGCAGGATGGAGTTGCCGATCACCGACAGCGAACTGGCGGTCATGGCGATGACCCCGATCATGGGGTGCAGCAGACCGACGGCCGCCACCGGAATGGCCGCCACGTTGTAGGCGCTGGCCCAGATCAGGTTCTGCACAATCTTGCCAAAGGTGGCACGAGACAGCGCCATGGCTTCCACGACGCCGGTCAGTTCACCGCGCACCAGGGTCACATCCGCCGCCTCGATGGCGACATCGGCACCGGCACCGATGGCAATGCCGACATTGGCCTGTTTCAGGGCCGGGGCGTCATTGATGCCGTCACCGACCATGGCGACGTGCTCGCCAAAGCGTTCTTGCAGGGCCTTGATGGCGTCGACCTTGCCTTCCGGCAAGACGCCGGCCTGCACTTCGTCGATGCCCACCTGATCGGCAATCGCCCTGGCGGCACGCTCGTTGTCGCCCGTGACCATGACCACATGCAGCCCCTGTTCGTGCATACCCCGGATGGCGTCAACGGATTCCTCTTTCAGGGTATCGGCCACTGCGAGCAGTCCGCGTGCCTGACCGTCGATGGCCACCAGAACCTCCGTCTTGCCGGCAGACTCCAGGCGGTCCAGAGGCTCGTCCAGCGCATCCAGCCCTGCAATATCGGCTTCTTCCAACAGCCGCCGATTGCCGATCAGAACCTTGTTGCCGCCAACGGTGCCGGTGACCCCACGGGCTGCCGTGGACTCGAAGTCCTCGACGCGCTCGGGCTCCACGTCTCGCGCCCGGGCGCCGGCCACGATGGCCTGGGCGATGGGGTGTTCGGACGCATTTTCAATTGCCGCAGCCCACTGCAGCAGTTGCTTCTCGTCTGTGCCGCTGACCGTTTCGATATCGGTCAGTTCCGGCTCACCTCGGGTGATGGTGCCGGTCTTGTCCAGCACCATGACCTTGATCAAATCGGATCGCGCAAACCTCTTCCATAGGCTCCGGCTTGGGAGAGGTTAGCGATCCGGGGCCTGCGGTTCTCCCGGGTGCTGGCCCTGGGCACGTCGAAGTATGCTTTCGATGGAACCGGCGAGGTGACTCGCACCGGCAACAAGTCGGTGGCGGTCTTCTCTACCGGCAAACAATACAGCGCGGATCTATCGGCGGCCTACAATATCGCCGCCCGATGGTTCTTGCGCGAGTTGTGCAAACCACTGCGGGCGACCGCAGTGTCTCTTATTCGGGCAAAAGTTCCCGAATTTGAGGACAGGACCTGTCAGACGCTAAGCACTCTTCGGAGTGTTTGGGCTCTACTTGGGACGGAACCGGCAAGCACGTTTCGAGCTGCGTAGCGGGTCCTATCCTGTAGGAGAGTCCACTAGAAGCCCCCGCCATACGTTCAGGTTGGCGGGGTGAGGTTCACCCCTCCAGACTGATTCGATTCGGGAGCCCGAGCGTTGAGACGTCACCGGACCCATGATCATCAGCCTAAACCTTCCAGCCACTACAAGGTCAAGTTTTATGTTCAGGCCGAGACTGGTTACACTGGCGGCTCGTCTGTTTCGATGGAATCGGGTCCTTGTCTTCTTTTGCTGTACGACCACCCCTTGATGGCCGCGCTGGTCAGTGGATGCGGCTGTTCACGCTGTTGTGTCTGTTGCTGGTAGGGGCCAGTCCGGCACAGGGTCGTGATGGCTCCGCCCGAGTGGCGGCTGCCTCCGATCTGCGCTTTGCCTTGAACCAGATTCTGGAGGCCTTTCATGCAGATCATCCGGCGCATCAGGTGGAGGTTGTGTACGGATCGTCCGGCCGCTTCAGGACGCAGATTGCCCACGGTGCACCCTTTGATCTGTATTTTTCGGCCGATATTGCCTACCCGGAGGCGTTGCAGGCGGACGGGCACGTCCATGGCGATGTCATCCCCTATGCTGTTGGTCGGCTGGTGGTGTGGCGTGGTGATGCAGACGCGCCGGTGCTGACCCTGGCAGACCTTCAGGTATCGGATGTGCGCCGCATTGCCATTGCGAATCCGCGCCATGCACCCTATGGCGCACGGGCAGAAGAAGCCCTGCGAGCGGCCGGGCTGTGGTCGGAATTGTCACCGCGCCTGGTGTTTGGGGAGAATATTGCCCATGCTATGCAGTTGGTACAAAGCGGCGCTGCAGATGCGGGCATTATCGCCCTGTCTCTGGCCATGAATCCGGCGCTGCCACCCGACCACGACTACCACCTGATTGACGACGCACTGCATGGGCCGCTGAATCAGGGGTTTGTGCTGACGCAACGCGCAGGTGACAACGAGACCGCCCGATTGCTGGCCGATTACATGCAGAGTGAGCCCGCCGGTGCCATCATGCAGACCTACGGTTTTGTGTTGCCGCACCAATGAACCAGGGAGAGCCGATTGATGTTGGGCATAAGTGACGCTGACTGGGTTGCGCTGGGGCTGACGCTCCGGCTGGCCCTGATCAGCACCGGTCTGTTGCTGCTGTTATGCCTGCCTCTGGCCTGGTGGCTGGCACACAGTCAAGGGCGGCTGAAAGTCTTCATTGAAGCTCTGGTCGCACTGCCTCTGGTGTTGCCGCCGACGGTGATCGGTTTTTACCTGCTGATTTTTCTGGGACCAAGGGGCGCCATTGGCGGTTTTCTGGACGATATCGGTGTAGGTCATCTGGCGTTTACCTTCACCGGTCTGGTCATTGGTTCCATGGTCTATTCCCTGCCCTTTGTCGTCCAGCCCCTGCAGAATGCCTTTCAGAGCATGGGGCGACGGCCCATGGAAGCGGCAGCGACTCTGGGAGCCCGGCCGCTGGACCAGTTTCTGACGGTGGCGGCACCGCTGGCCAGACGCGGATTTCTGACGGCGGCGGTGTTGTCCTTTGCCCATACCCTGGGTGAATTCGGTGTGCTCCTGATGATCGGCGGGGGGATTCCCGGGCAGACCCAGGTGGCGTCCATTGCCATCTACAGTCATGTGGAAGCCATGGACTATGCGTCAGCACACCGGCTGTCTCTGCTGCTTATCGCGCTGGCATTCAGCCTGCTGCTGACCGTCTACGGGTTGAACCGGCGCTTTCGGGTGGTGGGTGTGCTGTCATGAGTGTGCAGGCCCGTTTTCAATGGACGCGCGGAGCGTTTTCTCTGGATGTGGATCTGGCGCTGCCGGGACAGGGTGTAACCGCGCTCTTCGGGCCGTCCGGGTCGGGCAAGACCACGCTGTTGCGCTGTCTGGCCGGGCTGGACACTGTGCCGGGCGGCCAATTGTCCCTGCACGGTGAATGCTGGCAGAAGGACGGCTGGTGTCTGCCCGTTCACCGGCGCCCGCTGGGCTATGTGTTCCAGGAGGCCAGCCTGTTTCCGCACCTGACGGTGGCGCGCAATCTTCGTTACGGGTACAGCCGGGTGGCGAAGCAGGATCGTCGTGTGGACTTCGAAGAGACGGTCAACTGGCTGGGCCTGGGGCCACTGATGTCACGCTACCCGGATGAACTGTCCGGCGGCCAGCGTCAGCGCGTGGCCCTGGGGCGGGCCTTGCTGACCAGCCCCCGGCTGTTGCTGATGGATGAGCCCATGGCCTCGCTGGATATGGCCAGCCGGGCGGAGATCCTGCCCTATATCGAGCGCCTGCGTGACACCTTGTCGATTCCGGTGATCTATGTCAGCCACAGCCTGGAAGAAGTGGCCCGTCTGGCTGACTACCTGGTGTTGATGGACGAGGGACGCGTTCTGGCCCAGGGCGACTTGCAGGCGCTGCTGGTGCGACCCGATCTTCCGCTGGCGCGCAGTGATCAGGCGTCGGCGGTGCTGACCACCCGGATTGAGGGACATGACCGGGACTACCATTTGACCGAACTGAGCTGCGGCGCGGGACGCCTCTGGGTGCCGCTGGTCGAGCGCGAGCCGGGCCAGACGCAGCGGGTTCGGGTCACCGCCCGGGATGTGGCCCTTGCTCTCAGCCCGCCCGAGCAATCAAGCGTGAGCAATTGCCTGCCGGTGACCGTGCTGTCGGTGCACGAGGACGCCCACGAGGGCCAGGTCCTGGTGCGACTGGCAGCGGATGATCAGGTACTGCTGTCGAGAATTACCCGCCGGTCCTGTGAACGGCTGGGGTTGTCCGAGGGTGGCAAAACCTATGCGCTGGTCAAGGGTGTGCACCTGGATTGACCTGTGATGTCTTCCGCATGCCGGACGACGACAGGAACTTCTTTTGCTCGCCGCAGTCATACCGGGTATCGTTTGCCTGGAAGAGACTCTGTTGTGACTACCTTGGATCAATGTGTGAAAGACGCAGACTGGACGGGCCGTCTGACTCCGGCAGACAGCCCGGTGACCAAAGCGACCGATGCCACTGACCGGGATGCGGATGCGCTGCTGGTCGAGCGGGCTGTGTCCGGTCAGCGCGCGGCCTATGATTTTCTGGTGATCAAGTACCAGCACCGCGTGGCATCCCTGGTCAGCCGCTATGCGCGTAATCCTGCTGACGTGAGTGATATCACCCAGGAGGCGTTCGTGCGCGCCTGGACCGCGCTGCCCAAGTTTCGCAACGACAGCGCTTTTTACACCTGGCTTTATCGAATCGCTGTGAACACGGCGTTGAACCACATCAATGGTCGGCGACGACAGGTCAATGAAACCGACCTGCCGGGGGACCGGACCATTGAAAACGGACTGAATAATGATCCGGGCCTGGACGGTCCGGAGGCAGACCATGAGGCAACTGAACTGGATCGGGTGGTGGTGGCCGCCTTGCGGGACCTGCCGGAGGACATGCGGCAGGCCTTGCACTTTCGTGAATGGGACGGCCTGAGTTATCAGGCCATTGCGGAGACCATGCAGGTGCCGGTGGGCACCGTGAGGTCGCGGATTTTCAGGGCGCGAGAAGCCATAGATGTGCGCATTCAGGCCTGGCGCTCGGGAGGGGACGTGTTATGAAAACAACATCCGATCAGGAGAAATTACTGGCGCTGATGGATGGCGAGCTGGACGAGCAGACCCTGGAGGCTCTGCTTGATCAGGCTGAACAGAATCCGGAGCTGCTGGACAAGTGGTCCGATCTGCACCGTCAGCAGGCATCGAGACAGCATTGGCCTGCAGTGGACGTTGCCGCCGGCGTGAACCGGGATATCGATCGTCTTGCGGTGCAGCGACGAGCGTACCGAGATCATGAATTCAAGGGCATGGCCATCGGCGCTCTGGCGGCAACGGTCGTCCTCTCGGTCGCCGCTCTGGTGGCCTGGCCCGCCTTGCAGGGCGGTGGTGGTGTACCCGTCAGTGGGCAGCCGGAGCTGTCGCAGGCGCCTCAGGGTAACGGCGATCTGGAGTCCTATTGGCGGGTTCATGCGCAGTATGCCACCTTTCAGCCGGGCGCACGCTGGGACGAAACGCGGGACATGCATGGCGGTTCCACGCCGGAGGTTTTCTGATCCATGAACAGGCTATTTACAGGCATGGGCGCTGTCGCGTTGATGGTGGCCCTGATCACGCTGCTGGGCGCGATCCAGGCGGACGAACACGTACAGGATGCAGAACGCTGGGCTGACAACTGGGTGTCCCAGACCCGGACCACGGAGTACCAGGGAACCCTGGTGGTGAATAACGGCCGGTCGGGTGTGCAGGCGTTTGATCTCTGGCATCAGTTCCGCGACGGTGAAGAGCGCGAGCGTCTGCGGCGCCGGGACGGACCCTTGATGGAGGTGGATCGCATAGGCGATGAACTGACCTGTGTGCACGGACCGGGGGCCGACGTGCCGGAAGACCACGCTCTGCCCGGTTCGCCATTTGCCCAGTTATTGCACCTTGTGTCCGAGCAACTGGCTGCACACTACGAGGTCCGGCAACTGGACTCGGAGCGCGTGGCAGAGCGCGATACCCGGGTGTATGAACTGCGGCACAAGACGAACAACGATCTGCATCGCCACCGGCTCTGGCTGGACCAGGCTCATGATGTGCTGGTGCGCTATCAGGTCGTGGATGCCGACGATCAGCTTCTCAGTGAAGCCCGCTTTACGGCCATCGAATTCGGGTCGGTAGAATTCCCCCGCGGTCTGGCGGACCGGTTCGCCAATGCATTCTGGCATCAGTATCAGGCGGCCCAGGTCGGCCAGGGCAACCAGTCGGGCGTCAATTGGCATGCGAGCTGGATGCCCGAGGGGTTTGAACGTCAACTGGAGGAGTCTCGCGGCGATGGCGGCTATCAACTGTGGACCGACGGTGTGGTGAAGGTATCGGTGATGGTGGATCCGGTGTCACCCGACCAGCCCCTGAATACCTCGCAACGTCAGGGCGCGGATGCGCTGGTCGCCCGGGTACACGGCGACTGGCAGGTGGTGATCGTGGGCGCGGTGCCCGCCAGCACGGCGGAGCAGATAGCCTCTGGTCTCAACTGGGACTGATGTCGATAAACCGGGCCCGGATCTTCGCATTGATGGTGGATACCGGCACAATCAGTCCCATTTCCAGCGCATCCCCGAAATCCGCATCCCAGGCGGTCTCACCACACCAGATGCCGGTACTCAGTGACATGTACGACTGCAGTACCGGCGGTATGGTCATATCCCAGGGGCTGAGCAAATCACGCAACTGGTTGATACGCGACTCCGGCGTGTCGTCTCCTGTCGTTTCTGCGTGGCTGTCTGCCAGCGAGTCGTCACCGGTATAGCGAATATCCGGGCGCGCAACCAGCAGCGGTTGAGGGGGTGCATAGACAGTGTGCATGTAGGTTACCAGCCTGTCGCGGCCTGCCGTCGGCAGTGTGTCGTACAGGGACACATTGCCAAAGAAATAGGACACCGTCGGATAGGCGCGCAGCAGGGCGCCGAGCCCCACCCAGGTGGCGAAGAAGCCCAGGGTGCGTTTGCGTGCACCCGGGTTGACCACGGACCGGCCCAGTTCAATGGCAAAGGGCAGCACGGTGTTGACGAACCGGTCAGAATAGTCGAACAGACTGTAGGTGCGCAGAATGTCTAGTCCGTTCAACGCCGCCAGTGATCCCAGTTGAAACCGGTAAAGCGCCACCAGTTCGGCGTTGTCCGGATCCCAGACCACCAGTTGCTGATACGCATCGGGGCCCGAGTCTCTGTGGTCCAGATCCTCCTCCAGGCCGCGTCCGGCGCCGGCCGCTTTGAAACCCTGCTCTCTCAGCCGGCCAATGGCCTGCAAGGTTCTGGGGCAGTCATCGCCGTAAAACGCATAGACCATCAACCCCCTGAATCTGGCCAGGGGCGTCAGCGCCAAGATTTCCTGTGCAATAGGGTCAGTGTGCAGAGGCACCAGGGGACGCCCGTATCGGGTCGCCAGAGAGACCGGCATGCTGTGCCAGGGGAATTCGGTGAGGGTGCTTCTCTGCCGCCGTGCGGTGCGTCCGGCGGGAAACACCAGCAATGCGGAGTCGCCGGCAAAGGCCTGATTCAGCGTGTGCACGGAGGTGCGCGACGATTGATAACGGTCCACGGCTACCACCAGTGACTGCAAAGGAGGGATCGTCAGCAGTAGGTCGGTGACCACCACCTGTACGGACCGATAGTGTTGCAACAACCCGTGCAGCAGGGTCAGGCCGTCCAGACCGCCGGTAGGGTGGTTGGCCAGAAACACCGGGCGCTCTGTCTCGTCCGGGAGAGTGCGCGCCGCCGGAAAGGTCATGGCAACGCCCAGTTGGTCCAGTGCCCACCCGGGAAATGCGCGGGGCGGCATGGGTGGCATGTTCATCAACTCGTGGTTCAGGTGCTTTTCACAGACCAGCCAGCGCAGCACCGCCAGCCTCCAGCCCTGGAGTTGTGATGCCAGTGCCGGGCTCTTCTGGCGGATCAGGGCGTTCACATCGATAGGCGGGAAGTCCGATGGTTTGTAGTCCCGGTCAATCAGGCTGTCTGTCAGGTCGGTTTCAGCGAGGCGCAGCATGGGAGTCTCCTGATAGTCAGGATGCGGACACTGGGTGGGCCGGTTGCCGCTGGCGGTCCTGAAAGCGGCGCGTGGACGGATTGATGCCAAACCCGTCCGGCACATGCAGGCCGGAAAACCTGAGCAGTAGCTCGATAACGGCCATGTGATGAATGCTGTGCTGGCTCAGGAACACCAGTTCCCGGGAGAGTGAGCTGTCCAGCAGGGTGTCGCCCTGGTCGGTCTGGTGGCTTATCCGCAGGGCTTGATCCCCCTGCAGGCACCATTGGAGACAGCGACACTTGAAATACTCAATACGCTCGCGGGCAGCCTCGGGCTGACATTCCAGATTGGCCTGGCGCTGGCGTTGCTCGTAGTCGATCAGGGGAGTCTCAGTTCGGGCAGTCGTCTCCATGCCAATGTCCAGTGCCGCAAAGTGATCAATGATGTGGCGGGTATGTCGTCCGGGCGTCTGCTTGTGGGGCGCGGCGCCATGTGTTCCCGCCTGACCCTGGTAGGTGGCCGGATCCAGACCGCTCAACCAGTTGCCCAGTTGGTTCAGTACGTTGGACAGGTCATAACTAGCCTGAGAAAGACAGGCTTCATGTTGTTTACTGCTGACATATTGATCTGTATTCAAAGCCTTTCACCCGGTCATCTGTCACTGTGATTGAATTGATACGGTACCGGTTGGGTGTCACAGGCCTGTGATGGGAAAGTTCAATTGTGACGGCTTTATTCTGCCAGCGAGATACGATCCCTGCCTGAATGCTTTGACTGATACAGTGCCCGGTCGGCGTCGGACAGGAGCCGTGTGATGCTGCTGTCGTCTTCTATGACCGTTTCGGCGATGCTGGTGCTCAGGGTGACATGGCCGGACGGACTGGTGGGATGAGGGATTGCACGATTTTTCATCTTTTCCCGAATGCGCGTGGCAACCGTGTGGGCAGTATCGATGGGGGTGTCCACCAGCAGAACCAGGAACTCTTCGCCGCCGATGCGCAATGGGTAGGCATCTGTCGAGCGAAGGCTGGATCGTATGACGTCGGCCACCGCCTCCAGACACTCGTCTCCCTTGATGTGTCCCAGCGAGTCGTTATATGGCTTGAAGAGGTCGATATCAAGCATGAGCGCAGAGGCTGAGCGACCTTTCCCCGTGGTGGTAAGCAGTTTGCGCAGGCGATGCAGCGCCCGGCGATTGCCCATGGACGTCAGCATGTCGGTCTCCGCCTCCATCAACGCCCGCTGATATTCCTGTTGCAGCGTTGTGGCGGTGTCCTTGGAGCGCGTGATGTCGATACCGATATTGAGCAAGCCAACACCCGGGATCACTGTCTCGGTCATGAGAAACCAGCGACCATCTGCGGCGTCCACTTCGAATTCACGGTAGGTCTCGCTGCCGCGTCTTTTATGGGCGTAGGCGAGCCACTCTTCGATGTTGTCGGTTTCGATGAGCAGCCCATTGCCATCACGGTGATTGCGTCTGATCAGGTCAGACCAGACGAGCCGGCTGGCAGGGTCAATCTGCGTCAGCCGACAATAACTTTCGTTGGCGTAGGTCAGCCTGTCGTCTTCATCAAACAGTGCCACGGCAGCACCGGATTGGTTGAAGAGCAGCGCGATGGTTGGCAGACAGTCTTTATTCACTGTCACCTCCCGTTTTTGTTGTGGTGAACACTGTTTATAAACGCCTTCGTGCATGCGGGGAGTAGTCAGTAAACCAGACACATGTCTTACTGAGACTATCAGATATAACGCACAATGGCGGTCATTGCCCGGTTTTCATTGCGTGTTTACGCCCCGATGGCGCCCAACACTCAGGGCATCCGGACGATAACTTCTGCCACCATGATGGTCAGCAGGGTCGACATGAGCGTGCCGATCAGCACATATTCCGCAAAGGGGCGTCCGTCCATCTGACGAAATCGGGCAAACCCCTTGGCCGCAATGATCAGAGCGATGACCGTGTAGTTTTGCGCAGTGACCAGTACCAGGTAGATGATCCACCGTTCCAGTACGCCAATGACCCGACCGGCATTGTACTCCTGCTCGTCTATGGCTGCTTCAGCGTGCGCCGTATCGGTCACCTGCCTGGGCTCCAGATGAAAATGCTGCAGCAGGGCGCGGATCAGATAATTGGTTTCACTGGCCAGGAACAGTCCGCCAAGGGTCATGGCCAGGTATTTGGCGACCAGGTCGGGCAGTGCTGCCGTCCAGGTGCTGGGCTCGAGGCGCAGGGCATCACCCGGCAGGTAATAGGCAAACACCAACACCAGCGACAGAATCAGCAATCCCAGCAGGCGGTTCAGGTTCAGATAACGCGCCGGCAGCCATCGCTCTGGCAGCCAGTGTGAGGCCAGCGCTACCAGCATGACCATGACCCAGAGCAACGACAACTTCAGGGATAACAGAGCCGCCACCAGAATAAGGCCCGACAACAGGGCGTAGCGCTTCATGGACGCTGGCTGACCGGGCAGGCCCCAGCGAACGAGCAGCAGCAGGTTTAGAAACAGCAGTATGCCCATGGAACCGGTCAATCCTTGTCGCTGAAGCAGGGTTGCACCAGTGTATCAAGCAGGACGAACAAATCCATGATCAAACGCAACTCTCCGTCGCGAATGTTGCGATAGACAGCCTGCAAACTGATGCCCAGTCTGTCGGCGATGTCCGGTACGGATTCGGCAGCCAGCAACCCCTCGAGAATGGACCATCGGTTGGCTTTCCAGGTGCCTGTCATGCTGTCGATGACGGCCAGCAGGGGATCCGACCACTGTGTGCTGTGGTCGGGCAGTCCGGTGAGGGCCAGTCGGCGGCCCGACTGTTTCATGCGGTCGATGCCGGCCCGGGCATGCCAGAACGCTTCGCCGTCCATACCCAGGGCTGCGTCGGGATTGATTGGCGTGGCCAGTGTGCCCAGCCCCAGTGAGAGACGAACGCGGACAGGATAGAGGCCTGCCTGCAGCCCTACGATCACCTGCCACAGGCCCGCGGGACGTTCCCACACGGCCTGGAACTCGTCTCCCAGCGTCAGGGTGAGGGGTGATGCCATGGCGCCGGTATGGGTCTGACTCAGTGAGTCCAGCAATTCGCTCAACTCATGCTGCACCCGGCCACGCTGAGTGAGCTGGCGGGAGTTGACCAGATCGCCGATCAGGGCAATGTAGTTGGGTTGGCTCATAAATAAACCATTTCAGTTTACTTTAGGTATTTAAACCATAGTAGTTTAATTGTTAATAGTAAACCAAAAAGGTTTTTATGCGACTGGGGTGTCTAATAAAAGCTACGCCATGTAAAATATTTTGTTTTAAATATTGAACCATGCGATTTATATTACCCGGACCCAAGCGTACCGCGACAGACATATAGGTGATGACAATGATGACACTGGGTAACTACATAAACGGCAAGCGCGTAGCCAGCCAGAGTGGCCGCAATGCGCCGTTTTACAACCCCGCCACGGGCGAGCCGCACGGACAGGTAGCTCTGTCTTCCGCCGACGAGACCCGCGCCGCGGTTGCCGCCGCGCAGACTGCTTTCAAAACCTGGCGCAAGGTCAGTCCGCTGAAACGGGCGCGCATCCTGTTCAGATTCAAGGAACTGATTGAGCGCGATGCGGAAAAAATCGCCACTCGCATTTCACAGGAACACGGCAAGGTCTACTCCGATGCGCTGGGTGAGCTGACCCGTGGGCTGGAAGTTGTTGAGTTCGCCTGCGGTGCGCCGCACCTGCTCAAGGGTGAGCACTCACTCAATGTGGGTGCGGGCGTCGACAGCTATTCGCTGATGCAACCGGTGGGGGTCTGTGCCGGTATCACGCCGTTCAATTTCCCGGCCATGGTGCCCATGTGGATGTTCCCGGTGGCCATAGCCGCGGGCAATACCTTTGTCCTGAAGCCGTCCGAGAAAGATCCCACGGTGCCCATCATGCTGGCGGAGCTGCTCACCGAGGCCGGCCTGCCCGATGGCGTGCTGAACGTGGTCAACGGTGACAAGGAAGCGGTGGACGTGCTGCTCACAGACGAGGGCATAGAGGCGGTGAGCTTTGTCGGCTCCACACCCATCGCCGAATACATCTACCAGACCGCATCTGCGAGTGGCAAGCGGGTACAGGCCCTGGGCGGGGCCAAGAACCACATGGTGGTCATGCCCGATGCCGAACCGGAACAGGTGGTCAGTTCGCTGCTGGGCGCGGCCTATGGTTCGGCCGGTGAGCGGTGTATGGCGATATCCGTGGCCGTCTGTGTGGGGAATGAAGTCGCTGATCATCTGGTGCGTGATCTCACCGCCGAAATCGACAAGATGACCGTCGGGCCGGGTACCGGCCAGAAGCAGGAACCCCATATGGGCCCGCTGGTCACCCGCGAACATGCCGACAAGGTGCTGGGTTATATCAACACGGGCGTGGAAGAGGGCGCCAGTCTGGTGGTCGATGGGCGCGACTTTGTGGTGACCGGTGCCGAACACGGCTACTTTGTTGGCCCGACCCTGTTTGATAACGTCAGACCGGGTATGCGCATCTATGAAGAAGAGATCTTCGGTCCGGTCCTGGTGGTGGTACGGGTCGACAGCTATGAAGAGGCAGTGAAACTGGTCAATGGCCACGAATACGGCAACGGTACCGCCATCTTTACCCGCGACGGCGACACGGCCCGCCAGTACAGCGAGGATATCCAGGTGGGTATGGTGGGCATCAATGTGCCCATTCCTGTACCCATGGCTTTCCACAGCTTCGGCGGCTGGAAGCGGTCACTGTTTGGCCCGTTGCATGTCCATGGCCCGGATGGCATTCGCTTCTACACCCGCATGAAGACTGTCACCGCTCGCTGGCCCACCGGCATTCGTGCCGGCGCGGAGTTTTCCATGCCGACGATGAAATAGCCTGGTTGCGCCTGTGTCTGCCAGGCGGCAGAATACACGGACAGACGGCCGCAAGGCCTTAACGGGTCTCATGGACTCTGGACACAGGCTTACAGGAGTCAGGTATGAACAAGTCAATCACGTTATCGGCGGCCGTTGCGGCGGGTGTGTTGGTCGCTGGGTGTTCCAGTACACCGTCGGAAGAGCCGGAAACCGCCAGTGGTGTCCCCACCTGGATTCTGACGCCCTCGGTTGAAGGAGGACTGGCCGCCACCGGGTGTACGCCAGCGTCGGGTAACCTGAGTGTGGAAAGCTCGCGGGCGGACATGCTGGCGCGTCAGCAGTTGGCCAGTTCTCTGGGCGTGCAGGTGCAGGCATTGCGTGAAGACTATCAACGCCAGACCCAGACCGAAGAAGACGGCATCGCCACCGGCGTCAACTTTGAAGTGGCGGCCCGTGAAATCGTCGATGAACGCCTGGTGGGCAGCCAGCGTGTGCGTGCCGACTATGTCATGCTGAATGACGAACAGAACTTCTGTTCCATGGTCAGCGTGAGTCAGCAGACGGTCGGTGAAATCCTCGAAATGTCTGCCGCCGTGGCGGAAGCGGACACCGAGGTGTTTACTTCCAGCCAACTGCGTG
>LFIK01002393.1_pt1 | contig 15183 bp, 15 predicted proteins | sample 643401 | NCBI WGS metagenome assembly LFIK01 (sample SAMN03777447, study PRJNA286221) | soda lake metagenome | biome: soda lake; feature: Kulunda steppe; material: water; isolation source: sample T5-Br brine of Lake Tanatar-5 | place: Russia: Kulunda steppe | collected 2010-07 | reverse complement strand
TTTTGCCAAGCACAGTAATACCGTGCTGTTGCTGGTCGGCCATGTCACAAAAGATGGCAGCCTGGCGGGCCCCAAGGTGTTGGAGCATATGATTGACGCCTCCTTGCTATTGGAAGGCGGTGCGGATTCGCGTTTTCGCACCCTGCGGGGGCAGAAAAACCGCTTTGGTGCTGTCAATGAGCTGGGTGTCTTTGCCATGCTCGAGCAGGGGCTTAAGGAGGTAAAAAATCCCAGCGCGATCTTTCTTTCCCGCCAACAGGAGCAGGCCCCCGGCAGCCTGGTGATGGTGGTTTGGGAAGGCACCCGGCCGATATTAGTAGAAGTACAGGCGCTGGTCGATGAATCGGCGCTGGGCAACCCGCGACGGGTAGCTGTCGGGCTGGACCCTAATCGTCTGGCCATGCTACTGGCGGTCTTGAACCGCCACGGTGGGTTATTCACCGGTGATCAGGATGTGTTTCTCAATGTGGTCGGTGGCGTGAAGGTGCTGGAAACCAGTGCCGACCTGGCCGTGTTGCTGGCGGTAGTTTCCAGCCTGCAGAACCGCGCACTCCCCAAGGAGCTGGTGGTTTTCGGAGAGGTAGGGTTATCGGGTGAAATCCGCCCGGTGCCCAGTGGTCAGGAGCGTATCAGTGAAGCAGGCAAGCACGGTTTTACCCGAGCGATTGTACCGCGCGCCAACGTGACCAAAAAAACACCGCCAGGCATGGAGGTGATTGCGGTCGATAAACTCTCCGACGCACTTGACGCTTTGTAACCTCAAGGTATGACAGGTTATCTGGCCCTAAGTCTGAAACAGATTGACGCTATTTGGCAATGGAGACAATGCATGCATAACATTCGCTTGACGCAATACAGCCACGGCGCCGGATGCGGCTGCAAGATCGCTCCTGATGTGCTGGACGGTATCTTGGCCAAGGCCGGGCCGCCTGCCGGTGGTGAACGTCTGATCGTGGGTAACCAGGGGCGTGAAGATGCCGCCGTCTATGACCTGGGCGATGGCCGAGGGATGATTGCCACCACTGATTTTTTCATGCCGATTGTCGATGATCCCTTTGATTTTGGCCGTATTGCAGCCACCAATGCGATCAGCGACGTGTTTGCCATGGGCGGCACGCCGGTCATGGCACTGGGCATTCTCGGCTGGCCGCTGGCGTCGCTCCCAGCAGAGGTTGCCGGCGATGTACTGGCTGGGGCGCAGGCAGTCTGTCGTGAACTGGGTGTGGCGTTGGCTGGCGGTCATTCAATTGATGCGCCAGAACCGATCTTCGGCCTGGCCGTCAACGGCTTGGTGGCGCTGGATGAGCTCAAGCTCAATAGTGGTGCCAAACCGGGGGATCTGCTCTACCTCACCAAACCCATTGGGGTGGGCATTTTGACGACTGCTGAGAAGCGCGGCCTAGTGGCGCCGGGACATGGCAGCCTGGCGCGCGAAACCATGCTGGCTTCCAACCGTATGGGGGTTGACCTGGCCAAAGTAAGTGGCGTTCACGCCATGACCGATGTCACCGGCTTTGGCTTGGCTGGCCACCTGGCCGAGTTGTGTCATGCCAGCCACGTTCGTGCCCGGGTTGATTTCCGTAAGCTGCCCCGGCTGGCCGAAGCAGAAGGCTATCGTCGCCAGGGGGCGATCCCCGGCGGCACCTTACGTAACCGCCAAGCATTGGGTGATGCCTTGCCCGATATGGATGAATCCCATTGGCAGTGGCTATGTGACCCCCAGACCTCGGGCGGTTTGCTACTCGCCGTTGACCCAGCCTGGCAGGATGATGTGGAACGCATTGGCCGCCAACATGGTGTTAACCTGACTGCGTTTGGCCACCTGTCTGCTCAGGCGGGGCCAGCTCTCATTGAGGTGGTTGGTTGACTATGCTCAGTGATATGCCCAGTGATGTGCCCAGCAATTTGCCAAGGTGTCAGCCGGACACAACCCTGATAAGAGACCAGCACCCGTTGATTGATGTCCGGGCACCTGTTGAATTTGCCCAGGGTGCCTTGCCCGGTGCGGTCAATTTGCCTTTGATGAATGACGAAGAGCGCCGTCAGGTAGGCATCGCCTACAAGCAAGAGGGCCAGGCCGCGGCAATTGCGCTAGGGGATACACTGGTCAGCGGGGCGGTCAAAGCCGCGCGTGTTGATGCCTGGCGTCGCTACGTGGAACAGCATCCCGAGGCGTTGCTGTATTGTTTTCGCGGTGGATTACGTTCACAAATTGCTCAGCAATGGCTGGCCGAGGCCGGCGTGCTGCGCCCGCGTATTGACGGGGGCTGGAAAGCCCTGCGCCACCACCTGATCGCCCGAGTGGAAAGCGCTGCCCAACAACCGATGGTGATTATCAGCGGGTTAACCGGCTGCGCCAAAACCGTGCTGATCAACCAGCTTGAAGAAAGTGTCGACCTTGAAGCCATGGCCCGCCATAAGGGATCTGCTTTTGGGCGTTCACCAGAACCACCGCCCACCCAGATTGATTTTGAGCATGCCCTGGCTAAGCGCTTGCTTGATCTGCCGGGGCCGTTGGTCATTGAGGATGAATCACGCCAGATTGGCAGCGTCAATGTGCCGCTGACTTTCTGGCAGGCCATGGAAAAGGCGCCGCGTATTCGCGTTGAAATGCCGCTGGACTGGCGTCTTGATCAGTTGATTCAGGATTACATCATTGACCTGGAACAGGCTTACGCCAAGCAGCTGGGGGTAGAAAAAGGCTGGCAGCGTATGCAGCAACAGTTGGGTAATGCGCTTGTACGTTTGAAAAAGCGCTTGGGCGACGCGCGCCTCAAGCGTTTGCAGCGCCTCCAGAAATTAGCCTTTACCGCCCATGAACAGGGGGATCGCCAGGCCCATGAAGCGTGGTTAGCCCCATTACTCACGGAATACTACGACCCGCTTTACCGCTACCATTTGCAGCGCCAGCAAGACGCTGGCGCGCAGGAAGACTGTGGCGAGGAATACTATGTCGGTGACTGGGAAAGCTGCATGGCAGCGACCCGTCAGTGGCTGGCAGACCAGAAAGAATTAGGCCGCTGAGGGGCTGCGTAACCATTGGGTCAGTACGCGATCCAGCAAGGGGGCCAAGTGGAGAAAACGCGTGGGCGTGGCCATCATTTCCTCATCGTCCTGGAGGTAGTCGCTACGCCCGGGAGGAATAGGGGGAAACGCCATCAGGTTCGACGCGCTGGCGGGGGTGGCTTCCAGGTGGCATAACAGCCCCACCACCCGGCCGGCATCCCAGGCAAAGCCTTGCAAGGGAGCTGCGGGGCTAGCGCCCAGAGGCAAGGCATCATCGGGCAGGCTGAACACGTGCCGGTGCCACATGAAGGCGTCGAAGTGCTCGGGAAGATCAAAGGGGCTATCGTCGGCCAGGGTGATGGGATGCCAGCCGGTTTCCGGGTAAGTTCCCGGTGCGCAGACCGCCCCCAGGGCGATGGCAATATAATGGGCGCCGAGGCCAATGCCCAGCAGGGGCTTCTGGCTATCGACCAGGCGCTGGATCAGTTTGTCTTCGGCCTTGTACCAGTCAGGCGGCTCCATGAGCAGGGTTTCTGGCCCATCCAGTACGATCAATGCATCGCAGTCATTCGGGCGTGGCGCCAGTTCACCATCATACAGATGAAAGACAGTAAAACTGTGCCCCATACTGGTCAGCCAGTCGGTAATTCGTGCGGGGCAATGCGCCGGGCCGTGCTGTAGCAGATGAATATGCATGGTAATCTCCTCGCCGGCCAAAATTTAACAGGGTGCTGCCGTCGCGCGGCAGGGGTGAGACAATAGCGCATCGTGGGCGCGTCACCAACCCGGATAGCATCAGCGTCGCATAAAAAACATGTTGGAATAAATGCCTTTTTCGGCACCCGATACGTTAAAGTCAGGCGCTTTTTATCAGGTTCGTTTCCTCAAGCTCGTTTTCTCAGGATTGATTCATGGCTTCCAAATCCCCCGGTTTTTACCAGCAACTCCAGCAGCTGCCCTTATTTGCACAGCAGGCCTTTATGGCTGCACTGTGCGAACGGCTGATGCCTAACTATGCGCTGTATGCGCAAACCACCGGGCAGGGCGATCTACACACCTTGCGCACGGTGCTTAACCTGGTTTGGGAGCAATTGAGCGTACGCGGTGCCTCGATTGACTTTGCCCGTCAGGCGGAAAAGCTTGCCGAATGCGAGCCGCCAGAAGGCGATGAAAGTTTTGGTGCCCGCCGGGCGCTGGATACTGTGGTGTCCGTGTCTTCAATTCTGGATACCCTGCAGGGAGAAGCACCGGAAGCCGTGCTGGATGTCAGTCGCACCTCGCGGGCTGGCGTGCGCGCCTTTATCGAGCTGACTGAAGGCGAGGAGGACGCCCAGAAGCTGGCGCTGCTGATCCGCGACCATCCTTTGACGGAAGATGAAAACAACTTCCAGGATGCGGTGCTTGAAGCCGCCTCACAGCCGCTGGACGCCGCCGCGCTGAAGGCCTTGCGTCAGCTTGGGCGCAACGAAGGTATCAGCAATCTGGGGCTGTCACTGGATTAAAACCGAATGCCGCCAGTGACCATCATGCCTGCTGTTCCAAAAATAATCAGGTCGGTTTCCAGCCGGTGCCAGCGAAGCCCCATTGACGGCAGGATGGCCGGGGCGATTTCAAAGCGGTTGAACGGGATCTTGTCGCGGTATTCACCGCGATAGCCGTGGAGAGCCCCGGCTGTTAGCTTGGCCCTGGCTTCCAGATGTGGTCCCTGTTCCCAGAATGACCAGGATTTGCCTGCGTACAAATACACGGAATCCTGGTCAAAGGAGTTCTTGAAGCGCGCCGCGCCCGCCAGCCAGTCCTCGTGGTTATGCAGCTCAAGGCTGATCAGCCGTTGGCGGTTGGTGTGTTCCGGATCCGGGCTGAAGTGGCGCGTGTAGAGGCTGGTTTGTACCAGTACGTGGCTGAGTTCAGGCTTGGGCGGCCAATCCAGATAGCTTAGCCAGTTAGCCTGTGCCGATAACGGCAACAAGGCAATTACCAGCCACGCCTTCCCGGCGAATAGTTTCATCCATTGCATCTTTATGGCTCGGTTAGATTAAGGTCAGAAGCTCACAGGCGCATTTCAATGCCGCGTTCGACCATATAACGCTTGGCTTCCGGGATTGTATATTCACCAAAGTGGAAGATGCTGGCGGCCAGTACCGCATCCGCGCCGCCCTTGATAACGCCATCGACCAAGTGGTCCAGGTTGCCGACTCCGCCTGAGGCAATTACCGGTACGCTGACCGCTTCGGCAATCGCATGGGTCACGCCCAGGTCAAAGCCGCTCTTGGTACCGTCGCGATCCATGCTGGTCAGCAGCAATTCACCGGCGCCGTGTTCGACCATTTTTCTGGCCCATTCGACGGCATCCAGGCCCGTGGGGCGGCGTCCGCCATGGGTGAAGATTTCCCAGCGCGGCGTTTCACCCTCCTTGGAAACCTGCTTGGCGTCAATCGCGACCACGATACACTGGCTGCCAAAGCGTTCAGCGGCTTCACGCACGAATTCCGGGTTGGTCACGGCAGCGGTGTTGATGGAAACCTTGTCGGCCCCGGCATTGAGCATGGTGCGAATGTCGTCGCAGCTACGAATGCCGCCGCCAACGGTCAGTGGAATGAATACTTCCCCAGCGATCCGCTCGACCATCTCCACCGTGGTGTCACGATCTTCGTGGCTGGCGGTGATATCCAGAAAGGTGATTTCGTCGGCCCCTTGCTGGTTATAACGCTGGGCAATCTCCACCGGGTCGCCGGCATCGCGGATGCCAATAAAATTGACACCCTTGACCACACGCCCACCATCGACATCCAGGCAGGGGATAATACGCTTGGCAAGACTCATGCCTGGCCTCCCGTCAGCTGATCGCTTAATTGCTGGGCTTCGCTGACATCCAGGCTGCCTTCATAGATGGCGCGGCCGGTGATGGCCCCCAGAATGCCGCTGTCAGCCACCTTGCTGAGTGCTTTGATGTCATCCAGGTTGGTAACGCCGCCTGAAGCAATCACTGGCAGGCCGCCATCTCGGGCGAGGGCGGCGGTCGCTTCTACGTTGACGCCTTGCATCATGCCGTCCCGGGCGATATCAGTATAGACAATCGATGAAACGCCATCATGGGCAAAGCGCTTGGCAAGCTCGGTAGCTTTCAGGGTTGAGACTTCCGCCCAGCCGTCAGTGGCCACATAGCCGTCCCTGGCGTCCAGGCCAACAATCACATGGCCGGGGAAGGCGCGGCACATTTCACCCACAAACTCAGGTTCTTTGACGGCTTTGGTGCCAATGATGACATACGACACCCCAGCGGCCAGGTAGTGTTCGATGGTGTCTGCACTGCGGATACCACCGCCAATCTGGATAGGAAGGTCTGGATAGGCTCGGGCAATGGCCGTCACTGCCTCGCCGTTGACCGGCTTGCCTTCAAAGGCACCATTGAGGTCAACCAGATGCAGGCGGCGAGCGCCAGCCTTTACCCAGCGTGCGGCCATGGCCACCGGGTCATCACCGTAGGAAGTGGCGTCGTCCATGCGGCCTTGTTTGAGGCGAACACATTGGCCATCTTTTAGGTCGATAGCGGGGATAACTAACATGATAATGTCCTTGTCAGCGCCGTCAGGGGGCGTCAGGGAGTCCAGGTAACAAAGTTTTCCAGCAGGCGCAGACCCGCACGGGAGCTTTTTTCGGGATGGAACTGCACCGCAAATGTTGACTCACGGCCAATCGCTACGTGAGCGGTTGCAGTGCCGTAGCGAATGGTGCCAAACACCTCGGTGTCGTTGCTGGCTTCGACATAGAAACTGTGGACAAAATAGAAATGCTCCTGATTATCGATGCCTGCCCATAGCGGATGATCATGATGCTGTTCAACCAGGTTCCAGCCCATGTGGGGTACTTTCAGGCGCTGATCATGGTCATCGCGCATATCCGCTGGGAAGCGGCGTACGTTACCCTTGAAAACGCCCAGGCAGCCAATCCCGCCGTTTTCTTCGCTATGTTCCAGCAGCATCTGCTGGCCAACGCAGATGCCTAGCAGCGGCTTGGCCTGACGTGTCAGGATTTCTTCGACCAGGCCACGCAGGTCGGTGCGTTCCAGCTCACCCACACAATCACGAATGGCACCCTGGCCAGGCAGTACCAGGCGGGTGGCGCCAAGAATACGCCGTGGATCACGGGTGATGACAACATTCTCATGGGTGACATGCTCCAGGGCTTTTGCCACGGAGTGCAGGTTGCCCATCCCGTAATCGATGACGGCAATTGTCATAAAACGCTCCTTATAAACACCCTTTGGTGGACGGCATCTGACCTGCCATCCGTGGATCTTCAGACACGGCCATACGCAGGGCGCGGCCAAAGGCCTTGAAAATGGTTTCTGCCTGATGGTGGGCGTTAAACCCTTTGAGATTATCGATGTGCAACGTCACGCGGGCATGGTTAACAAACCCCTGGAAAAACTCCGAGAATAGCTGAGTATCCAGGCGGCCAATCGTATCCCGGGTGAAGTCTGCCTGCATGTAAAGCCCTGGCCGACCAGAGAAATCGACCACTACCCGTGAAAGGGCTTCATCCAGAGGGACATAGGCATGGCCGTAGCGGTAAATACCTCGCTTGTCGCCCACTGCCTCGTGAAAAGCCTGGCCCAGGGTAATGCCAAGATCTTCCATCGTGTGGTGATCATCAATGTGCAGATCGCCCTGAGCATGGATGTCCATGTCAATCATGCCGTGACGAGCCACCTGATCCAACATGTGATCAAGAAACGCAATGCCGGTGTCACACTTCAGTTGTCCTTCGCCATCCAGGTTGATGGTGACCTTGATGCGTGTTTCCTGGGTGTCACGGCTGACCGTGGCAATACGCGCTGACATAACGTCTCCTGCGCCTGGGCGCATGTTGGGGGCTGGGCGCTGCCTGTGATAACAAGGCGGCATTCAGCGAACAAATCGGTTAGTTCCAGAGGCTAAACCGCTATTATAGTGAATCGGCATGCCCATCCGCTACAATGCGAGTCATAACCAGTGCTCACAGTGACCCAAATAAATGCAATAAGATTGCTCAGACCAAAAGGAACGCCCGCATGCCGGTGATACTGCAGATTATTGATCAAGCCCATTGGGAAGCCGACGCACAGGCCCGGTTGGATTTGGTACGTATCTATCGTGACGCTCCCCATCAACGAATGCCTGCTGAAAATGCGGAATCGTTTATTGATCAACATCTCAAGGCGAATCACTGCTTTGGTTGTGCTCATTTCAACGCGCGTTTGCTGGGTGCGGTAGCCATGGTAAAAGGGGCTGACGAAGCCTGGTGGCTGTCAGATCTATGTGTTCGCAAGACAACGCGTCGGCGCGGTGTCGGTTCCCGGTTGATGGCACTTCTGGCTGAATGGTCGATACAACAGAATAGCATTTTACGCATTGAAACAACCACATTGCCGATGGCTGACCGTCTGCTGCTTTCCAAACTGGGGTATCGGCCGGTTGAGCCATCTGCCAGGGCGCCGGGAGTGCCAGCTGAAAGCGAGTATGTCGAGCTATCCCTGGCATCACTCAATCAGTAAGCGTGATGGGGGAAATGGGTTCGGTACCATGTGTTCTATTGTATAGCTGTATAGCGTTAATGATTGCTCTAATGATCAAACCCACAAGGAAACAGGGGAATGAAACAGTTACTTCGTATCTTGCTTGCTGCCGTAGGTATTCTGGCCATGGTGGCAGTGGCCGCCGTCGTCTATGTCACTACGTTTCTTGATCCGGAAGATTTCAAGCCACGTCTCACCGCCGTGGTGGAGCAACACACCGGCCTGAACCTGGCACTGGATGGGCCATTAACCTGGTCGTTTTATCCGCGGATTGGCATGCGGGTCGAAAAAGCGCGTGCCTGGTTGCCAGAGCAACAAGCAGACGACACGCCTTTTGCCGCGGTGTCCAGCGCTGAGGTCAGCGTGGGGTTTAGTTCCTTGTTGCGTGGTGATATTGCAGTGGATGGTTTGACCATCACAGGCTTACGCCTGAAGCTTGAGCGGGATGAGGAGGGTGAAGGCAACTGGGTTTCTTTGCTTGAGCGTCTCTCTGAGGGCAGTGGGAAGGCTGAAGCCGTGCTCGCGCCAGCCAGCGCCGGGCCGAACGTCAATGCTGGCAATCTTGCTGTTGTGCTTAATATTGCCAGCGTTGAAGTAAAAGAAAGTGATATTCACTATCGCGACGCCTTGGCAGGCCAGTCCTGGCATCTTCATCAGCTGGGCATCTCTGGCAGCAACGTCAACCCGGTGTCGTCTTTTCCTGTGCAGGCCACGTTCACCGTCGACCATCACGATAGCCTGGAGGCCGAAGCATTAGAGCGCACGCCAAATGCCCAAAGCGATGTCAATCTGGATACGCACGTCAAGCTGGCATTGTCCGAGCAGAAGTTCAGTCTGGAAAACGTCCAGCTCACCTCTCGCAACCGCCTGGTTCCTGAGGGGGAGCCTCAGCAGCTGACCCTATCTGCGTCACTGGTTGAAACCTGGCTGGCAGACCAACGCCTGGCCATTGAACAAGGTGTTTTGGATGCGTCGCTGAATACTCCGTCTAACGGGGGCGCTGAGCTTGTTATGGCGCTGAATTTTAACCTTCAAAGTGATTGGGAAGCGCAAACGGCGACCCTTAAAGAGTGGGCGCTCACTGGCCCGGATGGCTTGCGGATGCGCGGTCATCTTAATGTTGAACAACTGCTGGAAAGCCCCCGCTATCAGGGTCAGGTAACCGCTTCACCCTTTAACTTACGTGCCTGGCTTGCGCGTTTGGGTACTGAGCTAGATACCGAATTTGAAAGCGCACTTCGCGATGTGGCGTTCACCAGCCCCCTGGAAGGTAACCTGACCCAGTTGGCATTAACCAGCTTGTCGCTGGTGGTGGATGACACGACTTTCACTGGGGAGTTGTCTGCGGCTTTTGATGGAACCAGGCTGGCGTTTGACCTGCAGGGTGACCGCCTGGATCTTGACCGTTATCTGCCGGCGTCTGTCGCTGCCCGGCCTGAGGGTGGCGGGCTGCTTCGCCCGGCATTCGCGCAAGACGCGGCCTGGCTGCCCCAGGCGTGGCTTAGTCGGCTGGACATCGATGCTGCCTTGCAATTAGGCCATTTTGAATGGCAGGGCCTCACCTTTGGAGAACCCAGGATGCGCCTGGTGGGTGAAGAGGGCCTTCATCAGCTTGAAGAACTGAATGCGAGCTTCTATGGCGGGCAGTTGAGTGCCAGCGGTGAGCTGGATAGTCGTGAACCTGCTATGGCATGGTCATTGACACCGCAGGTTGAACAGGTGGATGTCGCTGCACTGCTGGAAGCGTCAGGCAATGAACGCGCACCTTTGCGCGGTCAATTGAACGTTGCGGGGCGCCTCACTAGCCGAGGCAATGCCCATGACACCCTGGTGCGCAATTTAAATGGTGAGCTTACGGCTTCATTGGCTAATGGCGCTATTTTGGATGTCAATGTGTCGCGAGAATTCTGCACCCTGGTGGCTGCCGTTCAGGAGCAACAAATCACCCGTGATTGGGCAGACGATTCGCGTTTTGATCGGGCAGACGCTTCTCTGGTGATTAACAATGGCGTGGTGTCCACTGATGATCTGGTGATAGCGCTGCCAGGCATTGCTCTTGAAGGACAGGGTGATGTTGACTTGGGCTCTCAGCGCTTTAATACCCGAGCGACTGTGCGGCTGGTAAATACGGCGGATGCTGCCTGTGAGGTTAACCCCCGCCTTGAATCCCTGGCATTACCAGTGATGTGTGAGGGCCATATCAGTGATCAACGCAGTGAGTGGTGCCGTTTTGACCGGGATGCTTTCAGGCAAGGGCTGACCTCAACCCTGCGTGATGCGCTGGAAAAGCAGGTGGGCGAAAAAGTACAGCAACAGCTTGGTGAACAACTGGAAGGCCCCCTCGAGACGCTCGATGAAAACCTCGGAGAGGGTGCCACCCAGAAACTGCGCGATGGCTTACGCAATTTGTTTGAGTGAATCAGCCGAGCTGATAGGTACGGAGATAATTAATGGCCGCGAGCACGACCGAGTTGATGGACATGCCGACGCCCAGAATTGAGCCTGCTGAGTTTCAACGCCGGTTGTTAAGCTGGTTCGATCAGTTCGGGCGCCATGATCTGCCCTGGCAGTCGCCACGGACGGCTTACCGAGTCTGGGTGTCGGAAATCATGCTTCAGCAAACCCAGGTGGCCACAGTCATTGATTACTTCGAACGTTTTATGGCGCGTTTCCCGACCCTTCGAGCCTTGGCAGAAGCCCCCCAGGACGATGTTTTGCATCTGTGGACGGGCCTGGGCTATTACGCTCGAGCACGCAACCTCCACAGGGCGGCACAGCAGGTGGTGGCGGATCACAACGCCGAACTGCCGGTGGAGCGCCTGGATGCCCTCATGGCGCTGCCTGGAATTGGCCGTTCAACGGCGGGGGCTATCATCGCCCAGAGTACGGGCAAGCGAGCGGTGATCCTCGACGGCAATGTGAAACGCTCGCTGGCCAGGCTGCATGCCGTTAATGGTTGGCCTGGAAAACCTGCCGTGGAACGTAAGCTCTGGGCATTGGCAGAGATCTACACCCCGGCAACACGTGTGGTGGATTACACGCAGGCGATGATGGATTTTGGGGCGACCCTGTGTAAACGCACCCAGCCAGCCTGTTCGCAATGCCCCTTCAGGGATGTCTGCCTGGCATTGGCAGAAGATAATGTGCAAGGTTATCCGCAACCCAAACCTAAAAAGGCGCTGCCGACTCGCCAAACCCTAATGCTGATGCTGGAAGATACCAAAGGCCGAATCTGGCTTGAACAGCGACCACCCAGCGGCTTATGGGGTGGGTTATGGAGCCTGCCTCAGTTTGAAAGCCAGCGCGCCCTGGATGACTGGCTGGCCACCCATGTTGAGGGGCCTCAACCCCACGCCAAACCACCTGCCTTTGTGCATACCTTCAGCCATTTTCGCCTGGAAATCACCCCGCAGCCAGTGGAGTGCAAGGCCCTTAACGGCGTGCGTGAAAATGGCCTCTGGTATGACCTTACTGACCCCCCAGCGCTAGGGCTGGCCGCACCGGTCAAAAAATTACTGGCACAAGCAAAACAGCAAAGAGACCCTTTTGAGCTGGCATGCCTACCGGGTGACGCGTAGGCTGACCAGTGATTACCCCGCCATTTAAAAATATTCTCAGGAGCCCTCCATGAGTAACACTGTTTTTTGCCGTAAATACCAGCAAGAGCTTGAAGCGCTGCCGTTCCCCCCTTTGCCAGGCAAGCAGGGCCAAGAGATTCAAGCAACGGTTTCCAAAAAGGCCTGGGACGAATGGCAAGCCTTGCAAACACGTCTTATCAATGAAAAGCACCTGAACATGCTCGACCCGGACGCACGCGCTTATCTGATGACCCAGATGGAACGCTTTTTCGATAACCTGGAAACTGACCAGGCAGAAGGGTATGTGCCACCTAGCCAGGCATAGTGGTTGTTGGGTGGGTTGGTGGAAAAACTGATGATGGCAGGTCAGTCATTTGGTTGTCATGCTTCATCAATAAGCTGCTCCGCTTTGAAGGTTGGGGAGCGTTATGCAACGGCTTACACTATTTGATCTGGACGATACCTTGCTGGACGGAGACTGCAGCGAGTTGTGGAACTGGGAAATGATTGATCTGGGTTGGATAAAGCAACCAGGAGAGTTTCTGGCGGCTTCTCAGAGGATGCAGGAAGCTTATCATGCCGGCAAACTCAAGCTTGAGACCTACCTTGAAATGACCCTGGAACCGCTGCGTGGTCGTGACGCGGTAGACGTGACAGCCTGTGTCGCTGGTTTTGTGCAGCGTCGAGTGGTGCCCACTATCTTTGCCCAGGCAATAGAAACGATAGCTGTTCACCGAGATGCAGGGGATACTCTGGTGGTCATTTCTGCGTCATCCCGACATCTGGTGGAGCCTATTGCGGCTGCCCTGGATATTCCTCATGTTATTGCCGTGGAGCCAGAAGTTGTTAATGGTCGATATAGCGGCACAACTAAGGGTGTATTGTCTTATCGTAGCGGCAAAGTCATTCGGTTACAGGAATGGAAGCAGCAACAGGGCATCAAAGGTGATCTTTATACTACCTTCTATTCGGATTCGCGTAATGATGTCCCCTTATTGAATGTGGTGAACCGGCCTGTCGCCGTTAACCCTGATCCGGTATTGGCTGAAATTGCCGCCATGGAAGGCTGGCCACGTCTTAACTGGCGTGATCCCGATGCCAATCAGCCATCTGCTTTTAACGAAACTGCTAACATCTAAAAAGGGCAAGATATGATACTAAAGGGCATAACACGAGGTATGAATGGCTGAAGCTTACTACTTGCATGTGATGGACAGGCTTCGTGATGCGTTGTTGGCCGACGATACGCGCTGGGTGAATGACCATGGTAAGTTGCCCTCTGAGCGTGAGTTGGCGCAGCGGTTCGGAACAACCCGTGTTACTTTGCGCCAGGCATTGGCGCAGCTGGAAGGCGAAGGTCGAATTCACCGGAGCAACCGTCGCGGCTGGTTTGTGTCCCCTCAGCGCCTTGAATATGATCCGACTCGGGATGCGGGCTTCAATGATTATGTCAAGGATCAGGGTCGTTTGCCGCGCACAGAGGTGCTAAGCGTCTCAACGGCGTCACACCCTCCGGCTGCTAAAGCGTTGGGTCTTGAGGCGGATCAGGCCTTCTATCATATCCGGCGTCGGCGCTATGTGGATGAGCGTGCTGTGTTGGTTGAATCCTTATGGGTCGTGCCGGAAAGAGCGCCAGGCCTTCTTGATGAGCGTTTTGACTTTTCACTTTGGAAGCTACTGCGTGAAAAGTGGCATCTGCATTTATCCCATCGTTCGATTTGCATGGTCTCCGAGGCATTACAGGAAACTGATGCGCATGAATTGAGCGTTGCCCCAGGTACCGCAGGATTAAATATTTGCCGCACGATTTTTGATAACAACTATCAGCCAGTCGAATATGATGAAGAACACTGGTTACATGATGCGCTCAGCATCCGTGTTGAGCTAAAGCAACACCGCTGATATCGCCACTGCTCAGTAGTGTTCCGCATGTCCGTAACCTTATGACAGCTGTTAACTTGGCACTCAGTTTTTCTTCCGACGTTTTCTACAACAGCGTTTTATCACCTTACCGTCAAACATTCTTCATGTGAGCGTCACGGAGACGTCATCTTGGCGGGTAAAAATCTGGTCTATACCAAGGAAGGTAAAACCACTGACTACTTTTACTCCTGCATAGGCGAGAAATGATGATGACTCTGCAACGCTCACTGCTCGCGACAGCCGTATTGACTGCCGCCACCCTGACAACCGCACAAGCTACCGAATTGACGGTATACACCGCGGTTGAATCCGATGACCTGCAAAAGTATGCCGAGCGCTTTAACCAGGCGCATCCTGATATTGATATTCGCTGGGTGCGTGACTCCACAGGCGTTATTACCGCACGCCTGTTGGCTGAAAAAGAGAACCCCCAAGCTGATGTTATCTGGGGTCTGGCGGCGACCAGCCTGCTGGTACTGGAAGAAGAGGGCATGTTGGAACGCTATGCACCTACAGGTGTAGAAAACCTTGACCCTAAATTTGTTGATGCCGCTTATACGCGAGAAGGGCAAGACCCTGCTTGGGTAGGCATGGACGCCTGGGTGGCTGCGATCTGCTACAACACCATTGAAGGCGAGCGTAATGGCGTTCCTCAGCCAACCTCATGGGCGGACCTGACCAAGCCTGAGTTCGAGGGGCAGGTGATCATGCCAAACCCGAACTCTTCTGGAACCGGTTACCTGGATGTGGCCAGCTGGCTGCAGCTGTGGGGAGAAGAGCAGGGCTGGGAATATATGGATAGCCTGCATGACAACATTGCGCGCTATACACATTCCGGTTCTGCGCCTTGCAGCCTGGCTGCTACCGGTGAAACCACAGTGGGTGTTTCCTTTGCTTTTCGAGGCGCACGCCTGAAGTCCCAAGGTGCACCGATTGAGCTGGTCTTCCCTGAAGAAGGCCTTGGCTGGGATATGGAAGCGGCCGCTATTGTCGCCGGTACCGATAAGCTTGAAGCCGCACAAACCTTGATGGATTGGGCGGTTACAGAAGAGGCCAACAAGCTCTACAACGAAGGCTATGCTGTAGTGGCTTATCCCGGTATTGCTCAGCCGATCGAAA